>Ga0196963_10001270_pt1 | contig 17729 bp, 8 predicted proteins | sample S1_5metaG_FD_148600 | JGI IMG/M metagenome (GOLD analysis project Ga0196963, IMG submission 148600) | Soil microbial communities from Anza Borrego desert, Southern California, United States - S1_5 | ecosystem: Environmental > Terrestrial > Soil > Desert | place: USA: California | collected... | reverse complement strand
GTCGATCTTCGCGTTCGAAGAGACGATGGCCCACTTCCGGAGCAGCACCTTCACGCTCGAGGTGGTCCTGGCGCACGAGTGCTCGCACCAGTTCCTCCACTGCACCTGCAATGGCAGCGAGCATGTGCCCACGTGGCTGAACGAGGGGTTGGCGGTCTACTTCGAGCATGGGAAGTTCCAGGGCGGCAAGTTCCAGGTCATGTCGCCGACCGACCGGATCAACCGCCTGAAGGCCGACTATGGCCGCACGAAGACGACGCTCATGCCCCTGGACCAGTACCTCAACCACTACGGACACATCGCGCCGGGGCAGTACGCCGAGGTCTACGCGATGACCCATTTCTGGATCTTCGGCTCCGAAAGCGGCAAGAAGCGCTTCAAGGAGTACTGGCTGGCCCTCAAGGCCGGTGAGAGCGGGACCGAGTCATTCGAGCGGATCTTCATGGCCGACATGATGAAGGCCCAGGGCGGTCGTGACGAGGCAGTGAAGAAGTGGGAAGCCGCGCTGCTCGATTACGTCAAGAAGCTCAAGTAGCTGGCCCAACAACAGTAACGTCAGCTTCTCAGGCCGGGCTGACAGAGCGTTGACAGCGTGCTCGAGCACTACATGCTCCGCGCCCCGCCGAGAGCGGGGTCCTCTCCCGATCGCCCGGCGAGCGCTGGGTCGAACCGAAGGGGGGATTGACAGATTCTCAAGTCGAACACAATGTTCGACCCCGCTGACGAAGCCATCCCGGCGACGACAGCGGCGCGCTACGGCGCCATTGACAAATCAATAGCTGGAGCAGGGAGAGTTGAGTCTCTCATCGTCCTTCGGGTCGATGGGAGCATCCGCGGAAGATTCGTTCTCCGCGGGAAATGGCGTTCACATTCGTGTGTTCGCCATGGAATCGTCTTAACCAGACAAATTCTCATTTATGAAGAGTTTGATCCTGGCTCAGAACGAACGCTGGCGGCGGGGTTTAGGCATGCAAGTCGAGCGAGAAAGGGGCAACCCGAGTAAAGCGGCGTAAGGGTGAGTAATAGGTAGTCTACGTATCCTTCAGACGCGGATAATTCCCCGAAAGGGGTTGTAATACGCGATGAGACCACGATCGATCCGTCGGTTGTGATCAAATGTTCGGGATCCTTCGGGACCGAGCGCTGTTGGAGCGGACGACCTCCGATTAGCTAGATGGCGGGGTAACGGCCCACCATGGCGATGATCGGTAGCCGGCCTGAGAGGGTGTCCGGCCACACTGGGACTGAGACACTGCCCAGACTCCTACGGGAGGCTGCAGTCGCGAATCATTCACAATGGGCGCAAGCCTGATGATGCCACGCCGCGTGCGGGATGAAGGCCCTTTGGGTTGTAAACCGCTGTCAAGGAAGGGGAACCGTACGGTGCGAACAGTGCCGTGCCTGACTGCTTTCTAAAGGAAGCCCCGGCAAAACATGTGCCAGCAGCCGCGGTAATACATGTGGGGCAAGCGTTGTTCGGAATTACTGGGCATAAAGGGTGCGTAGGCGGCTTGTTAAGTCAGTGGTGAAAGTTTTCGGCCCAACCGGAAAATGGCCTTTGATACTGGCGAGCTTGAGTGCGTGAGGGGTGGGGGGAACGAGCAGTGTAGCGGTGAAATGCGTAGATATTGCTCGGAAGGCCGGAGCCGAAGGGGCCCCACTGGTACGCAACTGACGCTGAGGCACGAAAGCGTGGGGAGCAAACAGGATTAGATACCCTGGTAGTCCACGCCGTAAACGATGATCACTAGGTTGGTGCCGAGCTATCGGTGCCGGCCGCAGGCAATTTGATAAGTGATCCGCCTGGGGAGTATGGTCGCAAGGCTGAAACTCAAAGGAATTGACGGGGGCTCACACAAGCGGTGGAGGATGTGGTTTAATTCGAAGCAACGCGAAGAACCTTACCAGGTCTTGACATACCGGGATTAGCTAGGTGAAAGCTTAGTGATTGCCTTCAAAGGTGTAACCGGAACAGGTGCTGCATGGCTGTCGTCAGCTCGTGCCGTGAGGTGTTAGGTTAAGTCCTTTAACGAGCGAAACCCCTACGTTCAGTTACCAACGCGTAAAGGCGGGGACTCTGGACGGACTGCCGCGAAAGTAGGAGGAAGGTGGGGACGACGTCAAGTCATCATGGCCTTTATGATCTGGGCTACACACGTCCTACAATGGGTGGTACAACGGGAAGCGAAACCGCAAGGCGAAGCCAATCCCTGAAAGCCACCCTCAGTTCAGATTGTGGGCTGCAATTCGCCCACATGAAGCCGGAATCGCTAGTAATCGCGGATCAGCTACGCCGCGGTGAATATGTTCCTGAGCCTTGTACACACCGCCCGTCAAGCCACCCGAGTTGGTAGCACCCGAAGTAATAGTTCCAACCGCAAGGAGGGACGTTCCGAAGGTGAAACCGGTGAGGGGGACTAAGTCGTAACAAGGTAGCCGTATCGGAAGGTGCGGCTGGATCACCTCCTTTCTAGGGAATACTAGAACGGCATGTCTTCGGACATGTCGTCGATGGATCGCCTGGCGGGTCACCGCTGGGATCACGATGCATCGAACAAGATCGAATAGCCACGTTCACCGACGCCCAAGGCCGGCTAACCGCCAGCACTGGTCGCACGGAATCGTGAAATCCTGATCGACGCCACGTGCGTCGTGAGGGTAGCCTTCTCTGCTCCAGCGATTGATTTGCCACTGGCGGCGCCGCCTCGTGCGGAGGGCGCAGCTCGTTGACAAGCCAGACAGCAGGAAACCGGATCGCCGGACCCGGACCACGGCCTAACCCGGGCTTATAGCTCAGTTGGTTAGAGCACCCGCCTGATAAGCGGGAGGTCTCTGGTTCGAGTCCAGATAAGCCCACCATTTCGTGGGACATCCGGGGGTAACCGGAATTTTTCCGGGGGTATAGCTCAGTTGGTAGAGCGCGTGCTTTGCAAGCATGAGGTCAGGAGTTCGAATCTCCTTACCTCCACCACGAGATGTGGCGCGGCACCCGGCGAGCATGCCGAAAGATCAGCGGAGCGCTGGTCGACCTTTTCCTGCAGTCAGCTAACTTTCATGCGCGACGGCGTCGGTGATCATCACCAGCCTCGCCGCGCTGAGACGTCTTTGACAACTATATCATCGCGGAACACGCAAGCATGAATGATCAAGCACCTAAGGGTGCATGGTGGATGGTTAGGCTATCAGAGGCGACGAAGGACGCGCCAAGCTGCGATAAGCCTGGGGGAGCTGCACTGAAGCTATGATCCCAGGATTTCCGAATGGGGCAACCCATTGAGGCAACCCCTCAATACTGCGAAAGCAGAGCAAACCCGGTGAATTGAAACATCTTAGTAGCCGGAGGAAGAGAAATCGAATGAGATGGCGTTAGTAGCGGCGAGCGAACACGCCAGAGCCTAAACCGATCGGCTTGCCGATCGGGGTTGTAGGGCCCGCGACATGGGACTCAGAACGCGAGCAGAAGCATCTGGAAAGATGCCCGATACAGGGTGATAGGCCCGTACGCGCAGTGAACTGAGCCCTAGTGGGTACCTGAGTAACGCAAGACCCGTGAAATCCTGCGTGAAGCTAGGGCGACCACGCTCTAAGGCTAAATACTCCTGATAGACCGATAGTGCACGAGTAGCGCGAGCGAACACTGAAAAGCACCCCTGGCGGGGAGTGAAATAGACCCTGAAACCATGCACTTACAAGCAGTCGTAGACCTATGGCCCGCAAGGAGTCCAGGTTGGCGGCGTGCCTTTTGCATAATGACCCAGCGACTTACCGTTTGCAGCGAGCTTAAGGACTTACGGTCCGGAGGCGTAGGGAAACCGAGTGTGAAAAGCGCGACAAGTTGTAGGCGGTAGACCCGAAACTTAGTGATCTAGCCATGAGCAGGTTGAAGCGACGGTAACACGTCGTGGAGGACCGAACCCGTGACCGTTGAAAAGGTTTGGGATGACTTGTGGCTAGGAGCAAAAGACTAATCAAACTGAGAGATATCTGGTTCTCCTCGAAATATATATAGGTATAGGCTCACGGAATTATTCCATGGAGGTAAAGCACTGAATGGGCTAGGGGCCTCACCGGGTTACCAAACCCAATCAAACTCTGAATGCCATGGAATGTATCGTGGGGCTCAGACAGTGGGGGATAATCTTCATTGTCAAAAGGGAAAGAGCCCAGACCAACAGCTAAGGTCCCAAAATATCCGCTTAGTGGTAAAGGAAGTCATTGTGCTCAGACAGCCAGGATGTTGGCTTAGAAGCAGCCATCATTTAAAGAGTGCGTAACAGCTCACTGGTCGATGCACGGTGGTGCCGAAAATAACCGGGGCTCAAGCGATATACCGAAGCTTTGGCTGTGATGATATTCGTATCGTCACGGGGTAGAGGAGCGTTGCATGCGGGATGAAGGCGGACTGAAAAGACCGTTGGACTGCACGCAAGTGATTATGCTGGGATGAGTAACGATAAAGAGGGTGAGAATCCCTCTCACCGTAAGCCTACGGTTTCCTCCGGAAGGTCATTCCGCGGAGGGTGAGGCGGTCCCTAAGTCGAGGCCGACAGGCGTAGACGATGGACAGACGGTTAATATTCCGTCCCTATCAACGAGGTGCCCACGGAGTACGCATGAGACTAACACGGTGGATCCAGAAGCTGGACCACGTTGGTGCGCGGTTTGCCCATTTGAAAGATTGGGCGCACGCTTCGCACTCGCCAAGGCCCTTGAGGCGTATAGGCGTGTGATGTCATGGTGCCGAGAAAAGTCCGTCGGGAGTTAACGTCGTTGATAACCGTACTATAAACCGACACAGGTAGGCGAGGAGAATATCCTCAGGTGCGCGAGAGAACTCTGGTTAAGGAACTCGGCAAATTCACTCCGTAACTTCGGGAGAAGGAGTGCCAACAGCTATTCGCAAGAAGAACCTGGTGGCCGCAGTGAAGAGGCCCAACCGACTGTTTACTAAAAACACAGTACTCTGCTAACTCGCAAGAGGATGTATAGGGTATGATGCCTGCCCGGTGCTCGAAGGTTAAGGGGAGGGGTCAGCCGCAAGGCGAAGCTCTGAACTCAAGCCCGAGTAAACGGCGGCCGTAACTATGACGGTCCTAAGGTAGCGAAATTCCTTGTCGGGTAAGTTCCGACCTGCATGAAAGGCATAACGAGTTGGGCACTGTCTCAACCAGAGACTCGGTGAAATTGCAGTATCGGCGAAGATACCGATTACCCGCAGCAGGACGAAAAGACCCCGTGAACCTTAACTGTAGCCTTATACTGTGTTCTTGTGTTTCATGTGTAGCATAGGTGGGAGGCGTTGATCCATCGGCGCTAGTCGATGGGGAGTCATCAGTGAAATACCACTCTTGATGCATGAGAATTCTAACCGCGGGTTTGAAGCCCGCGAGACCCTGTAAGGTGGGCAGTTTGGCTGGGGCGGCTTCCTCCCAAAGCGTAACGGAGGAGCACAAAGGTCAGCTCAGTACGGTTGGCAATCGTACGTTGAGTGCAAGAGCATAAGCTGGCTTGACTGCGAGACTTATAAGTCGAGCAGAGCGGAAACGCGGTTCTAGTGATCCGGTGATCCCACGTGGACGGGTCATCGCTCAACAGATAAAAGGTACTCCGGGGATAACAGGCTGATCTCCCCCAAGAGTCCCTATCGACGGGGAGGTTTGGCACCTCGATGTCGGCTCATCTCATCCTGGGGCTGGAGAAGGTCCCAAGGGTATGGCTGTTCGCCATTTAAAGAGGTACGCGAGCTGGGTTTAAACCGTCGTGAGACAGGTTGGTCTCTATCCGCTGTGGGCGCAGGAGAATTGAGGGGACTTTTCATTAGTACGAGAGGATTGTGAAGAACGCCGCTCTGGTGTACCGGTTGTCGCGCTCGCGGCATTGCCGGGTAGCCACCGGCGGACGGGATAAACGCTGAAAGCATCTAAGCGTGAAGCCCACCCCAAGATGAATTCTCCCAATGAGCTCCCTTGAAGACTACGAGGTTGATAGGTCGGAGGTGTACAGGCGAATATTTAAAGGCCTTCAGCTGACCGATACTAATCGAGCCAATGGCTTGGTCGTCGTGCGTGCGTGTTCCGTGATGGTATCGTTGCCAAGAACGAGTCGACGTGACTGTTCTTTGACTCCGAACCATTCCAGGTGGTCATAGCGGCGGGGCCACACCCGTTCCCATTCCGAACACGGCCGTTAAGCCCGCTGGCGCCAATGATACTCGCAAGGGGAAAGTAGGTAACTGCCTGGATCTTCTTCAATCGCCCACGCCCTACGGCTTGGGCGATTGCTTTTTTCACGCGCCCGAGCCGACTGCCTCGGGCGCGCTCTTTTTGTCTTTCGGCGTCCGCCGCTCCAGCTCGCGCAGATCTGCCTCGTCACGCGCGACCAGTCGTCACAGTCGAATTGATGAATTGGATTCGGGATTCGCAATCGTAAACGCTGGCGGATCCGAGCCCGCGGAGACGACCGACCATGCCCTGTCGATGGCCCAATATATTCCGATCGCGGCTATCGCGATGCTCACCGGAACGACCGCGAGGCGCCTGTACCAACGGTTGCCTGACCACCACGCGGTGAGCCCTGCGACGACCGCTATGACCGTCAGTTGACCGAGCTCGACGCCGGCGTTCAGCAACGTGAGCGCCAAGGTCGTTCCCTCGGGCGGCATGTATTCCCGCAACGCGCCGGCGAAGCCCATTCCGTGCACCAGGCCGAAGATGAAGACCACGATCCACCGCCACCAGCGCGGCTCGCGGACGATGATGTTCTCGATGGCCACCGCAGCGATGGATGCGGCGATCAGCGGCTCGATCAGATCGGAATCCACAGTCCAGAAATCGAGGATCGTCAGCGCGAGGGTCAAGGAGTGCGCAACGGTGAATGCCGTGATCTGCCAGAGCAGCGGCCGCCATCTGACCGCCGCTATCGCCAATCCGATGACGAAGAGGATGTGATCGAGCCCATCGGGGATGATGTGGCGGAAGCCGATCGCGATCCAGTTCCACCATGCGCGGTGCTCGGCCACCGGTGTCGCGCGCAGGGAGAATTCAACCGCTTCGCCACGGCCTACCGTCCTCGTCCAGTCTCTTGCATCGGCCCTGAAATGAACCGTGGCGATGAGCGGCGCCTGATGCTCGCCGAGGATGTCGGCCTCGAACGCCAGGCGCTCCACTGACGGACCCAGCGTGCCGCGCATGAGGAGGGTCACCTGGGTCGGCACCGTCTTCGCGGCCGCCGTGGCCGTCATCGCCTCGATGCAGCCCGAGTATGCCAGCGCCACGGGCTCCCCGTCACCCGCCAGACGCACGCCTCGTTGGAGATAATCGGCGATGCTGCCATGGGCCTCCTCGATCTCGCGGAGGTCGCGAAAGGCGAGCCGCCGTTGCCCGAGTCCGATCAGCAGATCGCCCTGATCGATCAGCAGCGTGACGCTGACGGTCTCGCCATCGACCACGACGGCGGCGCGTACGACGATGAAATCGTGAGCGCCCGCGACCGCCGCGAGAAGCGCCGCGACCGCCGTCCGCAGGAACCGCCGCAATCCGGGCATGCCGGATGGTGTCGCGGACCGGGCTCACGCCCAGGTGGAGCCAGTGCACGGCCGGTGGGCGATTGCCACGCGCCCCCGCCGCGCCCATAGTCCGATTCCATGTTGGCCGATCCGACGACCTGGGGTTCGCGTCTCGTCGCGGCGTTCGCCCGCGGCGATGTGACTGCCGCGGAGCTCTGGGATCTGTTGTTGGCGCACGTGGACGATCCGCGTGCCGAGCAATTGATCGATGACCTGCTCGTTCGTTTCCGGGGACTGGTCGCTGGTCGGACGAGCGTGACCATCGTCGATGAGGATATCTTCGTGGTCGCCGTCGATGACCGCGAACTGCTGGCAGGGTGACGTCAAACGTCGACCTGGACCGGCGTTACGTTGCCAGCGGTCACGTGGGTGTCAGCCATGCCCGCGCCATGGCCGCAGCCGCGCCGTGGAGAACCTGACCCAGGTGATATAGATTGACCCTGCGAGGGCCCACGATGTCGCAGGAACTGGTCAATCAGGCGATGGACGCGCACCGCCTCGCGCACGTGATCATGGAGGGCAAGTTCGGACCGGCGATGGCCGAGGCCATCCCGCACCTGCGCGCTGCCGCCGATTGCTGGGGCCAGGCCCTGCGTTCGAAGCAGAAGGGCGATGTCGTCGTCGAGCTCGGTCAGCTCCACGAAAAGCTCGGCCAGACGCAGGATGCGATCGCCGCCTACGAGGAGGCGATCGTCGTCTATCGCGAGACCAATGACCGTGGCGCCATCGCCCGGGCCGGCGCTTCCGCCGGCCGAGCGCTGCAGGCCGCGAACCAGCATGAGCTCGCGTTGGGCTGGCTCGACCGTTCGCTCGCCGTGCTGCGCGAGTTGTCGGACATGCCGCACGAGGCCACGACCTTGGCGGCGATCGCCGCGTCCCACCTCGCCCTCGGCCGCCCTGCTGACGCGCTCGCGCGCTACCGCGAGGCGCTGCCGCTGCTGACGCGCATGAGCAAGCGAGTCGAGATCGCACAGTCGTACGAAGCCATGGCGATGTGCTCGAGCCGGCTCGGCGACCATGCCGGAGCGGCGCAGCTCTACGACCAGGCGTTCTCCGCGAAGGAGGCGCTCGGCGACATGAAGGGCGCGGCGCGGTCGCTCGCGCGTTCGGCCGATGCCGAGCGTCATCGCGGCGCCCACGCCACGGCGATGAAGCTCTACGAGCGCTGCCTGCAGATCCATCAGCTGCGCGGGGACCAGGCGCTTATCGCGCAGACCATCGGCAACATGGGCAGCGTCCACGCGCTGGCCGGCGACCACGGCAAGGCCCTCGAATCGTACGAGCGCTGCCGGGATCTCAGCGAAGCGGCCGGCGAACGCGTCGCGGTCGCCCAGGCGTGGTACAACATCGGCTGCGTGCGCGTCGGGAAGAGCGAGCTCGATGCCGCGGCCGAAGCGTTCGACCGCGCGGCGACCATCGCCGAATCCAGCGAGGGCAGGTCGCTCACCGAACGCGCGCTGGCGGCGGCGGCGGATCTCCATCAGCGCCGCGGCGATCACGACCGCTGGGCGGCGATCCTGCTTCGCCAGGCCGGTTTCCTCGAAGCGGGCGGCGACGCCGCGATCCTTGTCCAGGTGCTCGACGAGCTCGCCGAGCACCACCGCGGCCGACAGGAATGGGACACCGTCGCCGAGATGCAGCGCCGCGCGCTGATCGCGTGCGCGAAGCTCGGTTCAGCCGCCGAACTCGCGCGCCGACGTGCGGCGCTCGGCGGCACCGACGCGCGCATCGGCGACCACGCCGCGGCGGTGGAGAATTTCCTGCAGGCCGTGACCCTGTGGGACGTCGCTGGCGACACCGTCGAGCTGGCGCGCACCTTGCGCCACCTCGGCGCGTCCGAACTGCAGCTCGGCGCCTCGGCCGATGCGCTCAGCCACTACCTGCGCGCGCTGTCGTTGAACGAATCGCTGAGCGACAAGGCGGGCATCGCCCTGGCGCTGGTCGGCGTGGGCAACGCGCACGCCCAGCTCGGCAACAAGAGCGAGGCCAAGGCGGCGCTCGATCGCGCCGCGGCGCTCAAGGAGGAGCTCGGCGACCATCGCGGCACCGAGACCATCCGCAAAGCCAGCGCGATGCTGTGACGGCGCCCGCCGTCGCGCTCCGGGATCTCAGCCCTCCGCCGGAACGCCCAGGGTCGTGACGTAGATCACCGCCTGACGCTCGGGGATGCCGAGCAGGCCGTTGACCTCGTCATCGAAGAAGCCGCCGATGCCGCTCGCGCCCAGGCCTTCCGCGAGGGCCGCGAGGTTGAGGCGTTGTCCGAGCATGCCGGCATCGAGGTGCAGGTAGCGGTACGCGCGATCGCCGAAGTGCTCGACGGCGCGCGGCAGGTCGGCGGTGTGGAACACCGTGGCCGCCGCATCGCGACCGAGCTCCTGCGTCAGGCACAGGTGCTGGACGACGGCGCGATCGCAGCCCGGCCGCAGCAGCCGCAGACGCCGCGCGTGCGGGGCGAAGTAGTAGACGCCCGGATCGAGTCCGTCGACGTCGGCCACCGCGACGAACGTCATCAGCAAGGCCCGCGCCAGCGCCGGCTGCTCGCCGAGGTCGACCTGTTCCGGCGCGTAGGTCGCCGCCAGGATCCGCGCGAGCTGCGCGCGCGAGAACGGTCGCGCGTCGTACGCGCGCGTGCTGCGCCGCGCGAGGATGGTCTCGAACACCGCTCCGGCGAGCGGCGATCCCTCGGCTTCGCCGAGATCGAGCGGCTCGCCGCCCGCGTAGGCGTAGTTGGCTTCGAGCTCATCGCCTTGGGCCTCGCCGCGCGCCATCATCCGCGGCCGTTCCTCGGGCAGGGCGCCGGCCGCATGCAGCTTGGGCATGAGCGGTGGCGTCGGCGTCGTGCTGTCGGCGCTGGGCGTGGCGCTCGGCAGCGCGCTCCACGCCGGTCTCTCGCGTTTGCCGGGAACGTTGAGCGCGCAGACGGCGAGCGCGCCTTCCTCCGCCTCGTCGACGCGCAGCAGCTGGTTGAGGCGCTGGTCGCAGAACGCCGACGTCAAATGCGTGCGCAGGCGCAGGGCCGTCGCCGCGAGGCAGGCGTTGCCGAGCAGGTGCCCGGTATCGAGCAGCACGCGGCGGTAGGCGCGCTCCTGGTAGCGCCAGGCGCTGCGCTGGAACACGCCGCTGACCACCAGCGCGAGCGGCGCCGCGGCGACCGCCGCGTCGCCATAGCACGCGAGGTCGAGCGCCGCCGCCACGCCCTCGCCCGGCCACAGCGGCACGAGCTGATGCTTGAGCGGATAGTACCCGTACAGCCCCGGCTCGAGGTCGAGGTCGACGACGCCGGCGCGTGCGATGAGGTAGCACTCGGCCGGATACAGGCCCCCCGCGGACGGCGCGGCGCGCAGGTACAGCGGGTGCGGCTGGGCCTGGGCGAAGCCGGTGACCCCGTACGTGAAGTAGAGCCACCGGCTGATCGCGCCCAGCCCGAGGCCTTCGGCCGGCGAGTCGGCGAGCTCGGGGTCGGCGGACTCGCCGGTGAACGGATTCGGATCGAGCGGCAGGTGCTGCGCCAGCTCGATCGGCTCCGCGCAGTCGTAGTCCTTGTAGGGCAGCGGCTGGCGCGTCGGGTAGATCGCCGGCACCTGGCCGAGCGTCGACGGGTGGTACTTGGTCGCGGCGTGGTAGGCGAGCGCCGTGCTCACGTGCGCGTGCTCAGGCCGGCTTCGGCGCGGACGCGGCGGCGGCGGCATTCGGCTGCGCCTGCTGCACCAGGCGCGACGGCTCGAAGGGCACGAGCGGGAGGTTGGCGTGCATGCACAGGGTGTTGATCGCGACCAGGACCTTGCCGATGCCGACCATCATCATCGAGGCGAAGAACGGGTTCTGCGGATCCGCCTTGGGATCGAAGGTCTCGCTGCTCGTGAACAGGAACCGCCAGCCGGCGCGAGCGAAGGGGGGCGCGTTCGGGTCGACGGTGAGCGCGAATTCGACCACCGCCGTATGCAGCGTGCCGTCGGGGCTGGATGGCAGGAAGCGCAGCTGGCCCTTGGCCTGGACCTCGGCGGTGGCATCGCGTTTCTGCGGCTGCTGCAGCGCGATCCCGTCGAGGAAATCGCGGCTGATGTCGAACTGCATGGCGTCGCGCCCCCGGGGGCGGCCACGCTAGTCGGGGCCACCACCCTCGCAACGGCGCTCGCGGCGGAGCGGCTGCCGACGGACCGATCCGGGCCGCCTGGACAGTCGGATGCGGACTCTCAGGATGCGCCGCCTGCCGAGCCATCCAGCCGGTGGTCCATCGATGAAAGGTTCCCGTTGGCAGCGCGTCCCATGCGCTCGACCGGGGACAGCTCTGCCCGCGGGCCCCGACGTATTCGCATCCAGCATCCCGATTCAGGAGCAGCGTTCCATGACGACCGCATCGCCCGGTTCCCCGCTCATCGAGGCACACGAGCTCTGCAAGTACTACGGCGACTTCACCGCCGTGAGAAACATCTCCTTCAGCGTCGCGCGCGGTTCGATCACCGCCTTCCTCGGGCCCAACGGCGCCGGGAAGTCGACGACCATGAAGATGCTGACCGGCTACCTCGCTCCGTCGTCCGGTCGCGCCGCGATCGCCGGGTTCGATGTCGACACGCACCGCATCGAGGCCAGCCGGGCGCTCGGCTACCTGCCCGAGAACGGCCCGCTCTACGTCGACATGACGCCCGCATCGTACCTCGCCTACGCCGGCGCCGCGCGCGGCATGTCCGGCGGCGCGCTGCGCAGCGCGCTCGACCGCGTCGCCGCGAGCTGCCGCGTCGAGGAGGTCTGGCACAAGCCGATCCGCAAGCTGTCGAAGGGCTTCCGCCAGCGCGTCGGTCTGGCGCAGGCGATCCTCCACGACCCGCAGGTGCTGATCCTCGACGAGCCGACCGCGGGGCTCGATCCCAACCAGATCATCCTGGTCCGCGACCTCGTGCGCTCGCTCGCCAAGGACAAGACGGTGCTGCTGTCGACGCACATTCTGCAGGAGGTCGAGGCGATGGCGGATCGCGTCGTGCTGGTCAGCGAAGGCTCGCTGGTGTTCCAGGGCACGCCGGTCGAGCTCGCCGCCGGCCGCTCGATCGAGGACCGCTTCCGCGAGCTGACGAAGGGAGTCGCGGCATGAGCCTGCTCAACCCCGCCGGCCTGTGCGCGGTCTGGAAGCGGCAGCTGGGCAGCATGCTCGGCAATCCGCTCGCGTACCTCTTCATCCTCGCCTTCGTCCTGCTGACCGGCGGCTACCTGTTCCTGCTCGCGGGCGACGGCGACGCGTTCTTCACCCGCAACATCGCCGATCTCGGCCTGCTGCACGACGTCATGCCGTGGGCGCTGGCGTTCCTGCTGCCGCTGCTGGCGATGAACGCGTGGGCGTCCGAGCGCGAGTCCGGCACCGAGGAGCTGCTGCTGACCATGCCGATGAGCCCGCTCGACGCGGCGCTCGGCAAGTACCTGGCGATCGTCACCTACTTCACCATCGCCCTGGTCTGCAGCGCGGTGCGCGACCTGGCGGTGCTCGAGTGGCTGGGGGATCCGGACATCGGCCTGCTCTTCGCGAACTACGTCGGCTGGTGGCTGGCCGGGCTCGCCTTCGCCGCCTTCGGCCTGCTCGCCAGCGTCCTGGTCACCATGCCGGCGATCGCCTGCGTCATCGGCATCGCCATCTGCGCCCTGCTGCTCGGCCTGGCGATGTCGGTCGAGTGGTTCGACGACTTCAACCGCGGCGTCATCGCGCTGGCGGACGTGGTCGTGGCGCTGTCGACGGCGCTGGTCGGCCTGGCCGGCGCGGTGCTGCTGATCTCGTCGCGCCGCTGGCGCCCCGGCAACGACGCGGTGATCGCCGGGCATGTGCTCTCGCTGGTCTTCATCTGCGCGATCGCCGTGCACGTCGCGCGCTCGCTCGACCGCTGGCTGCCGGTCGACGCCGACGTCACCGAGGAGCGCCTGTCGTCGCTCTCGCCGCACAGCGAGCGCATCCTGGCGGGGCTGGCCCAGCCGGTCGCGATCCACGCCTTCATCAGCAAGGACCTGCCGTCGAGCCTGTCGCTCAAGCGCCAGGAGATCGAGGACAAGCTCAGCGCGCTCGGCCGCATCGGCGGCGATCGCGTGTCGATCCAGCGGCACTATCCCGCCGATCCGCTGGACGAGCAGGGGGCCCTGGCCACCCGCCAGTACGGCATCAAGCCGCGCGACGAGCTGGTCGAGACCGAATCGGGCCGCGAGAAGGACAAGATCTTTCTCTCCGCCGCGGTGACGAGCGCCGGCCGCACCCAGCTGATCGAGTACTTCGATCCGGGCCTGTCGGTCGAGTACGAGCTGGTGCGCGCGGTGCGCGCGGTGTCGGCCGAGAAGAAGCGCGTGCTCGGCATCGCCATGACCGACGTCGAGATGATGGGCGGCTTCGATCCGATGCGCGGCCAGAGCCCGTCGTGGCAGGTGATCGACGAGTGGAAGCGCCAGTACGACGTGCGCGAGGTCAACCTCGACAGCCCGGTCTCCTCCGAGATCGAGGTCCTGGTCGTCGCCCAGCCGTCGAGCCTGACCGACCCGCAGATCAGGAACCTCCACGACCACATCTGGTCCGGCGGCCCGACGCTGCTGATGGAGGATCCCGCGCCGATGGGCCCGGGGCCGAACCTGTCGCGCAGCCAGCCGAAGAAGGCCGCCGGCGGCGGCATGTTCGGCGCGCCGCCCGACGGCCCGCAGAAGGGCGACATCCAGCCGCTGTTCGATTCGCTCGGCATCGACCTGACGTTCGATCGCGTCCTGTGGTCGGGCTACAATCCCAGCCACGAGTTCCGCGGCGTCATGCCCGAGGCATTGGTCTGGGCGCGCGCCGACCAGACCGGCTCGATGAATCCCGAAGCCGAGATCGCGCAGGGCCTGCCGGCGCTGCTGATGCTCTTCCCCGGCGGCATCACGGTCGCCGACGACAAGGCGCCGGGCCTGAACCACACCTGGCTGGCCAAGCCGGTGCCGCGCGGCAAGTGGGGCACCGACTCGTGGGAGGATCACTTCGGGCGCAGCAACCCGTTCCAGCAGGCGCAGCTCTACCGGCGCTCGTCGTCCGGCGAGCTGCCGCTGCTGGCGGTGCAGATCACCGGCAAGATGCCGAGCGCCTACCCGAAGCCCGACCCCAGCGCGCCCGCGGCGCCGCCCGCCGAGCCGCCGAAGGAAGGCGAAGCCGCGCCGGCCGAACCGCCCAAGCCGGCCGAGAAGACCGGCGTCGCCAGCGCCAAGGACATCCACGTCGTGGTGGTGTCGGACGTCGACTTCGCGCACGACATGTTCTTCCAGTTCTACCGCAACGCCGGCAAGCAGTACAACCAGGCCCAGCTGCGCTTCCTGCTCGACCTGCGCAACGTGCAGTTCGTCGCCAACGCGGTCGACGCGCTGGCCGGCGATCAGGACCTGCTGGCGCTGCGCCGGCAGCAGGCGCGCCCGCGCCCGCTCAAGAAGCTCGAGGACCTGCGCCTCGCGACCGATCAGCAGCGCCGCACCGCCGAGGAGGTCGCGGTCGACGAGTTCGAGGCCGCCAAAGCCAAGGCCCAGGGCGAGTTCGAGGACAAGGTCGCCAAGATCCGCACCCGCGAGGACCTCGACGAAGGCGCACGCGAGCAGCTCGCCGAGCAGGTCCGCCAGGTCGAGCAGCGCAAGCTCGAGCTGGTCGTCGACGGCCTGATGCAGAAGCAGGAGGCGTCGAACAACGAGGCGCGCATCAAGCAGCGCCGCATCATCGGCCACGAGCGCATCACCGTGCGCTGGCTCGTGATCCTCGTCCCGAGCCTGATCCTCATGACCCTGGTCGCGTTCGTCTTCGTCCAGCGACTCGCGCGCGAGCGGTCGCACATCCCCGCCGCGCGCAAGCGGAGCCACGCATGAAAGCGCTGCCCATCATCCTCGGCGTCCTCGCCATCCTCACCGCCGTGCCGGCCTGGTGGCCGACACCGGAGCCCGCTTCGGCCGGCCTCGGCAAGACCAACACGGTCTTCGGCAACGAGAAGGCCTCGCCCGAGCAGGTCGCGAGCCTGCGCGTCGCGACCTGGGACGACGAGACCGATCAATCCAAGGTCTTCGAGGTCGCCTTCAAGGACGGCTCCTGGGCCATCCCGAGCCATCACGATTATCCGGCGGACGGCCAGAGCCGCGTCGGCAAGACCGCCGGCGCCGTCCTCGGCGTCGCGCGCGGCCGGTTCATCACCGGCGAGACCAAGGAGCACGTGAAGCTCGGGGTCGTCGATCCGCTCGCTGCCGCCGATGCCGGCAGCGACGGCCGCGGCAAGCGCGTCACGGTCAAGGACCAGTCGGGCGGCACGCTCGTCGACCTGATCATCGGCGAGCGCGTCTCGAAGGACGAAGCGAACCCGTTCGGCGGCGATCCGAAGGAGAAGACGCTCTACTTCGCCCGCGAAGCGGATTCGAACGAGGTCTTCGCCGCCGCGGTCGACGCCAACATCAGCACAAAGTTCATCGACTGGGTCCAGCCCGACCTGCTCAAGGTCCAGACCGCCGACATCGCCTCGGTGGTGATCCGCGACTACTCCGTCGACGAAGGCCAGGGCGTGGTCGCCGTGCGCGCGGAGACCAAGCTCAGCCGCGGCGAGACCCCGGACACGTGGTACAGCCCGCAGGCCAAGCCGGAGCAGCGCGTCGCCAAGGCCAACGTCGACAAGCTGCTGACCCAGCTGACCACGCTGAAGCTGTCGGGCATCCGCCCGTTCCAGCCGCAGTGGCTCGAGCAGCGCGGCTTCTACCTCGTCCCGGATCCGACGCTGATCAAGGACCCGAACGCGCTGGTGCTCAACACCGCGCGCGGCCAGGCCGCGCTGATCGGCAACGAGGGCGCGATCGTCGTCACGACCAAGAACGGCGTGCGCTACCAGCTGTTCTTCGGCGAGATCGCGCTCGGCGACGAGGAGGACACCGCCGCCGAAGCGAAGACCGCCGCGAAGCCCAAGGAGGGCGAAGCGACGCCCGCCGCGCCGGCCGATGGCCACAACCGCTACATGGTGGTGTTCGCCCAGTACGACGCCGCGTCCGACCAGATCACGAAGGCCGAGACCCTGCGCCTCGCCGAGGAGGAGGCGCGCAAGGCCGCCGAGAAGAAGGACGGCGAACCCGCGGCGACGCCGCCGACGCCGCCGAAGCCCTCCGTGCCGGAAGGCCAGACCACCGCGGACAAGGCGCAGAAGCGCTTCGGCCGCTTCTTCTACGTCATCAGCGACACCAGCTTCAACGAGCTGCGGCCCAAGGCCGAGACCCTGTTCGAGGACAAGCCGGCGCTCGCCTACCCGAGCGCGGATGGCAAGACCAACGAGCAGTGGCTCGAGGAGAACGGCAAGCGCGCGGGCGTGACCACGACCGCCTCGGGTCTGCAGTACGAGGTCATCACCGCGTCGCCGCGCGCCGATGCGAATCAGCCGAAGGACGGCGATCAGGTGCAGGTGAACTACAAGGGCACGCTGCTGGACGGCACCGAGTTCGACGCCTCGAAGGGCTCGCCAGCGTCGTTCGGCGTGAACAACGTGATCGCCGGCTGGACCGAGGCGCTCAAGCTCATGAAGGAAGGCGACAAGTGGCGCCTCTTCATCCCGGCGGCGCTCGCGTACGGCGAGAAGGGTTCGCCGCCGAAGATCGGCGCGAACCAGGTCCTGGTCTTCGAGGTCGAGCTGGTGAAGGCGGGGCCCTGAGCCCGTCCAGTCCGCGCTCGTCGTCGAGCTTCGTCAGGACCCGCGGCCGTCGCCGCGGGTCCTGGCGTTTGCGCGCTTCCCCATCCACACTCGCCGCCCATGCCGGTCACCTTCATCGGCGATGTCCATGGCTGGTCCGATCGTCTCGAGCGGGTGCTCGCGCAGGTCGACGGCGACCTGGTGTTCATGGGCGACCTGATCGACCGCGGCCCCGCGGCGCCGGCGGTCCTCGACCGGGTGCACACGCTCTGCGACCAGGGCCGCGCGCGCTGCGTCATGGGCAACCACGAATACGCGATGGTGCGCGGCCTCGGCTGCGACGAGCTCGGCATCGCGGCCGAGCCCGCCTACCTGCACGCGTGGGCCGAGCGCTACGGCGGCGATGCGGTGCTCGACAGCTACGGCATCGGCGACGTCGACGCGGTCGCGCTGCGCCACGCGCTCGGGCGTCACCTGCGCTGGCTCGCCGCGTTGCCGTGGCTGCTGCGCGGGACCGCCGATGGTCGCGCATGGTACGC
>Ga0196963_10001269_pt1 | contig 17737 bp, 8 predicted proteins | sample S1_5metaG_FD_148600 | JGI IMG/M metagenome (GOLD analysis project Ga0196963, IMG submission 148600) | Soil microbial communities from Anza Borrego desert, Southern California, United States - S1_5 | ecosystem: Environmental > Terrestrial > Soil > Desert | place: USA: California | collected... | reverse complement strand
GTTCTCTCTGCATCGGTTGTTCCCTCAGAAGGCGTTGGTTGAATTTCCGGCTGAGGGGCAATCGCCACATTCGTGACAGCCGACGAATAGGTAGAAGTCGTTACCGACGGGGCTGAATCTGCAAGATCATTCGGGTGATTATCTGAAGCGCAGCTGGTGGACGCGATCGCTACTGCGATGAAAGTTAGTATAAATTTATACTTAGATGTCGTTATAGTCATGGGTGCTAAATCTCGACCGTGCTAGGACAGTTTACTACTGTCTTTCCTTCGTTCATAGAAGGGTTTGACCCGGACTTTATCAGCTTAGTTAGTAGATAAATAAAATTAGACATTTCTCGCTAGCAATCTATCAGGTTACTGAGAGATCCGGAAACCTCATGAATTCTAGAACAGTGGAATCAAACATTAGATTTTAAACGTGACTAGCGAATGAAAGCCAGACTTTGATATAGTATTTCTAGTCGCTGGTGTAGCTCAGTTGGTAGAGCACCCGATTTGTAATCGGGCGGTCGTGAGTTCGAGTCTCTCCACCAGCTTATGAAACCAGGTAATATCAACAGCTTTATCGATTTTAAAAACCCGATAGGATTAGTACATTCGTACTAATTAATTGTTGTGGCTAAAGGTTAAATGCAGCAAGGAGTAGCTTGCCTGTAGTCTAGAAATAGACAGGATTGAGTCCTAAACCTGTCTGTGATTTGGATGCCTATGACTGAGCCACCTAAAGCTAACTTGCCGCCAACTGATCCGCAACCGTTGAGCGAACCGACAGAGACTGCAACGAATCAGCCAGCGAATGATTCGTGGAAAAACCGAATGACGGGTGCTTGGAATAACGCAACAGCACGCTTCGCGAAACTTCTGCCCGTCGATCAAGTCGCTCAAACGGCTACTAAGTTGTTTAGTGTCAGGGAAACTCAAGTTGCCGAGATTTTGGAGGCGGTTCGATCTGAACTGCCAACAACAGAAGCCCTCCTGATTGGTAAACCCCAAGCGGGAAAAAGTTCGATTGTGCGGGGACTCACAGGGGTTTCTGCGGAGATTGTCGGTGAAGGATTTCGTCCGCATACCCAACACACTGAGCGTTATGCGTATCCCTCCAATGACCTACCGTTACTAATTTTTACGGATACGGTGGGACTGGGAGATGTCAACCAAGACACTCAGGGAATCATTCAGGAACTGGTTGGAGATCTGCAACAAAAGAGCGATCGCGCCAGAATCTTGGTTCTAACCGTCAAAATCAATGATTTCGCGACGGACACGCTGCGACACATTGCCAGTCAATTACGTCAGCAGTATCCAGATATTCCCTGTTTACTAGCAGTGACTTGCTTGCATGAGGTTTATCCTCCTGGTACCGCTGATCATCCTGCCTATCCCCCAGATTATGAGGCAGTCAACCGAGCCTTTACAGCGATGCAGCAAGCCTTTGTCGGGCTGTGCGATCGCGCAGTGCTTATCGACTTTACCTTAGAAGAGGATGGCTACAATCCGGTATTTTATGGCTTAGAAGCCCTGAGAGATACTCTGGCAGACCTGCTACCAGAAGCAGAAGCCCGCACAATTTATCAGTTATTGGATGAAGAAGCTGGGACGCAACTGGGCAACCTCTACCGAGATGTGGGACGACGTTATATGTTAGCGTTTGCGATTATGGCAGCAGCAATTGAGGCAGTCCCTTTGCCCTTTGCTAGTATGCCTGTGCTAACAGCGATGCAAGTTTCCATGGTAGGGCTGCTAGGGAGATTATATGGACAGACGCTGACGCCATCCCAAGCTGGGGGAGTCGTGAGTGCGATCGCCACTGGCTTCGTAGCACGGGCAGTTGGGCGCGAGTTGGTTAAATTCATTCCTGGCTTTGGTAGTGTTATTGCCGCTTCCTGGGCAGCCGCCTACACTTGGTCGCTAGGGGAAGGCGCTTGCGTTTACTTTGGCGACTTAATGGGGGGGAAAAAACCTGATCCTCAAAAAATTCAATCCGTGATGCAAGAAGCTTTTCTATCTGCGAAAGAACGCTTTAAGGGAATTAAATCTTAAAGACAGATGGCAGCGGGTTATCCATCTAGAGAGCAGGTTTTGTAACTTCTAGGGCTTACGCTATCCAGAAAAGTAAAAACTCAAGAGTTGGTTATAAAGTTTTACCTAGCCCGGTTGCTCGCTTACTGGGGTCACTAAGCTTGTCGAAGCGTTGATCGCCAAAATTAAGCCTTGAGATTTGAACGCAGATGAAAGCAGATAGACGCAGATTAACGCAGATGTTCTACCAAGTGATTGTCTCTGCGTTACTCATCTGTCGCTTACTTTAAGAGAATTGATATAACTTACCCTTGAGGGGTACAAGATGTGAATAGACCAAATAAACCCAGTTGTTAGGTGTGGGGCAATGGTGCGATTAAAGTTGTGGCAGTGGGTCGTGTTAGCAATGCCGATCGCAACGATCATCGGTTTTTTGCTGGTAGCGGCAGGATTGCAAATCCATGAGTGGCGTATTAATTGGATTTGGGGTGTGTTCACCCTGATCTTTGTCGGTTGGCGTTGGCTGCTGGTGAAATGGACTCGACCTGCGGTAGACCAGTTGGAAGCGGTGATGGCAGAAGTAAGCCGGGATATGCAATCGGCTTCAGCCAATGCAACCACGCTATCAGAGGGTAATGACAGCGTTACTCAAGCAGAAACCGCACTCCAACAAATCCTGCAAGTCGCTCAGAGCGATCGCCCGATTTGGGAAGATTGGCAAACCTTTTGGCAGCGATGTCAAGAACTGGTGAGCGCGATCGCCCAAGTTTACCATCCTGAAGTGAAACGCCCTCTACTCAACATTTACGTGCCTCAGGCTTATGGTCTTATCCGAGGAACAGTAGACGATCTGGATCAATGGATTCAGCAGTTATCTCCAGCACTGAATCAAGTGACGATTGGGCAAGCCTACGAAGCTTACGAAGTGTACCGTAAGCTGGAACCATCCGCTCGGAAACTTGGACAAGTCTGGAATTGGGCACAGTGGATTTTTAACCCCGTGGCAGCGTTCGCTAAGAAAGCTACTCAAGGTTCTAGTAATCAAGCAACTCAGCAGTTGCTGGTGAACTTAAGTCAACTTTTACGAGAAGCTGCCCTCCGCAACTTATGTCGGCAGGCGATCGCCCTTTATAGTGGTATGGCTCCACCACTTGCAGAAACTGCGGTAGCGACACCCACCCTTCCGAAAGCAAAGACGCAAACGCTGCGAGAAATTCTCACGCAAGCGGAACCTGTGGCAGTCGTTGAGCAAAAACCTGTCAATATCTTGCTGGTGGGACGAACGGGTTCAGGAAAAAGTAGCCTAATTAACACGCTATTTCAGGCAGAGAAAGCGGCGGTAGATGTCTTACCCAGTACGGATAAGATTCAGAATTACCATTGGCAAACTCAAAGCGGGGAAATGCTAACGCTTTGGGATACACCGGGATATGAGCAAGTGAACCATGCCGATTTACGGGAACTGGTGCTTGACTATGCCCAAAATGCGGATCTGCTCCTCTTAGCGACACCTGCCCTTGATCCTGCCCTGCAAATGGATGTGGACTTTCTCAGCGACATGAAGGCGGAAGTGGCAGATTTACCAGCGATTGCGGTTGTCACCCAAGTTGATCGCTTGCGTCCTATCCGCGAGTGGCAACCCCCTTACGACTGGGAACGAGGCGATCGCCCGAAGGAAAAATCGATTCGAGAAGCTACCCAGTATCGCGCTGAACGGTTGAGCGATTTTTGCGAGCGCCTGCTGCCTGTTGTCACAGCGGATTTTCAAACTAATCGGGTTGCCTGGGGGATGGATGCCCTGTCGCTGGCATTAGTGGAGGCGATCGAGCCGACTAAACAACTGCGTCTCGCTCGCTTTTTGCGGAATCTGGAAGCCCGTACTGTCGCGGCAGCCAAAATTATTGACCGCTATACTTTCCAGATGGCGACTACTCAGGGACTGACTACCCTGCTCAAAAGTCCCGTTCTTCAATTTATTTCTACCCTGACTACTGGTTCTCCCTCATTGGCATATCTGCTAGCCGAACAAATTCCGGTAGAACAGTTGCCTATCGTCATTGGTAAGCTTCAGATGGCTTATGACTTGTTCTCCCTGTTAAATGCTGGCGAGAGTGATATTCGTAAGTTTGATTTATTATCCCTTTGGCCGCTACTTCTAGAAAATCCTGCGACACCAGATCGAAATGCCTGGGCATTTGGTCACGCCCTCGTCGAATATTGGACTCAAAATCTCACCGTCGAACAACTCCGAGAACGGTTTGAGTTTTACCTGAAGGTCTAGAACTCATAAATTTGGGGTAAAAATTCTAATTTTTTTGCTAACCCACTATGCAACAGTGCATTTGTACTGCTATTTGTTAAGTAGAAGGTATGGCGTTACAGCCTGAATGATTCCGCTACAACTCACTCTCAAAAACTTCCTCAGCTACCGCGAGGCAACTCTAGATTTTCGAGGACTACATACCGCCTGCATCTGTGGCTCTAATGGTGCAGGTAAATCTTCGCTTTTGGAAGCGATTACTTGGGCAATTTGGGGAGAAAGCCGTGTTGCCTCAGAAGATGATGTCATCAATGCGGGCGCAGAAGAAGTGCGCGTTGATTTCATTTTCCACAGCAATCAGCAGACGTATCGCGTCATTCGCACTCGTCATCGAGGGGGAAGTAGTTCTTTAGAATTTCAAGCAGAAAGCAGCAACGGTTTTCGCTCTTTAACAGAAAAAGGAGTTCGGGCAACCCAACAGCTAATTACAGGTCATCTGAAGCTGGATTACGACACCTTTATTAATTCTGCTTACTTACGCCAAGGAAGAGCCGATGAATTTATGCTGCGGCGTCCCAATGAGCGGAAACAGATTCTGGCTGATCTCCTGAAACTCAATCAGTATGAAGAGTTGGCAGAACAAGCTAAGGATTTATCTCGCCAGTTTAAAGGGCAAGCAGAGCAGCTAGAGTTGAGCTTGCAATCGATTCAAACTCAGCTGCAACAACGAGAGGCGATCGCATTTCAACAAGCCAATCTCGAAACCCAACTGCAACAGCTACAACACGCCCAAGACAGCGATCAACAACAATTACACCAATACCAAGCACTCCAGCACCAACGCCAAATCTGGCAAAAGCAACTGAGTTTGCAGCGGCAGCAATACCAAAATTTAGTCCAAGACTGCGCTCACTTACAGCAAGAAATCACCGCCACCCAACAGCAACAGCACCAACTAGAAGCGCTAGTGGCTCAAGAGGAGCAGATTGCCGCAGGTTATACCCAATACATTAACTTGCAACATACCGAAGAAACCCTATCGGCAAAGTTTCAAGCCTATCAAGACGCGCAACAGCAGCGGCAGCAGCTACAACAACAACTGGCGCAACAACTCAACGAAATTAATGTCCAAATTGGGCAAGCTCAAACTCAACTGGAAAATTTAGGACTACAAGAGCAGGAAATTCAAGAAACCTTGAGCCGTTCCGGTGAAGTGGCAGCGGCTTTAGAACAATTACATCGGAGTCGTACTCGCCTCAATCAACTTGATCAGTTACAACTGATGGTTGCGCCTCTATTGCAACGCCGCGCCACCCTCCAAGCTGAATTGGATCGGGTTCAGGCTCGCTTAAGCGCCCGATTAGACGAACTTCGCTCTACTGTTTCCCAATTAACAACCGAGTCTTCCCGCCAACCACAGTTGCACCGCTCTGTGGTGCAGGTGGATGATCAAATTGGGCAACTAGAGAAAAAGCGGGTATATCAACAACGGGTACAGGAAAAAGGGATGGAACGACGCAGCTTTCAAGAAAGGCTGCAAGAAAACCAGCGCATCTATGAAAAACAATTGGCAGAACTGACGCAAAAACTAGAAATGTTAAAGACGCCAGATGCCACTTGTCCTCTATGCGATCGCCCTTTGGATGAACATCATTGGAATCACGTTGTCCAGAAAACTAATACCCAGCAACAGGATGCTCAACAGCAATTTTGGGTGATCCGAGAACAGCTAGCCGTTTGTGAACGAGAACTGCAAGTATTACGCCAAGAATATTCCCAGTTAGCCCAAGAACTCGCTCCCTATGAATCTTTACGAGAGCAACGGGGACTTCTAGCCGCACAACTGCAAGCAACGGGAGAAGTCCAAAATCGTCTGCAACAACTCGCGCAAGAAAGAGAACAGCTAGAAAACTTAATTCGCAGTGGTACCTATGGCGTTGAGTTTCAACAAGAATTACGACAATTAGATGCTCAACTGCTACAACTCAACTACGACGAAAAAACCCATGCCTTAACCAGAGGTGAGGTAGAACGTTGGCGCTGGGCGGAAATTAAGCAAGCACAGCTAAAAGATGCTCAACGGCGTCAAGCACAAGTTGATGACCAAAAGCCAGAACTGTTAGCTAAAATTGCTAGTCTACAAGCTGCACTCCAGCAGCTACAAACGAATTCAGAACTCTCGCGTAAACTTGAAGCAGTTGATCGCTACATCGTTGAACTTGGTTACGATCGCGCTTATCACAATTCTTTAGCTGCATCCCTACGTCAAGCTCAATCCTGGCAACTCCGTTACCAAGAATTGAATCAAGCCAAACAACAATATCCGCAGATTAGCGATCGCGTCACTTCCCTTTCCCAAAGCCTACAAGTGCGACTGGCAAATCAGCAAGCCATAGAAGCTCAGATGGATGGCATGATTGAGCAGCTAGAGCAAATGCCAGATACCAGCAATGAAATCCAAGTTCTAGAGCCGCAAATTCAACGGCGACGGCAACAACTTGATGAGCATTTAGCCACCTTAGGACGTTTGCAACAGCAATCGAGTCAGTTAGAAACCCTGCAAATTCAACTTGAGCGACAGCAACAGCAATTACAAGAGGTAAAACGTCAATATCGGGTTTATGAGGAATTAGGCAAAGCCTTTGGCAAAAATGGCATCCAAGCCTTAATGATTGAGAATGTTTTGCCGCAACTAGAAGCAGAAACCAATCAACTGCTTTCCCGTCTCAGTGGCAATCAGTTACACGTCCAATTTGTGACTCAAAAAGCTGGGAAAGGGAGCCGAACCCGCAATTCCCAAAAGCTCAAAAATGCCAAATTGATTGATACCCTAGATATCTTAATTGGCGATGCTCGCGGCACTCGACCCTATGAAACCTATTCCGGCGGCGAAGCGTTTCGGATTAACTTTGCCATTCGTCTTGCTTTAGCGCGGATGTTAGCCCAACGTTCGGGTACTTCCTTGCAAATGTTGATTGTGGATGAAGGGTTTGGCACCCAAGATCAGGAAGGATGTGATCGCCTGATTGCTGCGATTAATGCGATCGCCTCTGACTTTGCCTGTATCCTTACCGTCACTCACATGCCGCAATTCAAAGAAGCCTTTCAAACTCGCATCGAAGTTCGTAAAACGACTAATGGCTCTCAGCTAACCTTGTTAAACTAATTCTAAACAGTCATTTAGATGAAGCATTATTTAACGTACTGCTTCTCCTTGGTATAAAAAGCTACTAAGTTTCTTGAAAAATTGCTCTATTTTACTGAGTAAACTAACCCGTCATCTTCCCTAAGGCATAAACTACGAGTGCAGCAGTTAATTATGCTACACTACGGAAAAATTTCTTAATTTTATAACGATTGCCGGGACTGACCTTGACGACTTTTTTAGATTTAAATCAGGTCTCTGTCGTGCGGGAAATTAATGCAGCAGTAGTCAATGTCAGCGGACGACAACGGATGTTGTCCCAAAGAGCAGCGCTGTTTGCATTAAGGCTAGTTTGTACTCAAGACTCTACAGAGCAAGCACAATGCCGCCAAGAATTATTGGCAGCGATTGACCTAATGGAAAAGTCACACAATGGGTTGATTCATGGCAATTCAGAAATGAAACTACCAGGCCATCCCTCAGCCGTTGTTCAAGGGATGTACTTTGAATCTCCTCTCCATTTAGATAGACAAGTACGCACCTATATCAATGAAGCCCGACTTTTAGCACAAGCGACATTGGGTGAGCTGACACAGAATAATCCACATTTGCAATATATCCTCAAAGTCGCTGCAAAAGACCTACTTGAAGCTTTGGATACTGTAGTCAGTCAGTATCAGCAAGAAAGTGATGCTGAACAACAAGCCATTGATGTTCACTTGGCTGAACTCTATCAACAAAGCTGTGAAACTGCCGCAACTGCCCAAGCTCAAGCACAACAGCTAGAACAAGCTTTGCATGAGGTTTGCTCCTACCAAGCGCAACTCGTTCAAACTGAAAAAATGTCAAGTTTGGGGCAATTAGTTGCAGGTGTAGCCCATGAAATAAACAATCCAGTTAATTTTATTTACGGGAACCTTAATCACGCCACCACCTACATTCAAGATCTCTTAGAAGTAGTAAGGCTTTATCAACAGTATTATCCTCAAGCCGTACCTCAGATTCAAGAGCAACTAGAAGCGATTGAACTAGAATTCATTAGTGAGGATCTGCCTAAAATGTTAGGCTCCATGAAAATGGGTGCTGACAGAATTCGTCAAATCGTTTTATCTTTGCGAAACTTCTCTCGACTGGATGAAGCTGAAATGAAACCTGTTAACATCCATGAGGGATTAGAAAGTACCTTACTGATTTTGCAGAATCGCTTCAAAGCAAAATCTGGAGGTCATAACATTACTCTTATTAAAGAATACGGGAACTTGCCGTTGGTAGAATGCTACCCCGGACAACTCAATCAAGTGTTTATGAATCTAATCTCTAACGCCATTGATGCTCTAGAGGAGATTCCTAACCACAAAGGGGAAATTACTATCCGTACTGAACTATCACATCCTGATAGTATCACGATTAAAATTGCTGATAATGGTTCAGGAATTACCCCAGAAGTTAGAAAACGATTATTTGATCCCTTTTTTACAACTAAGTCAGTGGGCAAAGGCACAGGACTAGGCTTATCGATTAGTTATCAGATTGTGATTAATAAGCACGGAGGCATTCTTAAGTGTGAATCTGTTCTGGGACAAGGAACAGAGTTTTATATTCATTTACCTGTTAAGCAAAATGAGTGTTTGATAGTCTCCAACAATCCAGCGATCGCTACCTTTTAAAAAAGTTTAGAAATTCTAAGCTATTAGGTATTCAAGCTGTCGATTAATAAAAACCTAAATCCTTACGTTTGAGCCTTAAAAGCGAATCAGAATAAATAATTGAAATGCTTATTTCTCTATTGATTGCTGCGGATAAAAATTCCGCGTATGTATATCAGTAAAATTGCAGAATGTTTTTATTTTCTATAACCGCAAAAATAATAAACCCGTAAAAACACTGTTTGATTTTTCTATTTTAATTTTCAAAATAGGAATAGATGAAAGTAGAAATGCTGATTAACACTGTAATTGTTTCGTAGTCCTCAGCAAGAATTCCTACCAAACTATTAAGCAATCTAAGAATAACTTTAAGCTTTGATTAATTTTTGAAATTCTGAGATAACATCACTGACCCCATAGCTAACCTGCAATCCTGAAATAACTTTACCCAATGCTGCGCTATTTATCCTCGATTTGCGATCGCCTACCGACTCGTTCAACTGTCCGCTTCATCCTAGCCTCGTCCTTGGTATGCATTGGGGTAGGTTGTACAGCACAACATCCAGGCACTCATACAAAATCACTTGCAGATAGCTCAACGAATAGAGGAAACGAACAAGCAACTTTAAATATCGTAATCCTTCCTACTAAAAACTCAGTAGAGCAGCGAAACAAACTTAAGCCGTTAACCGGCTATCTCAAGAAGACACTTGGACGACCCGTTAACTTGCAAATCCCGAAGGACTACAACACAGCCGTTGATTTAATCACAACAGGTAGGGTAGACATCGCCTATCTAGGACCGTTAACTTACGTACAAGCACGACAAAAAAATCCTGCAATCCAGCCAATTGTTGCCCCTATTGATAAAAGTACAGGACGACCTTGGTATACCAGCGTGATTGTTGCCAACTCTAACGAGGGGATTAAGACTCTTAAAGATTTAAAAGGTAAACGATTTGGCTTTGTCAGCAAATCATCAACAACAGGTTACTTAGTCCCCCTAGCAGAATTCAAAAATATTGGCATTGAACCAGAACGCGACTTTGCAACCATCGAATACACTGGCAATCATGACATATCAGAAGCAAAGCTGGTATCGGGTGCAGTGGATGCCGTTGCCACTGATAAACCCTCATATTTAGTGCGACGGAAATCAGGCAAGCTGGAACCTAAACAATATCAAGTCATCTGGGAATCTGACCCCCTGCCTCATGGCCCCATAGTCATTTCCAGCAAATTTCCTCCCCAGTTAATTCTGCCTCTGAAAAAAGCATTCATCGGGGCTTCAGAAGGATTAGTTGATGTTAATGGTGCTGAGGCTGCTGGATATACCCTTGTGCAAGATGAAGACTACGAACCTGTTAGAAAGATGCAAAAGCATTTGGAGGCAGCAAAATGAAGATAGCAACTAAGTTTTTGGGATCTTCTGCTTTAGTCGTTGGGTTAATTGCTTGCCTCAGCCTAGGAAGCGACTACTTAATTAAACGGGCTGACCAATCTGCGGAAGTAAACCGTAATACAACAAGAGAAACTCTCAATACTCTCCTCAACTTAAAAGTATTTGTTAGAGATCAGCGTGGGAGTTTGAAAGATTTCATTTCCCTTAATCATCAAGCTTCAGATATGGCAGAATCTCAAAAATCCATGTCCGAGTTTCTCATCAACTTAGAAGAGTTGGAACGCTTGTTGCCAAATAACAATGAGTTAGCAGTAATTCATCGGCGTTATCAGTTATTTAATCGTTTAGTTAATGAGCTAACTAGTGCGCCAACTAGTATAGCTCAGGCTCAGCAAGATATTAGAGCCGTCAATTCTTTTACTAAAGATATTGATCTCTATTTAGACTCATTGCTAGATAATATTCAACGCCAGAATGACATAGAAGCACAAAAACTAAGCCAGTCTAAGCAAAATTTGCAAATGATTAGGCAAGCCATTATTGGGATCATCATTTTAGTATTTATCAGCCAGTTTTTATTAATTTTACTTCCCGTTACTAAATCTATTCAAAAGTTACAACTAGGAACAGCAAAAGTTGGCGCAGGAGATTTGAATCATCGGATAAATATTCATACCAATGATGAGATTGAACAACTTTCCAATCAATTCAATCAAATGGCTTCTAAACTTTCTGAATACTATCGTTCACTAGAGCAAAAAGTACTAGAGCGAACCACTGAATTAACTCAAGCAAACCAACTATTAGCAGCAGAAATATCTGAACGCAAACAAATAGAACAGTCTCAAGCAAGGCTAACAGCAATTTTAGAAGCAACGAGTGACTTTGTGGGGATTGCTGATGCTGAAGGACGGACTATTTATATTAATAGCGGTGGTCGTAAAATTTTAGGTATTCCTACAGATGAAGACATTACCACTCAATATATTCCCACTTTTCATTCTCAATGGGTAATTGAGCAACAGTTAGAAGAATCTTTAATGGTTGCTGTACGAGATGGAATTTGGATTGGTGACTCTGCCTTGCAGCATCGTAATGGCGCAGAAATACCAATCTCACAAGTAGTTATGGCTCATAAATCAGAAAGTGGAGAAGTAGAATTTTTCTCTACCATTGCTCGTGATATGACTGAGCGTAAACAGGCAGAAAAAGTTTTGTTGCAATCCGAAGCCTTGCTCAAAGAACAGGCGCAGCAGCTTCAACAAGCGATGCAAGACTTGCAAAAAACCCAAACTCAACTGATTCAAACTGAAAAAATGTCTGGCTTAGGTCAGATGGTTGCCGGAGTAGCACATGAAATTAACAATCCAGTTAATTTCATCCATGGCAATATTACTTATGCTAAGACCTATATACAAGACTTATTACAGCTTGTGCAACTCTATCAACAATCTTATCCTCAACCGCTTGCAGAAATACAAGAGTATAGCGAAGAGGTAGACATTGAGTTTTTGATGGAAGATTTACCCAAGCTCTTCTCTTCAATGAAAGTAGGGACTGAGCGCATTCGGGAAATAGTTCTATCTCTGCGAAACTTCTCTCGTCTAGACGAAGCAGAAATGAAACCCGTTGATATTCACGAAGGAATTGATAGCACTTTATTAATCTTACAAAATAGACTGAAAGCGAAACCCAATCATCCTGATATTAAAGTTATTCAGAAGTATGGAAATTTACCTTTAGTAGAGTGCTATGCTGGGCAGATGAATCAGGTATTCATGAATATTCTAAACAATGCCGTGGATGCCCTAGATCATTACAATAGTTATCGCTCTGCTGAATCAATCCGGGAAAATCCTAATCAGATTAATATTTGCACTGAGATGAAAGATGCTGATTCTGTTACTGTGCGGATTGCTGATAATGGCCCAGGAATGACAGAGACTGTGAAAAGACGGCTATTTGATCCATTTTTCACAACCAAACCAGTTGGTAAAGGAACAGGATTAGGGCTATCTATTACCTATCAGATTGTGGTTGAAAAACATGGAGGAACTATTTATTGTAATTCACAACCTGGACAAGGAACGGAATTTGTGATTAATGTGCCCGTCTGTTCAAAACTAAATTTGTCTAGTTTTAGATCTGCATCAAAAATTAACGAGTCACAACCCGTTGTTAGTGCATAAAGTAAGCAGGTAGTTATTTAAAAAAAATTTAAGCTTTACAATAAAGACATAATTACTAAGAGTTATTTTTCACCGATTAATTTTCATATAGACATATTTAAGTTAAACTCTTTAAACTTAAAGTTAAGGCTAGCCCTAGCTGAAAAAACTTACTTGTGCGCAAACCTAGTATTATTGCTAAGTATGATTTAATTCTAAAAAAAGTAGTTTTAAAAACTTTAATAATCCAATTAAAATGTTAACCTAAGCTTTTCCAAGGCTTAATATGAAATCAATTAAACGATGCATCATCGGTCTTGTGACAGGTATATTGCTAGTGTTCTTTTTAGGGAATTGTGCTAAAGAATCACCGCCGTTGCGAGTCGGTACGGTGGTTTGGCCTGGAATTGAATGTTTTTATTTAGCTCGTGATTTGGGCTATTACAAAAATACACCGATTCGATTAGTTGATTATCCTTCAGCTTCAGAAGTTCTGCGAGCTTACCGTAACGGAGAACTTGAAGCAGCAACGCTTACTATGGATGAGATTTTATTATTAGCAACCACCGATCCTGATGTGCGTGCTGTCTTAATTACAGATACTTCTAATGGTGGAGATGCAGTTTTAGGTAAACCTGAGATTAAAAAGCTGCAAGATTTGCGAGGTCGCCGGGTTGGTGTAGAGTCTACCGCACTTGGAGCTTTTTTACTGACCCGTGCTTTAGGCAAAGTGGGGATGTTACCTAAAGATGTAAAAATTATCTCTCTAGAAGCATCTGAGCATCAACAAGCTTTTAGAAAAGGAACGGTCGATGCAATAGTTACCTATGATCCGGGGCTTTCTAAATTATTAGCAGTAGGTGCGAACTTACTATTTGATAGTAAACAAATTCCAGGTGAAATTGTAGATACTTTAGCAGTTCATAAGGAGTTAATCACGAGCCAATCATCTGCTCTAAACTCTTTACTAACAGGTTGGTTTAAAGCTACCGATTATTTGCAAAAGAATCCCCAAGATGCTGCTGCTCGCATGGCTCCTCGTGAGGGAGTGACCGCAGAGCAGTTTTTAGAATCTTTAAAAGGACTTCGGATTCCTAGTCTGGAAGAGAATCAAAAAATATTAGGGTTAACAGATGCTAATTTTAAAAATGGAGTGAAGCGGTTATCCCAAGTGATGTTAGAGAATCAATTATTACAGCAAGCGGTTGATCCAATCCCTTTGCTAAATGATCAATTGGTCAAAGCTATTAAGCTGTAAATTCTCGTTGTAGAGATTACAGAAATCTACTTGGGAGATAGATTAGCTTTCTATGAGTTTGGTACTATGAAACGTTTTCCCTTTCCGCTGCGTGTTTCAATTCCAAGCATTCTTTTATTGTTTGGCGGTTTATCTGGCTTGTTCTCTTTTCAAAAAGAGTTAACGCTTTCTCATGGGCGTACAGAGGCAGAAGCTCTCCGTCAGGCTCGATTTTTGGGCGACCAAACTTCAGGGATGCTGGAGTATTTGTTTCGCAAAGCTGATGTAGAGGGGGCTGATTTAGTAGTGAGTAAGCTTGGAGGTAATCCCAATCTTAAATTAGCCATCCTCAGCGATGAAAACAATACAATTATCCTGGCAACTCGCTATGAACTACGAAAGCGCCCATTAGCTAATACAAAAATTGGCGAAAATTTATCAATCTTGAAGAGAGTACGCCAAAGGCGGTCAGGTCAGGTCATTCTCTCTGCGGATAAACAGAGTATTCAAGCGATTTACCCAGTTACATTAGGAGCAACAGCCGGTGAACTTCGACCGACAAGATTAGGCGCGCTTGTATTGGAGTATGACCTTTCTGAGATAAAACACCGGGCCTATAGCGATACTCTAGCGCGATCGCTCGAATCTACTGCGGTGTTAGCTGGAGTTTGCGTTCTCGCTTGGTTCTTGTTTGATAAAACCATAACCCAACGCGCTACACGATTGGTTGAGGCGAGTAATAGCTTAGCTAAAGGCAAGCTAGGTGTCCGCGCAGGATTACAAGGTTCCGATGAATTGGCTCAAATCTCAGCCGCCTTTGACCAAATGGCGGACAATATAGAGGCAAATCAGCAGCAACTCCAAGATTTAGCACAGCGAGAAGAACTGGTAAATCGTTTGGCAAACCAGATTCGTAACTCTCTCGACCTCGATACCATTTTAGAAACCGCTGTTCAAGAGATTCGCAAACTCTTACAAGTTGAGCGCTGTAGTTTTCTTTGGTATCGGCCTCATGAGGTTGAGGTGCCTTATTGGGATTTAATTCATGAAGCGAAATCTCCTAACCTTCCTAGCCTCTTAGGACCTTACTCAGCAGAAACTATTGGCCCTTTAGGAACCAAGGTCTTAGAGATGGAACTGCTGAGGATCAACAATGTGGAAACCTTAGAAGAACCTGTATTGCAGCAGTTGTTACACTCTTTGAGCCATACCGCTTTTTTGGTGCTACCCATCCAAACTTATAGTGGGGAGGTTGGCGCAGTTACGTGTGCTCAATTAAGCGCACCCCGGATTTGGACTGATAGCGAAGTCGAACTGTTAAAAACGGTAACTGATCAACTAGCGATCGCTATTGACCAAGCGGAACTGTACAAACAAAGTCGTCTTGCCGCTGCGACTGCTACGGCTCAAGCTGAACAACTCAAACAAACTTTACACGAATTACAACAGGCTCAAACGCAGCTGATTCAAACTGAGAAAATGTCCAGCTTGGGTCAAATGGTGGCAGGAGTCGCTCATGAAATCAATAATCCGATTAACTTTATTTACGGCAACGTCTCTCCAGCGAGTGAGTACACCCAAGACTTATTAGAACTGATCAGTCTTTATCAGAAGTATTATCCTCAGCCGATTCCTGCCATTGAGGAGCGGATCGATGAAATCGAGCTAGACTTTCTCAAAGAAGACTTACCTAAACTCCTCTCTTCAATGAAAATTGGAGCTGATCGCATCCGTCAGATTGTGCTGTCGCTGCGGAACTTCTCTCGCCTGGATGAAGCCGACATGAAGCCTGTGGATCTGCATGAAGGTATCGACAGTACGCTGCTACTCTTGCAAAATCGACTGAAAGCGAAACCAGACCATCCTGATATTAAAGTTGTTAAAGAATATGGGCAGCTACCTTTAGTAGAGTGCTACGCCGGACAACTCAATCAGGTATTGATGAACCTGTTGGCAAACGCAATTGATGCCCTTGATAGTAACAACACTCAACAATATCCTAGCCAGATTACAATTCGCACTCAAGTTTTACCACCAGACCGAGTCGTAATTCGGATTGCTGATAATGGGCCAGGAATGGTTGAGGAAGTTAAGAAACGTCTATTTGATCCATTTTTTACGACTAAACCTGTAGGGCAAGGAACAGGATTAGGACTCTCCATTAGCTACCAGATTATTAAAGAAAAGCATGGAGGGACGATTAAGTGTGAGTCACAAGTTGGGCAAGGAACAGAATTTTGGATTGAGATTCCTGTGAGGCAAAATGCAACGAATTCTGCAAAACCCTCGGCCTCTTTTGCAGAGATTTAATCCAATATTTATGCTATACGAAAATTCATATACTAGCTTTCAACTATGCTACCCATTCGCAGCGATCGCAGAATGTGGGTTACATTGATTTAAAGAGATTTTTTTAACTGTTGAAGTCCCACTGAATCTTTTTACTCAATATTTTCTGGAAGGGGGCGCACGATTGCGGGGACAGCGGGTTGAGTTGGTTGAAAGATCGCTTGCAAAGCTAGGTTAAGGGTTTCTGCCATAACGATGCGGTTTTCATAGGCAACAATGACCCTAACTAACGTCGGTAAACTGTTTTGTTCTGCTTCTAAGTAAAGCGGTTCGACATACAAGAGCGATCGCTCAATCGGAATAACTAGCAAATTTCCCTGAATTGCCCGTGATCCTTGCCGATTCCAGAGAGAAATTTGTTGAGAAATAATCGGATCTTGGTTAATCCGCGCTTCAATTTGCTCTGGCCCATAGACGAGCTGCTGCTTAGGAAACTGGTAAAGTAACAACTTGCCATAGTTTTGACCATCAGAACGAGCCGCTAACCAAGCAATCAGGTTATTCCGCTGAGTTGGAGTAAAGGGTAAGAGCAAGACAAACTCTTCTGACTCAGCCGTTGGCAGTTTCATGATCAGAAAGTAGGGTTCTACTAATTGCGGTTGATTCCCATAAATTTCGTTAGGAATCCGCCACTGATCTTCTCGGTTGTAGAATACCTGTGGATCTGTCATGTGGTAACTCAGCAACCGTTCTGATTGAGCTTGAAAAAAATCAATGGGATAGCGAATATGGCTGCGCAACGTCCTTGGCAAGGCGCTTAACGGTTTAAACAGTCCGGGAAAAATGGTCGTCCAACTGGTAATAATCGGATCTTTTGGATCAGCAACATAGAAACTGGCGGAACCGTTATAAGCATCAATAACAACTTTGACAGAATTGCGGATGTAGTTAAATTCATACTCACCTGGATCAGAATAGGGATAGCGATCGCTCGTGGTATAAGCATCTACAATCCAATAAAGGGAATTTTCATCAGCCGCACATCCCACTGCTTCCACCTGACACCCAGCGTCTTGATCTCCCGCATTGGCAACTACTAGATAGGGATCGCTGTCGTATCGGAGGAAGGGTGCGATCGCCCGAATGCGCTGATTAATATTGCGGCGAAATAGCAGCTTCGTCTCTGGAGTAAAGTTGTTCGTCAAGAGCATCTGCCAATCTTTGAGATACTCAGCAAATAACAACTGACGCCACCAAGCACCAATCGCTACCCCACCCTTGCCATCATATGTGTTGTAGACATTCTCATCGCCGCTAGGATAGTCCAACTCCCTAGCCTTGGTGGAAGTCATCACATAGGTATTAGCAATTTCGCCGTAGTAAATTCGAGGCTGCCCAATTGGAATACTATTGCGAATCTCTTCACTGGATGTCTGTAAACGTCCTGTATCACTGCTACTGGTGCCAATATCCTTTACCAAGTAATCGGGTAATCCACCAGCGCCAACGGTATTTACGGGGCTGAGCGTAAAGCCATAACCGTGAGTATAAATTAAGTGTTGATTAATC
>Ga0196963_10001268_pt1 | contig 17767 bp, 17 predicted proteins | sample S1_5metaG_FD_148600 | JGI IMG/M metagenome (GOLD analysis project Ga0196963, IMG submission 148600) | Soil microbial communities from Anza Borrego desert, Southern California, United States - S1_5 | ecosystem: Environmental > Terrestrial > Soil > Desert | place: USA: California | collected... | reverse complement strand
CACTCTCCTGCGAGCGCCGCCGCAGAACACCACCCAGTACAACGTGATCGCCGAGTCCCGTTCGGGCGACCCCAACAACGTCGTGATGGTGGGCGCGCACCTGGATTCCGTGCAGCGCGGGCCGGGCATCAACGACAACGGCTCGGGCAGCGCCGCGATCCTCGAGACGGCACTGCAGATGGCCAAGGTCAAGCCACGCAACAAGCTGCGCTTTGCCTGGTGGGGCGCGGAGGAGTCGGGCCTCGTCGGCTCCACGGCCTACGTGGCGAGCCTGTCGGCCGCCGAGGTCGCCCGGATCGCGCTGTACCTGAACTTCGACATGGTCGGCTCGCCGAACCACGTCTTCTTCATCTACGACGGCGACGACTCCGACGGTGTCGGCGCGCCGGCCGGCCCGGCCGGATCGGCCCAGATCGAAAAAGTGTTCGAGGCCTTCTACACGCAGCGCGGCGTGCCGTTCAAGGGCACCGACTTCACCGGGCGATCGGACTACGGCCCCTTCATCGCGGTTGGCATCGACATCCCGTCCGGCGGCCTGTTCACGGGTGCCGAGGGCATCAAGACCGCCGACGAGGCGGCCCTCTGGGGCGGCACGGCTGGCGTCGCGTACGACCCGTGCTATCACCAGGCCTGCGACACCCTGGCCAACGTCAACCTGGCCGCGCTCGACACCAACGTCGACGCCATTGCCTACGCCACGCTGCTGTTCGCGATGAACACCGAGTCGGTCAACGGGCAACGCGGCAAGGGCAACTTCGCCAGGCCGGCGCTGAAGTGGCTGGATGATCGGTAAGCGATTGAGGACCTGCCACTGGGGCTCGCCATTGCTCGCCTCGCTGGTGCGGGCGGGCAATGGATTGCCCTGTGTCAGTGGCCGAGCTTCCACGAGAGAGGAATGACCGGCAGGTCACCGCCGCCCTGTTCTCGCTGATGCAATGCGACTTCTCGCCGGCGGTCGTGAACGGCCACGGCATCGAATCCACGGCCAGGGTGGAGTATGTGTGGCGGTTGGAGTGAGCACGCTGGGCCGTCTTGTCCGCTGCGCGGATTCAGGACCCCTGCGGCAGGTAGATCGGCCGATCGGCGGTCATTCCCCGCTTGACCTGCAGCGTCAACTCATCGGCCAGCACCTCGTCCAGGCCAGCCTCGAGTCCATCGAGCGCTCGCTGGACGATCTGTTCCGGGCTCGTCTTCGGGACATCGAACCCGCGCGTCATGTCGGTGTCGACGTAGGCCATGTGCAGGCCCAGCACCTGCGTGTTCTGGGGCGCCAGTTCGTTGCGCAGGCCATTGGTGAGTGACCATGCCGCCGTTTTGCTCGCCGAATAGGCAGCCAGTTCGCCGCCGTTGATCCACGAGGCGACCGAGAGGACGTTGAGCAGTGCGCCGCCGCCGTTGCGCTCGAGGATAGGCGCGAAGGCCTTGCTCATGCGCAGCATGGCGAAGAAGTTGGTCTCGAAAAGGCGTCGCGCCAGCTCTTCGCTGTCGGCGGCGAGGAATCCGCCCATTTGGGCAATGCCGGCGTTGTTGACCACCAGCGTCACGTCCGACGCCAGCGCTGCGGCGGCCGCGACGTTCTCCGGCTTGTTGACATCGAGCCGCAAGGCCTGGACGCCGGGCTGGGTGACCGTTGCGGGATCGCGTGCGGCCGCGTAGACCTTGCGGGCTCCGCGCGCGAGCAACTCACGCGCGAATGCCAGGCCAATGCCACGATTGGCGCCGGTGACGAGCGCGACAGCGTTTTCGATCTTCATGGGATCTCCAATGAATGAATGAGTGAATGAGTGAACAGGCTCACTTGAGCTTCACGACGACCTTGCCTTTCGCACGTCCGGCCTCGACGCAGGCCAGGGCCTCGTTGGTCGATTCGAACGGGAAGACCCGGTCCACCACGGGGCGGATGGCGCCGGCTTCGACGAGACGGGTGATCTCGCGCAGCTGCTTGCCGTCCGCCTTCATGAACAGGAACGAGTAGCGGACGCCGCGGCGCCCGGCCCGGCGCCGGACGCCTGAACTGAGCAGCCGCATGGCCAGTCTCAGCGGCCAGGCGGCGTGGATCTGCCGGCCGAATTCAGGATCGGGCGGCCCGGAGATCGAGATCAGCTTGCCCCCGCTCCTGAGCACGCGCAGCGACTTGCCCAGCGTCTTGCCGTCCTGGCTGTTCAGGACCACGTCGCAGTCGCGCAGGACCTCCTCGAAGTCCTGCGCCTTGTAGTCGACCACGGTGTCCGCCCCCAGGCGCTTGACGAGCGCGGCGTTGGCCGCGCTGGTTGTGGTGGCCACGGTGGCGCCCAGGTGCTTGGCCAGCTGGATGGCCACCGTGCCGACACCGCCGGATCCGGCCTGGATGAAGACCTTCTGGCCCTTCTTCAGCTGCGCGTTCTCGACCAGTGCCTGCCAAGCCGTCAGCGCCACCAGCGGAAAGGAGGCCGCTTCCTCCATCGTGAGGTTGCGGGGCTTGGGCGCCAGGGACGCTTCCTTCACGGGGACGAATTCCGCGAACGTGCCGCTGCGAAAGTCATCCGGCCGCGCGTAGACCTCATCGCCCAGCTTGAACTGCCGCACGCCCGAGCCGAGCTTCACGACAACACCGGCCACGTCGTGGCCGAGGATGAGGGGCAGCCGGTAGGGCAGGATGAGCTTGAACTCGCCATCCCGGATCTTGGCGTCGAGCGGGTTGACGCCGGCCGCATGGACCTCCACCAGCACCTCGTCGTCGCGCAGGTCCGGCACCGGCATGTCTGCCAGTTCCAGCGCTTGCTGGCGGCCGTAGCGCCTGAGCACGAATGCCTTCATGCCTGGTCCTTGTTCGCGGCGCCGCCGCTTGGGCAACGGGCCGGGCATCGGCGCGCCGATGAATCCACCGGTAGATGGTGTCTATTTCGCATGACGATCATCAGATGTAGAAGCGAGCGAAGACGCCAGCGTGCCTTCATGAGATTTCAGGCGGCCGGGGCCAGGGCCTTCAGCGCGGCTTCGCACAGGCTGTGCGACAGCGCGGGCTCGTCGACGGCGCGGGCCAGCACCAGCGTGCCCACCATGGTGGCGACGGTCACGAGCGCTCGCTCGTGCGCGCCGGGCTGCCCCCAATCAGGCGATTGGCGGGCCACGAGATCGATCATTTCCTTGACGTGCCGGGTGGTCACGCGACGCACCTCGGGTGGCTGGCGCGCTGTTTCCGAACCCAGCGCGGCCAGCGGGCAGCCGGCTTCCACCTGCTTCAGGTGTTCCGGCGACAGGTAGGCCCGCAGCATGGTGGCCAGCGCTTCCTGCGGCGGCGCGCTGGCTACGACGCCGGCCACCGCTGCAGCCGACTCCGCGCACGCCCGGCCCGCGGCTTCGGCCAGCATGGCCTCGCGCGACTCGAAGTGGGCATAGAAGGCGCCATGGGTCAGGCCGGCCTCTTTCATGATGTCCGCGACGCCGGTGCCTTCGTAGCCGCTGCGGCGTATCGCTCGCGCCGCCGCCCGCACGATGCGCTCGTGCGACTCTTCCTTAGCTGCCGCTCTGGCGTTGTGCCTCGTATTTCGCATGACGGGCATCATACATGTTCTGGGGTCTGTGGGCACGAGGGGCCGTGGCGCCGGCCGGCTGGCCGCGATCGCTACATCTCGTGCGTCTCGGCACGGGCCGGCGCTGCCCGTGCGGCCAGCACCGTGCCGCGGCACTCACCGAGGCCGATGCGCGCCTGGCCCGGCCGTTCGCACCAGCCGCGCAGCACCACCGTGTCGCCGTCGTGCAGGAAGCTGCGCGTTTCGCCATTCGGCAAGTGCAAGGGATCCTGGCCGCCGCGCGCCAGCTCCAGCAGGCATCCTTCTTCGCCGTGCGTGGGGCCGGACCGCGTGCCGGTGCCCAGCAGGTCACCGGGACGCACGTTGCAGCCGTTCTCGGTGTGGTGGGCGATCATCTGGGCCACGGACCAGTAGGCGTGGCGGTAGCTGGTGCGCGTCAGCGGCAAGCCGGCGCTGCCGGTGCGTGGGGTCACCAGGCGCGCCTCCAGCTGGATGTCGATCGCGCCGCCGACGTGGCCGCCGTGCGGCCACAGGCCGGGCAGGGTTGCGGGGTCGCTTGCTTCGCGAGGCAGCGGGCAGCGAAAGGGCGCGAGCGCCTCCAGCGTAACGACCCAGGGCGAGATCGTGGTGAAGAAGTTCTTGGCCAGGAACGGCCCCAGCGGCACCGCTTCCCAGGCCTGCACGTCCCGGGCTGACCAGTCGTTCAGCAGGCACAGGCCGAAGGCATGGTCTTCGGCCTCGTCGATGGCTATCGGTTCGCCGAGCCGGTTGCCCGCGCCGATGAACACGCCCAGTTCCAGTTCGTAGTCCAGGCGCTGCGTGGGTTCGAAGACCGGCGCCGTGGCGCCCGGCGTCCGCACCTGGCCCCAGGGCCGCTGCAGGTTGGTGCCGGTGATGGCGATAGACGACGACCGGCCGTGGTAGCCGATCGGCAGACACTTGAAGTTGGGCAGCACCGGGTTGTCGGGCTGGAAGAGGCGCCCCGCGTTCAATGCGTGATATTGGGACGTGAAGAAGTCGGTGTAGTCACCGATGTGGGCGGGCAAGCCGAACTCCGCTTCACCCTGGGGCAGCAGGCAGTCGTGCAGCCGCTCAGCCTCCGGCACCGAGTCCCGCAGCAGGCGTGACAGGGCCCGGCGCAGCGCCGACCACGCAGCCGGTTTCTGGGCCATCAGCGCGTTCAGCGTCGGCGCGCAGACATGCCGTGCCGCTTGTTGGGTGGCGCCGCCGAGGTCGCCGAAATCACGGCTGAAGCCGCTGCTGAAGGCGCCACGCGCACAGGCGGCCGCCAGGTCCAGCACCTGGTCGCCGATGGCGACGCCGATGCGCATCGGCTCGTCGCTGCCGGCGCGCCGGAAGACGCCATAGGGCAGGTTCTGGATCGGAAAGTCGCTGCCTGCATCGTTGGCGGACGGGACCCAGCTGCGCAGGGCGGGATCATGGGTTTCGTTGAGCATGGATGGTCAGCGCGTCATGCGCCCCCGGTTTGCCGCTGCGCCCTTGGGGCTGGCGGCATGGCCTCGAATCTCAAAAGCGGTGGCGCATGCCGACGGCGGCGCTGGTGGCGCCGGCGCTCCGTGCCGACGGCGGTGCCGGCAGCGTGTTGGTGCGCGTCTTGTCGTTCATCAGCATGGCGTACAGGTCCGTGCGCTTCGACAGGAAGTGGTCGTAACCCACCGTCAGCACGCGCCGTTCCAGGTTGCCGCCGGCCGCCGTGGCCGGCACCGGGCCCACGTGGTCGCCGGTCTTGCGCTGCGCATAGCCCGCCAGCACCCGACCGACGCCGACCGGCAGGGATGCACTGACGTCCCACAGGCGGTAGCTGATGTCCTGCGGCGCGCTCTCGGTGCCCTTGTTGTCGAGGCGGCCGAGGTGCGTGAAGACCTTGATCACCTGGAAGTCGTAGGAGGCGGCGAGTTGCCACGAGCGGGTGTTGTTTGCCGACGTGCCATCAGAGAAAGTGAGCGGGTTCTTCTTGACGTCCTGCCAGGCAAGCGACACGGCCCATGGGCCTTGCGCGTAGCTGAAGCGCAGGGCGCTGTTGTGGCCGCCCTGCGCTTCGGCCATCGACCGGGCCGCGCTGAAGCCGAAGCCCGACAGTTGGGGGCTGTCGTAGACGATGGAGTTGGTCCACCCGGTGCCGCCGGCCTGCGGGCTGCCGATGAAGGTGACGAGGTTGATGGGCGAGAACATGGTGGAGTCGCCGAACGCGTTGGACGTGATCGAGTTGAAGAACATCAGCGTCGTGACGTTGCCCAGGCGCAGGCGGCCGAGGCTGGCGCTGCCCAACGCCACCCAGGCCGCACGCGACCAGTAGGGATCGGCCGCGACGTTCACCGGCGCGGGCAGCGCGTCGCTGCGGCCGACCGAACCGCTGTCGTTGCGCATGAAGCTGGCCAGCTCGAAGGAGGCATGCAAGCCGCCGCCCAGGTCCTCGCTGCCGCGCACGCCCCAATGGCTGGTCGACAGGCCACCACCGTCGAGCTTGTGGACGGGCTTGTCCTGCGCGTTCACCCCGCCCGGTGCGCCCTTGAAGCGGCCGGCGACGACATCGAGCACGCCGTAGAGCGTGACGTTCATTTGCGCGGCTGCACCGCCGCTTGCGATGGCCAGCAGCGCGGCGGCGGCGAATGATGTTCTGGGGTTCATGGTGTCTCCGTCGTGGTCGAATCGCGGGCGTGAGCAGCCCCCAGGGCGGCCGGAGAGGCCGCTCTGTTAATAAGCTAGAGCGTGAGTGGGGGGTGGCCGGATCCGCTACGGGGCCATGCCTGAACCGGCAAACAGGGCGGGGTCGACGATCGCCACGGCGCGGGTCCATCCGGCCGAGGCGCCGCGGATCTTGTGCGGGAAGCAGCTGATGTAGAAGCCGTCGGGCGGCAGCGCTTCCAGGTTGTGCAGCTTCTCGAGGTGGCAGTAGCCGATGTCGCGCCCGGCCTTGTGGCCCTCCCAGATGAGCGACGCGTCCTGGGTCTCGCCGTATTTCTTCGCGGTGTGCACGAAGGGCGCGTCCCAGCTCCACGCGTCGGTGCCGGTCAGGCGCACGCCGCGTTCCAGCAGGTACATCGTCGCGTCGTAACCCATGCCGCAACCGGCCGATACGTAGTCGCGCTCTCCGTAGCGCGCGCCGGCGCGGGTGTTGACGATCACGATCTCCAGCGGCTTCAGCGCGTGCCCGATGCGCTGCAGTTCCGCCGCCACCTCGTCGGCCGTGACGACATGGCCATCGGGCAGGTGGCGGAAGTCCAGCTTCACGCCTGGCTGGAAGCACCAGTCGAGCGGCACCTCGTGGATGGCGATGGCGGCGCGCTTCTCGCCCAGCGCCGCGTCCATGGTGCTGTGGAAGTGGAACGGCGCGTCCAGGTGCGTGCCGTTGTGGGTGCTGAGCTGCACGCGCTCGACGGCCCAGCCTTCGCCGTCGGGCAGGTCCTCGCGCCGCAGGCCGGGGAAGAAGGGCGCGATCTGCTCGTAGGTGTTCTCGTGCGTGAAGTACTCGATCTTCGGCTCCAGCCCGGGCGGGTCGGACGCCACGTCGTTCTCGAGGAAGATGGACAGGTCGATGAAGCGGCGGCTCATGTCAGCACCGCCGGGCCGTTCCTAAGGGGCTGGCGGCCTCTTCGCGGAATAGCGGAAGAACGGAGCGTGTGTGGTTCATGTCGGCACCCGGGGAGGTCAAGTCGTCTTGCGTGAAGCCGTTCGCCGCAAGGGCGCTGCTTCGGCCGGCGGGGCAATGCCGAGCACGGCGCGGAAGCCGGCGGCGACGAAGGCCTGCAGGCTGTCCTGGGCCGCGGGATCGGCGGCCTTGTTTTCGCCTTGGGACAGGCGCTCCACGCGCCGGTCGGACAGGAAGTGCAGCGCCGCGCCCAGCATGAACTGGTAGCACCAGGCCACCTGGCCGCGGGTGGCGCGCGGCGCGGTGGTCATCAGCGCATCGATGAAGGCATGCGCCATCGGATCGAAGAACTCGCGGTGCGCCTCTTCCGCTTCGGGCGTGGGCGCGGCCAGGTCGCGCGCGGCCATCAGCGCGTAGTACTGGCCTTCCGGGCTGGCGTGCAATGCGACCAGCGGTACGACGAAGGCCGCGATGATGCGGTCCAGCCGTGCGGCGCGGTCCGGTTCGGCAGCCGCGGCCCGCAGCCGGTCCAGGCGGTCGGCGACGCTGCCGCTCCACGACTGCATGATGGCGCGGTACAGCTCATGCTTGGCGCCGTAGTAGTAGCCCACCAGCGCCAGCGGCACCTCGGCCTCCGCCGCGATGTCGCGGATGGACACCGCGTGGTAGCCGCGCAGCGCGAACAGCTTTTCGGCGGCGAGCAGGATGTTCAGCCGCCGGTCCGGCTGGTCGGCGCGCTGGGTCGCGCGGGGCGGCAGCTGGCGGGCGACGGGCGCTGTGGGCTGGGTCGGATGCGCGGTCTTCGCGGTCTTGGGCTTCAAGCTTTTCCCTCCGGGGCGTTGGGCCGGGTGCGGCGCGCCGGCAACTGTAGAGGGCTCACGGGCGATGTCCATGAACGTATTTGTACATTCGTTCAACGATAACTGGACACTCGTACAAACCCGGTTGGCGCTGCCTGTTCGCTGCTTTCACAATTGCACGGTCGTACAAGATCCAACACGCGTCCCCGGACACCATTTGATGGAGACCCGCATGCTCAGCCGCCGCCAACTGATCGCCGCCGCCACCGTCCCCTGGCCGCTTCTGCCGCTGCCCTCGCGCGCACAGGCGCTGGACACGGCCCGCATCCTCACCGGCTTCCCGGCCGGCGGCACGGTCGACGTGGTGGCCCGACGTGTCGCCGACAAGCTGCGCGGCGCCTATGCGCGGGTGGCGCTGGTCGAGAACCGGCCTGGTGCCGGTGGGCGGCTGGCCGTGGAGGAGTTGAAGCGCAGCGCCAATGACGGCAGCACGCTGCTCATCACGCCGGCCGCCATGATCACGCTCTACCCGCACCTGTACCCCAAGCTGGCATACGGCATCGGCGACGTCACGCCGGTGTGCAGCGCCACCAGCGTGGTGTTCGGCCTGGGCGTGGGGCCCGGCGTGCCGGCGTCGGTGAAGACGCTGAAGGACTTCTTGGCGTGGGCGGCGGCGAACCCCGACAAGGCGAGCTACGGCTCACCCGGGGCCGGCTCGCCGCCGCACTACGTGGGCGCGCTGCTGGAGAAGGAAGGCGGCGTGGCGTTGACCCATGTGCCGTACCGCGGTACGGTGCCCGGCATCCAGGACCTGCTGGGCGGCCAGATCGCGGCGTTCAGCGGGCCCATCGGCGACTACCTGCCGCACCTGAAGGCCGGCAAGCTGCGCGTGCTGGCCACGTCCGGCCCCCGGCGCTCGCGCTTCCTGCCCGAGGCACCGACGTACACCGAGTCGGGCTTCAAGGCGCTGGAGCAGGTCGAGTGGTACGGCTTCTTCCTGCCAGGCAAGGCAGCGCCCGAGGTGGTGCAACGCGCAGCAGCGGCCATCCGCGCCGCCTTGTCCGGTCCCGAGGTCCCGGAGGCGCTGGCGCAGTTCGGGCTGGAACTGGCCTTGGGCGCGCCGGCCGAGCTGGCGAAAGCCGTGCGCGACGAGACCGCGGCGTGGGCGCCCATCGTGAAGCGCGTGGGGTTCATGCCCGACCAGTGAGGCCGCGGCGGGCGTTGGCGCCCAGCCCAGGGCCCAGAATCGCGCCCATGAAATCTCCCCCCCGCCTGCAATCCCTGGTGGATGAAGGCCTGATCGACAGCGTCGTGCGCCAGCTCAAGAGCGGCAAGGAAGCTGATGTGTACGTGGTGCGCTGCGGCGACGAGACGCGTGCGGCCAAGGTCTACAAGGAAGCGAACAAGCGTGGCTTCCGCCAGGCGGTGGACTACACCGAGAACCGCAAGGTGCGCAACAGCCGGCAGGCGCGGGCGATGGCCAAGGGCACGTCCTTCGGGCGCCAGCAGCAGGAAGCGGCCTGGCAGAGCGCCGAGGTGGATGCGCTGTACCGCCTGGCCGCCGCCGGCGTGCGCGTGCCGCGGCCGGCCAACTTCCACGACGGCGTGCTGCTGATGGAGCTGGTGGCCGACGAGCACGGCGGCGCCGCGCCGCGGCTCAATGACATGCCATTCAGCGAGGACGAGGCGCGGCAGCACCACGCGACGCTGATCGGCGAAGTGGTGCGCATGCTGTGCGCCGGCGTGATCCACGGCGACCTGTCGGAGTTCAACATCCTGCTGGCCGCCGACGGGCCGGTGATCATCGACCTGCCCCAGGCGGTGGACGCGGCCGGCAACAACCACGCACCGCGCATGCTGCTGCGCGACGTGGACAACCTGCGCAGCTTCTTCGGCCAGTACGCGCCGGACCTGCTGCCGACGCGGTACGGGCCCGAGATCTGGGCGCTGTACGCGGGCGGCCTGCTGGTGCCCGGCATGCCGCTGACCGGCCGCTACGAGCACCGTGCGGGCGAGGTGGACCTGTCCGGTGTGCTGCGCGAGATCGAGGACGCGCGGCTCGAAGAGGCGGCGCGCCTGGAACGCATGAGCTGAGGCCGTGGTGGGGGTGGTGGCGGCCGTGCTGGCCACCGTGGTGGCCGCGATGGCGGCCGTGGCCGTGCACGGCCGGGCCCGCCATCGGCCGCTTCAGGGCGTGGGATCGAAGGGCACCAGCACCGGCGGCAGCCGCAGGTCCTGCCGGCCCGCCGCGGCGAAGCGGCCCAGGTCGTCCATCGTCGCCGGGAAGTCGTCGGCCAGGTAGGGCATGGGCTGCAGCGGCCGGTCCAGGCCGAGTGTGAAGTCGTCCCAGTGCACGGCCACCACGCGCCGTGCGCCGACGGCGACGACCACCTCGCGCCAAAGCTTGGCGCGGTAGTCGGCGCTTTGCTTGCCCAGTGCGCCGATGCCTAGGAACACCACGTCGGCATGGCGGCCGCGCAGCGCGCCTTCGACGAAGCCGGCGCTGCCTTGCACCAGATAGGAGCGGCCACTGCGGTGCTCCACCAGCAGCGACCAGGTCTGGCCTTCGCGCCAGTCGGTGGCGCGGGCCGGCGGTGTCAACGGCCGCACGGTGTGCTCGCCGCCTTCACCGCTGCTGAAAGGCGTGGGGGCGTGGCGGCTGGCGATGAAGCTGAGCCGCCAGCGGCCGAATTCGGCGGTGTCACCGGGCGCCATCTTGCGCATCGCCTGTTCCGGCAGGCCGGCGCCGCGCCCCACGTTGAGCACCGACTCGTCCCCCAGCAGCAGCGCACCGGTCTTGCGGGCGACCATCGGCGCGTCCATCGCGTGGTCGTAGTGGCCGTGCACCGGCACGATGGCGGCCAGCTTGCTGCGCAGCTTCAGCGCGGCCAGGGAGGCGTCCACGGCCGCTTCGTCGGGCGCGATCTTCGAGAAGGCCACCCGCGAGAAGGCGGGACGGGAGAAGAAGCCGTCGGTCATGACGGCGGTTTCGCCGTCGTCGAACACCAGCGTGCAGACGCCCGCGAACTGCACGCGGATGGGCGCGGTGGGCAGCGCGGGCGGCAGCACCAGGGCGCTGTAGGGGGCCAGCGGCGGCCGCCGCTGCGACTGGATGGCGACGTAGGCCGCGGCCAGCACCAGCAGCAGGACGAGCAGGGCGGCGATGCGCTTGAAGGCTTTCATGCCGGCAGCGTAGCGCGGCCGTGTGTCGGCCCGCATGAAGGCATGGCGCTTGCCGCGAAGGGAGATCCCGCTTCCGACAGGAGAATCCGTCCATGGCACGCCCATCCGTCCAGCCCGAAGGCATCCCGAAGCCCATCACGCCGTCCACCGGCCCGGCCACCAACCCTGTCGACCTGGGCGACCTGAGCAGCGGCGACCGCGGCCTCGAACCGCGCCCGGCCGCCGGCGCTTCGTCGGCCGCCGCGCAGCCGCGCGCGGCATCGCCGGGTGGCGAAAAGCCATCGGCACGCGACGCGGCGGTCGGCCTGCCGGGGCGCCAACCGTCCGATGCCGCGCCGCCGCCCGACGACGAAGGGCCGCTGGAATCGCTGGGCAAGGCCGTCTCGGCGCCCGTGCGCGAGGCCGGCGGCAAGGCGCCCGGCGGCCGCGGTGGTGCGCCGCGTTGAGCACGCCCGCCTGCGTGGACCTGAAGTACCTGCACGGCTACCCGCCCGCGCTGCTGGCCCAGGTGCAGGGTTTGATCGACGCCGGCCGCCTGGCCGGCGCGGTGGCCCAGCGCCACCCCGAGGCGCATGCGGTGCGCACCGAGCGGGCCCTGTACGACTACGTCTGCGAACTGAAGGCGCGCCACATGAAGAGCGCGCCGCCGCTGGCCAAGGTGGCCTACGACCCACACCTGCACGTGCTGAAGAATGCACTAGGCACGCACACGGCGGTGTCGCGGGTGCAGGGCACGCAGCTGAAGGCCAAGCGCGAGATCCGCATCGCCGTGCTGTTCAAGGAAGCGCCAGCCGACTTCCTGCGCATGATCGTGGTCCACGAACTCGCGCACCTGAAGGAGCGCGAGCACGGCAAGGCCTTCTATGCGCTGTGCCGCTACATGGAGCCCGACTACCACCAGCTGGAGTTCGACCTGCGGCTGTGGCTGACGGCGCGGGAGTTGGAGGACAGGGGCGGCGCAAGCCTTGGCACTGGCCAGGAGAACGGTCGACGGCCACTGCCGCGCTGATTCCCAGGTGAGCTGGAAGACCAGTTGGCGCTCGAGCTTTGGGGCCAGCAGCACCACCACGCGGTCGCTGCCGTGGGCATACAAGGCTTTGGATGGTGCCGCGAAGCGGACCGATGCCATCCACCGACAATCGCGCATGACCGCCTCTCTCCCCGCCGCTCCCGCCGCTCCTGCCGCTCCTGCCGCTCCCGCCGGCCCCGCCTTCCAGGACCTTCCGCTCGCGCCGGCCGTGCTGGCCAACCTTCAGCAGCTGGGCTATGAGCGCATGACGCCGATCCAGGCCGCCAGCCTGCCGCTGGCGCTGGCCGGCAAGGACCTGATCGCGCAGGCCAAGACCGGCAGCGGCAAGACGGCTGCCTTTGCGCTGCCGCTGCTGGCCAACCTGAACCCGCGGCGCTTCGCGGTGCAATCGCTGGTGCTGTGCCCCACGCGCGAGCTGGCCGAGCAGGTGTCGCAGGAAATCCGCCGCCTGGCGCGAGCGGAAGAAAACATCAAGGTCGTCACGCTGTGCGGCGGCGCGGTGATGCGCACGCAGATCGCCAGCCTGGAACACGGCGCGCACGTGGTGGTGGGCACGCCGGGCCGCGTGCTGGACCACCTGGGGCGCGAGACCTTGTCGCTGGAGGCGCTGAACACGCTGGTGCTGGACGAGGCCGATCGCATGCTGGACATGGGCTTCGCCGACGACATCGCCAGCGTCATCAAGCACTGCCCGAAGCAACGCCAGACGCTGCTGTTCTCCGCCACCTACCCGGAAGGCGTGACCAAGCTCGCCAGCCGCTTCATGCGCGAGCCGCAGGAAGTGAAGCTGGCCGAACGCCACGCGGCCGCCAAGATCCGCCAGCGCTTCTACGAGGTGACGGAAGAGCAGCGCCTGCACGCCGTCGGCCTGCTGCTGAACCACTACCGGCCCGTCAGCACGCTGGCCTTTTGCAACACCAAGCAGCAGTGCCGCGACCTGGTGGAGGTGCTGCGGGCGCAAGGCATCGAAGCGCTGGAGCTGCACGGCGACCTGGACCAGCGCGACCGCGACCAGGTGCTGGTGCGCTTCGCCAATCGCAGTTGCAGCGTGCTGGTGGCCACCGACGTGGCCGCGCGCGGCCTGGACATCGCGCAGCTGGAAGCGGTGATCAACGTCGACATCACGCCCGACGTGGAGGTGCACACGCACCGCATCGGCCGAACCGGCCGGGCCGATGAAGCGGGCTGGGCCTTCAGCCTGGCCAGCCTGGACGAGATGGGCCGCGTCGGCCGCATCGACGAGGCGCAGGGCAGCGAGAGCGAATGGCGCCCGCTGTCCGAGCTGACCCCCACGTCCACCGAGCCGCTGCGGCCACCGATGGCCACCATCCAGATCCTGGGCGGCCGCAAGGAAAAGATCCGCCCCGGCGACGTGCTGGGCGCGCTGACCAAGGACCACGGCTTCGAGATGGCGCAGGTGGGCAAGATCAACATCAACGACTTCTCCACCTACGTGGCGGTGGAGCGCGGCATCGCGAAAGAGGCGCTGCGCAAGTTGAACGGCGGCAAGGTGAAGGGCAAGTCGGTGAAGGCGAGGGCGCTGTGAGCCCCGGCGCTCAGCTCCCGCTTGGCGGGCCGGCGGGCAGCGCCAAGGGTGCACCATGACCGCGTTGTCGTTCGCTGCGCTGGGCCTGTCCGATGCGCTGCTGCAAGCGGTGGAAGAGCAGGGCTACCGCCTGCCCACGCCCATCCAGGCCGCGGTCATTCCGGCGGCGCTGCAGGGGCGCGACGTGCTTGCCGCGGCGCAGACCGGCTCCGGCAAGACGGCGGCTTTCGCGCTGCCGCTGCTGCAGCAGCTGGAGCGTGCCCCGCGCAGCACGCCGCGGCGCACGCGCGCGCTGGTGCTGGTGCCCACGCGTGAACTGGCCGCGCAGGTGGCCGAGGCCATCCAGGCGCTGGCGCGGCCCCTGCCGCAGCCGATCAAGCTGGCCTGCGTGTTCGGCGGCGTCTCGATCAACCCGCAGATGATGGCTTTGCGCGGCGGCGCCGACGCGGTGGTGGCCACGCCCGGCCGCCTGCTGGACCTGGTGGACCACAACGCGCTGGGCCTGGCCGGCGCCAGCCTGCTGGTGCTGGACGAGGCCGACCGCCTGCTGGACGCCGGCTTTGCCGACGAGCTGGCCCGCATCGTCACGCTGCTGCCGCGCCTGAAGCAGCGGCAGACGCTGCTGTTCTCCGCGACCTTTCCGCCGGCGGTGCAGGCGCTGGCCCGGCAGCTGCTGCAGGACCCGTTGCACGTCGACCTGCCGGCCGAACCCGAGACCGCGCCGGACATCACGCAGCGCGCGCTGCAGGTGGACGCGGCGCGCCGCACCATGCTGCTGCGCCACCTGATCGCTAGCGAGAGATGGACGCGGGTGCTGGTCTTCGTCGCCACCCGTTACGCCACCGAGCACGTGGCCGACAAGCTGAGTCGCGCCGGTATTGCCGCGGCGGCGCTGCACGGCGAACTGAGCCAGGGGGCGCGCATGCAGGCGCTGGACGACTTCAAGGCCGAGCGCCTGCAGGTGCTGGTGGCCACCGACGTGGCCGCGCGCGGCCTGCACATCGCGCAGCTGCCGGTGGTCGTCAACTACGACCTGCCGCGCGCGGCGGCGGATTACGTGCACCGCATCGGCCGCACCGCGCGAGCCGGCGCCAGCGGGCTGGCCGTGAGCTTCATCAGCGCCGCGACGGAGCCGCATTTCCGTTTGATCGAAAAGCGGCAGGGCCGGCGTGTGGCCCGCGAGTGCATCGCCGGTTTCGAGCCGACGGAGACGGAAGCGCCCGCGGCCGGCCCGCCGGCCGGGCAGCCACGACCGGCCGACGCCAACGGCGGCATCAAGGGCAAGCGCAAGAGCAAGAAGGACAAGCTGCGCGAAGCAGTGACGCAGGCACGGGCGGGGCCGTCGCGCTCAGGGACGTGAGTCGCCTGTCCCGCTGAGCGGCATTACCACCAAGGGCGCCATGCCGCTTGCTGTCACGTTGACCAAGGTTTGGTGGGTTGGGCGCAAGCATGGACACCATGCCTTGAGTGGCCTGGAGGACATTGATCCCAGGGAAAGCCTTGCTCGTCGATTACGGCGCTCGTGCTCTCAGCCGAACACGCCTGATGGCGCCAACGATCAGGCCGATCAATAGCACGAACAGGTAGATGAGAAGAGCATTCAACCCCACCATGATCCACATGATTATTTCGGAGTCCGTTTCCACGAGGACAAACCAAGGGAACGTGAACAGCAACATCACGATTCCCGTTTCGCCCGAATTTGCCGCGTTGTTCACCGACGAATAAAGATGCCAACTCCAGGCGATCACCGCAAGCGCGAAGAAGCCGCCGCCGAACAATAGACCCACCTTCGAGATTGCGCTGCGCATATGAGTTTGCCTAAGGCTTGTTAGGCCTCTGTTTCACTAGACGCCTCATCGGTTGGACCGTATATGTCGAAGCCAACTTCAATGCCTCTTTCCGCAAGGGCGCGGAGAGTTGGTACACCGATGACAAGCCTTCATTCGACTCGCTCATGAACAGACCGCAGAACGATGCCCGACACGCCGGAGAACCAGGCCGCGTATCCGCAACCCAGCACGCAGGCGCCAGGGGTTGGCTTTCCGCTGGCGAGACTTGTGGCGGTGATCTGCTTGGCCACGGGCGCCGTGCACGATGCAGCGTTGGGGCCGCACAGCGGCAAGGGCAGCGGCGAACCCGGCTTGGTCCGCTGCCTGCTGGAGGTCTTTTCGCGGGGCGATGTCATGCTCGCCGATGCCCTGTACTGCAACTACTTCCTCATCGCCGCGCAGATGAAGGCTGGTGTGGATGTGCTGTTCGAGCAGAACGGTTCGCGGATCACCGACTTCCGACGCGGCCGACAAGTCGGCGTACGCGACCACATCGTGCGCTGGCCCAGACCCGCGCGTCCGGAGTGGATGACGCCCGAGGAGTACGCGGCACTTCCCCGGGAGATTGAGCTGCGCGAGGTCAAAGTCGGCCACCAGATCCTGGTCACGACGCTGCTCAACCATCGGCGGCTCACCAAGGCTGACCTCGCCGATCTTTACGCGTGGCGCTGGAATGTCGAACTCGACCTGCGCAACCTCAAAACCACCATGGGCATGGACGTATTGAGCTGTCAGACGCCTGAGATGAACGAAAAGGAGCTGTGGGTCCATCTGCTGGCCTACAAACTTGATCAGGTCTCTCATGGCGCAGACTGCTCGCAGTGCTGGCCTTGACCCGCGCCAGCTGAGCTTCAAACACACGCTGCAGCTGGGGACCGAGTGGACTGGGCGTGGGCTTTGCGCCACTGGTGACTTGCAGCACCTATTCACGCTGATTGCCCAATGCAAGGTGGGCCAGCGGCCCGGACGCATCGAGCCACGAATGCGGAAACGACGGCCGAAACCGTATCCCTGGCTGAAGGTGCCGCGTGCTCAGGCTCGCCGAGAAGTCGCTGCGCATGGTCACGCGCAGCGCGCAAAGTAAGTGCCATTCGGGTTAGATTAGGCATCCTTGGTGCACTACTGGTTGGGTGGTCCCTTGCGAATGGTGGCAATGTAGTTTGAAAAGAAGTAGGGGAGATCGGTCCTATCACTTCGCAGGAATGCAGGATATGAATCACATGTCTCAAAGAGGCGCAATCGACCCTGAGCGATAAGATCCTCACGGGCATCCTCCTTTGCTTTGGGAAGGAGGCGACTTAGCTTCGGTGCAACGCCCGATCTCGTCGATCTCGCGGAAGACTGAGCCAAGCGCGAATCCAATTCTTCCAAGATATCGCTGTTCTTCGCGTGCCATTGAGCATAGACGCCGTCGTTTCGAGTCCTTTGGTCCGGATATGCCTCGGAACAGGTGTCTCGCATCCACTTCACGGACTGTGCGATCAGGTAGAGATCGGTGAAATCATTCGAGTAGTTTCCCGAGGAGGGAATGGGACGAGCCCTCGTGGTCGGCTTTGCGGCCCACGCGTCTAAGAACTGATAGGCATTTGGGGTGCGACTGCGCCAAACGCCCGACGCAAGATTCGAAAAGTGTTTGGAACACTTCTCGTTCATCAACTCCTCTCCAGTCGGAGCAGGAAGTTTCTCCAGGCGTTCTAGTAGTTCTCCGGCCATGAGAACCGAAGCAGATGCTACTTCGGCCAGTCGTGGCTCTCGTGTCACGATTTCTGGCCACCGGTCGTCGACGAAGCGAAGAATCGTGCTCTCCTTCTTCTCCCAGATCGAAAGATCTCTGTCAATCGAGTCGGACAACTCGGGGAACTTGAGCACACACTTCTCCCGAAACAACCTAGCTACTCGGAGCGTCACTTTCATCATTCCAACGGCGCCAGGAGCAGACTCCGCGTCGTCGTAGGAAAGTGACTGGGCATGACAGTAGTTGGAGATCGACAGCACTGAGAGAAGAAGGAGGTGCAGGTAGCGGTGCTTCACATGGATGCCTAACGCTTGACGTGAGCGGCACACGACGGCGCCTCTGACCTTGACGGAGCAAGCAATCGTGCCCCGCCGTTGGGTGTCCGCTCGACGGGAATGCGAAGGGACTCCCCACCTTCGAGCAACGGCGTCGATGCGCCAAGATTGGTGTTGCGAGTCATCAATCTGCAGCCCAGTGAAAGGGGAAGTCCCATGAGCGAGGTTATCCGAGAAGGCGCGG
>Ga0196963_10001267_pt1 | contig 17779 bp, 13 predicted proteins | sample S1_5metaG_FD_148600 | JGI IMG/M metagenome (GOLD analysis project Ga0196963, IMG submission 148600) | Soil microbial communities from Anza Borrego desert, Southern California, United States - S1_5 | ecosystem: Environmental > Terrestrial > Soil > Desert | place: USA: California | collected... | reverse complement strand
CGCCAGGGTCAGCTCGACGGCGCCGAGGTTCGACCCGAGGTGGCCGCTGCCGGCACCGAGCACCGCGTCGACGACGAACCGGCGGATCTCCGCCGCCAGCTGGTCGAGCTGCTCGTAGGAGAGTCGCCGCAGATCAGCGGGCGAGTTGACCGATTCGAGGAGTCCCACTGGGGCTCCACGCTACCTTCCGCCCCCATGAGCTCCCTCCTCGACCTCACCGGCCACGTCGCCCTCGTCACCGGCGGCAACGGCGGCATCGGCCTCGGCATGGCGAAGGGCCTGGCCGGTGCCGGCGCCGACATCGCGATCTGGGGCACCAACGAGGAGAAGAACACCCGCGCGACCAAGGAGCTCGAGGCCCTCGGGGTCAGGGTGGCGGCGTTCAAGTGCGACGTCGGTGACGAGGCCCAGGTCGACGCCACCTTCGCCGCCACCGTCGAGGCGCTCGGCAAGGTCGACTCGTGCTTCGCCAACGCCGGCGTCGGGGCGGGCGCGCCGATCACGGACATGACCCTCGACATGTGGCGCTACGTCCAGCGCATCAACAGCGAGGGCGTGTTCCTGACCTTCCGGGCCGCGGCCCGGCACATGATCGAGCGCGGTGAGGGTGGCCGACTCGTCGGCATCTCGTCCACCAGCGCCATCCACGGCGCCGCCCGCAACATCGCCTACGCCCACAGCAAGACCGGCATGAACGGCATGGTGCGCGCCCTGGCCGTCGAGCTCGCCCGCCACAAGATCACGGTCAACTCGATCCTGCCGGGCTGGATCGAGACCGACATGACCGCCGGCGCGTTCGGCTACCAGAAGTTCGTCGACAACGTCATGCCCCGCATCCCCGAGCGACGGTGGGGCGTGCCCGAGGACTTCTCCGCCGTCGCGGTGTACCTGGCGTCAGCCGCCTCCGCCTACCACACCGGCGACACCCTGGTCATCGACGGCGCCTACACGATCTTCTAGGCGCTTCGCCCACCACGAGCCGACGAGCCAGCCGCCCAACAGGATCACCGCGCCGCCGAGCGCGTCGATCCAGTAGTGGTTGCCGGTCACGACGATCGCGAACAGCGTCAGGCCCGGGTACGCCCACGCCAGCGCGCGCAGCCACGGTCGCTTCAGCGTCGGCACGAGCACCATCGCGCACCACGTCGACCAGCCGAAGTGCAGCGACGGCATCGCCGCGTACTGGTTGGAGATCTTCTGCATCGTGCCGCTGTCGAAGGACCACAGGCCGCCGTAGTCCTTGAGGGTGTCGATGAAGCCGTAGGAGTGGGGGAGCAGGCGCGGCGGCATCAGCGGGAACGTGGCGAAGCCGATGAGCGCGAGGGCCGTGGTGACCGCGAGCGTCGTGCGGTACTTGACGTACCGGTCCTTGAACTTGATGAACAGCCAGAAGATGCAGAACGCGGTGACGACGAAGTGGAACGTGCCGTAGAAGAGGTTCCAGAACTGGATGAACCAGCGCCAGTCGAGGAACCACTCCTGGATCGTCTCCTCGTGGTACGAGCCGAGCCACCGCTCGACCTGGATGACCTTCTTGGCGTTGTTGAACGCGTGCTCGGGGCCGACCGCGGCGGAGCCGAACTGGTTCCGGATCGCCGAGTACACGAGGTAGAAGGCGATGACGTAGAACGCCTCCTTCCACCACCGGAGGTGCTTGGTCATGCGGCGACGGGCGTGCCGTGCTTTCCGCCGACGGCGAAGGACGGCGCGCCGAGCAGCGACACCGCCAGGTTCATGCCGTAGAAGAGGAGGCCGAGGGCGATCGCCTCTCCTCGGGCGACGCCCAGCGGGTGCAGGAACAGCACGAACGCACCTTCGCGCACGCCGAGACCACCGAGTGAGATCGGCAGGACCTGGGCGATGGCGACCGCGGGCATGAACGCGAGGATCGCGGTGGGCCCGACGTCGAGGCCGAGCGCGCGCGCCGCGAGGTAGGCGCTGAGCACGACCACGAGCTGGTAGGCGAAGCCGACGAGCAGCACGTTCACGACCGCGCCGGGATGGCGGCGGAAGCGGTCGAGGCCGAGGTGCACGGCGCCGATGAAGCGCTGCCAGCCCTCGGACTCGGCGAGGCGCCCGCCCACGCGCGGGTGGGCGGCGGCGAACAGGAGGAGGCCGAGGAGCACGAGCGTCGCGACGGAGAGGCCGAATGCGAGCGCGGTGGCGTTGCCGAGCTGGCGGAGCCCGGGGTTGATCACGAACGCCGTGAGCGTGATGACGGGGAGGACGAGCCAGCCCGTCAGCCGCTCGAGCACGACCGACGCGAACGTCGACGGGCGGTCGCCGTTGTCGGCGGACTGCCGTGCCACCCGCAGCACGTCGCCGCCGATGGTGGACGGCAGGAAGTTCCCGACGAACAGGCCGGCGAGGTAGTGGTTGAGCAGCGTCCGGATGCCCGCGCGGAGGCCGAGGGCGGCGAGAACGGCCTGCCACCGGAGGGCGGAGAGCACGATGCCGACGAGGGTCACGGCGAGGCCGGCGACGAGGAGCCCGAACGCCCGCGCGTTCCACTCGGGGAACAGCGACGAGAGGTGCACCTTGTTGAGCAGGACCGCCAGCATCAGCACGCTGGCGACGATCCGCAGCCAGAGCACCCACCGCTTCCGCCCCACGCGGCGAGTGTACGACCGGGGTTCCGGGCGGCGGCGGTGGCGTTGTGCCCCTTTGGCGTCGCTCAGCGACGCCAAAGGGGCACAACGGAGACAGGCATGGGCCCGCGTCCGATGTGGGCACATTGGGCAGATGCGGTTGGGGTCTCGCTCTCGTGGCGCGGGCGGGCGCCGTGCGATGGTGCTGTTGCACGGGCTGGGTGGCTCGAGCGAGGAGTTCGAGCCCGTGCTCGACGACCTGGCGAGCCGGGGGTGGCACGCCATCGCCCTCGACCTGCGGGGCCACGGCGCCAGCCCCCGCCCGCCGGACGAGGACGACTACCGCATCCACGAGCTGGCGACCGACGTCCTCCACGCCGCCACCGAGTGGGACCTGCTCGACTTCGTCCTCTTCGGCCACGAGGCCGGCGGCGTCGTGGCCCAGGAGGTCGCGCTCCGCGCCGGCCCGCGCATCCAGGGCCTGATCCTTCAGTCGACCTGCCCCGGACCGCTGCCGGTGGACCGCAACCTGGCCGAGGGCGCCATCGAGCTCGTGCGCGGCACCCGGTCGATGCGCCCGCTCGAGCAGGTCGAGCAGCGGACGCTCGACTGCGCGCCGGCCGCCTACGCGTCGATCTTCACCCAGCTCCTCGACGCGCCGGACCGTTCGCTGCGCCTCGCCGAGCTGCACCTCCCCGCCCTCGCCGTCGCCGGCGGGGACGACGACGTGTTCCTCGAGCCCACGTGCGATCTCGCCGCCGTCATCCCGGCCGCCGACCTCGAGGTCGTCGCCGGCGGCCGCCAGCCCCACCTCGACCGCCCCGACGCGTGGGCCGACCTCGTCGGCGGATTCCTGGCAGCCTCTCGCGTGTGAGCACCATCGAAGGCCACGGCGGCGAGCTCGCCCTCGCCGCACTCGAGCAGCACGGCATCAACGAGCTCTTCACGCTCTCGGGCGGTCACATCTTCCCGTTCTACGACGCGGCGGTGAAGAAGGACGTGCGCATCGTCGACGTCCGCCACGAGCAGACCGCCACCTTCGCCGCCGAGGGCATGGCGAAGCTCACGCGCCGGCCGGGCGTCGCCGTGCTCACCGCCGGGCCCGGCGTCACCAACGGCATGAGCGCGATCGCGACGGCCAGCTTCAACGGCGCGCCCGTCGTCGTCCTGGGTGGCCGCGCCGGTCAGGCGCGCTGGGGCGCCGGCTCGCTGCAGGAGATCGACCACGTCCCGTTCGTCGCGCCGCTGGTGAAGCACGCCGCCACCGTCACCGACCCGTCCGCGATCGCGCACGACGTGAACCGCGCCGTGATCACCGCGCTCACGCCGCACCGCGGCCCGGTGTTCCTCGACTTCCCGATCGACGTCATCTTCGCCCCGGGCAAGTCCGACGTGCCCGACCCGGCGGTGCCGCCGTGGATCGAGCCCGACCCCGATGCGATCGCTCGGGCGGCGCAGATCATCCGGGAGGCGAAGAACCCGGCGATCGTCGTCGGCACCGACGTCTACTGGGCGCGCGGCGAGGACGCGCTCGCCGCCGCCGTCGAGGCGCTCGACCTGCCGGTGTTCATGAACGGCATGGGGCGCGGCCTGCTGCCCCCGGATCACCGGCTCGCCTTCAACCGCACGCGCGGCCTGCTGAAGGACGAGGCCGACGCCGTCGTCGTCGCCGGCACGCCGCTCGACTTCCGCCTGCGCTTCGGACGCTACGGCGACGCCAAGGTCGTGCACCTGGTCGACTCGCCGACACAGGTGGCGACGCACGTCGAGGCGACCGTCACCGTGGTCGGCGACCTCGCCCGCACCTTCACCCTGCTCGCCGAGGCCGGCGGCGCGACGCACACCGACTGGGTGACGCACCTGCGCACGCTCGAGGAGGCCGGCCGCAGCGCCGACCGCGACCTGCTCGACAACGAGAGCGACCCGATCCACCCGGCGCGCATCTACGGGGAGGTCCTCAAGCGCCTCGACAAGGACGCGGTCGTCGTGTGCGACGGCGGCGACTTCGCCTCCTACGCCGGCAAGTTCGTCGACGTCCACCAGCCCGGCGGCTGGCTCGACACCGGCCCCTACGGCTGCCTCGGCAGCGGGCCCGGCCACGCCATCGCCGCCCGCATCGCCCGGCCCGACAAGCAGGTCGTCATGTTCATGGGCGATGGCGCCTTCGGCTTCGCCGGCATGGACTTCGACTCGATGGTGCGGCACGACCTGCCGGTCGTCGCCGTCATCGGCAACAACGGCATCTGGGGTCTGGAGAAGCACCCGATGCAGGCGATGTACGGCTACGACGTCGCCGCCGACCTCCAGCCCGGGTGCCGGTACGACAAGGTCGTCGAGGCCCTCGGCGGCGCCGGCGAGGTGGTGGAGAAGCCGGGCGACATCGGCCCCGCCCTCGACCGGGCGTTCGCGGCCGGCGTGCCCTACGTGGTCAACGTCCTGACCGACCCGGCCAACCAGTACCCGCGCAGCTCCAACCTCGGCTGAGCCCCGCCCGTGCTCGTCGGCCTCGCCGTCGCGCTCGGCGCGGCGGCGGGCGCCGTGGCGTGGGCGCTGCAGGTCGCAGGCGCCGGCCGCGTCGAGCGAGCGCCCCGACCGAGCCCGTTGCGCTACGCCCGTGATGTCGCCGCGCTCGCCGCCAGCGCGCTCGTGGAGGAGCTCGTGTTCCGGGTCGCCCTCGTCGCCGCCGTCGGCGTGCCGGTGGCGGCGATCGCGTTCGGTGCCATCCACGTCGTGCGCGGGGCCAACCGCGCCGAGCGGGTCGCGGCCGTCGCCACCGCCATCGCGTTCGGGCTCGTGCTCGGCTGGGCGTGGACCGAGCACCGGTCGATCGCGCAGCTCGTCGCGTTCCACGCCGCGTACAACATCGGCTGGGGCCTCGTGCTCGGCGGCGCGGCGATCGATCCGGTCTCGAACGACCGCGACCGTCCGACGGCGACGTGGCCGCTGGCGATGCGGTGGCGCCGGGCGCCGGGTCTGCCGCTGCTGGTCCTCAGCGAGCTGGTGCCGCTGGCCGCGGTCGCGCCGCTCCTGCGGTAGCCGAACGCGCTACTCGAGGCCGGGCAGCAGCGCCTTCTGGCGCCGGAGCACGAACGCACCGAGGAGGGCGACGACAACGAGGGGCACTGCCGCCATCCAGAACAGCAGCGCCAGGTTCGACGGTGCGGACGGCCGCGACGCCGCGACCGGCTGGATCGTCACCGCTTCGGGCGCCGCCAGCTGGTCCTCGAGCGACTCGCCGCCGTCGCCGAAGCCGGTGTCGAACGACGAGTCGGCGACCGGCGGCGTGGCCGGCGCGATGTCGACCGTGGGCGGCGGGGCGACGTCGAAGCTCGGCGCCGGGATCGTGGTGGTCGGGCGGGGTGCCGGTGCGGCGCCACCGGAGAAGACCGGCGGCAGGCTCTCGAAGATGCTGTCGGGCAGGTCGTCGGTGATGACGTTGAACTTGAGCCGGTAGCCGGTGTTCACGCCGTTGTAGTTGACGACGAAGAAGTTGAAGTCGCCCTCGGGGCTGAACATGTTGATGCGCTCGGGCATGCCGGCGGTCGCGCTCTTGTACGCGAAGCCGTCCTCGTCGGGGCCGGAGTCCTCGACGATCGGATCGTTCTGGACGTAGAAGTCGAGGTCGTTGACGGCGGTGTCGCCCTGCACGGGCACGTTCTCGATCTCGGTCGTCGACCACTCGAGGACCACGGTGACGAAGTAGTCCTCGTCGGTCGTGGGCGGCCGCTTGAACGTCACCGGGATGACGTCGCAGCCCACGCCGCTGCACACCGTCGAGTCGACCGTCATCGACGCGTCGACCGTGGGGCCGGGGTTCGTCCCGATGATCGGCGCGAAGTCGTAGACGTACTCACCGGCCTCGGACAGCGAGATGCGCTCCTGCTCGAGTGCGCCGGCCGGCGCCAGCACGGTGAGCACGCCACCGATGGCGAGGCACGCGACGCCAGCAGCGGCCGACAGGCGGGTGAGGGTCCGGAGCTTCATGATCGCCGTCCTAGAGCTCGTTGGGGTCTGGCGGTGCGATGTTCTGCTGCAGGCTGGAGCCGAAGCCGTGGCACGGGTCGCCGCCTTGGTCCTCCGGTGCCGGGTTGTACCCGGTCATCGCGTTGTTCGTGTCGACGTCGGCGAGGAGGATCCGGCGCGAGCCGACGATGCGGTAGCAGCCGGGGGCGGGGGAGCTCTCGCCGTAGCCCTGCGGATCCCAGCGCCCGATGATGAAGTCCTTCACGCAGGTGTAGTCGCCGGGGTCGTAGTAGCAGGCGGGCAGCTGCAGATCGGGGCTCGGCAGCGGCGGGATGGCGTGGAAGCCGCGGTCGATCGATGTCGGGCCGAGGCGGGGGCCTGCCACCTGGATGCCGATGAACAGCTGGCGCAGGTTGTCGTACATGTCGCAGCCGGTGCGCAGGGCGTCCTGCTGCGGGACGTTGGGGTCGACGCTGCGCAGCGCCTGGAAGCAGACCCGCACCTTCTCGTCGATCGGGATCTGCGGCTGGTACGACACGACGGCGGCGTTGCGCCACGACTCCTGGTTCTGGCCGTGCGAGCCGCGGTAGCCCTGCTGGGCGAACTCGTTGTCGGTGTTGCCGTCGCCGGCGACGATCCACTCCGGGTAGTAGTTGAGGTTGGCGGCGGCCTTCGAGTAGTTGGTCTCGAGCCCGCCCGGCCAGATGACGGTGGTGACGCCGGCGGCCTGGAACGCCGTCATCGCCTCGATGGCGTACCGGTTGCTGGTCTCGGTGTCGAGGGCGTAGCCGGCCTTTGGGAACGTGCGCGGCTCGGTGGCGAGGGTGCCACCGCACGCCTGGAACTTCTGCATGACGCGGTCCTTGAACCGGCGCAGCGTCTCGAAGCCCTGGTCGGTGGTGTACACGAGGCCGAACTTGCGCGGCTGGCCCATGAACTGCGGGCTGTGGTCGACCGGGTGGTTGACGTACTTGTTGCACAGCACCGCGGCGTACTGGTCGGCCTGGATCTCGAGCGACGGCGCGAAGCCCCAGATGAGCTTCGGGTACCGGTTGAAGAACTGGGCGTCCTGGCCGACGAAGGAGCCGAAGTTCAGCGTGCCGCGCCGGGCGGACGTGTCGACGAAGGCGTCGCCGCCGCCCTCGAACTGCGAGAAGTCGATGACCGCGAACGGCTGCACCCGGCGGTACACCTCGGCGGCGTCGGCGCGTCGCGTCTCGGGCGTGGTGGCCGAGGTGGCGGTCCCGAAGTAGAGGAAGAAGTGCCCGTACCGGCCGTAGGTCTGGTACCGCTGGTTGAAGTAGAACTGCCACAGGCGGGCCATGCGGACCGTGTGGCACTCCTCCTGCTCCGGCTCGTCGTTGACGAGGTCGATGAGCTCGTTGACGGGGCACTGCTCGGTGCCGCGGCTCGTGCCGACCGTGCCGAGGTTGCCGTCGAAGTAGAGGACGATCCTGATCTCGTCGCGCGTCACGCCCTGGTAGGTCTCGCCGAAGTTGTCGCCCTCGAAGAAGGCGACGCACGGCGGCGACAGCGGATCCTCGGTCTGGCGGGGCGGGTTGCCCACGCAGCGGAACTGGCTGCGGTTCTCGCCGGTGCCGAGCGGGTTGCCGGGGAGGTCACCACCCGTCGCCCCGTCGCCCTCGAGCGACTGGCTGCCGGCGAGGCCCAGCGAGCTGATGTTGCCCTGCGGCGGGGTGTCCTCCTCCTCGTCCTCGGGCGGGACCGGCGCGTACTCGAGCGTCTGGGTCGGGTTCGTCTGCGGGAGGTTCAGCGACGACGGGAGGATGGCGAGGGCGATGAGCAGCGCCGCGCCGATGGACAGCAGCGGCGGGTAGCGGCGCGCCCACTGGCTCCGCTTGCCGGCTCGTTCGGACTTCTCGTCGACGACCGGGATCTCGTCGACCGCGGTCGGTTCCTCAGCAGCCACGTGCGCGGCTCTCCCTGGGGTGGACACCCTGACGGCTCTCACTACGACGCGTCCCCCGCCGCTCCCTGCCCGGCGAGGCGAGGGACCCGCAGATCGGACGAAGTGCAACGAGGGTTCGCATACCCCGTCCAGAGGTCCGGAAGCAAGGTTGCACGGAGCGTGTCGGCAGGAGGACTGTCGAGTGGCACCGAAACGGGTTTGGTCCTTTGCCCCCGTCCGGGGGTGAACCGTGCTGCACCGGAGGGTCCATGGCTGCCACCCGCACCCGCTCGACGATGAGCGCCACCGACTTCAAGTCGACCTTCGACGCGATCGTCGGGAACATCGAGACGGTCGTGAAGGGCAAGCACGACGTCGTCCGGCTCGCCATGGCGGCGATCATCTGCGAGGGCCACATCCTCTTCGAGGACCTCCCCGGCACCGGCAAGACGGTCCTGTCCCGGGCCATCGCCGGCTCGATCGACGCCACGACCTCCCGCATCCAGTGCACCCCGGACATGCTCCCGGGCGACATCAGCGGCTCCTCGATCTATGACCAGAAGCGGGGCGTCTTCGAGTTCCAGCCCGGCCCGGTCTTCACCAACGTCCTCCTGGCCGACGAGATCAACCGGGCGACCCCGAAGACCCAATCGGCCCTGCTCGAGGCCATGGCGGAGCGTCGGGTGTCCGCCGACGGCGTCACCTACGAGCTGCCCCGGCCGTTCCTGGTGCTCGCCACCCAGAACCCCGTGGAGCAGGCCGGCACCTTCCCGCTCCCCGAGGCGCAGCTCGACCGCTTCCTGTTCAAGCTGTCGATGGGCTACATGGACCGCGCCTCGGAGTACGAGGTCATGTTCGACAACTCGGCCAACATGTCGATCGAGGACATCCAGTCGGTCGTCACCCAGGACGTCGTCCAGCAGATGATCGCCTTCGCCACGACCGTCGAGGTCAGCCCCGAGGTCGGCTACTACATCGTCGACCTCGTCCAGGCCACGCGTGAGGACCCGGCCGTCGCCGCCGGCGGCTCGCCCCGTGCGTCGATCGCCCTCCTGAAGGCGGCCCGCGTGCTCGCCGCCTCCGACGGGCGCGGCCACGTCTATCCCGACGACGTGCGCACGATCCTCAAGCCGGTGCTCGGCCACCGCGTCATCCAGAACCCGGACGCCATCCTCCGGGGCGACACCGTCGACGCCCTGCTCGAGCGTGTCACCAACCGCGTGAAGCCGCCGCTGGCCCCGCGGACCGCCGCCTGATCCGACTTCGGTCGCTCACCTCCTTCGCATGGCAACTGCAGTTCGCGTTCGCGGGATCCGATCCCGGTTCGACCGCCTCGGCGAGTCGCTGTCGCCGAGCGCGCTCCGGGACACGTTCCGGCGCCTCGAGCGGAAGACGGCGATCACGCGCGTCGGGCAGCTGGCGATCCTCGGCGCCGTCGCCATGTGGATCCTCGCCTACATCGTCGCCGGCACCGCCATGTACCTCTTCGCCTACGGCGTCGTGCTCCTCGTCGTCGTGGCATTGGCCATCGCCCCGCGCCGGCTCAAGCTGACGGGGGAGCGCACCGGCCTGTTCCCGCGCACGCAGGAGGGCGACCGGCTCGACGTCGAGCTCACGCTCACCGCCGAGCGGTCGGTGTCGACGTTCCTCCTCGAGGAGCGCGTGCCCGAGCGCCTCGGCACCACCGTGAAGGTGCCGGTCACGCGCCTCGCCCGCGGGAACACCGTGACGCATCGGTACGGCCTGCGCTGCACGCGGCGCGGCGTGTACGAGATCGGCCCGCTGGTCGCGGTGGCGTCCGACCCGCTCGGCCTGTCCGAGCGCGAGACGATCGTCGCCGAGCCGTTCGAGCTGCTCGTGCACCCGCGGGTCGAGCTCGTGTCCGACCGCCCGCTCACTCGCCAGTTCGAGGACCCGCCCATCCGGCCGCCGGTGTCGAAGCCGTGGCCGTCGGGGCTCGAGTTCTACGGCATGCGCGAGTACCAGCGAGGCGACGATCTCCGTCGCATCGTCTGGCGTGCCACCGCCCGCACCGGCAAGGTCATGGTGCGCGAGGCGGAGCAGGGCATCACCGACCACGTCACCCTGCTGCTCGACACCGACCGCGGCCGGCACTCCCGTGACGGCGAGGGTCTGAGCGAGTCGTTCGAGACCGGGGTGCGTGCGGTGGCCTCGCTCGCGGTGCGCCACCTGCGCGAGGGCTACGAGGTGAAGGTCGAGTGCAACGGAGGTCCGCTGACCCGCCACCTGCGCGGCGGCACCTCGCAGCTGCAGATGCTCGACGCCCTCGCCCGCGTCGACATGGATCGCGAGCAGCTCAGCCAGGGGATCATGCGTCTGGTCGCGTCGCCGTCGCGCGACGCCCACAACATCATCGTCACGCCGCACCTCGGCGCCGGTGAGGCCGCCCAGCTGAAGCTGCTGCTCAACACCGGTGTGTCGGTCATGGTCGTCGCCCTGCTCTGGGACGAGGAGGAGTCCAACACCATGGGTGTCGCCGCCTCGCTCGGCTGCCAGGTGGTCGGCGTCCATCCCGACCAGGACCTCGGGTCCGCGCTCTTCAACCCGATGCTCGCGGGGATCCGCCGATGACTGTCACTGCGTTCCCCGGCCACGCAGGCCGCTGTGAACCGCTCCTCGGCTGGCGCCTCGTCGCTCGCACCGGTTCCGAGAGGGGTCTCCAGTGACCGACGTGATGGATCCGCCCGCACCCGACGTCGTCGACGAGACCGAGCTCGACGACGACCTCGTCGAGGCGCCCGCCGAGGACGAGGTCAGCGTCGTCCGCCTCGGCATGGCCGTGGCCCTGCCGGTCATCGGCGCCGCGGTGATGGTCGGCGGCGTCTTCGACGGCTTCGACGCGCGCATCTGGGCCGCGGTCGCCGGACTCCTCGGCGTCGGCCTCGGCGCCTTCGCCCGCCGGTTCAGCCGGCCGGCGATCACGAACCTCGTCATCGCCGTCGGCGTGTTCGCCATCGGCCTCGTGATGGTGATCCCGACCGGCATCGACAACGTCGCCCGCGTCGGCACCCTCGCTCGCGACGCGGCCTCGAGCGGCGACGTGCTGCGCCCGCCCGTGCCGTTCACCGCCGGCTGGCACGCCATCGTCGGCTGGCTGATGGGCATCGTCGGCTTCGCGTCGATGTGGCTCGCGGTCGTGCTCCGCAAGTCGTCGCTGGCGCTGCTCGTGCCGCTGCCCGTCGCCGCCATCTCCGCCATCTCGGTGCCCGACGAGGCGCAGGTGCCGAGCGGCATCGTCGTGCTCGTCCTCTTCGCCGTCGCCCTCGGCCTGCTGTCGAGCGCCCGCCAGTACGAGGAGGGCGCCCGTCCGCCGCTCTCCTACGAGCTCCGCAAGCTCGCCCGCAGCGTGCCGCTCATCGGCGCCATCACCGTGGCCCTGATGTTCCTCGCGCAGACCGACTTCCTCTTCCCCGACCCGCAGATCGACCCGGCCGAGGAGCCGCAGAAGCCGAAGGTCAAGCCGCTCGACGAGGTCGAGGACCGCGTGCTGTTCGAGGTGCGCAACCCCGACGGCGGCGAGCCGGCGGTGAGCGGCCCGTGGCGCATCGGCACCCTCGACGTCTACGACGGTGTCGACTGGCGTCTGCCGGCGTTCAACGACGCGTCGCTCACCGACGTCTCCGACGACGGCATCGTCGACGAGGAGGCGTTCGCCCGCCGCGGCGTGAAGGCCGACTTCAAGATCCTCGGCCTCGGCGGCGCCGCGCTGCCGGGCACGCCGAACCTCGCCGCCGTCGTCGCCCGCGGCCCCAAGCTCGCCTACGACGAGCGGACCGGCACGCTGCGCGTCGCGTCCGGCCAGGCGGTCGCCGGCCTGCGCTACACGGTCGCGTCGGCGAGCCTGCCGAAGGTCGACGAGCTGAAGGCCCTCGACGACGAGGTGCCCGAGGAGCTCGAGGCGTTCACCGAGATCCCGTCGCCGCCGCCCGCCGTGCAGGCGCTGCTCGACGAGGCGACGTCGCGGTTCGACAACCAGTGGGAGCGGTTCGACTTCCTCCGCAACCACGTGCTCGACAACGTCACCGCCGCCGGCGCAGGGTCCCCGGTCGCCATCCCGCCGTCGCGGGTGCAGGACATCCTCGGCGACACGCTCGAGGCGTCGCCGTTCGAGATCGTCGCCATGCAGGCGATGCTCGGCCGCTGGGTGGGTCTGCCGGCGCGCATCGGCTACGGCTTCGACGGCGGCGACCTCGTGAACGACGTCTTCGAGGTGCGGCCCCGGCACGGCGCGTCGTTCCCCGAGGTCTACTTCGAGGGCTTCGGGTGGCTGCCCGTGATCGGCACGCCCAAGATGGCCAAGCCGACGGTCGGCTCCGACCCGACGAACCAGCAGCGGGACCCGAGCATCCAGCCGAGCCCGAACGTCGGCGTGCCGCTCTACTTCCCCGAGCTGCTCCCGCCGCCGAGCACGACCGGCGACACCGTCAAGCTCGTGGCCCTCGTCGTCGTCATCGCCCTGCTGCTGATCGGCGCGAGCTACGTGGCGTGGCCGGCGATCCGCAAGAGCATCGTGCGCGGCCGGCGGCGAGAGGCCGCGCGCGCTGCCGGGCCGCGCGCCCGGGTCGCGCTGGCGTACTCCGAGTGGCGCGACCTCGCCACGGACTACGGCTACCGCCACGGCACCGACACGCCGCTCATGTTCCTGGAGCGGTTCGTCGACGACGCCGAGCACGCCGAGCTCGCGTGGCTCACGACCCGCGTCATCTGGGGCGACCTGCGCGCCACCGCGACCGACGATCACGCCGCCGCCGCCGAGGAGCTCTCCCGGGCGCTGCGCCAGCGGCTGTCGTCATCGCAGCCGGCGACGATGCGGTTCGTCGCCGCCGTCTCGCGGCTGTCGCTCAAGGATCCCTACGCACCGGAGACCGACCTGACCCGGCGGCGCCGCCGGCGCAAGCACGACACCGTCGTGATGACGCCGCCGACGCCGACGTCGGAGCCCGCGCCGGTCGCCGTCGACGTCGCCGAGGACGAAGAGGAGCTGATCGATGCGTAAGCCGCTGATCGCCGTCGCCCTTGTCGGCCTGACTGCGACGGCCTGCGTGTCCCCCGACGCACCCGGCGTGCGCACGGACGCGGTGCAGACCGACATCGTCTTCGACGTCGCCGAGCCCGAGACCGGACCGCTCGACAAGCCGGTCGCGCCGTCGACCGACGCGACGGCGGCCCCGCTGCTGCCCGAGCCGTTCCGCAACCGTCTTCCCGACCGCTTCGCCAACGTGCGCTTCTCGCTCAACGAGGAAGAGGTCGCCGCCGACTGCCCGGGCGCGCCGCTCGGCGCCGCGCCGACGGTCGCCGCACCGGAGAACGCGTCCGAGCCGCCGGCGCAGGGCCTCTACCGGTTCAAGCGCAGCGGGACGAAGAAGGAGATCATCAACGGCGCCGAGTTCTCCTCGCCGTACGGCGGCTTCGAGCCCCACGTGATCCGCGAGCTCGAGACGTCCTCGGACACGCTGTGGTCCTTCCAGGAGGTCGAGCAGATCGCCGACGGCGTGCGCGTCACGACCTGGCAGGTGAACACCGAGGCGACCCAGCGGTCGGCGAACCCCCCGTACGTCGCCGAGGACTCGGTGCGCGTGGGCGAGCCCGGTCGCGGCATCGCCATCGTCTCGATCCAGGAGTACGACGGCAACGGCAACCCGACGTCGTCGTTCAACCCGACGACGCCGCTCCTGTTCCTGCAGCTGCCGGTCGTGCAGGGCGAGTCGTGGGCCTCGACGGCGGTCGACCCGCGCACGGGCCAGTCGATCTCCGTGGCGGGCGAGGTGCAGCGCCGCCAGTCGGTCGACGCCTGCGGGACGCTGCTCGATGGCTGGCTCGTCGTGGCCGACGTCACCGAGTCGCAGGGCTTCGGCAACGCCGCCAACGTCCACACCGACGAGCTCGTCTTCAGCACCGAGCGCGGCGGTCAGCTGCTCTCGCGCCGCCAGGTGACGAGCGGCACCACACCGCAGGGGTCCTACGAGTCCGACCTCACGGTCTCGATCGGCCAGGTCGACCCGTCGCCCGCAGAGGAGCGCGGGGCGTGAGCCGCTTCCTTCCCTCGAACCCGCGCCTGCGCGCCGTGGTCGGCTGGGGTGCGTTCCTCGTCGGCCTGCTGCTGTTCGTCCAGGTCGTGCTGCCCGGTCCCGAAGGGGTGCCGGGCCGCGGCACGCCGTGGGCGACGGTCTTCTACGGCGCCGTCAACGGACTCGTGATCTCGCTCAGCACCGCCGGCATCGTGCTCGTCTACCGCACGCTGCGCGTCGTCAACTTCGCCCAGACCGCGATCGGCGTGGCCGGGTCGTTCTTCATGTTCGGCCTCGTCCACTTCACCGGCGTGCCGTTCCCGATCGCGATGGTGCTCGGGCTCGCGCTGTCGACGGTCTGCGGCGTCGTGGTGGGCGTGTCGCTGCTGCGCTTCTTCAGCTCGAGCCGCCTCGTCGTCACCGTCATCTCGATCATCGGCGCCCAGCTGGTGACGACGCTCGCCCTGAACGTCTACCGGCTGCCGTTCTTCCCCGACTTCAACGACATCTCGCCGAGCGAGCAGGCGGGTGCGTACTCCCTGCGTCCCGACCTCCCGTTCCCCGGCTGGGAGTTCAAGATCGGCGGCCTGCCCGGCGGGTTCGGGTTTGCCGAGGCCTTCGCCATCGAGCTCTCGATCGTCGCGCTGGTCGCCCTCGCCTTCTTCTTCCGGTACACGAAGGCGGGTGTCGCCGTCCGGGCCCTGGCCGAGAACCCCGAGCGAGCGTCGCTGCTCGGCATCGGCGTCGGTGGGCTCTCGGTCGTCGTGTGGGGGCTGTCCGGCCTGCTGTCGGGGATGAGCACGGCGCTGACCGGCATGATCGACACGCCGGCGCGCGCCGGTGGCTTCGCCCCCAACGTGCTGATCACCGCGCTCGCCGCCGCCGCGGTCGCCAAGTGGGAGAAGCTGCCCACCGCGATCGCCACGACCGTCGCCATCGGCATCGTGAGCTCGGCGTTCACGTGGAGCTTCCCCGAGGACGACGGCCTCGTGTTCGTCGGCCTGTTCTTCCTCCTCGCCGGCGCGCTCCTGCTCGCCCAGCGCCGCGCCGGTCGCTCGGAGCGGGGCGAGGTGTCATGGACCGCGGCCGAGGAGCAGCGGCCGGTGCCGAAGGAGCTCGCCGTCCTCCCGCTCGTGCGGCGGGTCCGGTGGGCGATCTACACCGTCGGCCTCGCCGTGCTCGCGCTGGCGCCGTGGATGTTCTCGACCGGCGTCGTCAACACGATGGGCGTGATCGCGCTCGGCTCGATCATCACCATGTCGCTCGTCGTCCTCACGGGCTGGGCCGGTCAGGTCAGCCTCGGCCAGTGGGCGTTCGCCGCTGTCGGCGCGGTCGTCGGCGGTGCGCTCACCGCGACGATGGGCCTGCCGTTCTGGATCGCCGTTCCCATCGCCGCCGTCGTGACCGGCGCTGTCGCGGTCGTGATCGGCATCCCCGCCCTGCGCATCCCCGGTCTCTTCCTGCTGCCGATGACGTTCGCGTTCGCCATCGCGGTGCAGGCGGCGTTCTTCAACGACCGCTACTTCGGCTGGCTGCTGCCGGACGAGGCGATCGAGCGGCCGTCGTTGTTCTTCCTCGACTTCCGCGACGAGACGTCGATGTACTTCCTCTGCGTCGCGTGCCTGCTGCTCGCCATCTTCGTGATCGGCAACCTGCGCCGCAGCCGCACTGGCCGCATCCTCATCGCCCTGCGCGAGAACGACGCCAACGTGCAGGCGTTCGGCGTGCCGGTGCTGCGCACGAAGCTCATCGCCTTCGCCATCTCCGGCGCCCTCGCCGGGTTCGCCGGCGCGGTGTTCGTGCACCAGCAGCAGGGTCTGTCCGAGGAGTCCTTCGTCGCCTTCCGCTCGGTGCAGGCGTTCATCCAGGCCGTGTTCGGCGGCGTCGGCTCCATCGCCGGTGCACTGCTCGGCACCGCGTTCTTCCGCTTCATCGAGTACTTCGGCATCTCGGGCCTGTGGGGCGTGTTCGCCGCCAACGGCGGTCCGGTGATCCTGATCTTCCTCGCACCCGCCGGTCTCATCGGCATCGTGAACGCCATGCGCAACTCGGTGCTGCGCGTCATCGCCCAGCGCCGCCAGCTCGTCGTGCCCAGCCTGTTCGCCGACATGGACGCCGACGCTCTCGAGCGCCGGCTCATCCCGCTGGCCGAGCCCGTGGACTCCGCGGGTCTCGCCGCGCTCCCGCTCGACGCCCGGTTCGAGCTGCCGTCCGAGCTCTACCGCGGCCGCCGCGGCCTCGACGACGTCCGCATCGACCACGACGCCGAAGCGCTCGGCGGCGCCATAGCCGCGATCGCCGAGGCCGAGGAGGTGCGGTCATGACCCGCGACGACGTGCAGCACCGCGAGGGACTCGAGCGCCTCGTGCGTGAGGAGGGCCAGAGCTCGGCCCGCCGCTCGATGCGGGCCGTCGTGCGGGACGCCTTCGACTTCCGCCTGATCCGGCACTCGGCCTACGGCCTGACCCCGCTGCTCGTGCTCGGCTTCATCAACTTCTTCCAGAAGTTCGACAGCGCCGCGTTCAGCCTCGCGGGGCCGGACATCGCCCGCGACCTCAACATCGACGTGGGCGACATCATCAGCCTGCTCGCCATGGTCGGCACCATCGCCGCCTTCGCCGCCCTCGGCGCCGGCTGGTACGCCGACCGCCACCGGCGCACGCCGTTCGTCGGCATCGGCACGATCATCTCCGGCATCTTCTCGATGGTCACCGGGCGGGCGACCAGCTACGCCGGGATCGCCACGCCGCGCGTCATCGACGAGGCGGGCGACACGGGCTCGTCGGTGCCCCGCTTCTCGCTGCTCGCCGACTACTACGCGCCGACCGAGCGGGGCAAGGCGTTCGCCTTCCTCGGCATGCTCGGGCAGAGCGCGGCGATCATCGCTCCCTTCCTCGCCGGCTGGATGATCGTCGAGCACGGCTGGGACACGGCGTTCATGGTGTTCGGCGCGCCGCTCGTGGTCATGGGCGTCATCGCCCTGTTCGCGCTCAAGGAGCCGATCCGCGGCTACCACGAGCGCAAGGCGCTCGGCGCCGACGAGGAGACGGCGCGGACCGAGGACGAGCCGCAGTCCTTCGGCGAAGCGTGGCGCTCGACGTTCTCGGTGCGCACCGTCCGGCGGGCCACGCTGGCGTCGATTTTCGACGGCGCCGGCAACGGCATCTTCTCGTTGCTGTTCCCGTTCTTCCTCGCCGAGAAATACGGCCTCGACGCGCTCGAGCGCGGCGTCATCGCCATCCCGGGCGTCGTCCTGTCGATCATCGGCGGCCTCATCCGCGGCGCCCCCG
>Ga0196963_10001265_pt1 | contig 17804 bp, 36 predicted proteins | sample S1_5metaG_FD_148600 | JGI IMG/M metagenome (GOLD analysis project Ga0196963, IMG submission 148600) | Soil microbial communities from Anza Borrego desert, Southern California, United States - S1_5 | ecosystem: Environmental > Terrestrial > Soil > Desert | place: USA: California | collected... | reverse complement strand
CAGCGGCGGGGGCCGTGAGTGGTGATTGTGGGCGACACCCTCACGCGACCCCCGCCGCTTGAACCAGCCCGCTCGAAAAGGAGAGCGGAAAGGGCGAGTCGGCGCGTCCCGACCGTGCGGCCTGGGAGGGTCACAGACGGACAGTTCCGGTGAGCCGTCATACCTCGCGGCTCCCGGTGGAAGGCGGAACGGGATCGCCGGTGCGTTCGATTCGCACGCTGTCCGATGGCCCGGAGCGGTTTGCAACTTGACCACGCAACATTAAGGAACCCGCCGCTCCGGGCCTCTACCAACGAGTTGATTCCGACGGGCATTCGCGTGCCGCGAGCACGCTACGGAGACGCTACGCATGTGGACCGTGAGCCTCAACTTTAACGGCCGGTGGGTCAGGCTGCCCGGCCATTGGGTCAGCCGCGACGCGGCCGAGTGGTCCGTCGCCAAGTGGAAGATGCTCCACGACATGCAGGGCGACCCGTTCCTCTACCGCGATGAAGCCGAGACGGAAGAGGACGAGAAGGCTGAGGAGTTCGGCGACCCGGTTGCCAAGACGCCGGTCGAGTCCGTGCCGCTGGTGCGCGGCGTTCCGCTGCGAGAGGTCGTCGCGTGATTGACTTCACCTTCAACGGCAAGAAGTATCGAGCTTTGTTCCCGGAGTTGCTGCGCCCGCTCTCCATCGAAGAGCGGAGCGACTTGGAAGGCAGCATCCGCGACCACGGCGTTACCGTACCGGTTCTGGCCGACGAGTCGAATGGGATCTTCGATGGCCTGCATCGCTGCATCATCAGCGAGTCGCTCGGCCTAAAAGAAATTCCCGTTCGCACTGTTGAGGGGCTGAGCGAGGAAGAGAAGCGGGCGCTCGCCTTGGAGGTCAACGACTGCCGTCGCCAGCAGACCGCACACGAACTGATCGCACGTCGGCGGACGCGGCAAGAGAAGCGCGAAGCCATCGCGGAAGTGCTGGTTGAGAATCCAGAACTGAGCGACCGCGCCATCGCGGAGAAAGTCGAGGAACGGACAGGCACGCGGCCCAGTCCGACAACGGTCGGGGATGTTCGGGGCGAACTGTCCAATTCGGGTGAAATTGGACAGTTGCCAAGGACCACTGGTCGCGACGGCAAGTCTCGCCCGGCGCGTCGAGACGCGCCCGCGGCCATACCGCCGAAGCCCGCATCATCTTCACCCCGCCCCGCCCCACAACCTCGCAAGCCCGCGTTCGCGTGGGACGTTCTCTCCGAAAAGATTCGACCCGCTCAATCACAGATGGAGCGGTTGGTTGGTTCGCTGAAGCTTCTCGCGTCGGGAAGTGGCGACGGCTCAATGGTTCCGGGGCGACTTGTTGGCGTTGCCAATGGGCTCCGGGACATTCTCTCCCAAATTGAGGAAGCAGCATCATGGTCGGAACAACAAAGCCAGAAGTGAATCACACGCACAATCGGACGGCAACCGTCGAGCCGGCGATGACGACCGCCGATCCCGAACTCGCTCGGCTTGAAGCCTTGTACAAGGAAAGGCTTTCACGGGGGCTCAAGAATCTCAAGTTCCGAGTGCAACTCGTCACGCCAGAACAAGCCCACGAATGGCTTCAGCAGAACTACAAGAACCGCCGTCTCATCAAGCCCTACTTGCGACGGTACGCCAACGACATCCGTAACGGCCGGTGGATGCTGAACGGCGAGTGCCTGATCTTCAGCGACTACGGGATGCTCTTGAACGGGCAGCATCGCCTTCACGCCATCATCGAGACGGGCATCGCGATTCCGCTCGGCATCATCGAGGGCGTGAGCAGCGAGGCGTTCATCACTCTTGACCAACAGGGCAAGAGGACGTTCGCCCAGAACTTGGAAATGGACGGCTACAAGAACGCTCGAACCATCGCAGCCGCCGTCTCCTTTGTTCGAGTGATCGAGTCCGGCGTCATTTCCGCTCGACAGATGAGCATCGAAGACAGCTTCGCCGTTCTCGGTGAACATCCGGGGCTGGTCGAAAGCGCCGCCCTCATCGGCCCGCTTTGCAAGCGGAACATCTTCGAGCCGGGGCCGTTCGTTGCCTTCTACTACCTCGCAACCACGAAGCATCCCGGCAATACGACGGCGGGCATCTTCTTTGACCGGCTCTTCTCGGGATCGAATCTTGAGAAGGGCTCGCCGGTCTACTCGCTCCGCGAGCAACTGATCGCTTCCGCCGGATCGAAACGACTCCGCACGATTCACAAGATCGCAATCGCAATTAAGGCCTTCAACGCAACCCTCACCGGGAAGTCGCTGAAGTTCCTCAAGTGGGCCGAGGACGAATCGTTCCCGGAAATCCTGTGATCCCCCTGGGCCTGACCATCGGCCTCGCCGTCGTGTGGGCGTGGAGCCGGTGTTTGAAACTGAGAAACCACTAGAGGCGCGTCACCATGGAAAGCTGGCGAACGGTATGGCGCAATGGGTTTGCGCCGGTGCTGAGCGACAGGGGGCTTGAAGCGTTAAGGGCGGCATTGGCTGCCGATGACCAACGCTTAACGCAAGGCAGCACGACCACCCCGCCCCCATTGATGTGCGTCCAGGACTGGCCCGTCGAGGGTGCCGACGCGATCGCGTTCTGTGGTTGGCAGGGCGAAGGCCTGGCTCTTATCGGCGAGGTCGAGGAGTTTTGGGCGAGGGCGTGCTTTGAGGCGGACCAGCGGCTCGGAGAGGCTGCCGGCTGCCGCTGGTTCCTCAACTGGTGGGACGACACGCCGCGGCCAGAAGCGATCCGCGAACTGCTGAGCGAAGTCGAGTTGGCCTTAGCCTCTCGCGTAGCCGACACCCCCACCCTGATCCACCAATGACGAGCGCCCCCGTGAAGCCATGGAAGTTGAAAGCGAGCGGCAGCAGCCTCCGCATGGTCGCGGACGCGGACGAGCTGGCCACGGCTATTCGATTGTTCGCAGATGCGGAGTGCGGATTTGAATTGATGGCCTTAAGGTCTGGCGTCCACGCTTGCCGGCTCGGGGCGGACGTGGAAGGCCTAGTTGATGCGGCCAAGGAACTTCCCTCTGGGGCTGGCCTCTACTTCCGCGTCAACCCGATCATGCCCGGCCTCTCCCACCCGGCCCGCAACGAGCACGTCGCCTACCGGCGATGGCTTTACATCGACGTCGATCCGGTCAAGGCGGAAGGGCAGGAGGATAACCCGGCGAGCGACAGAGAAAAAGAAGCGACGAGCGGCGTGTGCGACAAGGTTCACGCCCACTTGAGCGCATACGGCTGGCCGACGCCGATCGTCGTGGACAGCGGCAACGGCTACGGCCTGTTCTACCGCTGCCAGTTGCCGAACGACAAAGCGACCCAAGCCGCGTTCCGGCGATTGCTGCTCACCCTCTCGCTCCGCTTCACCTGCGACGACGGGATCATTGACAAGAGCGTTCACAACGCGAACCGGCTGGCCAAACTGCCGGGCACCTGGGCGCGTAAAGGGGCGCACACCGACGACCGTCCGCACCGGCCGTGCAGATTGTTCTTTGTGCCGGACGTTGTTGGATCGGTCACGCTCGAGCAGTTGCTCGCGGCCGGCGAGAGCGCGGAGGATGACGGGCCCGACAGTCCGTCCCGAACCTTTCAGACCTCTCCCTCTGCGGATAGCGCCTACGGCCGGAAGGCCCTGGACGCCGAGTGTCTTCGCGTGGCAATGGCGAGGCCCGGCGCCGAGGAGGGGCGAAACAATGCCTTGAATAGAGCGGCCTTCGCCCTGGGCCAACTCGTCGCGGGCGGCGTCCTGGATCGCAGCACGGTTGAGCAGCGGCTATACGAGGCCGCGGCACAATCGGGGCTCGAAACCGACCCCGGCTGTGGCGAGAAGGGCATCCGCGGCACGATCCGTAGCGGGCTGGAGGCGGGATTAAAAACACCGCGAGGCATACCGGAGAGCAAGGACCCGAAGGCGAAGTTTGAGAAGCAGCGGGAAGAAGCGAAGGCCGAGCTGCAAGGGGAGCGGCTGACCGTCCGCATGTCCCAGATCAAGCCGTTGCAGGTCCAATGGCTGATGAAGAATCGGATTCCGCTGGGCTTCATTACCGTCATGGCGGGCCGAACCGGCATCGGAAAGAGCTACGTGAGTCTGGATCTGATCGCAAGGCTGTCGAAGGGGGCCGAAATACCTTTTGCTGACGGCGAGTGCTTCAAGCCGAGCGGAACGCTGATCCTCAGTGAAGACTCGCCGGAATACGTGATCGCCCCGCGGCTCATCGACGCCGGCGCCGACATGAGCCGCATTCACGCGATGACCTGGAAGGCCATGGGGGCCTACCACTTGGCGGATACTGCGATGCTGAGTCAGGCGTGCGACGAGGTTGAGGGCGGCATCAAACTGCTCCTCATCGACCCGCCGACGAACTTCCTCAAGGAGACCGACGAGCACAAGAACGCCGAGGTCCGACAACTGGTGATGAAGGTCGTCGAGTGGGCGCTTGAGCGAAACGTCGCGGTCCTCTTCATCCTGCATGTGAACAAGGGCGCCCAAGGCGTGGACGCCCTGAACCGGGTTATGGGGTCTGTCGCCTGGGTGACGACCTCACGAATAGCTCACGCCCTGATCCGCGACCCCGACGAATTCGGGCGCAACCTCTGGATCCCCCTGAAGTCGAACATCGGGGAGTTGCCGAAGGCGATCGCCTACCGGATCGCCAAGGCAAACGGCGCCACGCGGGTCCAGTGGGTCGAGGAATTGAACATCGACGCCGACGATGCCATGAGCCGGGTTGCCCCCAAAGAGCGGCGAGACGTCAAGGCGAGCAAGTGGCTGGTGGATATGTTCCGGCAGCGACTCGAGTGGGAGTCCGAGGATCTATTCGACCGCGCCGAGAACGAGGGCATCAGTCGCAGCGCGATCTTCGACGGCAAGGACCTGTTGAAGCTCCCCAGGGCCCGCCGGACGGTCAAAGAGAACGGCGAAGTCTGCTGGGTCTGGTGGGTTCCGAGCGACTGGCCGCCGCTCAAGGAAGGGATTGAAGACGGGTCCAACTGATTCAGTTTTGGAGAAACGTTGAACCAGTTGAACCAGTTGAACCAGTTGGATTGTAAGTGGCTTCGCAGCAAGGACTTGCCAACTGGTTCAATTTGAAAATTGGACTGAACCAGTTGGACGGCTTGAACCAGTTGGCAAGTGTCTCGGCCGGGGCAACTGGTTCAAAGAGACGTTCGGGTTGAACCAGTTGGCAAGTGCTGATTGCTAAAGGCGTTACAGCCCAACTGGTTCAACTGGTTCAGTGTCCCGGTGTACGAGACAGTTGGCGAAAACACCCGGTCTGGCCACGTTGGCCGGCGGGAATCCTGTGGGCCCCGAACTACGTGGGCATCTTGTGAAAGGCGAGTTATGAGCCAGTGGAAACAGAAGGCGTCGAGCGGCGGGGGAGGCTCTTACGAGAAGGCCCCGGCCGGCAACCATCCCGCGGTCCTGGTGGCGCTCATCGACATGGGCACGCAGGAGCAGGAGTTTGGGGGCGAAGTTAAAGAGCAGCATCGGATTTATGGCGTGTGGGAGTTGGTGACCGAGAAGAAGGCGGACGGCAGCAATCACGTCGTCGGCCTGGACCTGACCTTGAGCCTGAACGAGAAGGCGAAGCTGCGGAAGTGGATCGAGGCGAGGCTGGGGCGACTCATCGCCGAAGGCGAGGAGTACGACGTCTTATCGGAACTCGGCCAGCCTTGCTTGCTGAACGTGGTCGAGAAGAACGGGTATCCCAAGGTCGAGGGCATGAGCAGTGTGCCCAAGGGGATGCAAGTTGCGAAGCCGACTTATCCTCTGACGGCCTGGCACCTGGACGACCTCGAGAAGACGGGCCAGATTGCCTTGCCGTCGTGGGTGCCCTACCTCTACGGCGAGCCTCTCGCCGACCACATCAAGCGTGCGAAGGAGTTGGTCGGCAAGAGCGTGGCGACAGGGGCCGCGCCGGCCGCACCGAGCGCCAGGCCTTCGCCGCCCTCAGCGGCCCCGTCGGCACCTGCCTCTCGCCCGGCGCCGCCAAGCCGCCCCGCCTCGCCGTCGCGCTACTGGGTCGACCTGGGCGGCGGCCAGTTGAGCAACGAGCCGCTGCCGGTCGAGGAAGCGGGCAACCTGATCTTCACGAAGGGGCTTGATCCGGACAAGGTTCTCGTCTGCCCTGACGGGGGCAATGACTGGAAGCCGGCGTCGACGTTCGGCATCAAGACGGCGTTTTAGTCCATGAAGCCCATACCACCCTCGGCCCGCCCGCCCTTGCCGCCGTCCGCCTTGGAGGCGTTGCGCCTGAGGCTGGCCACGGCTACCGGGCGGGCGAGGGAGGTTCTGGCAAAGGATCTTCGCGACCGATGGACTGACGCGGCGACGAGCTTGCTGGCCGGTGCCCAAGAGGATTTTGAGGCATCGATCTTAGTCCGCAACCGCGAGGCCATGGAGTCGGTCGTCCGGTGGGCGGAAGGGTGGGTTGAGGTTTTGCCGAAGCGTTTGCGGGAGCTCCGATGCCGGTAGTTCGACCCATCCCGCCTTCCGCGGCCTGGGTCGCATGGTGCCGAGAGTGGGGCAAACGCTGGAAGCAGGTCGGGTGCGGGCCGACTGAGGCGGAAGCGTGGCGATTGCTCTGGCTGGCCATGGCGAACGCGGGCCCCGGACACCGGGACTGGGTCGTTCTGAGGAATGGTGAGAAGCCGTGAGGGTTTTCGAGAGGACGTGCCGTGATTTACTTCGTTCAGGATTCCCGGACGTTCGACATCAAGATCGGCCACGCCGCGGACGTAGCCAGCCGTGTTAGCTCGCTGCAGACGGGCAATCCGGGAAGGCTCGTCATCCTTCTCGCCATCCCTGGCGACGAGCCGCAGGAGCGGGCGTTGCATCGGAGCTTTTGCGGCGTGAGGGTACACGGCGAGTGGTTTAGGCCCGGCCCCGATCTGCTGAAGCTGATTATCCGGGAAGCGTGCGCAGCCGAACGCTCTTCCTCGTACCACGCGGGCTTCCGCGACGGCTACTACGCCGGCTTCAATGCCAAGCCGGTTTGTGTTCAAGAAGTGATCCTCGAAGGGAGCCTAAACCATGAATCCGTTTGACGCCGCGGCTTGCATCCGCGAGGCCTTGGCAGGCGAAGAGCTTAGCGAAGAGCAGGTTGTCCAGCTCGCGGCCAGTGAGCAGCGCATCGAGTCCTACGCCGAGCATGTGAAGGATCTGGAGGAGGCGGTTGAAGGGAGAATCGAAGCGAGAAAGAAACGGATCAAGGCTTACCAGGACGCTAATGTTGCCGACGAGAACCGCGTCCAGCGAGCGAAGGAAACGCTCGCGAAGGTTCTGAAGCTGGCGGGGTTGGCCAAGCTTAAAACCGCGTTCCTCTCGGCTTACTTCAAGTCGTCGGCGAGCGTGGTTGTCGAGTGTGATGTGGAGGCAATACCGGAGGAATTCAGGCGGACGAAGACGACGACGGCTCCCGATAAGGAAAAGCTCAAGCAGCTCTGGAAGGCGGGCGGGACCCTGCCCTCCGGCGTGCGGGTCGAAGAGTCCGAATCCCTGGTAGTCCAATGACCCACGTCGCGCACTGGCCGGGCCGCGTCCGCTGGTCGGTCCTGCGGCACGCCGTTGAGGTTGCTGGCGCCGGCTACCGGCTGGCGTGCGAGGGCAGACTGATCGGCGGCAAGGGCTGGCGAGTAACGGAGATTGCCGAGGCCGAGCGGAGAGGGCTGAAGGTGACGTGTGACAAGTGCCTCGGTCGACTAAGGAGCCAAACAGTGTCCCGCTTCGGCACGATCACGCAAGAGGTTTTGGACCGAATCGAGGGGTTGGAGCGGAAGGCCGCGGATCTCTCCGAGAAAGACTTCCAGGCCGACGTGATCCGCTTCGCCAAGGCTAACGGCTGGCGCGTGTACCACACGTTCACGAGCAAGCGGAGCGAGCCGGGCTATCCAGACCTGACGCTAGTCCGCGGCAGTCGATTGATCTTCGCGGAACTGAAGACGGAATCGGGGAAGGCGACGGCGGAACAATCCGAATGGCTCGACGCGATCCGCGCGGCGAGGGTTCCCGCCTACCTCTGGCGGCCGTCGGACTGGCCCGCGATCCGCGAGGCGTTGGCCGCGGGGGCGGCGGAGGGGCGGCGGTGAGCGTGCTACGGGAGGCGAACGTGAGCGACGAGCCAGTGAGACTGATTCACGGCGACTGCCTTGACGTGCTGCGCTCGCTGCCGGACGGAAGTGTCGATGCGGTCGTCATGGACCCGCCGTATGGCATCGCCTATTCGTCCGGCCACGGAGGCGACTCGTGGGGCGATGGGTCGATCCGAGGCGACGAGAGCACTGCCGCCAGAGATCGGGTCTTGGAGTGGGCGGCAGGGCAAGATTTGCCGGTCTTGTGCTTCGGCTCGTGGAGGGTGCCACGGCCGAGCGGGACCAAGGCCTTGCTGGTTTGGGACACGTTGGGGGCACTCGGCATGGGCGACCTGCGAATCCCTTGGAAACCGTCGCACCAAGAAATCTACGTCCTCGGCAATCCGGCCATGTTCTGCGGCGAACGTGGCAGCGACGTGCTCCGGCACCCGCCCGTTCAGTCAATGGCCAAGAACGGGAGACTACACCCGATGCAAAAGCCGGTCGGCCTGTTGAGGGACTTAATTGGCAAACTTCGAGGCGGCGTAATCCTCGACCCCTTCATGGGCTCCGGCACCACCGGCGTAGCCTGCGTCCAAACGGGCCGCAAGTTCATCGGTGTGGAGATCGACCCGGCCTACTTCGCCATCGCACAGAAGCGAATCAACGAGGCTCAGGGCGTGGGAACGCTGTTCCCGCCAGCCGAGCCAGCTGCCCTGTCCCTCTTCGACACGGGGGCAGCATGAACAACAAGGAAATGTCCGCCGCCGCCCGACACGCCAACGTGATGCGGGCCAGACGCGAAGTCGCCGGCCCCCTGCTCCGCGCCGCCCTGGAGCCGGTCCTGCGGCAGATCCGCGAGAAGTACGTCGCCCTCATCCTCACCGACGAGGAGGAGCAGGCCATCGTCGCCGCGTGCGACCGGGCCGACCACGGAGTCCGGCTGTGAGCATCCGCGTCACGCACCATGCTCTGTTGCACTTCCTCGGCCGCTGCGGCTTCGCGGGCGGGGACGACCCGGCGGCCGTGCCCCGCCGCTGGGCCAACGCCTGCCTGTTCCGCGTCCTCATGGGCGGGCGGCAGGCCACCGGCGACGAGGCCAAGGCCGTCTCCGCGTGGCTCGTCCGGGCCAAGTGGCGGGACCGCGACAGCCTGCGGCGGGTGAGCGTCGAGAACGTCGTGGTCTGCGACCGGCACCGCATCGCCTTCGTCGTGGCCTACGACGAGGACCGGGACGGCAACCCCGTCGCCACGGTCACGAGCGCGATCCCGCTCGCCCGGGCCGTCGGCGAGTTCCGGCGGATCACCTGCCGGCGGGGCAAGCGGAGGGCGGGCTGGAATCGGGGAATGAAGTCTATAGAATCGTGATAGATAATTGACGCAAGGAGGTGACCGCGGGGGGCGGGCGGCGGGGCGTGCTACGGGAGGCGAACGTTACCGCTTCTTCGGCGGGTCGAGCAGCGAGCAGACAGGCACGGCCAGGGCGTTCGCGAGCCGGAGCAGCGTGGTCACGGTGGGCAGTTCGCTGTTGCCTGATTCCAGCCGCGAAATGTGGTGGATCGCAACCCGGCTCTTGGCGGACAACGCGGCTTGCGTCATGCCCGCTTCCGCCCGCGCCGCCGCGAGGTTGTCCCCGATGATCTTCGACAGCTTTTCTGGCGTCATGCCATGAAGATACAGGGGGTTGACGAAATAATCAAGTTTAGGGGTTGACCGTGTTGACGATATCGTTAACATAAGGGTGTGGAGATAAGCGACCCGCCGGAGCCGACCATGACCGCCAGCCCGATCAAGTGTGGATTCTCCGGCTGCAAGAAGCCCGCCGTGTGGGAGTGCCGGAAGCTGTGGGGCAAGGGCGGCGTGCTGTTCACCTGCGACCAGCACAAGCCGGACGCCAGCAAGCGGCCGGAGTCGCTTCGGCACCTGCCGTTCTTCTACGAGATCAAGCCGCTCGCCAAATGAAACCTCTCATGCTGGACCTGTTCGCGGGATTGGGTGGGGCGTCCGAGCCGTTTCGGAAGGCCGGCTGGGACGTGGTGCGCGTGGAATTAGACCTCGCGTTCGAGGCCGAGATACACGCCGACATCGCCTCTTTCCGCTGGACCGGCAGAAGACCGACGCTGGTGTGGGCGAGCCCGCCGTGTACGGAGTTTTCCCGCGAGTCGATGCCGTGGTGCCGGACGGGGCGGACGCCGGACCTGTCGCTCGTTCATGCCGCCCGTCGGGTAATCGCGGAGTGTGATCCCGACTGGTGGGTAATCGAGAACGTCAAGGGTGCGAGCCGCTACCTCACGCCGATGTTCGGCAGGCCGCGCGTGTTTGGGCCAGTGTCCTTGTGGGGCGAGTTCCCGAGGTTCGCCGCGAAGGTGCGACCGTGGAAAGAACGGCTGTCGTCTACCCAGCGGGCTCGACGCGCTGAAATCCCCTTCGCCATCGGGGACGGACTGCGGCGGGCGATTGAGGCGGACGTGTTCTTTGGAGCGAAGGCATAGCAGCGGAGAGATCAATGCGAGTGGCAGCACCAAAGTTATTCGTGCCTGTCATGCACCGGCCCTACATTTTCCGCGGTGTCATGTGGGACGACCATTGGGAATATGACGCCCCGTGCGTCCTCTACGGACCAGTGAAGCGGTACGGCATCGGCGGAAACACCGGGCACCTGGCGAGCATGATCGAAGAAGTGTGCGAACTGATCACGCTCGTTGAAGAATTGCCCGTGGAATTCAGCGACCACGACCTGAAAGAGTTCAAGTGGCGCGGATGGAGCCCTCGCAACTTTGCCCGACGAACTGGCTGGCACATTCGCTGTACGGTCGCGTTTCACCGCGAAAAGTACGGACTCAATTTCCGCATGGGGAAGATGCGGGAGACGTTCAAGGGAAAGCACTAACCGCACCTGACCCGCCGGCCCCGGCGCGGCGGATGGAGGGGGACGATGGAGACGAGCGAGGCGATTCGCCGGTGTCCGTGCTGCAAGCAGCGGAAGCCCATTGCGGCCTTTCCGCCGAACACCATACCCGGCACGTACTGCACCGCCTGCACTAACGACCTTGTGGACGACGAATGCGATGCGTGTGACGGGGACGGCTGGCAAATGTGGGCAGACGGGAAGATGCCGTGCGCCGAGTGCGGCGGAACGGGTTGGCACTAGACCGCCACCTGCCGGCGGACGCCGGCCCCGGCGCGGGGGTGGCGTTGACTAACGACGGGCTGACGCCGCCCGCGGGCGGCAGGGGGAGCGAGATGGCCGACGTGAACTTTTACGAAGAGAACGCATCGACCCGCGAGCGGCGGGACCTGTCCAACCGCGTGCGGCTCCGGGTAGGCGGCATTGCCTACCTCGAAGTGTGCGCCCACGACGGCCACGTAGAGATACGGCTTTCGGACATGGGCGAGGACGTGCAGATGGCCGTAATGCCTGTCTGCGGCAACGTGGTCAGGGTGGCAGCGATCCAATCCGAGTGAACCGCCCCGCGGCGTCGCGGGGGAAAGGGGGAGGACGTGGCGAGCGAGAAGTGCGGAATCAAACACGGCTTCGGCGACCAGACCTGTATCCGCGAGAAAGGCCACGACGGGCTTTGCCGGTCAAAGACCTATCGAGGGACCGGGGGCACGATCACCTATTCCGAGTGGTGGTCGAAGGACGGAAAATTCCACCGGCACCACGCCTACCAGACGCGGTATCCGGCCAACGCCACGGCGACGGAGCGCCCCTCGTGACCACGCCCGCCGACAGCGGCCTCCTGGGGGCCATCATTGACGCACCGGCCGACGATGCGCCGCGTTTGCAGCTCGCCGACTGGCTGCGGGAGCATGGGGACGAGGCGCGGGCGGACTTCATCGAGGTCCAGTGCGAGTTGTCGCGGCTCGCACCGTGCGAGTACGAGTTCGCGGGCGGCTTCGCGATCAATTGCCAATGTCGGACGTGCGCCTTGCGTGCCCGCGAGCGGGAACTGTGGGGATACGTGGGGGAAGCGAATCACCAGAACGGCATCCGCCGCCAGTTCTTCGAAGCGATGCCCGGCTGGGCGGTGCTTTCGTGTGGCGATGATGGTCGCGGGCTGAGCCACGATTACCCGTGGGCGACCGTGCGCCGCGGCTTCGTCGATTCCCTCACGCTGGACACGGCCACGTTCATGCGGCCGGGGCTTGCGGCGGCGGTGTTCGCGGCGATGCCGGTGACGACCGTGCGGCTGGTGGGAGCGGAGCCGTACCAAGTGATGCCGGGCGTGTTCGACTGGTACGACGCGAAGTATTCGGAGGGCGACGGATCGCCAGCAGACGTTCCGAGCGTGATCTTTGAACAAATAGGGGCAAAGGAATCCGGCCCCTGGAGTCGCTACTACCGAACATTCGACACCTCGCAAGCCGCCCTCGACGCTCTGTCGGCGGCGGCGTGTACCTGGGCACGCGAACAAGCGGAGGCGTTATGTCTGACGTGATCGCCGCACCCGTGACCACCGACCCCCGCGATCTCGCGGACCTCATCGAGCAGGCCCGAGCGAAGGCGACACAAGGCGAGTTGACCGTGCAACACGGCGTAGATGGCGTGATGGGCTGCGCACGCTCTTTCGTCATCGCGCCGAACGAAAACGTGGCGGCTTGCTTCTTCGCCAGCCAGCTTAACCACCAGGCGAACGCCGAGTTTTTCGCCCTCGCCGCGAACTCGTCCGCCGCCGTCGTCGCGGCCCTGCGGCGGCTGGCCGACGAGCGTGATGTGTGGCGGTCCATCGTAGGCCCCCTGTTGGCCGACTACGACGCCCGCGGTGGGGTGTATCCGCTGTGGATGATCCCCTACTTCGATGCCATGCGTGCGGCCCTGGAAAGGAGCAACGGTGATGGCTGAGGTACTGACGGCCGAGCAGGTGGAACTACTTCGTGGCGTCCACGGGGCGATGTGGGTCAGCACGAACGACGCCCGCCGATACATCCGCGTGAAGCATCTTTGCGACTCCCACGAAAGCCTGCGGGCCGAGGCGGGCGCGGCGAAGCGGTCCATGATGTCCGTCGCTTTCAACGCACTGGGCGGCGACGACGAGGATGCCCGAATCATCGCCGGCGAAGCCATTCTCGCGGACATGGTAAAGGAACGCACGGCCGACCTCGAATCCCGGCTGGCCGAGGCCACGCGGCGGGCCGAGGAAGCCGTTCGCGACCTCACAGCAGCGAAGGCGGACCGTCACCGTCTCATTCAGGCGGCGAACAAGGTCATCCACCATAACGGGTCGAAAGAAGAGTTAAATCAAGTGGTCGGCGAAGTGTGCGGAAACAGCTAACCCCCTTTAGAGGAGTCTTCAATGGCAGCATCACCCGGAAGCTACGGACACATGGTCGTCAAGGAAGGGGCGGACCTTTCATCGGCGACCGTGATTCACGCGACCCCTCCGCCCATCCGACCGGGCGAAGAGGTTGAAGTGCCGACCACAGACGGTTCGACCCGGCGTGGGCGGCTCGGCTGGCTGGGCAAGAAGTTCGCGGAAGTCGAGTACGAGGACGGGACGGTGGAGGTGTTCCGCCGCGAACAACTCAGCGGAACGCAACCGAAGTACGACCAGCCCACGGCCCCGTTCCTCGCCCACCTGATTGGGCTGACCACGGGGCAATGCGTCCGCTGTGGCGAACACACGGAGCGGATTCGGCTACACCCGACCATGCCGTGCCCGAATCCTGACATCGTGAAGAGGGAGCCCGACCGTGCAAACTGACGCCGACCGCCCCGCCACCGGGATTGACCTCATCGCCGCCGAACGCGAGCGGCAGATGACGCAAGAGGGCTGGACGCCGGAGCATGATGACCAGCACTCCGAAGGCGAGTTGCTAAAAGCGGCGGACCAGTATCTCGAAGCCGCCGATTTTATCGTGACGACCGGGCGGGACGATGGCGACCGATACTTCCACGGACATGCCCCCCAGGCTTACAAGTGGCCGTGGGACAAGGAGTGGTGGAAACCGGACTGGTCCGACCCCATCCGCAATCTCGTCAAGGCCGGTGCCCTCATCGCCGCCGAGATTGACCGGCTCAAGCGAAAGGAGCCCGACCGTGCAAACTGACGACCGCGAGGCCGAGCTGGAGCAGAAGGCCCGCGAGGTGGCCGAGGGATGGCTCCGCAAAAGCGGTGCGTATCGGCATGGTGATCTGTTGGAATACCCCTACCTGAGCAATGACATCCTCGCGGCCCTGCGTTCCGTCGCAGCCGCCGAGCGGGAGGCCGGACGACGGGAGGCGTTTGAGGAGGCGGCGAGGGTAGCGGACGATTGCGAACGGGAGCGGCGGTACGCGGCCGACGCTATGCCGTGGGTGCTGTCACCAGCACGAAGCATGACGCAGCAGAACCTGCGGGCGAAGCAGTCGGAGGCGGCCCGAATCGCCGCTGCCATCCGCGAACGGCTGGCGGCACTCGACCGCCGGGCGGCCGGGGGAGGTGGGACGTGAACAAGGAACTGATTTGCCTGGCACTCGCCCGATGTCGCGAACTGGCGCGGGAAGCGTTTAGTGTACATCAGGAATTGGAAAAATGGCGGGAGACGCCATTCACGTCAATGGAGCGCACCAAGCTCTCGTTGAAGATTAACCATGCGGTCGAGGAGCAGGATAAATGGCTAAGGATTCTTGGCGATTACATCGAAGAGTCAACTGAGGACTGACCGCTGCGGCGGGCGGGCCGGGGAGCAGACCGATGAGCGACGGCGAGATATTCATCGGCTGGCATGTCGAAATGCACTGCGCCGATTGCGGCTGGCGAGAGACGGTGCAATCGCCGGGCGTGAACTTCTACTGGCTTCACGTCTGCCCCGGCCGGCGTAGTCGGTGGGAGCGGCTGAAGGCATGGCTTTTTGGAGGGCGACGATGAACAGCGAACCGACTCCGACCGACCAGGGGGACGGCCGCACGCTGGACGCCACTATAGCCGTAAGGCTGTTCGGGTGGACAGAGCAAGAGGTTGATAACTACCTCGACTGCTGCACCGGCAGCCACGTCGCCTGTCAGTTAGTGGTTCGTGACATGCCCGCCTACTCCGCGTCGTGGGCCGGCGCGGGCGAAGTGATCGAGGCCATGCGGCGGCGGGGGTCCACGGTCGCCATTGAGGATTTCGGGGAACGTGGCTGGGCCGTTCTCTTTACATTCCCAAGCGGCCACGACACCGGGCATGTTCTCGCCGACACCATCGGCGAGGCCGTGGCGAAGGCCGCTTTGCTCGCACTGGAGGAATCCGATGGACACTGACGCGGCGGACGTGCGTGCGGCTGTTGATGCACTCCCGTTCCACAACAAAGTAGAGCGAGCGGTTGAGGCGTTCGACATGACGAACTCCATGCTCCCGCAAGTCGGAGAGGGACCGTTCGGCGTGCTGGCCGAAGCGGCGCGGCGATACCTCGCCTTGCTCGCCGGTCTGCCCGCCGCAATTCGCGATGCCGTCGCAAGGGGTCGCGTCTGCGGCGACGACGGCGCGGAGGCTGAGCGGCAAGCGCAACAGATCATCGACAACCTGACGGGGGAAAACGAATGAACGACGCGACCACGGCGAAGGTCCGCGAGGCGGCGGAACGCCTGCAAGGGCTGGTAGGTGCCACGTTCATCGACTTCGAGAACGCCTCGCCGGAGTGCGTCCGCGATATGTGGACGCTGGCTTCGGCCTACCTCGCCCTGGACCTGCCGGCGTTCGCCCGGCGGTGCCTAAATGAAGGGATGAGGTTGCAGACGGAGTACAAGTTGCACGGCAACCACCGGCTGCACCTGAACAACTTTGTCGCCGCTGCGGTGCGGCTCGCGGCGGAAGCGGAGGGCGGCAATGGGAATGTTTGACTACATCCGCTGTCGGCACCCGCTGCCGATCCCGGAAGCCGTCGGCGTTGAGTGCCAGACGAAGGACACGCCGGTTCAGTACCTCGACAACTACGAAATCCGCGAGGACGGTACGCTCTGGCATGAAGCCCACGACATAGAAGACCGCAGCGACCCGAATGCTACGGGGTTGGGGCGACTCATGGGCATGGCGACCCCCGTGAATCACAGGTGGGAGCCTGAACCGTTCACGGGCGAGATAGTCTTTTACGGCACGACGCCCGGAGGGGTGGAGTTTGAGTATTCCGCCTACTTCGTTCGCGGGCAGTTGAAGCACTTGGAACCGCTAGGCGTTGCGGCTGCGGGGCGGGCCGCGGGGGAGTGAGCCGATGACGAGCAAGGAAATCAAAACCGAAGTAGCCGAGTGGAACGCCTACGCGGCCCGGAACAAGGACCAGTTCGATTCGTCCACGCTGGGGCAGCCAGTGGGGACGAACGAGTATCTGGCAAACCGCATTCGGCGGGCGTTCCAGGAAGGCTACGAGGCTGGGCTGAAGGCCGCGCGGCAGACCGCCCTTGATGCCGTGGCGAAACTGCTTGACGCGGGCTGACCGCGGGGGCCGCGGAATTCGATTGAACGCATGGCGATACCCTGATACATTCACCAACGGGCCAGTGACTCGCGTCACACGGCCCTTCCCAGCGAGCGGCGTGAGTCGCCACCCATAGGCTCACGCCGGCCTCCTGCCCATACCAGGAGAGGCCATGTCTTACCGAGGCGAAGGCGCGCACGGCACGCGCCGAAAACATCCCGTTCCGCCCGTCGGCTTCTTCTGCCCCAAGTGCCCGCCAGATCCGCACGAAGGCCACGTCGCCCTACAGGTCGACACGACCAATCCGGCCGCGAGCGGCATCGTGGTTCGCTACCGCTACTGCCCGAAGTGCGGTTACAGCATCACGACCGAAGAGCGCCGGCGCCCTCGCTCGCCGGCCGTCAAGGTCAAGGCTTAGCGTCCTATCGATGGGACGCTTGCGGCAACCACGTCCTTTCCCGCTTCCCCTCCCCTTCCGCTCTGCTTGACTGACAGAGTGAACCGCCCTCCCTTGCACCTGCGCGGGCCCCGACGCATCGAGGTTCGCCCCTCGGCTGCAGCTCGCGGGTATGGAGCCCGATGGCGACGGATTCGCCTGCAGGTTCTGGCGGACGAACCTCTCTGCCGGGAGTGCGGAAAGCTGGGCCTTATCACTCCTGCGATCGACGTCGACCACATCGACGGCAACGTGGCGAACATGGACCGGGCCAACCTGCAGCCGTTGTGCAAGCCTCACCACTCCAAAAAAACCGTCCGGCAAGACGGCGGATTCGGACGCTAACCGGGGGACAGCATGGGCCAGACACGATTCGACCAGGACGTTCATGTCAACGGGACGCTGAGCGCCAAGGCCCTCGACATCCCGGCGAGCACGATTGTCGACGCGGATGTGAGCTCTTCGGCCGACATCGGTCAGGGCAAGCTCGAGCATCAGCACTCCAAGCACTACAGCCAAGCCAACGCCGCGGCCTCCGACGAGACGCGGATGATTCACGTCGTCTACGGGGCGAGCGGGACGCTGCTCGACTTCAGGGCGGGCAGCATCGCCAAGGCGGTCGGGGACTCGACCGTCACGGTGGACCTGAAGAAGAACGGCACGACCGTTCTCTCGGCCGTCATCACGCTCGACAGCGGGAACACCAACCGAGTCGCCGAGGCTGGCACGCTGAACGTGACGAGCCTAACGAACGGCGACGTCCTGGAAGTGGTCATCGACGCCACGATCGGAACGGGCACACTTCCGACGGGCGTCTTCTGCGAGCTGAGGCTGAAGGAGAAGGCGGCGTAGCGACTGCCACTCTGGCAGGCTGCCAAGTTGGCAGGCCGGGTAGGGGGCAAATTCCTTGGAGCATGGCCCGGCGGGAC
>Ga0196963_10001264_pt1 | contig 17804 bp, 15 predicted proteins | sample S1_5metaG_FD_148600 | JGI IMG/M metagenome (GOLD analysis project Ga0196963, IMG submission 148600) | Soil microbial communities from Anza Borrego desert, Southern California, United States - S1_5 | ecosystem: Environmental > Terrestrial > Soil > Desert | place: USA: California | collected... | reverse complement strand
CAGCCGTCGTGCAATCGATCGTCCCATGAAGGCTGGACCGGGCCCGGTGCGTCCGCCACACAAGCTCGTCCCGTAGGTACAGTCCTTGCTCCAGCAATGGAGCATGAATTTACGACGAATTTTGGTATCTGCTACCTGTGCGGTGGTGATTGGGACAGGGCCGGCCCTTGCGCAGAAGGCCGCGCCGAAAAAGCCGGCAGCCGCGGCGGCCAAACCTGACATGCTGCCTACCCAGGTGCTGCTCGATCGTGCAGGTTATTCGCCCGGCGAGATTGACGGCGCCGGTGGACCCAATACGCGGAACGCCATTGCCGCATTTGAGCGCGACAAGAAAACGACTGTCGCCGATGCACTCGCCGCGGCGGCGGAGCCGGCGACGATCACGTATACGATCACCGCGCAGGATGCCGAGGGGCCATTCACCCCCAACATTCCTGAAGACATGATGGAGAAGGCGAAGCTCAAACGCCTGGATTACAAGTCCGTTCAGGAGTTGCTGGGCGAACGGTTCCATGTATCGCCAGCGCTGTTGAAAAAATTGAATCCGAAGGCGCGGTTCACAGCCGGCGAAGAGATCACGGTCCCCAACGTCGCGGTGGTGTCCGCCGCAGAAGGCAAGCCGATTCCGAATATCGTCGTGAAGGTTTCGAAAGGCCAATCGACCTTGACCGTCAGCGATGCCAGCGGCGCGACGTTGATGCATGCGCCGGTCACCAGTGGCAGCGAGCACGATCCGCTGCCGCTTGGCTCGTGGACGGTGACCGCGGTGGCGCGAAACCCAACTTTCAACTACAACCCGGATTTGTTCTGGGACGCCGATCCGGCGCACGCCAAAGCGAAGATCCCGCCGGGTCCCAACGGGCCGGTCGGCGTCGTCTGGATCGATATCAGTAAGCCGCATTACGGTATCCACGGAACTCCAGAGCCAGGCACCGTGGGGCACACCACATCGCACGGATGCGTGCGGTTGACCAATTGGGACGCGCTGAAGCTCGCCGCGATGGTCGGCAAGGGGACGAAGGTCGAGTTCGTCCCATGAAGCCGGCTCCGCCGCCAAAACCGCAATATTCCTGGCTGGCGTTTGCCGCCGCGATTGGCTTCCTCGCCGGGATGATGGTGATGGCGGCCGTCGTGACGATATTCCCGTCGGGCGCGGGCAAAACGGCGACGCCGGCCGTCGAAGCGGCGGCAACGCCGACGGAGCGATTCGACGTCAAACCAACCGGGCGGGACGAACCTCGCCCGTTCACGCCGCCGGCGGAACCTCCGTCGGCCGTGCCGTCGATGTCCGCCAATCCGCTGGAAGACCTGAAGAGCCGCAATCTGACGCTGCCCGTTCTCGGCATCAAGCGTCAGGACTTGCGTGACACGTTCAACGAATCGCGCGGCGGGACGCGCAGGCACGAGGCACTCGACGTGCTGGCGCCGCGACACACGCCGGTGCTGGCCGTCGAAGACGGCACGATCGCGAAGCTCTTTACGAGCAACGCCGGCGGCATCACCATCTACCAGTTCGATCCGACAAAGACGTATTGCTACTACTATGCGCATCTCGAGCGCTACGCCGACGGCTTGAAAGAAGGGCAGTCGGTGAAACGCGGCGAGGTGCTCGGGTATGTCGGCACGACCGGCAACGCGCCGCGCGACACGCCGCATTTGCATTTCGCGATCTTCAAGCTGAGCGACGAAAAACGCTGGTGGGAAGGGACACCAATCGATCCCTATTCGGTCCTCAGATAACTCGCCCGCGCTTCTTCGAGGCTTTCGACAATCCGCTTCGCGAACGACTCCGGGGCGATCACTTTGGCGGCCGGCCCGAAGCCCATCACCCACGCCTGCAGCTCCCAGTCGATCACCACGTCCATCGTCAGCCGCAGTCGGCCGTCCGGCAAATCGTCGATGCGTTGTGATGCATGAAACTCGCGCTCGCGCACATAGGGCGCTTCGCCGGCGCTGAACTCGATTACCACTTCTTCGGGGGTGCCCGAAAATGCGCCCAGCGAATGTGGGAACACCTCCGCGTCGCCGCTCGCGACCGGATCGAAGGTCTCTTCCAGCGCGGTGGCGTGCTCAATGCGTTGCGCCGCGAACGTGCGCCTCTCGCCGTATTCCGGCACGTGAGCCTGCAGGTACAGGCCGCCTTGCGCGTAGGCCAGCCGATAGGGCTCCACGATGTAGTCCTTGACCTGCTGGCTGGAGAACGAGTGATACCGCATCCGCACGCGGCGGCGTGCGAGGATGGCGTGCATCAGGGTGTCGACGGCTTTCGCGGATGCGGCGCCGCGCGGACGCGACGCATGTTCCTTGGCGCCCAAGGCATCGGGCAGGCTCTCGATGAACTTCCACATCGACGGCGGCAGCGCGTCGTAGAGCTTGTCGAATGCCGAGGCGAGGCTGTCGCGGAACGGCCCGCCGGCGACGGCGGTCAGCACGGCGCGGCTCAGGTGTAGCGCGCACAACTCTGACAGCGAGAAGCCTGCGGCGGCGACGCCCTTGAACACATCCTTATTGAGGCAAAAGTAGGTTTTGCCATCCCGCTTTGTGGTCTCGATGGGAAAACCTGCCTGCCCCAGTGCGTCAAAATCCCTTCGAATGGTGCGGTCCGAGACGCCTTCTCCGACCGTCTGGGTGGCTTCCGCCAGGGTCAACCCGCGGGATTTGCCCTCTAAAGCCAGCAAAAGCCGCCATTGGCGGACGATTTCAGCGTGTCGTTCCATGATCGGTACGTCTTATGCAGTGGTGTGCAGCCGAGTGCAAGGGTACGCAGCGGCTGCCACCTTGACCTGACCTGTCAAGCGCGCCGCATAAGGTGACGTTATGACGATTCGCATCCGGTTCCGCCGTCCCGCTCCCGTCGCTCGCAAGGTCTGCAAGCACTGTGAAAATCGCCGCTCGCTGTTTCGACAGGAGGGGATTGTCAAGTGGGACCCGTACTACGCGCTTTGCTACAAGTGCTACCAGCGCTATTTCACCCTCGCGCAGGGCGCACCGGAAACGCCGGCTGCAGCGGCCACGTCCGCTGATCGCCGTCGTAGTAGACCCGCTCTAGAAACAACCCTGCTGCCGGCGCAGTAAGCGCCGCCACGTGCACAGGCGGGTCGCCGGGCCCGCCTGCGAGCAGTCGTGTCAGCTCGTCGGGGTCGATCTGTCCCTTGCCGATCTCGACGAGGACGCCGACCATCCGCCGCACCATCTTCCAGATGAAGTGCGAGCCCGCGACGCGCACCAGGATCAATTCCCCGTCTTCCGCCAGCACCATGTCGTCGACCAATACGCTGGTCGACTTCTCGTCCGGGTCGTCGTCGCTGAACGCCTGAAAATCATGCATGCCCGCAAATCGCGTGGCCGCCGCGCGCATGCGATCGAGATCGAGCGGTTCGCGGACCCACCATACGAAGGGTTTGGCGAACGCACTGCGTCGACGCGAGATCTGATACAGGTAACTTCGCGCCACGGCGCCATGCCGTGCGTGAAACCGGTGCGGCACGGTGTCGACGGCAAGCAGGTGGATATCCGCCGGCAGGCCGTCGTTGATCGCGCGGCGAAGCGTTTCCGCCGGTTGCGGTTTGCGAACGTCGAGGTGCGCGACCTGCCGCAGCGCGTGGACGCCGGCGTCGGTGCGCCCGGAGCCCATGAACTCGAAATCCTTTTCACGGACCGCCTCGCCGATCGCCTTTTCGAGTTCGCCTTGAACGGTGCGCGCGTTTTTCTGTTTCTGCCAGCCGCTGTACTTCGTCCCGGCGTATTCGATGGTCAGCTTGTATCGCGGCACTCAACGCTATGATAGCCGCGCCATGAGTCATACACCTGTCCACGCAGCGAATCTTCCCAAACCCGTCGGCCCGTATTCACCGGGCATGCATTTCGAGCGGCTGGTTTTCGTCTCCGGCCAGGGCGCGACCGATCCTGCCACCGGCCAGTTGGCGGGTGCCGACGTCGCGACCCAGACGGAGCAGTGTCTCAAGAATGTCGAAGCGATCCTGAAGGCTGCCGGTTCGGATCTGCAGCATGTGCTCAGGTGCGGCGTGTTCCTCATCGACATGCGGGAGTTCCAGGAGATGAACGCGGTCTACTCGCGAATGTTCGGCAACCATCGGCCGGCGCGCACGACGGTGCAGGCGGCCGGTTTTCCCGGGGACGGATTGAGGGTCGAAATCGACTGCATCGCGTACGTGCCGTAGCCGCCGGAAGCGGGTCCCGCGCGAAACCGGTTTTCGCTGGATACCATCCGCCGGATCCTGACTACAATCGCACCATGATCTCGGCAAAACGTCGCGTCGTTGTCGTACTCGCCCTCGTCCTGGCGACGCCGCTGGTCGGCCAGGGCAATGAAGGTTTCTGGCCCTTCAATCGCATCCCGAAAGCGGCCATCAAGCGCGAGCTCGGGGTGGACCTCACCGATGCCTGGATCGAGCGCGTGCAGCAGGCGTCGGTGCGGTTCCCCAGCGGATCGGGATCGTTCGTGTCACCAGAAGGCCTGGTGCTGACCAACCATCACGTGTCGCTCGACGTGCTCCACACGATGAGCACCCCCGAGCGCGATTTTGCGACGCGGGGATTCGTCGCGGCCGATCGCAGCCAGGAGATCAAGGCCGCCGATCTGGAGCTGATGTCGCTGCAGAAGATCGAGGACGTCACCACGACGGTCAATGCGGGCGTCACGCCGAATATGTCGTCGGCCGACGCGCTCGCGGCACGACGGGCGGCGATTGCGCAGATCGAAAAGGATACCCAGGACAAGACCGGTCTCGAAGCCGAAGTGGTCACCCTGTTTCAGGGCGCGCAGTATCACCTGTACCTTTACAAGAAGTTCACCGACGTGCGCCTGGTGTTCGCACCAGAATTCGACGCGGCTTTTTACGGCGGCGACCCGGATAATTTCACGTTCCCGCGCTACTGCCTCGACATGACCATCTGGCGCGTCTATGAGAACGGCAAGCCGCTGGCCACCAAACATTACCTGCCGTGGTCGACGACCGGCGTGAAGGAGGGGGATGCGGTCTTCACGGCGGGCCATCCGGCGCCGACGCAGCGGCTCAACACCGTGGCCCACCTCGAGTTCCTGCGCGATTACGCGCTGCCGCTGTCGCTCGACACTTTCACCGCGATCCGCAATGCGCTCGACGCGTATCGCCAGACGGGAGCCGAGCAGGCGCGTCAGGCGAGCGACGAATTCTTCAGCATCGAGAATTCGTTGAAGTCGTGGAAGGGGCAGATCCAGGGGCTCCGCGACGCGGCGACGATGAACAAGAAGCGCGCCGACGAGCGGTCGCTGCGCGACCGCATCGCGGCCAATGCCGAGCTCAAGGCCAAGTACGGCGACGCGTGGGACAAGGTCGCCGCCGCACGATCGGCGTTGCCCGCATATAACCTGGAACGCGTCTTCCTCGAAGGCGGGCTCGGTTTGTTCAGCAGCTATTTCAATCACGCACGTACGCTCGTGCGGTGGGCGGACGAATCGTCCAAACCCAACGGCCAGCGTCTCCCCGAATACGCCGAAGCCCGAAAAGCCGCGATCGAGCGCCAGCTCGCCTCGGAAGCGCCGATCTATCCCGGCGTCGAGGAGGCGAAGCTCGAAGCCTCCCTCGCCGTGATGCAGAAGATGCTTGGCGCCGACCACGCGATGGTGCGGCAGATCCTCGCGGGCAGGACGTCGAAAGCGCGCGCGTCAGAACTGGTCGCGGCAACCAAGATGGGCGATGCAGCCACCCGCAAGCAGTTGTTCGGCGTCGGCAAGGAGGCGGTGGCCGCTTCGAAGGATCCGTTCATCGAGCTCGCCCGAGCGATCGACGCCCGCGCGCGCGAACTGCGCACGCGATACGACAACGAGGTGCTCGCCGTCGAACGCGAATCGTACGCAAAGATCGCGCAGGCGGTGTTCGCGACCCAGGGCGAATCGGCGTATCCGGACGCGACCTTTACATTGCGCTTGTCCTACGGCCAGGTGAAGGGCTATCAGGAGGACGGCAAAACCGTTGCTCCGTTCACTGAGATCCGCGGCCTCTACATCCGCGGCGATCAGCACAAGCACCAGCCGCCGTACAAGATTACCGATTCGTGGATGAAGGCGCGCGCGCAAATCAACCCGACGACGCCCTATAACTTCGTCTCCACCAACGACATCGTCGGCGGCAACAGCGGCTCGCCGGTCATCAATGCGAAGGGTGAGCTGGTCGGGCTGATCTTCGACGGCAACATCCAGTCATTGCCGGGATATTTCGTGTACGACGCGGCCGTCAACCGCGCGGTCTCCGTTGACGCGCGCGGCATGCTGGAAGCGCTGAAAGTGGTCTACAAGGCGAACTGGCTCGTCGACGAACTCAGCGGCAGAGCCGCGGCGAAATCCGTGGCTGCACGCTGAGCTCGTTCGGCTGGAGCGGCAGCCGCGCCTGGGCGGACGTGGCCAAAATGTACCGCTACCGTTTCTGCTGGTTCACGACGTTCATCGCGGTCGTGATCATCGACGCGACGTCGGCGACGTTCGCCGGCAGGATGATCGTGTCGGCGTTGTGAACGACCTTGCCGAATTCGCCGATGTACTGTTCGGCCACACGCAGTTGAATCGCCTCGAAGCCGCCGGGCGTACGTGACACTTCGGCGACGCGCCGGATGCCTTCGGCGGTTGCCGTCGCAACCGCGAGGATCGCCGCCGCCTGTCCCTCCGCTTCGTTGATCTGCTGCTGCTTGCGGGCTTCCGACGCTTTGATCACCTGCTGCTTTTCGCCTTCCGCGGTGTTGATCGCCGCATCGCGCTGGCCTTCCGACGTGAGGATGACGGCGCGCTTCTCGCGCTCGGCTCGCATCTGCTTTTCCATCGCCGCGAGGACGTCCGCGGGCGGGGTGATGTTCTTGATCTCGTAGCGCAGGACCTTGACGCCCCACGGCTCGGTCGCCTTGTCCAGCTCCGCGACCACTGCGGTGTTGATGTTGGTGCGCTCCTCGAAGGTCCGATCGAGATCGATCTTGCCGACCTCGCTGCGCAGCGTGGTCTGCGCCAGCTGCGAGATCGCGAAGATGTAATCGGAAATGCCATAGGAGGTGCGCTCTGGATTCAGCACCTTGAGGTAGAGCACGCCGTCGACCTGCACCTGCACGTTGTCGCGCGTAATACAGACCTGCGCGGGGATGTCGAGCGCCATCTCCTTGAGCGAGTGTTTGTAGCGGATCACGTCGACGAAAGGCACCAGCACGTGGAAACCCGCGTCGAGCGTGCCGGCATAGCGGCCGAGCCGCTCGACCACGAACGCGCTTTGTTGCGGCACGACGATCGCGGTCTTGTACAGCACGATCACCATGACCAGAGCGATCAGAATCAGAACGAACACTCCACCTTCGACCATGAGGCTCCTTATGTCTGTCGATGCGCTATCGGCGACGGGATAGCCGCATGCGAGGGATCATTCCGGGATGACCGCGAGCGTCAGGCCGTCGACGCCGGCGACCCGCGCGCGCTGGCCCGGATCGAGCGTGACGTCGCTGGTATTGCGCGCGCTCCACATCGAGCCGCGCACTTCGACGCGGCCAACCACGCCGGGAGACAGCCGTTCCTGCACGATCGCCAGCACGCCGATCAGCGAGTCGACGTTGGCGGGCGGTGGCGGCATGGGGACTTTGCTCCGCAGCCGATCCCTGAACGCGAGCAGGTAGCCGACGGACAACACCGAGAACAGCGCCACTTCCATCCACAGGCTGGCCACAATCTCGAGTCCGACCAGCAGGCCGACGGTGAGCGCACCAAGGCCGAAGAAAATCAGGAAGAAGCCGCTGGGCGTGGCGAGTTCAGCCACGATCAAGGCCAGGCCGCCGGCAAGCCACAACCACCATTGCATGAGCGGGATTATAGAAGAGTTGCCCCCTGTTGACGCTCTGGAACGATCGAGCCTTTTGCCGAGCCTGCTGCGGTCGCGCGTGAACTGCTTGAACCTGCTGAACCATTGACCCTAGTATGGAAGGTTCCATGCCTTTGATTTTGGTTACCAATGACGATGGCGTGACGTCGGAAGGCATTCACGCCCTGGCCGACGCCATGAAACCGCTCGGCGACGTGCTCGTGGTCGCGCCGTTACAGGAAGCCAGCGCGATCGGCCACGCACTGACGCTGCGCCGGCCGTTAAGGATCGAAACGATTCGCGACGGTGTGTACGGCGTCGACGGCACCCCGACGGATTGCGTCAACCTGGCGACGGCGATTCTGCTGAAGGGCGAGCTGCCGGATCTGGTGGTGTCCGGCATCAACAAAGGCTGGAATCTCGGCGATGACATTACTTACTCGGGCACGGTGTCGGGCGCGCTCGAAGGCGCGTTGCTCGGAACGCCGGGCATTGCGGTGTCGCTGCAACGTACGCGATCGGCGTACGACTTCGTGCCGTCCGCCGCGGCGGCCGCGACGGTGGCCGCCATGGTGTTGAAGCACGGCCTGCCCGGGCGCAGCTTCATCAACATCAACGTGCCGAGCGGCGCGCCGAAAGGCCTGCGCGTCACGACGCAGGCAAAACGCAATCACGTCACCAAGATCGACGCGCGCACCGATCCGCGCGGCGGCGCGTATTACTGGATCGAAGAGGCGCTCGACGAATATCACCCGGACAGCGGCCGCTCGGATCACGAAGCGGTTCGCGAGGGCTATGTGTCGGTGACCCCGCTGCAACCCGACATGACGGCGTATGACGTCCTCGAGCAGCTGGTCGCGCATCTCAAGTAGCGGCCGCTTTCGAGCGACGGCGATCCTTGCCGCCGCGTTGATCGCCGCCGACGTCGGCGCGCAAGCGCCGCGGCTGCCGAGCGCGCGACTGGTGTCCGCGCCGCGGCTCGATCTTCCAGGGGAAACCGACTCCAACAGTCCGGCCGCGTGGTCGATCGTCAACGGCGTCGCGCGTTTGTTCGTGATCAGCTCCTGGGGTGGCGTGCCCGTGCGCTGGTCTGGCCCGGACCTGGCCACGCTGTCGAGCGACGGGCCCGTCGGATACTCGTCGCATCCGGGCCACGGCGTGTGGATGGAAGCGATCATTCCGGACGTCGACGGCACCTGGTACGGCTACTTTCACCATGAGCGATCCGCAGACGCATGCGGCCGTCCCGATCGGCAGTTGCCGCGCGTCGGCGCGCTGCGCTCGCGCGATCACGGCGCGACGTGGGACGATCTCGGCATCATCATCGACGCGCCGCCCGGCAGCGACGCGTGCGACTCGAGCAATCGCTACGTGCTTGGCGGCGTCGGCGACGTCACCGCGGCGCTCGATCCGAACGGCCAGGATCTGTATCTCTATTTCAGCCAGTACGGACGCGCGGGCGTTTCGCAAGGCGTCGCGGTCGCGCGGCTGGCATGGGCGGATCGTGACGACCCGGAAGGGAAGGTCACGATCTGGAATAACGGCGCGTGGCTGCCCGCCTCGCCATCCTCGGCAAACGATCGCGGCTGGGCGTATCCGGCAGGGACGCCGCTCGTTGGTGCAAGCCGACCGTTTCACGATCGCTCGTCGACGAACGATGTGTTCTGGGGAGCGGCGATTCACTGGAATACCTACCTGCGGCAGTATGTGATGCTCCTCAACCGCGCCAAGGATGATGTATTCGGTCAGGACGGCATCTACGTGTCGTTTGCGCCGACGATCTCCGATCCCACGGCGTGGAGCGCGCCCTCGCGGATTCTCAGCGGCGGCACCTGGTACCCCCAGGTGATTGGCGCCGAACCTGGAGTCGGCACCGATCGCGCCGCAGGCCAACGCGCGCGGTTCTTCATGATGGGCCGTTCCGAGCGGATGATCGAATTCGCGCGATAACGCCTTTTCTTGTCGGCGGCCGGGTCGGATGAGGTAAACTGGATCTCTTCGGGGCGTGGCTCAGCTTGGTAGAGCGCTCGGTTCGGGACCGAGAGGCCGCTGGTTCGAATCCAGTCGCCCCGACCATTTCTCTTCGGGACTATTCCGGGCGCATGGGTGACGGATTATTCCGGAGACATAGGTAACCGTTTCGGACCGAAGGGATTATCGATCGGTTCGAGCCGGCGGGTCTGATTCTCGAAGTACCCTGGTCATACTGAAACAGGTGGACGAGCCAAATGTGCTCGTCCACCTGTTTCACTTTCACCTTCTGGCCAGCAACGACCTGACCCAGTCATCCGGGATACTCGGTTCGTCCAGCCGCGTCAGGGGCGGGCGAACCGACGGCTACGTGTTGCTCGCCGCATCAGCAAACTGCCGCGAGCCACGCATCCGGCTCGGACCGTCGACTACCAGCGCACCCTCCACACCAGCTGCACGATGCGCGACGGGTTGTCGCCAAGCAGCGCCGTCAGGCGGTAGTTGTCGACGTTGGTCGCCGCGGTGGTATTCGAGATCGGCGTGCCGCCTCCAGGGCCCATTGGCGCGGACGTGGTCGTCGTGAAACCAAGCGGAATGCCCGCCGTCGAAGCCGGATTGAAATAGGGGTTGTTCAACGCGTTCAACATTTCGCCGCGGAACTCGAAGGCGAAGCGCCCGGGCAGATCGAATTTTTTCGAGACGCCGAGATCGACACGGAACAGCGGCGGCCCGTTGACGGTAATGCTGCGCGCGCCGCAGTCGCCGTAGCCCGGCGCCGTCTCCAGGCAATCGGGGCCGTTCGCCGGCGCAAAGTAGCGGCCGCTCGGCGGACCGAGTGCGCCATAGCCGGACGCAGAGGTCGCGCTGACCGAAAACGCTTTGACGGTGTTGTCCAGGATGTCGGCCGGCAGAATGAAGATTTGTCCGCCAGGGCCCTGCTGAATGCGAATGGCGTCCTGGAGCTCGTCCTTCGTCATGCCGACCAGACGCACGTTGCCGAAGTCGATCACTTCGCCGGTCTGCAGGCGAACGACGCCGTCGAGGGACCAGCCGCCGACGATCGCATCGAGAGCGGCATGCATGCCGGAACCGAAATGGCGGTCGCGGCCGACCGGCAATTCGATTGCGAAGTTCGCCTTCACGGCGTGGCGGACGTTGCCAACCTGGCCGGCCTGTTCGACCCACTCGAGCGGCTTGTTGAAGCCGTAGCGATTGAGAATCTCGGCGCGGCTCCACGTGTAGCTCGAGTTCACCGAGAAGCCATTCGACAACCGTTTGCGGTACTCGAACTGCATCGAGTGGGCGCGCGTGCCGCCCATATTGGTGGTCAGGTTCGCTGCGCCGGCGGTCGTGCCCGCGCCGAGCAAGTCGGGGTTGGCGACGAAGAAGTTCGCCGGCAAACCCGCCTGCACTGCGTTGTTACGCAACGTGGTGTTGCCAATCAGTCCGTTGGTGCCCAGCGACGCAAACCCCCAGGGGTTTGGATTACGAGCGGCGAGAAACCCGAGGAACGTCGCGCTGGTCCAGTTCGCGCCGGTATACAGCGCCTGATTCGCAGCATTGCCGGTCGGTTGCGCGTTGAAGTGAGCCAGCATGATCGGCAGGGGATTCGTGCCGGTTCCCGGTCCCATGTAGGCGAACGTGGCGCCACGGCCGCCGGCAATGTTCGCTTGCAGGTTGGCCTGCGCGAGACGGAACTCGTTCAGAAAACCGTTGCTGTTGATGTTCGGCTCGTTCAGGTTGATCGAGTCCCACGATTGCCTGTGACGGCTGCCCACGTAGCGCAGTTCGATCGCGGAGTTATCCGACACCTTGCGCTGCCATCCCATCGACCACGACTGCGCATACGGCAGTTGAATGTCTGGATCGTAGGCGTTGCCACGGGTCGTGAGCGATGCCGGCGCCGCAGGCAGATTGACAGCCGGTGGTCCGGGCAGGGCCGGGGTGTTGCGCAGCAGAATTGGAATCGACGCGGTGTTCTGATCGGTTTGCAACGCGACCTGAATGCCCTGGTTGTCCCCAAACACCCCGGTGAAATCCGACATGCCTGGCCGCTGGAAGGCCATCGCCCATCCGCCTCGAACAACCGCGTCTCCTTCCTGCGAGCCGCGCAGCCACTTCATGAATCCTGTGGAAGCCGGCACTTGCCACGCCGCGCCGAGGCTCGGCGCGACGTTATTGCGATCGGGGCGGTAGGCATATTGACCGGCCGTATAGCGCACGAATCGTGGCCGGGTCCCGGTCAACGTACCGGGCCGGTGAATATTGCCCTCGCCGGAAATCCCGTACAGCGACGCGAGGCTGAGCGTCGTGTAGCTATCGTTGGTCGGATAGAACGGGTTCTGCAGCACGTAGCGGACGCCGCCGGAAACGGTCAGGCTCGGGCCGGCCCGCCACGAGTCGGACACGAAGACGTTGAACTCACGCATGCGCCCTTCGGCGCGCGACCGTCCGAGCAACTGATAGGCGCTGCCCTCGGCGTTGATGCGGGCATCGCCGGTCAGTCGTGACAGCCGTCCGGTCAGAATCGCGTAGAGGTTCTTCGCTTGAGTGATGTCCGCGGCGGACGCACCCGGAAGCGTCGTCGCATTGAAAATCGCGTCGGCGGGATCCTGGCCCGCAATCAGGCCGAACTCGGCAGTCGGCACGAGCGTCTGGTTCTGCAGCCAGACGTCGGCCTGCACCATCAGCGCCCCAAACTGGATGTTGTGGCGGCCCTTCAACCATGTCGTGGTGTTTTCCAGCACCGTGGTCGAGGCTTCGCGCGACGACTGGGTGGAGTTCAAGCTCGGGTTGGTCAGCTGCGCGCCGGTTCCACAGCACGCGGCGTTGAAATTGAGGCGATAGCCGCTCGTGTTCGACCACATGTCAGGACCGAGCTCCGGCGAAAACAGCGTCGCCCCGCCCGACCCGCCCGCACGCAGTTCATTGAACAGGCTGTCGCCGAACGTCGATCGCAGCGATTCCGACGTCGTCCACCGCGTCGAGCGCTGGCTGCCGGTCGTCAGCGAATTCGGGAAGGGCAGTTGCGCGTTGTTGGTGGTGTCGGGCACCGAATTGATTTTGCGATAGTTGAAAGAACCGGTGAGACGGTGATTGCGGGTGATCTCATAGTCGAGCCGCGCGGTCGGCGAGGGGTTGAAACTCTTCGTCGGCATCGACCACGTGTATTGCTGAACGAGCGGGTTGTTGAGCGCGGTGACGCCGCCGGTGGTGCGCGTCGCAGACTGGATGTCGGCGAGGATTTTCGCGATCGTCGGATCGATCGTCGACAGTTGCCCGGCATTCGCGGCAATCTGCAGCAGGTTTTGGCGTTGCACGCCGCCGGCGGCGTTGTAACTGAAGATGCCGGAGGACGCCTCGGGCGTCAGGATCACGCGTTGCAACGTGCTCGAGCTCGGCGAGCGTTGCTCCTCGTAGTTGAAAAAGAAGAACGCCTTGTTGCGCTTGAGCGGACCACCCTGGGCGATGCCATGCTGGTAGTTCCGCAATTCGTTTTTCGGCGCTTTTCCTGTCGCGGGATCGGGTGGCAGGTCGCGATTGCGAAACCAGGTGTTCGCATTCAGCGCGTCGTGACGCAGGTATTCGTAGGCGGTGCCGATCCACTGGTTGGTGCCCGATTTGGTGACAAACCGGATCTGCACGGCGCCTTGCCCGGTGGCATCCGCGGTGTTGCCGGCCGTCGTGACCGTGACTTCTTCCACCGAGTCGAGCAGGGGGCTCAATCGCGCAAAGTACCCGTCCGTTGTTTTCAGATAGTTGTCCTGCACGCTCATGCCATCAAGCGTGATGTTGATCGCGCTCCGCGGCAGGCCGCTGACCGTCGAGTTGCGGGCGGTGCCCGAGGTGTTAAAACCGGGCAGCGAGGTCAGCGAATCGAGCGCGTTGCGGCTCGTCAGCGGCAGGCTGGTGATCTGCTGCCCCGTCAGATTCGTCGAAATCGCCGGTGACTGCGTCTGCACGACCGTCGCAGATTCGCCGACCACGGTGATGTTTTCGGCGATGGTGCCGACCTGCAGCGTCACCTTGACCGCGGTCGGGATGCCGGCGGCCACGCTGACCGAATCCAACGTCGTCGTGCGGAAGCCGGCGAGTTCGACCGTCACCGCGTATTTGCCGCTGGTGATGTTCGGCGCCGTAAAGCCGCCGTCGCCGCTGCTCACGAGATCGATCTGCTGGCCGGTTCCGAGGTTCTTGATCTTCACGTTCGCGCCGGGAATGGGCAGGCCCTCGGTATCGACGACGGTCCCTGACAGGACAGAGAAGATGCTCCCCTGCGCAGATGCCGGCTCGCTGAGAGCCAATATGAGCAGCAGCGGCACGATGGCTGATTTCAGTCCGGATTTACAGCGATTCATCCCCACCCTCCTGCCAAAAACACCACGACAAGCAACCGCAACGTCACGGAATGTAATCGTGGCCATGCGGTTCGTCAACGAAAATAGGCCATTCGTCCCTGACGAATGTGCAGGCACCAGGTGTGAATCGCAGTTTTGTCGGCGGTTATGATGACTCGGCATGGAGCGTCCGGCGCGGCCAGAGACGATTCGCCGCGCTGAGTTCCGCGATGTCGCGGCGCTCGGCGAGTTGGGCGCGGCGCTGATGCGCACGCATTACGCCTTCGATCCCGACCGGTTCCTGGAACCGGCAGGCGGCGACGAGCACGGCTACGCCGAATTTCTGCAGTCGCAGCTAGCCAACACCAACGCGGTGGTGCTGGTGGCGGAGAAGGACGGCGCGGTTGTCGGCTATGCGTATGCGGCGATCGAGCCGCTGTCGTGGAAGGAGCTGCGCGGCGAGTGCGGCTTCATCCACGACTTGCTGGTCACCGAAGAGGCGCGCGGCAGCGGCGTCGGCGACGCGCTGCTCAATGCGTCGATCGACTGGTTGAGAGAGCGCGGCATGCCGCGCGTGATGCTGTGGACGGCGCCGCACAACCACGCCGCGCAGCGCCTGTTCGGACGGCTCGGCTTTCGCGCCACGATGGTCGAGATGACACTGGAGCTCGACTAGCGATCGCCGACCGCGACCAGGTGATTGCGGGTGCGGAACAGCAGCGTGCCCTCGGAGATCGCCGGCGTCGCCATCGCGACCTCGCCGAGCGGATTGGTGGCGAGCAGCTCGTAGGTCGTTCCTGCCTTCACCACATATACGTCCCCGTCCTCGCTCGTGAAATACAGCCGGCCGCCGGCCGCGACCGGTGACGCGGAGAAGCCGGTCTTGCCGTCGCCGAGCCGCGCCTGATAATGGCGCGTGCCGGTCTTCGCGTCGAACGCACTCAACACACCGTTATCGCGGCAGACGTAAAGAATGTCGCCATACACGATCGGTGTCTGCATGTAGCCGCCGTCGCGCATGTAGCTCCAGGCAATGTGCGCGTTCGAGGTTTCGCCGTCCTTCAGCGTGATGTCGCCGGAGGCCGTCGGCTTGATCGCGTAAATCGGCGCGAACTTGCCGTGCGCGTTGGTGATGAAGACCAGCCCGTGCGCCGCGATCGGCGTCGGCACCGGGATGTCGCCGCCGCCGGTCATGCGCCATACTTCCTTGCCGGTCTCGAGGTCGTAGCCGCCAATGTGCTTCCAGCCGTTGACGATCACCTGGTCTCGGCCGTTCATCGAGACGACCGCCGGCGTGCTCCACGTCGGTACATCGCCGCGCTCGGTGCGCCACAGCTCGCGTCCGGTGCGCACGTCGAACGCGGCCACGAACGACCCTTTCTGGACGTCCGCCTGCAGAATGACGCGGCCGTCGTGGATGATCGGCGAGCTGGCAAATCCCCACTGCGCCTCGGGCACCATGAAGAATCCCGAGTCGAGCCGCCCGAACTCCTTCTTCCAGAGCAGCTCGCCGTTCATCGAATACGCATACATCCCCTCAGAACCAAACATCGCGATGATGTGGCGGCCGTCGGTGGCGAGCGTGGAGCTGGCGTGCGTCGATTTGGGATGGCGTTTGATCACCGGCTCCCCGGTCTTGGCGACGCGCTCCCAGCGCGGCTTGCCCGTCGCCTTGTCGAAGCAGGCGACCATCCATTTGTGCTCGGTGGTATCCAGCACCGAGCCAATGTCGCCATACAGACCAACTTTGAGCTGCGGATCGGGCGTGCCGCTGATCGCGCTGGCGGTGCAGACGACATTGCCCCACACCACCGGACTCGAATGACCGAGCCCCGCCACCGGCACCTTCCACTTGACGCCCTTGCCCTCGGGCACGCTCCAGTGCGCCGGCACCGGCCTGGCGTCGTCGACCCCGCGCGCGGCAATCCCCCGGAAGCTCGGCCAGTCCACGCCGGCACGCGGCCCGGAAGGAGATTGAGCGACGGAGGTCGAAACCCATGCACCAAGCAGCAACAGCGTCAACGACGTTTTCTTCATTGCGGATACCAGTTTGCCAGACGAACCTCGATGCCTTGTTTCGACAGCGCGTCAGCGAGTTCTTTCAACCCGCGCGTGGTCGGCTGCGGCCGGCGGCCTCCGGGCGGTACCGGGCGCACCCATTCCTGATCGTAGTGATAGGGATAGACGACCTTCGGCTTCATCGCGCTGAGACACTCGATCGCCGCCGCCGGTTCCATCCGCTCGAGCGGCACGTTCATGGGAAAGAACGCGACGTCGATGTTCCTGGCGTTGCGCACTTCCGGCACGCATTCCGTGACGCCGACTACATACACACGCGTGCCGCCGAGCGTCACGATGTAGCCGTTGGCTTCGCCCTTCGGGTGATACGGCTCACCGGGCTTGATGTCGTACGCAGCAGTGGCCTCGATGTGGATGCCATCGATCGTTCGCGTCTCGCCGTTCTTCATGACGATGCCATCGGGGACCTGCGCGAGGCCGTTACCGGCGATCACGATCGGCGCGCCGGGTTTGCGAACGCGCGCGATCGCTTTCGTATCGAGGTGATGCCCGACATCGTCCGTGATCAGAATCACATCCGCAGGCTTGCCCTTCGCCAGGTCGCTGACGCTCCAGGGATCGATCCGGATCACCTTGCCGGCGTGTTCCAGCTGGATGTCGGAGTGAGTGAACGTGGTGATCTCGACATCGCGATAGCGGTCCGCTGACAGCACGCCGCACCAGCCGGCGACGAACGCAATCACGAGGACGCGATTCACCGCGCCGTCTCCTGTTCTCCGGATCATCACGGCAATCGGTAGGCGACGATTTCGCCTGGAAGAATCGAGCTGCTCGACGATACGACGATGTACTGCTTGCCGCCGAGCATGTAGGTCATGGGCGATCCGGTCTGCGCGCCCGGCATCGCCACGGCGCCCACTTCGGTGCCCGTCTTCTTGTCGTAGGCGCGCAGCATCGCGCCGCGGCTGCCGTCGGGCATGCGGACGGTGCCGCCTTCGCCGGAAATCACCAGCGTCTTGGTCACCAGCGTGCCGATGCCGCCGGAGCTGCCGCCGGCGCCGCCCGGGCGGCCGGTGCGCGGAATGTGCAATCCCTTCAGCGCCGGATGGTTCTTGATGGCGTCCGGCGTCTCACCGTGCGCAATCTGCCAGGCGATCTCGCCGCGATTGAGATCAACGGCGGTAATGCGTCCGTACGGCGGCTTGATCAACGGCAGTCCCTGGATCGATAGATTGCCGATGCCTTCTTCGGACGCGCCACCATCGCTGATGAAATTCATGTCCGACCGTTTCGGATCGTTGACCATCGACAGAATCCGCACCAGCGTGTGCGAGTAGATGTAGAGCATGCCAGTCTCGGGATCGAACGAGCCGCCCGGCCAGTTGGGCCCGTTGGGAATGAACAACAAGCCCGCCTTGCCGTTTTCGCCGCGCACGATCGGCGGCGTATACAACGGCCCGATCTTGAACTTCTCGATCAGCTTCAGCGCTTCGGCCTTGAGCTCCGGCGTGAAGTCGATGACGTAATCGGCCAGGAAGCCCTGACGCTCGACCGGCGGCGGTTTGGTGGGGAACGGCTGCGTCGGCGAATACCACTCGCGCGGCACCGTGCCTTTTTCAACTGGCCGCTCCTCGATCGGCCAGACCGG
>Ga0196963_10001263_pt1 | contig 17809 bp, 10 predicted proteins | sample S1_5metaG_FD_148600 | JGI IMG/M metagenome (GOLD analysis project Ga0196963, IMG submission 148600) | Soil microbial communities from Anza Borrego desert, Southern California, United States - S1_5 | ecosystem: Environmental > Terrestrial > Soil > Desert | place: USA: California | collected... | reverse complement strand
TATCCAGTGAGCGCAATTGGGGTAGGGGGCCGCGCCGTCCGCACTGGCCCTGAATACGGCAACATCTACGATCACCATGCCGTCACCTACGAATATGCCACTGGCGTGAAACTCTTCGCCACCTGCCGCCAGCAAGCCGGAACCGCCAACGACATCTCCACCCAGGTGATTGGCTCCAAAGGCCGCGCGCTCATTAGCTCACGCGCGTTCGAAATCAAAGGCGCCACAGACTGGCGCTTCACCGGCAAACCCAACGACCCCTTCGTCACTGAGCACGAAGAACTCCTGGCCAGCATCCGCAACGGTCGAGCTATTAACAACGGCAACTACATGGCCAAAAGCACGCTCATGGCCATCATGGGCCGCATGGCCACCTACACGGGCCAGAAAGTAACCTGGGATCAAGCGATGAATTCCAAAGAAGACCTGAGCCCCTCCGCCTACACCTGGGACGCCACCCCACCCAAGTCCGAAATCGGGATCCCCGGCGTGACAAAGCTGATCTAAACCACGCTATTTCTTCGTGCCTTCACGCTCTTGTTCAGTCTTGAGGAAAACGAGTTCGCCATCGTGAGTGGTCGCCTTAATTGTGTCGCCGGGTTTGAATTCGCCTTCGAGCAAGCGGGTGGCCAGCGGATCAAGCACGTATTCCTGGATCGCGCGCTTTAGAGGGCGCGCGCCGAATTGCGGGTCGTAGCCTTGCTTCGCCAGCAAGCTCTTTGCGCCTTTGTCCAGCTCCAGCCCGATCTGCTGTTCCTGCAAGCGCTTCAGCACTCGTTGCAATTGGATATCCACAATGCTGCCGATGTGGCTCTCGTCCAAGCGATGGAACACAATGATGTCATCCACGCGATTTAGGAACTCCGGCCGGAAGTGCGCGCGCAACTCTCCTTTGACTCGCTCTTCCATCCGCGTTTTGTCCTCTGCCGAAACTTTCCCGAGGTTGAAAAACTCTTGGATGATCGGCGAGCCAATGTTGCTCGTCATGATGATGATCGTGTTCTTGAAGTCCACCGTGCGGCCCTGGCCATCGGTCAATCGCCCATCATCCAGCACTTGCAGCAGCACGTTAAAGACGTCGTGGTGCGCCTTCTCAATTTCATCGAACAGCACCACACTATACGGCCGCCGGCGAACCGCCTCGCTAAGCTGACCTCCTTCTTCGTAACCGACGTAGCCAGGAGGAGCCCCGACGAGCCGCGCGACTGTGTGCTTCTCCATGTATTCGCTCATGTCGATTCGAATCATGGCGTGCTCATCATCAAACAAGAACTCAGCCAACGCTCGCGCCAATTCTGTTTTCCCGACTCCCGTTGGACCGAGGAAAATAAACGATCCCACCGGACGATTCGGATCCTGCAACCCGCTGCGCGCGCGCCGAACAGCGTTAGCCACAGCTTCGACCGCTTCCTCTTGGCCGACCACCCGCTTGGCCAGTCGTTCCTCCATCTTCACCAGCTTCTGGCGCTCGCCCTCGAGCATTTTGGTGACGGGAATGCCGGTCCAGGCGGACACCACATTCGCAATATCCTCCTCGGTCACCTCTTCGCCCAGCAGTCGACTGCCCGCGCCGGTGTTGTGGGACTGCTTTTCAGCGTCGGCCAGTTTCTGTTGAAGCTGCGGAATGCGCCCATACTGAATCTCAGCCGCTTTGCTCAGATTCCCCGAGCGCTGCGCCTGCTCCATCTCCGTTTTCGCCTGCTCAATCTGCTGGTTGATAATCCCAATGGCATTCAGCGCAGCCTTCTCATTCTGCCACTGTGCTTTCAGGCGGTTCGATTGCTCCTTCAGATTTGCCAACTCCTCCTGCAGCTTGCGCAAACGCTCCTTGGCGGCCTCATCTTTTTCCTTCTTAAGCGCCGTCTGCTCGATCTCCAGCTGCATGATCTGCCGGTCAAGCTGATCGATCTCCGTGGGCATGGAATCCAACTCCATCCGCAGACGAGACGCCGACTCATCCACGAGATCCACCGCCTTGTCTGGAAGAAAGCGATCGGTGATATACCGGTGCGAAAGGGTTGCCGCGCTGACCAATGCCGAGTCTGTGATCCGCACACCGTGATGTGCTTCGTAGCGTTCCTTCAAGCCTCTCAGAATCGCAATGGTGTCCTGCACAGATGGCTCGCCAACCACAACCGGTTGGAATCGCCGTTCCAGGGCTGGATCCTTCTCAATGTGCTTCCGGTACTCATCAAGCGTCGTGGCTCCAATGCACCGCAGTTCGCCGCGCGCAAGTTGCGGCTTCAGCATGTTTGCCGCATCAGCCGCTCCTTCTGCGGCGCCGGCTCCGACGATGGTGTGCAGCTCATCAATGAACAGGATGATTCTCCCCTCGCTCGAAGTGATCTCCTTCAGAAACGCCTTCAGCCGATCCTCAAATTCGCCCCGGTATTTTGCGCCAGCGATCATCGCGCCAATATCCATCGCCACGAGCCTCTTATTCTTCAACGACTCGGGCACATCGCCACTCACGATCCGCCGCGCGAGCCCCTCGGCTATGGCCGTTTTACCGACGCCCGGCTCGCCGATGAGCACCGGATTATTCTTCGTGCGCCGAGTCAGCACCTGCATAACCCGGCGGATCTCATCATCGCGTCCAATCACCGGGTCAATTTTGCCGGCCCGTGCTGCTGCGGTGAGATCGCGTCCATACTTTTCGAGCGCCTGGAACTTGTCCTCTGGGTTGGCGTCCGTCACGCGCTGGTTGCCCCTCAGCTCGGCAAGCGCACGGAGGATCTCGTCCCGTTTCAGTTTGTGCGCCTCGATGATTTTTTTAATCGTCGGGCTCTGGGAAGCAATGATTCCCAGGAGCAAATGCTCAGCGCTGATAAACTCATCCTTCAGCGAAGCCGCTTCACGCCCTGCGGCATCGAGCGCCTTTTTCAGATCACTGCTCGCGTAGATATCCCGGCTGCTTGTGCCCTGAACTTTGACCCGCCGATTTAACTCACGATCCAGGTCGCCCTGGAGCTGTTGCAGGTTGACCCCCACACGCTGGAGCAGGGGAGGAATGAGGCTCTCCTGCTGTTCTGCCAGCGCCAGCAGCAAATGCTCACAGTCAATCTCCTGGTGGCTGCGCTCGGCTGCCAGCCTTCGCGCCCCTTCAATGGCTTCCTGCGATTTCTGGGTGAATTTATCCGGTTCCATACCCCTTCAATTCCGATGTTAAAACCTTGTCTTTAACTGAATCCTAAGCGGTCTGAAAAAAGTTTCAAACGCTGCTCCGACACCCTCAGCGTGCGTTATCTGGTGAGACACAACTGCGCGAGGATTGCTCAAACAGCGCACTTTTTAGCCCGTTGAGCACGGGAGCCGCTTGCTTCTTGTCGGAACAGTGGCAGGTATTTACTCTGCTCGCTTTGCTGACGCCAATGGAAGAACGCAAGTCGCTCAAAATGGTCACCTGCCGCGGATGTGGAGGCAAACTCTTCATCCCAGGCGACCTCGCGCCTTTGAGCACAGTTCCGTGCACCAAGTGTGAGACGCCCGTAATGATGCCCATGCAGCTCCGGCAGTTCGAGCTGCGCACACCCATTGCCTCCGGGGGCATGGGAACCGTTTACCGGTCCTTCGACGTAATGCTCGAGCGGGAAGTCGCCGTTAAGCTGATGAAGCGCGAGTTGGCGGAAGATCCGCTCGCGCTGGAGCAATTCTACCGGGAAGCCCGCGCGTGCGCCTCGTTGAATCACAGCAACATCATTCATATCTACACCTTCGATGACTTTGACGGGCAGCTTTATCTGGCCATGGAAGTTGCCGACAACGGCAGCCTCGACAGCCGCATTGAGAAGAATGGCCGGGTCCACGAACTGGATGTTCTGGATGTCGGCATTAAGATAGCCTCCGCTCTCGATTCAGCCCTCAAGCGTGGGTTGCTCCATCGTGACATCAAGCCAGGCAACATTCTCTTCAACGACGAGAACGAGCCGAAACTGATCGACTTCGGGCTCGCTAAAAAAGCGGAGAACACGGAGGAGGCTGACGGCTCCGTGTGGGGCACGCCTTATTATATCGCTCCCGAAAAAGTGAAGCGTGAGCGCGAAGATTTCCTCTCTGACATGTACAGCCTCGCGGGGACTCTTTACCACGCCCTCACGGGCCATGTTCCGTTTGAAGCGCCGAGTGTCGAAGCTGTAGTCGCTGCGCACATTCACACGCCGTTAACACCGCCCAATCACGTGGCTCCAGACATTACGCACGCAACCAGCGATGCGTTAAGTCGCGCCATGGCCAAGACCCCGGAGGAGCGTTACCAGAGCTACGATGAGTTCATCATGGCCTTGACCGCTGCTCGTAGCCAACTGCTCATCAGCCAACTCCGGGAGCAGAACACACCAAAACCAGCCGCGGCGGTTCGTGGTTGGTTCCGGCGCTAAGTTCAAAACGGAACTGTCTTCTGCAAGCGGGCCAAGTCACGGTCGCTTGCTGCGCTCGGGACTGTCACATCACTGTTGCTCGGGTTCGCCGCGGCGCGTTCAGCCAGGGTCTTCGACCCCTCTGGAATGTATCGGTCCAGCCACTTCCAAATTTCCGCATGCCCATCCGCAAAGGTCAGTGTGCCCGAGTTGTTGTGGCGATTGGCGACTAAATTCCAGTGCGCATACACCTTTGTGTGCAGCGGCTCAATTCCCAGCGCCCCGTTTTGAATGCTGTTCGCATCCTCATCCAGAAAAACCGATGCTTGCGATGGCGCTGGATCGGTGAGTTGTGAGAAGCGATAAACCTTTTTCAGGAACTTGGGGTTATCATGCCCGACACCTGTGCTCATGGCGTAACTGCGTGTGCGCAGGAGGTTTTTGAATCGCAGCACGGTGGAACGATCTGTCGGGCACCGGTAAATTTTCGCTGACCGGTTGTATTTGTATAACGCGCCGTTTTCGATGTTCTTCGTGTCGCGGTCTTCCCTTGCATTTCCAACAATCCAGGAATCAGGGCTGGCGCTTTCACCGGTTGCTCCAGTGACCTCATTTAGCGCAAGGCGGTCATCATTGTCGTCCGCATACATGATCCAACAGAGCGTTAGCTGCTTGAGGTTGTTCATGCACGTGGTTGCTTGCGCCTTTCCTTTGGCCCGGCTGAGCGCAGGCAGCAGCATGCTGGCGAGGACTGCAATTATTGCAATCACCACCAGGAGTTCGATTAAGGTGAACCCGGGTTCTCTCGACCTAGTTCCGAATCGGACTCGCATGCGCTAAAAGCAAAGGGGCCCGCCCTACGCGGGCCCTCCCTCGTGATTACTAGCTCGTTGCTCTTTTAGAGAGCCACCGCACGATAAAAACGCCGCTGAGCTGTCGCGTTGGCATCCGTTGCTGTCACCGTGCCATCAGCATCAATCGTCACTTCGGTGACTGGCTCCCATTGCGAGAAGTTAGTGGTCGATTCCACGCGGTAACGCGCGTTGGGCGTGCCAGTCACGTTCAACGTGAAGCTGGAGCCGCTGAGAGCGCCAGCGGCCAGACGAGCGCGCGCAGGTTGCGGTGTCGCATTCGGATTAAAGTTGAACGCGACGATCCCATTGTTTGAGTTTAACACGTAAACACGCCCGCCTCCGAACGCGATGGCGCCAGTCCCATTAATGTTCGCATTGTCTGTTGGGAACAACTCTTGATCCACCATGGTGATGTTATTTGTGTCGGCCAGGTTGTAGAGCCGCAGGTTGTCAGGATTCTCAATAGCGACGCCTGCCAGGAACTTGTTGGTGGAATCGTAGCCAATCGGCCCGATTGTCGTTGCCACTGCGGCGCCCGCAATGGTTTCCGCCCCAAGCTCAACTCGTTGATCCTGAAGGTTAGCTAGGTCGGGGAAGGTGATCTTGCGAAGCGTGCCGCTGGTCGTCTTGGCCCAAATGGTGTTGCCCTCGCCGAATGCAGCGCCAAGCCCAAATGCGCCCGCAGGCACGTTGGTCACCACAATCTGTGTCGGAGCAAGCGTTTTTGGATCACCGCCAACAGTCGTGAAGACGAGCAGGTTCGTGCCGTTGCGACCCGACATCAAAATCTGTGTGTCCGCGCCCGCTCCACGAACATCGAGCGTGTCGCCGAACCGCCGATTCTGCACATTGTCCATGTCCGCGACAGGGTTGCCTGCATACACCGTGACCGGTGCAGCCGCTTCAGAATCGTTTTCCCACCGATAGATCGCCAACTGTCCCGCTGCCGCAACATCTGTGTTCAGGTTCGCCACGTAAACCGCCCCATCAGCCGCAACGTCCACCATGTTGATTGCAAATGTGCCGCCCGTCACAATTGCGGGATCGATAGTGAGGCTGCGATTCGATGCTCCCGTGTTGCCATTCAAAACGATGATCTTGTTCCCACCCGTGCGGGTGACCAGCAGCACATTCCCAGTGACCGGGTTGTAAGCCAGACCGCGTTGGGTGCTGTCGGTGTTCACATAAGAAACATCCCCCGGAGCAATTTGCCAGGCCTTCGTCAGGATGTCCGAGCGAACGAGCGGGTTTACTGTCACCACTGCGTTGCTGCTGGTGACGCTGCCTCCTGGGTTGGTGACCGTGACGGTGTAATTTCCCGCCGTCGATGCCTGCAGGTTCGTCAGGTTCAGGGTTGTGCCCGTTGCTCCGCTGATCGGCGTCCCTTCAAACGCCCACTGAAATGTTAATGGCAATGAACCTGACGCCGTGACCGTCAGCGAAATGGAGGCGCCTTCCAACGCAGTCACATTCCCCGGCTGAGTGACGATCGTTGCTGGAACTGTGGTTTTAACGATTTCAAACCCGACGATGCCATTCCCGGTATTCAGTGCGAAAACTTTGTTCGTGCTGAAATCGATCGCGCCCACGTTGTTCCCATTCGCGTTGTCCGCAGGGAATTGCTCCGAATCAATGAAGATCGGCCCTAAATTCAGATCTCCAAGATCGTACAGGTTTAACGTGTCCGGCGTTGCAATCACAATCCCGGCGAGCTGTTTCGTCGTGGGGTTCACACCGATAGGCGCCATCCCTGTTGGAAAACTGCTGAACGAGTTGAGCAGCGTCGCATTGCGAGTAGTGAGATCGTAGGAGACATGGCGGATAGGTTGGCCATTCAAGCGGAGCCACACCCGATTTCCTTCGCCAAATGCAATTCCGAGCGTGCCGGAGCCATTGCCCGCGTTTCGAATGTGAGTGGAGGTGAAGTCTGTGCCGTTCGTCGTGCGGAAGAGAGCTGCTGATGCCGAGTTGCGAGCCCCAATGATGATTTCCGTGTTCACTCCAGCCCCGCGAACGTCAAGGCTGTCACCCCAACGCTGGTTGCTTTCACCGTTCGCTGGATCTCCTTCATAAGCGATGGTCGGGGTGGCGTTCTCATTTTCCCAGCGATAGATTTTGAATACAGGCGGGACGGCCGGTGTGCCGGACTGTTGAGCAAGGTTTGCCGCGTAGATAGCGCCGTCATCGGCGACGCCGATCATATTGATGGGGAAAAGGTTTCCGCTGAGTAGCCCTTCACCCATGGAAAGCTGGCCGAGTTCAGCTCCAGTTTCACCATCAAGGATCCAAACATTATTGCCCCCGGCGCGGCTGACAACCAGCACGTGGCCGGTCGTTGGATTATAAGCAAGGCCTCGTTCCGTTGCTCCTGTCGTGAGCCACGTAATGTCGCCTGGAGCGACCTGCCATAGTTTTCGAAGTTCATCTGCGTTGCTTGGCATCGCCAGCGCAGCCAGTGCGAGGATAGTCGCCATCAGGCGACGAATCGTTTTCGTCATAGTAGTCCGAATGGTGAGAACGCCTGCTGGAAAAAGCAGTGTCCCTTGGTTTACAGCTGAGCCCACACTCTAGCCAAAATCGCCCGGATGGGGCAAGCCTGCTGGGCGATCAAATCCCCGTCGATTTTCTGTTCATATCCCAAGTTCAAGTTTCAGGTGCAAATAATAGTTGACCGCTTAGTCAACAATAGGCATACCTTCCCTGATGGGACGCGTCAGTGATGCTCGAGAACGTTTGATGCACGCGGTGTCGGAGTTGATTTTCACCGGCTCCTACGGCACCACCACCATCGAGCAGATCTGCGATAAAGCGGGTGTGAAGAAGGGGAGTTTTTATCATTTTTTTGAGTCCAAGGCTGAACTTGCCGAAGCCGCTGTTGAAGCCGCATGGCAGGAGCATAAGCAGAAGCTTGATCACATCTTTTCCCCAGCGACTCCTCCCCTCGAGCGCCTCGCTCGCTGCTGCGACTTCGAATTTGAAGAGCAGGCCAAATTAAAAGAACAATACGGACGTGTGCTCGGTTGCGCTCTCTGTGCTTTGGGAGCCGAAGTGAGCACTCAGGAGGATCGTTTGCGGCGCAAAGTGGATGAGGTCATGCGCCAAGTGAGAATGTATTTCGAGACCACATTGCGCGACGCGCATGCGGCTGGGTTGATCACCGGGGATCCCGTTGCCAAAGCGCGGGCTGTATATGCGTTCCACGAAGGCTCGCTCACCCAGGCCCGGATCGAGAATGATCTTGAGATTCTCAGGGGATTGAAAGAGGGCACCATGGAGCTGCTGGGTGTCCAATACGCGGCCAAGTAGGTCATTTTTTTTTAGGGGATTCTTTACTAATTGGTAAACTACTTTTCGTTTTATGAAACCTAAGGCGACAGAAACCACACTTCTTCGGGCACTGCGGATATCAGTTCTGCTTTCGGGCGCGGCAACGATTCTCACATTGGCTGCTTGCAAAAAGGGCGGAGAAGGCGCGACCCCAGCGGCAGGCGCCATGCCCCCGCCTGTCGTGACCGTGGCCCCGGTTGAGGAACGTGCGCTCGTGGAGTGGAAAGAATTCACTGGGCGGACAGCCCCCATTGAAAATGTGGAGGTTCGCGCTCGTGTCTCGGGGCACGTTACAGAGGTCCGGTTTAAATCTGGCCAATTGGTGAAGAAGGGAGATGTGCTGTTTGTCATCGATCCCCGATGGCATGAGGCGGAGTTGAATCGCCGCGAGGCTGAAGTGCAGCAGGCAAAGGTGCGGCTCGACACTGCCGAGCGGGAAGCAGCTCGCACGAAGCAATTGCTGGAAAATCGCGCGATTTCCGCCGAAGAAGCTGAGGCCCGCCTTTCACGCGCAAATGAAGCGAAGGCTGCGTTGCAGGTTGCTGAAGCCAATCGCGACACCGCCCGTCTCGACCTCGATTACACCCAGGTGCGCGCTCCGATCGACGGGCGAATCAGCCGCGAGTTGGTCACAGTCGGTAATTACGTCAGCGGCGTCGCTGGCATGGGAACGCCGCTAACCACCATCGTCTCCGTTGATCCGATTTACGTTTATGCGGATGTGGATGAAAACTCCTGGCTCAAGTTCAACGGCTTGCGCGCCGCTGGAAAAATTGCCGTGGATGCCCATGGCGGAACCCCGGTTGAAATGGGGCTGAGCGATGAGGAAGGCTATCCGCACAAGGGAACCGTCGAATCGTTCGACAACAAGGTGGACCCGAACACAGGCAGCATCGTCGTCCGTTCACTGTTTCAAAATCCAGAAGGCCGAATTGTCCCCGGTCTTTTTGCGCGCATTCGAATTCCTGGCAGCGAGAAATACACCGCCGCATTAGTGGACGAGAAAGCCATTGGGACGGACCAGGCGCAGAAGTTTGTGCTCACGCTTTCGAGCACGAACACCGTGGAGTACCGCCCCGTGACGCTGGGGCCAATTGTCGAAGGCCGCCGCATCATCCGCTCCGGTCTCAAGGCTGGAGAAAAGGTGGTTGTGAACGGCATCCAGCGGGTGCGCCCCGGAATGCCCGTGACACCTCAAGAGCAAACCAACCGTGTTCAGGCCTCGGTCGTCGCTAAATAACGCAGAAGAAGCAGGCTGCTCCGCCACAATCCATCCTGCACGGGGAACCCATATATGAAATTTGCGCATTTCTTTATTAAGCGGCCCATTTTCGCGGCTGTCTTGTCCGTCCTGATCTTCGTCGTCGGTTTGCTGGCCATGTTCCGGCTGCCCATCAGCGAATATCCTGAGGTGGTGCCGCCCACCATTGTGGTCCAGGCCATGTACCCCGGCGCGAACCCGACCACGATAGCCGAAACAGTCGCCGCGCCGTTGGAGCAAGCCATTAATGGTGTTGAGAACTCGCTCTATATGTTCTCCCAGAGCACCACGGACGGCATGATGGCGTTGACGATCACGTTCAAGCTCGGCACCGACGCCGATAAAGCTCAGGTGCTCGTGCAGAATCGCGTCTCCCAGGCATTGCCCAAACTTCCCGAGGAGGTTCGTCGTTTAGGCATCACCACCACCAAACAATCTCCTGACCTCACGATGGTCGTGCATTTGCTGTCGCCGACTGGTCGCTACGACGAAGTTTACCTGCGAAACTACGCCACCCTGCAGGTCCGTGACGTGCTCGCCCGCATCTCGGGGGCTGGTTCTGTGCAGGTCTTCGGTTCGGGCGACTACGCCATGCGCGTCTGGATCGATCCCGACCGCGCCGCCGCCCGTGGTATAACCGCAAGTGACATCGTCGGTGCAATTCGGGAGCAGAACGTCCAGGTTGCCGCTGGCGCTGTCGGTCAGCAGCCGATGACTTCACCTGTGAATCTCGAGCTGCAGGTCAACACCAAGGGACGTCTGATCAACACCGAAGAATTCGGCGAGATCATTGTCAAAACCGGCCCATACGGTGAGAAGACCGTCCTCAAAGATGTGGCTCGCCTCGAATTGGGAGCCTCCGGCTATTCCTTGCGCTCGCTGCTTAACAACAAAGCCGCTGTGGCGATTCCGATCTTCCAGGCGCCGGGCGCGAACGCATTGCAACTCTCGGAAGACGTCCGCCGCACCATGACCGAGCTGGCGAAAGACTTCCCGGACGGTGTCGAATACTCTGTTGTTTATGACCCAACGGTCTTCGTGCGGGACTCCATCCACGCGGTGGTGAAGACCCTCTTCGAGGCGATCATCCTCGTCGTCATCGTGGTCATCTTGTTCCTCCAAACCTGGCGCGCCTCCATCATTCCTTTGGCGGCGGTGCCTGTCTCATTGGTTGGGACCTTCGCGGTGATGTTGGCCCTCGGCTTCAGCGTCAATGCTCTCACACTGTTCGGTCTGGTGCTGGCGATCGGCATTGTCGTTGACGACGCGATCGTTGTGGTCGAGAACGTCGAGCGCAACATAGCCCTCGGTCTTTCCCCCGTGGAAGCAACACGTAAAGCCATGGATGAAGTCACGGGCCCGATTGTCGCCATCGCCTTGGTGCTCTGCGCGGTCTTTATTCCCACCGCTTTCATCAGCGGTTTGACCGGCCAGTTCTACAAGCAGTTCGCGATCACCATCGCGATCTCCACTGTCATCTCGGCCTTCAATTCTCTCACTCTGTCGCCCGCCCTCTGCGCGTTGCTCCTCAAGGGCCATCACGAGCCGAAGGACGCGTTGTCCCGCGGCATGGAGAGAACGCTTGGCTGGATTTTCCGCCCGTTTAACCGCGCCTTCGAGTGGGCTGGCAACAAGTATGCCGCTGGCGTCAGCAGCGTGGTGCGCAAGAGCGCTATCGCCTTGATTCTTTACGCTGGGTTGCTCTTCCTGACCGGCTGGAGCTTCGTGAAGATCCCCACCGGCTTTGTGCCGACGCAGGATAAGCAGTATCTCATCGCATTCGCGCAATTGCCCGATGCCGCTTCCCTCGACCGCACAGATGCCGTCCTCCGGCGCATGTCTGAAATCGGCCTCAAGAATCCTGGCATTAAGGACGCGATTTCCTTCCCGGGCCTCAGCATCAGCGGGTTCAGCATGAGCCCGAACGCTGGCATCATTTTCTTCGGCCTGAAGGATTTCAAGGATCGCAAAGGTGATGACCTCAGCGGCCCTGCCATTGCCCAGGCGTTGAACCAGGAGTTTGGCGCCATTCAGGACGCGTTCGTGCTGACCGTCATGCCCCCCCCGGTGAACGGTTTGGGCACAATCGGCGGCTTCAAGCTGTATGTGGAGGATAGGGCAGGGCTCGGCTACGACTCTCTCTTTCAAACCGTCCAAGGCCTCATGGGTGGCGCGATGCAAGCGCCCGATTTGGCGGGTGTCTTCTCCACCTTCACCGTCAACGTGCCGCAGATCAATGCGGACGTGGATCGCGTAAAGGCGAAAGCTCAGGGCGTGCCGTTGCAGAGTCTCTTCGAAACGATGCAGATTTATCTCGGCTCTCTTTACGTGAACGATTTTAACCTGTTCGGACGCACCTACCAGGTGATCGCTCAGGCCGACGCTCCTTTCCGCGACAACCTCGATGACCTCACTCGGTTGAAGACCCGCAACGCCCAGGGACAAATGGTCCCGCTCGGCACATTGGTGAAGATCAATGAATCCTACGGCCCAGACCGCGCGATGCGTTATAACGGCTACCCGGCGGCCGAGTTAAACGGCGGGCCAGCCCCGGGCGTGAGTTCCGGACAAGCTGAAGCCGCGATGACCAAATTGGTCTCCCAGAACCTCCCTAAAGGCATGGCTTACGAGTGGACCGACCTCACCTACCAGCGCCTCCTCGCCGGCAACACTGCGGTTTACGTTTACCCATTGTGCATCCTGCTCGTGTTCCTCGTGCTGGCCGCGCAATACGAGAGCTTGCGGCTCCCGCTGGCCATCATCCTGGTGGTGCCGCTCTGCTTGCTGTTCGCCATCGCGGGCGTTTGGTTGAAGGGCGGCGACAACAACATCTTCACCCAAATCGGTTTGATCGTGTTGGTCGGCCTCGCTTGCAAAAATGCCATCCTCATCGTCGAGTTCGCAAAGCAGAAGCAGGACGAAGGCATGGCTCCATGGGATGCGGCCGTCGAAGCCTGCCGTCTTCGCTTGCGCCCGATTCTCATGACCTCCATCGCCTTCATCGCGGGCGTTTTCCCATTGGTGATCTCCTCCGGGGCAGGCGCTGAAATGCGACAGGCCATGGGTGTTGCCGTGTTCGCTGGCATGATCGGCGTGACGTTGGTTGGGTTGTTCCTGACGCCTGTCTTCTACACCGTGCTCATGCGCTTAGGCTGGAAGAAGTCAGCGCCCGTGAAGCCCGCCCATGGTCCAAGCCTTGGTTCTGCTGGCGCAGCAGCCGGGACGGCCGCTCTTTTGCTCGCCGTAAGCATCGCCGCTGCCAACGCAGCGGTCGGTCCTGAGTATCAGCGGCCCGCCTTTGACGCAGCCGGGCAATACAAAGCCACCAACGAGCTTGGCGCCTGGAAAGAAGCCAAGCCAATGGACAACCTTCCCAAAGGGCCTTGGTGGGAGGTTTTTAATGATCCGACGTTGAATGATCTTCAGCAGCGGGCCACCACTGCCAACCAGCAGGTCAAAGCCGCTGCGGCGCGTGTGGAACAAGCACGGGCCACCGCTCGTGCCGCTCGCGGTGAATTTCTTCCGACACTCGATTTCAATCCTGGTTGGCGGCGTGAGCGCTTTTCTCCCAATCAGGAGCCAAGTTTCGGCAACATCACAGCGAACACCTTCCGAGTCCCCTTGGACCTGAGCTACGAAATTGACCTTTGGGGACGTGTGCGTCGCGGCTTTGAGGCCGCTCGCGCAGATGCCGCTGCCGGTGTCGCCGCATTCCATTCCGCGCTCCTGCTGCTGCAAGCCGACGTTGCCCAGAATTATTTCTCCCTCCGTGCCTTGGACGCTGAGTTGGCATCCATGCAGGCCAGTGTGGACCTTCGCAAAGAGCTGGTGAGGCTCGTGCGAAGCCGTTTCGAAGGCGGCATTGGCAATGAGTTGGACACCGCTCGGGCGGAGACCGAATTGGCTACCGCGCAGGCCGAGTCTGCGGCTCTCCAGCGTCGGCGGGTGGAGCTGGAGAATGCCATCGCCATCCTGATTGGCGAGAATCCCAGCGTCTTCAGGCTGCCTGCAACTTCCGCGACCAACTGGGCCGCGTATGTCCCGCTTGCCCCACCGGGTTTGCCTGCGGACCTGCTCGAGCGCCGTCCCGATATCGGTGAGGCAGAGCGCCAGCTCGCCGCTGCTAACGCAAGAATCGGTGTGGCAAAAGGAGCTTTTTTCCCCTCCATCCGGTTGACCGGCTCTGCCGGTTACCTCAGCGGGGAACTCGACAATCTGTTTAATTGGGACAGCCGCGTCTGGAGTATTGGCCCCAGCGTCTCTCTGCCGATCTTCGCTGGCGGCCGCAACCGCGCCAACCTGCGCCGCTCACGCGCAGCGTACGAAGAAGCAGTGGCAGTTTATCGCCAGCGCGTCTTGGTCGCGTTTGCCGAGGTCGAGAACGCCTTGTCAGGGCTGCACTTCCTCAGCATCCAATCCGAAGCCCAGGAGCGCGCGCTTTCGAACGCTCGCCGCGCCGCAGACCTTGCCCGGCAGCGTTACAGCGCCGGCATCGTGAGCTACCTTGAAGTGGTCGATGCCAATCGAGCCGCGTTGCAAACATCCCGCGGCAGCGCCCAGCTCGCTGGTCAGCGCCTGATTGCCAGCGTGCAGTTAATCAAAGCGCTTGGCGGGGGCTGGAACTCTGAAGTTCTTACTGGTCACCAGCAGAAGCCGCTTTAAGTGGAGGTTGCTTGGTTGCAACGTATGTTATAACATTGTTCCATGACGTACGAACTTAAGCTCCGCCAGGTCGGGAACTCCGTTGGAGTCATCATACCTAAGGAAGCTCTTGCCAAGATGGGGGTGGGGGAGAATGACACCATCTTCCTCAGCGAGTCACCAGAAGGTTACCGTGTGACACCAACGAGCCCTGATTTTGTCAAAGCCATGGCCGTCGCAGATAGCCTCATGAAGCGCTACCGCAACACTCTCCGCGAGCTGGCGAAATGAAAACGGAGCCCTTCTGGCTCGATGAGATCACAGTCCTTGCCTTTCACGAAGCGTGCCTCGCCGCGCATGGCGGGGCAGCGGGCGTGCGGGATCACGGCATGCTTTTGTCTGCGTTGGGGCGTCCAAAGCAGCTTTGGCACTACGAGAAGGGGAGCCTCGTCGACCTCGCGGCCGCTTACGCTTTCGGAATAGCCAAGAACCACCCTTTTATCGACGGCAACAAGCGGACTGCCTTCCTGACGGCTGCTGCGTTTCTGGAATTAAACGGCCTGCGATTTAAAGCCACTGAAGTGGACGCCACCATCGAAATGCTCGCGCTCGCCGCCGGTGAGCGCACCCAATCACAATTCGCTGCCTGGCTTGCTGCCAACTCCGAACAGGAAGCTTAACTTCAAGGTCCGCTCGCCGTTGTTACTGTCCTGAAGAATTGCCGTCCCATGCCGCTGTCAGGCTGCACATGGACCAATGTCCCTTCGGAATCCGTGATCTCAGCAGTCATTATGTCCGACCAATTCAGCAGATCAGCGCTCGTTTGAAGCTTGAAAGCCTGGTCCAAGTTTCCAGAAAACAAAAACGCGCTGTTGGATCCGCTCCGCGAGTAGTCACTAATCCGAACCGGACTGTTGAACGGTGTCACTTGCGCCCGCAAAATTGCTCCATCCGTCCCAGCCACCACGAGTTGCCCTGAACCATTGATGGCGGCCGAATAAAGTGATTGAGACGTGATGGATCCGAGGTTCACCCACGTCACTGAATCCACGCTTTCCAGCGCCGCCCCGCGGCTGCTCACGGCATAATATTTCCCATTCACAAAAGCGACGTCATTGATCCAGTTCGCGAACCGGCGGAACCCAAGGTTCTGCGGAGCCCACTGGATACCATTCTGTGAAGTCAAAACCGTCCCATTTTCTCCAACAGCGATAAACCCGCCGTTCAAGTATCGCGTCTGGTAAATCCAATTCGTCGTTCCCGAGGCGCGCGTGGTCCATTGCACCCCATCTGGCGACGTCAGAATCATCCCCCGATCACCTGTCGAAACCCAGGTGCCGTTCCCAAATGCCACAGATGATAAAAACGCGCTCGCCGGTGAAGGAGAAGCCGTCCACCCCGTTCCGTTCACGCTTCGCAGGATAGTTCCGTCCGCGCCGGTGACGATCACTAAGGCCTCAGTGGCGCCCACCCCTTGCAGGTCTTTCGTGGTCGGAGCTGGTTGCTGCGTCCAACGGATGCCAAACACGCTGACCTGATTCGTCACGCGCTGATTCTGCGCATTTGTGGTGACTACCTGCTCATAAGCCTCCGGGCTCGTCAGAATCGTGCCGCCATGGCCCACCGCTACTATAAGGTTCGTTCGTCCGCCCACCCCGAGAAGCACAGAGGTGACACCCGATGACTCCTGATTCCAAGAGGCCCCATCCGCGCTGGTCAGAATGCGGCCGTTGTTGCCCACTGCCGCGTAAAGGTCTCCCTGTCTGGTGATTGACCACAGCCAATTTCGCGGTGACGAGTCGGTCAGATACCACTGCAAAGCGGAAGTGGTATTTGTGCGGAAACCCTCCAGCAGCAGGCCAGTCTTTCCGCCCACCGCAAACAAACGCCCATCCCACAAAGCGCTGTAATACGGCCAGGGCGGCGCATAACCCGACGTTGTCGAACTCGTTTGCGGCGTCCAGTTTCCGGCGAGCCCTTGCTTCACATAAAGCGCATTGTCACCCACAGCCACCCATTCGTTTGTTGACCCGGCAATCGCGAACAAGTCATTCGTTCCCAAGGCCGCCGCTGCGCTCCAGCCGCGCACCGAGTAACTCGCCACCAAACCTGAGCTGCCCACTGCCCACAGCGTGTTGTTGATCGACTCCAGTTTATAAACATCCTTTCCGCCCAAAGCCGCGGTTCCGGTCCCGGCGGTCCACGTGATGCCATCCGGGCTTTGCACTACAACCCCACCCAAACCTGCGGCCACAAAGCCATTCTGATGCACAACCGTCGTCAATGAGGCTGTGGTTCCCGAAGCGCGTTGGGTCCACGTGATCCCGTCCGTGCTCGAGAAAATCGTTCCGTTATCACCCACCGCTACGACAACGTTCGAAGAGGCCGCAACTCCCTCCAGCCATGCTGTCGTGCCAAGATTCACCTGATTAAAAGCTCCCAAATCGTCAGACCAAAGAATTGTTCCCTCGGCTCCCGAAATCACGATGCGGTTGCCTAAAGACGCGATGCTCCGGAGCGTCTGCGTGGTTCCGCTCGAGACGCTCTTCCATGTGTCCAAATCTTCGCTCGTGTAGATCCGGCCTCGGTCTCCCACTTGGACGTACACCCCGTTGTGAATCGCCAGATCGTAAATGTGGTTTCCATGCGGCGTTGGATTGGACCACCGCCACGGCAGAGTTGCCATGCTCGGCACAACAAAGAGAATGATCAGGAAAGCAACCGCTGCCCTACGCAGCAGGGTTCGGCGCAAGGGCGCGCGCGGGCACGCACAGTTGGAAGGTTGAGCCATCGCTGGAAGTATTCTGCAAGGTAAGCTCAGCTTCAAGTTTGTCTGCGAGTTGTTTGCTTATCGCCAGCCCCAGCCCAGTGCCTCCCGATTTGCTCGACCGCCCGGGCGCAAAAAGCGTCTTCTGGGCATCCTCCCTAATGCCCGGCCCCTGGTCCCGCACCTGGAAACAAATTCCGCCATCCTTCGGCGCCGCAAATAAAGTCACTGTCGTGCCGCTCGGTGACGCCTGGATCGCGTTATCCACCAGGTTTTGCAGAATGAGGCTGACCAGGTTGGCCACACGGTTCGGCAACTGCGCTTCGCCCGTCACAATCTCCTCAATCCTCATTCCCTTCTCCCTTAATGATGGCGCAGATTTCCGCGCCACCATCCTGACGATTTCTTCCGGGGTCAAATCGTAGGACGCGGGGCTGTTCTCCTCCTGCAAAATCCGCACGATCTCCTGAATCATCCCTTGCATCCGCCGAGTGGAATCTGCGGCGTTCTCCCAGATCTCGGTGTCGCCAGACTTCGGCGTTGAACTCACAAACGAGTGCAGCCCGGAGAGTGGGTTTTTTAACTCATGATCAAATGCGCCGTC
>Ga0196963_10001262_pt1 | contig 17817 bp, 43 predicted proteins | sample S1_5metaG_FD_148600 | JGI IMG/M metagenome (GOLD analysis project Ga0196963, IMG submission 148600) | Soil microbial communities from Anza Borrego desert, Southern California, United States - S1_5 | ecosystem: Environmental > Terrestrial > Soil > Desert | place: USA: California | collected... | reverse complement strand
TGGAAGGAGAATAACCTGGCCAGCAGGTATGGAGAGCGCGAAAAATACGATCATGAATACCCTCTCTATTATCCTCAGGCCAAGAGCAATCCGCAGCCGTCTTTCGCTTACCCAGACGCGGCTCTTGGGGAGTTCAGGAACTGGCTTGTCAGAACGTATCTCTCGAGCAAATTTCCGGCATACCTACTTGGGCAAACCAAGAAAGGCGCCGTCCCCCTCGCTATCGCAAACAAAGCAATCGAAGCATTTTCAGGCAAGCTGATAGAGGCTAAAACGCCCGTAAAATAGAGCGATACTTTAATCATATGATCTAGCAGTCTAGGTTCGCGGCCCGCCTTGGGCCGCGACCTTAAGCCTCACATGCTTTCCCACACCTCCCGCACTTAAACACCTTGTGCCCCTCAAGGTTTACCCTCAAGAACTTCCATTTGTGACCGAAGATCAAACACCTCATACTTATGGCTGATGCGGAGTGGTAAAAATTACAAAATAATGAGCCCAAGAATAAGAAAGGAAATTCTTATAACGAGGTAACCGTGAGGGGAAGTCATGGACGATATAAAGATAATTTCCTTTGAGGCCGCAAAGCTTGAGAGGAAAAAGAAAAGCGTTGCGGCTGCTCTGGTGGAAATCGGTCGATTAATCCAGCAAATAGAAGATGATGAGCTTAGGGAGAAGCTGGGCGAAGCATGGAGAAATGCCTCCATTACTTTTTTTGCTTCTCCTTTTTCGCTAAGTCTACATGAATAATTTCAGCGGATTTTTTTGGTTTTCTAAATTTAATCAGTTCGAGCGCGAGCCTAATTTCGTCTAGCCGGGCAGCGGGCAAAGCTTCAATTTCATGAAAGATATCGAACCGATCGGTCTTGCTGGAGATGAAATTCTTGCTCTCTGCTTTCTTGGCTTGCGCACCCGTGAGCTCGTCCAGTGATATGCCTAAATAAGTACAGATAGAGATAAGCCTGTTCCCAGGGATTCCTCGCTCCTTCCAGTGCTGCCAGTTCTGCTTACTTAGATTGAAGTCTTCCATAAAGGTGGATTTTTCCACTTTATGTTCCTTTAGAACCTGCTCCAACCTGTCGATGGTTACCTTCATAACCGAAAAGTTTACAGACATAAGCGCCCCCATTAAATAACCAATATGTTGACTCTGGTAACCGAATCGGTTACCGTGTCGCTTATGGAAGCACTTGAAAAAGCAATAAAGCACATGGGCAGCCAGGTCGCATTGGCCAAGGCCCTCAAACTGCCGGGCAAAAACCCGAGCATGACCATCACCCATTGGAAGGAACGTGGAATTCCCGCCAAGCGCGTGTTGGATATCGAGCGGGCAACAGGTGGAACTGTTACTCGCTACGAATTACGTCCGGACCTCTACCCGAGGTCCCACTAAATGACACATACCGCCTCCCTCAACTCCCTCAAGCCCATACACGGCGGTGTGTTTGGCCGTTCCCATAACGGCCCTTCTTATTCCAAAACCACAAAGGACATTTAAGTAATGCGTGACAAGTTGCACATAGAAGAAATAAAGGTGCGTTTAACCGAGGGAGACAAGACACGTCTTGAACATCTCTCACGCGCCCGCGGTATTCCTCCTGCTGTGTTGGCTCGAACGCTTATCAAGCAATACCTCACTGAGGTTGCGTACAGGGACGTAAGTATACAAACGGTTTCAGGGTTTAGAAGTCCCGTAGAGGGGCAGGGGGCTAAAGTAAATGGAAATCAAGGTACCGCTTGAGATGGAAACTTTCGCGACGCTGGAAGAGATTGCAAGTTACCACGGCAAGTCCGTGGAGGACGTCGCTAGCGAAATTGTAAAAGCAGGGCTGCAAAATTTTTTGGCCTTCCAAGGGACTGAAAGGGCTAATTGAGGGGCTGAGAGATGAGCTTAGATCTTGATGAGTTACGGTCTCGTGTTGAGCGTAAGCGCCGGGGGCAAGAGAAGGAAGCTCTTTTAAAGGAACTGCGCGGCCAAGATTCTGTAATTGACCCCAGCGTCATTTATTTGAGCTCGAAAGAAATTGTTAAATCGACAGGCTTTAGTAGGGAAACGGTTAGCAACTGGATCGCCAGCGGCCTGTTAAAGGCGAGAAGAGCTAAGCGTCCGGGCAGGCGCGGGAATCCCCCTTGGGTTGTTCATCCCAGCGACTGGGAGGCGTTTAAAAACATGCATCTTGCAGAGACATTGACGGAGAAAAACAAATGAACCCCCTCACCCAATCCCACATAGACATCATCGGCGCTATTGCGTTTGGTCTGTTCCTGTTGGTCATGGGCTGCGTGTATGAGCCGGAGCCGTGGACGAAGGAGGAGCAGTGTCAGTACTGGAACAAGTTCAACGACAACGGCGTGTTGGGGAGATGTGAATGAATAACGGGCTCACATTTAAGCAAGTGTGTGAAAAATACAAACATGATTACGTTGGCATATACCCAAGAACATTTCGGTTCGTTAAAGGCGTAAAGAAGTTGTATTGGCAGATCCGCTGGGGCCATGAGTCTACATTTGAGCCCCGGATGCCGGAGCCCCGGTCATGACCCCCACACTCGAACTCAAATTCCACCAATGGCTCTCCGCCTGCCTTTGTTTCTTGATCGTCGGCCTATCTCTCGCAGCCTCTATCGCATACGCAGGCTGGGCTGTTCTGAGTTCATCCATTTACGAATCGGACTCTGAAGTAGTGGTAGCTATGGCCAACATGCAAACCGCCAAGCACAAACAAGAAGAGGCCCGATATAACGCCATGATCGTGATGGACAAAATCGTGGTTCAGAGCCAACAAGCTTCCGCGCATTACAGGAAGTGTGGAAAACGGAAGAAGTGTTAAATGAGTTAGCGTGAAGTTTGTGCAAGCAGTTCGTCGCCTGATTCGCCAGACGAGCCCATACCCAAAATGGCGGGCAAAAGAGGCAGCCGGCAGCACAGCACGCAAACCGCCCTGCCTTGTATCGGCACTTACAAGGCACGGGCGTTATACAGAGGAGTTATGAGATGAGTTTCAAGATTGGTGATGTGGTTATCGGCTGCAACTTCATTAAAAAGCCAGACCGGAACGGCATGGAGGGCGTGATCATAGAGGCGGGCGTTATCGACACCGTTCACCACATAACCTGGGAACCCTCTATAGCTGATTACGGAGTTGAGTGGTCTGACGGCGAAATCTTTTATTGCAAAAAACGAAACCTTCGCAAGAAACAACCACCCGAACAACCCGCTGAATCTGACTTTCAGGAATGGTTTAAGACAATCATCAAAGACCCCGTAACCGAATCGACTGTGCGGCGGACGTTTATTGACAGCATGTGGGCGACGAAATGAAGATCGATTGGGATATGCGGATAGGTGACCTGATTGAGTACCGTGACTTAACTGCCGGTGAATTCTACCAAGCCATCAAGCAGAGGCTGAAAGAAGATCTTGCGTGTTTCACAATCCCCTGCGACAGCCAGGAAGACACCATGACCATATTGATCGACAGGCCGGAACGTTAACCATGGCCGACAAGAAGACTGTTGAGGAGATAAAGAATGGTTAAGCGTTACAAATTCAATTGCGACACATATTTCGATATTTATGAAGCGGAGGCTGAGGACGGGAGCCACGTCCGCCACGAAGACTACGCGGTGCTCGAAGCCCGGTGTGCGGAGTTGGATGCCGAGCTTAAAGAGCTTAAGGCAAAACTGGAAAAGGTTTATGAGGCTGGCCTTAATGGAATCCACTATGTGGGCTCAGCTAACTACCGAAGCCGCCAAGAAGAGGCTATCCAAAATTTGGATAACGTTTACGACGCGGAGTCCGCCCTGAAATCCGAGGGCTGATTTTTCACGCATATACGATGTAATTTTTACCGACGGTTTTCACGATACGAGAAAACACATGATCCAAGAAAATTCACAGTCAGTTATTGCCAGTCAGGAAGACAAACAGCAAAAGCGCATAGAGGCGCTAGGTAAGGCTCGCGAGAAAAAGCGCTTACTAAAAATACAGGATGAATCGGGCATCAATCCGATTCTCAAGGCCAAGCTAAATCCACATTCCAAAGTTATGGCGATTGCGGCCAAGTGCTGCGATTGCGTCGGCACGAATGCCAATCCGGGCTGGATGACCGAAATTCGAAAATGCCCGGTTACAAGTTGCCCGCTTTTTAATTTCAGGCCGTACAAGTAAATGGCCGGCGGTGAGGGGATGACAACTGACCGCCCAAAAAACTCAAGGCGCATTTTTTATTTTGACCAATCAGGCTCTGACCACCGCCCGTCAACCTGGACCGTAGAGCCGGTTTTTAACCGGATTCGAAACCGCTCAAGGGATTTGAGCGCTGGCGCAAGCCAGGGGAGCTTACTTGTCTCTCGGAGCTGCAAGCCGGAATGGACCGGTCCTGCATTCTCTACGGGAGCAAGGGCGTAGCTTTAACTAAACACAGACTTGAGGGGTAAATATGAAGCAAAACCCACACTTTGAAGCAGTCGCGCAGGGTTGCGGCTTTGAGAGGGGAGACATTACGAGAACGCTGGCGAGCTTGATTGCGAAAGTGGCGATTGAGCTGAAAGAAGTCGGCGCGACACCGGAAGAGATTTTGAGGCGCAGTGAAGCGTATCGCGTGAAGTTTCCAGGTTTCGACCTGACGCCCTCAGCCCTTGCAAAGCATTGGGCTGGATTGAAGCCGCCAGCAGAGAGCCAATGGGAAAGAGCTTGCAGGCTTGCAAGGGAAAAGAAGCTGGAACCCTTTAAAGGCCATCCCGATGAAACCAAAGAGCAATTCATCGAGCGCGTGAACCAAACCAACGTAGTTAACTTGAGATAGGAGGATTTATGTGGTTGCTAAGGACTGTGCAATTAATGTTTTTGGTGTTTTTTGTTTGGGCTTTGGTGTTTGAGGTGCTTATTCCGCTAGCAACCCAATCACCATTGTTCCCAATGTTCAGAAAGGTCGGCGAGAAAGCGGAAAAACCAAAAGATAGGAGTAAGAGGAATGTTAAGTAAAAGTTTTATTTTGGCCTGTGTTATCGGGCTGTTTGTCCTAATTTTCTCTGGGAAGCTATACGAGAACGTCGATGCCCACGAGCTGATGGTATTGCAAGACGCTGTTGATGGTGAGCTGCATGTATTCACTAGCTCAGGGTGGAAGCCGCAGATGTTTGGGAAGGTTACGAAGTACCCACTTCGGGCTGAGTACGTTTTCAATGATGAGCCAAGCTCTAAGAAGCTGCAATTCAATGATGGTGGCGTAGGCTGGCTTTATGGTGCCGTGAACTGGGAAATGCCGCTGGATACTGAGTCAGTTATCAGAATTCACAAAAAGTATGGCTCAGCGGAAGCTGTAGAACAGCAAGCTGTGGCCCGCATGATTGATAACGCGGTTTATCTGGCTGGCCCACTTATGTCATCGACAGAGTCATCAGGCGAGCGCCGTGCAGAGCTGGTCCATTATATCAACGACCAAGCCGAAAGCGGTGTTTACGTCACGATCACGGAAGCCATTAAGTCTATGGACCCGATCACCGGAGCCGAGACGGTTGCGCGTGTTGCCCGAATCGTGAAAGACGACGCCGGGGCCGCAAAACGGCAACAGGACAGCGTCTTGAACGAGTTCAATATCCGGTTGCTGCCTATATCCATTACAAATTTGGACTACGACGATGCGGTTGAGAAGCAGATATCCGAACGTCAGAAAGCGACCACGCAGGTCCAGATCGCCCAAGCAAATGCTCGCAAAGCCCAGCAGGACACCATCACGGTAGAAGAGCAGGGTAAGGCTGACGCCGCAAAGTCGAAATGGGAGCAGGAAACCATAAAGGCTAAGGCAGTAGTTGAGGCGCAACAGAAGCTCGAAGTTGCTGTACTGGAAGCCAAGGCAGCAGAGCAGACCAAGCGAAAAGAAATTTTGTTAGGCGAAGGTGAAGCCGAGCGCAAGCGTTTGGTTATGGAGGCTGACGGCGCTTTGGAGAAGAAACTGGCGGCACTAGTTGAAATGAACCGTGACCAGTGGACTGCTATTTCTAATTACAAGGGATCGTGGACGCCCCAAGTGCAGATGGGCGGCGAGACTGGCGGTAGGGACCAAAACGCAGCCGAGCGAATGATTAATCTGTTGAGCGTGAAAGCAGCAAAAGATATCGGCCTTGATATGGCGGTGCAGAAAAACTAATTGAGCGCGGCCAAGGACGGCCATTTTTAGAGGTAAGGCCATATGAGCGCAGTATTTAAACGCAACATGGAACTTGGAGACTCTATTGCCGGAAGGCTGTGGAGAATCATTGACCGCGAAATGTCGGTAGAGCAGATCGAGTTTGAATACATCGCAAAGTATGGTGAATGTAACCACGACACCCTGTTAGTAAAGCTTTCGGATCTTGATGTAGAGGGGAAGATTAACCGAGTCAAGCAAGGAGTATATGAACCATGAACCACGACCGCATTATGAGCGCCGCAAAGCGTAGGAAGGCGATTATCCCGGCACAGGGGAGCCAGTGCCATGAACTGCTTTCAGACATGTTCGATGGCAAGCGGTTTACCGTTCTGACCGCCCTTAAAGACAAGCGGGTATTTGCGTTATCTCAGAGATGTACTGACCTGCGACGTTATGGCTGGCCCGTTAAGTCTCGGTGGGTGAAATTGAAAAGCGGAAAGCGCGTGAAGGAGTATAGCCTGTGACCGAACTTAAGCCATGCCCTCTCTGTGGCGGAAAAGCCGAACTGGATGGGCGTCAAGCGTACAGAAATCTATCGACAGGCATGATTGAAAATCAAAGTGTGGTTTATTGCACAAAGTGCACGGTTAACGTTTCCATATGCCACCCTGACCACAGGGACTTATCGCATGATGATCTGAATTATGTGGTCATTGCGCAATGGAATACCCGCACCGCCGCGCACCAAGCTGACATTTCACGGCTTCAGGAAGCCTTGAAGTTCTACGCTAACCGTATCCACTGGATGGGGCTAGCCGGAGATTCCGAACTTCAGACAGTGCTGATCGCCGGGAAGCTCTGGGACATGAACGGCTGGGCGGTCGCTGAAGACGCCTTGAGCAGAAAAGAACGATGAGCGGCCCAGGCCCACTATGGCGCAGGAACAGAGAGCCGGTAGATGCTGGCCGCTGCAAAATGTGTGGCGGGCCATTCACTAAGTTTTATCGGTTTCAACAGCATTGCTCTACGAAATGCCGATATGACTACTCGAACTTGCGGCATAGAGCCAAAACAGCAGCACATATTTTGCGGATGGACGGGACTTGATCTGGCACCGCGTTAAAGACGGACTCTGCACGTTAAAGGAAACGGTAATGGACAAGAAAACAGTTTATCAGGTGATCTGCCCGGATGGATCGATAGCCAACAACTACGACCATCCGACACGGTTAAGTGCCGAGCGGCACAAGAAACTGATAGACGCATTTGCAACAAGATAGGCAGGAGGAAGAGATGAAAGCGACAATAATTATTGAAGATGACCCGTCACCGGAAAATCCTCACAACGTACACATCGAAGTTGATTTTGAGCCGGCGATTACTGATGAAACTAAGAGCAATGCCCAAAGATTGGCCGCTGAGCTTTTGGGCAAGATCGGAGAGATTTGCGGGCAATGACCATCCACTTCGTCACAAACCACCGCCAGAAATCCGCCCTAGTCGAGCAGATTTTGGAATCAGACAAGCCTTTGCGGGTGGAGATAGAGGTCGGCGACCAGCGGACCATCGAGCAGAACAAGCGGCATTGGGCTTTGATTAACGGAGCCTGCCAGTACTTGCAGAACGCAGGGATTTGGACGGGCGACAGCACCGCCTTACATATTTATTGCAAGCGCAAGATTCTTGGCGAGAAGGCTGTAACGATGGGTGACGAGGTTGTGAGGGTGGACATTGAAAGTCGAAAGTTGAGCAAAAAGAACTTCAAGTTATTTGATGAGAAATTGGAACCGTTCTTGATAGATACACTGAAGGTCCCGTTTGAATATTTGCTACCGCCGGGAGGGAATTGGTGATGTTCGAGTTCGATAAAAAAATTAACCGTGTGCGAGTAGTTAGGGTTGATTCTGATACGTTCCATATAAGTCGGGAAGGCGATTCTGTCATCCCAAAGGAGATCTGTTTTCACATTACGGAAGCATCAGACCTCCACTACATGCTTTCACAAATTTTAGCCGACGAAGCGAGGAAGGGGTGAGTATGTGGCCTTTTAAGAAAAAACAAGCACGACCAGAGCCGGAGAATCCTTTTGTGGAACTATTTCCAATAGGCAGCAGGTTTAACTATTTGGGCGTAAACATGATTGCCACTGGTCATTATCAAGTTTGGCCGGGGTGTGGCGTATACCCTAGGCTGTCTGCTGATTATGTTGATGCGCACGGGAAAGTACAGAACATCGGGTTTGCTCTGAGCGAGTTGCCAGCACTGAGGGCAGAGAACCCGTGCTGAAAACCAAACCCCGAAGCGGTAAGCGGAAGAAGACATTGAGTCAGCTCAAGAAACAGGCGTGGTGCTTGTTGAGTCAGTGTATTAGGCGGGAAGCCACGAAGCATGCTGGCATTTGTTTTTGCTATACGTGTTCGAAGGTATTGCAGTATGCCGAGGCTCAAGCCTCTCACGCTATTGGCGGCAGACACAATTCGGTCCTGTTTGATGAAGAAATAATCAGGCCGTGTTGTGTCGGTTGCAATGTATTCCTGCGCGGCAACTACCAGGTATTTGTTACCAAGCTAATCGAAGAAAACGGGTTTCCGTGGTGGCAGAGCAAATTGGCCGACTCTCGAATGACCATCAAATACGACCGTTTGGCACTGGAAGAAAAGATTGAAGGGTACAAACAACGCCTTAAGGGGCTGGAGATTCAAGGGTGACCGAGTTAACGCGTGAACAATTTGCCGAATATTTCTTTCTGCATGTCAGGAGAAGGTTCAAGCGGCAAAAGCTTGCTGCAGAGTTCTACGGTTGCTCTGACGCGATGATTTCCGCAATAGCAAACGGGAGGAAGCCGCCAACAAAAGAAATGTTGGCTGATATCGGCGTAACTCGTGAAGTAATTAAAACCGAAGTCTACAGGCTGATTAATGAACTGCAGAATAGTTAACAAAGGTTTCACGTGGAGCATTGAATAATGAATTGCCCTACTTGCGGGTCCACCATATTGCACGTTTACGAAACCCGCCATTACGAGGCGGAAATAATCCGCCGCCGCATCTGTGAGAACCAACATAAATTTAGAACTGTAGAGGTAATAGCCGATGTTGAATTTAAGAACGGAGAGCCCGCGATCACGTTACAAGTACTCGACCGATACAGTCTCGGGTGAGGCAAAGCAGGATTTGAGGCGGTGGGGTCGCTACATCCGCAACCGGATATACCTGCATTCAGATCCAGGGTGCATTTTGGGCAATATGGTGGAGTATGGCGCGTGGATACGCAGCGCCTACACCAGCCCGAATGAAGCTATAACCGACCATCGCATCGAGCAAACCCGGAAGATTCTGGTGTTCATGCCGGAGGAATTGTTTTCCACCCTGTTTATGCAGTACGTGATGGACTGCGAACCCAGGTTTAGATACCGCAGGTTACAGCTCACTCGGGAAGCGTTCTTTTATCGACTGGCAAAGGCAATGCGGTTTTATGATGCGTACAAAGATACAAATATTTCTTGATTGCCTATTAGCGGGTTGCTTTGCACACAGTTTTACCTATACTTGTCGTAAGCTGTGCGCGTTGTCACTCAGCTACTTCCACACATTCCACCAGCCGCGACCCCTCTTAACAATGGGCAACCTTCGCGGCTTTTGTCATTCCCGATGAGGTTCCATGCGTCTTCACATGCTTAGAGTCTGTACCCGTCAGAAGTGGACGGCAGGTGCAATGATCCGGGCAGACGTCCACCCTCCGCAGTTCCAGTGCGCAACGATGGAAGACGGGCATAAGGACGTGAAGGTTAAGGGCCATACCCGAATACCCGCAGGCACGTACAAGATCAAACTTAGGAAAGAAGGCACGTTAACCCAGAAGTACGCCCAGAAATTCCCTGATATTCACAAAGGCATGCTCTGGCTACAAAACGTACCCGGGTTTGAATACATCTACATTCACCTGGGGAATACTCACGAACACAGCGAGGGCTGTATTTTGGTGGGGAATTCGGTCAACTATGACACCGGCTTTCAGGGCGATTCAGTGGCGGCCTACAAGAGCCTGTACACGCTGGTGGCGAATCAGATCCTTGCTGAGGACGATGTAGAAATCACGATTGAGGACGTCGCTTGAACTATCCGGAAATTCCGGAAAGTTGAGTAAGGCACACGCGGTTGAAGACGCGAGGAGGCCGTATGTTCACAGTACCTAAATTTGAGATTCCATTCCGATACATTATCTGGGGCTTGTTTGCCCTGATGGTTACAGGGTGTACCAGTTGCGCGCTGACCGGCGGCAAATCCGCTGAAGCCAGGCTCATTGATGAGATTGCAGAGAATTGCGAACACGGCCTGAAAAGCGGATCAGTAACAATGGATGACGGCGAAACCGAAGTCAGGGGAGAATGCGCGGGGTATGGGTTGTGAAGTATTGGTTTGACCTGCTATGCGACCTTGGGTATGAGGCTCTGCGGGAGTTGTTTGGTTGAACACCAAAACCCTAGGCATAGGCGGGGCTCTGACAACTTTAGTTGTAGCCTGCATCCTGCGTTACCAGAACTTGATTACAGACGACTTCCTGTTACTGGCTGCTCTGGTGCTGCTTTTCGTCTTCCTGTCCTACGGCATATCCTGGGCAGCTACAGAGGCTTACAAGCGGCTCTACTTTAACCGTACTTCATGGAAGCATGAGAACGTAAAGCGGAAGATTTACCGCTGTGCCTTGTACTCCGGAGCCGGAACGATGCTCCTCTGTGGATCGTTCTTCCTGCTAGCTGACAATCTTACCGCTGAAGAAAAGCTTGTTGTTGGCGTCTTCTGGCTGCTTGCATGCCTGTTCATTGGATTTACCAGCCCCTTAGTGTGGCGCTGGACATTCGACAAGCTAGTTCCGAGATTTAACCGCTATGTGAGCGGAAAGTCGGACGGAGAGAACGAAGCAATGGACAGGCCGAGCGAGGTGCCAAGAGATTGAATCTTTAGCCCAGAAGGAGAAGTAGTATGTTGACTGTAAATGTAACGACCAGCTCAAACGAGCAAAGCATCTTTTCGGCAGTTTTGGTTCGCGCGTCTGATATTGGTATCGCTATTCAGCGACCAACCGGCGAGGCCGGTGACCCGCATAATGACTGCTTGGTACAGGATGCGCTTGTTTATGTGATGAACGATACCGGCGCTACCGTGGCAAAGTACGATCTGCGGAAATGCGCCTCCGGTTCACCGAGTAACTGATAACCCCATTCTGCCGCCCAGCCCATCTGGTATGTCCTCACCCTATTCTATGACATTGCAGAGGCCGGGCGGCGGATACTGAATAGGAGTTTTAATGGCTACTGCGAAAGACCTCAGAAAAAGAGCTGAAATTAAAGAAAGAGCTGAGCGCGATGTTGAGGAAGCATTCGAGACTGTCAGGGCTCAGCTCAGGAAGGCGGCCAGACCATACGAATCCGGTGGCGGCAAGCTGGTTGGCAAAGAAACGGACGAGCAAGTATTTTAAGGAGAGTGAATGAATAAGTTCATTTATTATTTTAAGACCATAAAATGCTTACTTGTTGGTCACCAATGGAGCGCATGGGAAGACCAGAAGTTCGTTTCCATGTCGAGTCGCAGATGCGCGCATTGCAATCTGCATCATTCGTCAGGGTGGGACCCGAAACTTCCTGAAGAAACATTTTCCCTGGCTGTTGGCTCAAACTGGCCAGCCGTAATCCCGCTCAGGAAATAATCTCGTTAAATTAACGAGAATTCACCATGTATGTTAAAGCCCTGGGCATTCTGCTTCTGCTATCTGGCCTTATCGCTGGCCTCGTTGCCTTATACGATGCCGGGGGCGACGCAAGAGAGAACGAGCTTGTTCGCCAATGGCACGAAGAAAGGCAGGCGTTACTAGCCCGTGTTGAACCTGAAATCCAGAAAGACAGGATCGTATACCGTGACCGCATTCAGAAAGTCCGTGAAGTTATTGTTGATTGCCAGCTCCCTGATGTTCATATCAGCGTGCTCCGTGAATCCGGTATCTTCCGCCGTTAAGTGCGAAATACCCTCAACGACTGATGAGACTGTAACGGGATTGGTTGTTATTGCGATTGAGCAGCACCGAGCCCTTGAGGAGTGTAATAAGAGGAATGGGTATGAATGATGAATTTGAGTTAGATGATTGCCCCTATCAACCACCCATTAAAGGCTAGCCCATGCTTATTCAATGGCTTCAGTTGTTTGGTGTTGGCCTCCTATTTTTTGGCGGCTTTGCCTTTGTCCTGTATGTGATCGTCAACTGGGAAGATTTGTAACCAAAACCCCAATACTCTCCCCCTGCTTAATCGGAGCAGATGAGGGTAGAACTATGATGAACTTACTTCTGATAATTCTTATTTTAATCTTTTGCGCCAACTCAGCTTGGAGTAGTTGGCTGGATCACCGGGTAAGGGTGAGTGAGACTCAAGCTAGAATCGATATGTCTAGGCTTGAGCTAGAAAAACTGGCTCTTGCTATTGGTTCGTCTTGACAAGGATACCAATGGTCTCTCCAGCCTTGATAGGGGCAGTGCCACGATAAGCGCAGAAATCGACAATCTTGTATTTCTTTCGGTCGATCTGGACTTCGGGACCGAAGAGAGCCGATAACGCCCCACGATCCCGAGCTACTTTAGCCGGGCAGGGAACCGAGAATTCCACCCCTTCCGGTCTATCGTATTTGGCGATGGATTGGAGTTTGAACACGGAAGCTGAGGTTAGGACACCAGATCGAGGGTATATGCAAATTCTCTTGGTTTGCCATTCTCAAGAATGTAAGTAATGGTGAGGCGACCATTCTGGTAAGTCCACCAGCCAGATTGCCAAGAATATCTGCATCGCGGTTTCATAACCAAATTATAGCATCCCAGCGGACTGAAGCCAGTGTTGAAGCACCGGCCCCAGTCCATTTACCCCACCCCTGCGTTAACAGGAGTCAGGCAAGTGATTGTATTAACCCAACCCCCACAAGGCATCACTATTAAAGTCGATGGTACAACCACTCATGTCAGTTAAAGCTCTGAATGATTATGTAGGGGCGATACTGCTCACCGCCACAATTGCCTTAGTAACCGCTTCGGTAGTTGGGTACGCCAAGATGGAAACCCTTGATGTTCGCATGACAGCCTTAGAACGCATCACCGAGCAACAGGTAAGAATCAACGACTCTGTAAACCGGTTATCCGAAGCGGTGGCTGTATTGCAGGATAGAGGGGAGAGGAAGTGAAACAGTATCGCATAGGTAACTTCAGTGAAGTCCCGGCAAGAGAAGGCAGGAAAGTGGACACCGTCAAATTCTACCCTGACCCCATGATAGCGAAGAAGAAACGCGGGAAGGGGAAGAGGTGTTGATGAACAGACGCGGGTTTTTAACTCTTGGCTTGCGAGCTGCTGTTCTCGCTACCGCTGTTTCTACAGGATTAGGCCGCGTTACTCTTGAAGCAGTCAGGCCGGGCAATTCTCTACTCTCCATAAACATGATTGCTAGAGAAGCTTTAAGAATTGCACACGAAAATATGGTGTTCATTAGCGCGATGAATTCATCTTTTGTTAGCGCCGCTGAAACTAGCGGCAAGATTACTATTCGCAGACCTAATCAATATAGGCTCGCTTAATGGCCGCTGAAAACATTATCACCTACCACGAGCCAGACAAGATCTGGGTTAAGGATCCGAATGAGGCCGAGAAGTACACAATCAACTGGGCCAACTGGCTGAAGGGTGACACCATATCCTCAAGCGACTGGTATTCCAATGACTCCACAACCATCAGCGGAATTACCGTGGCAAGCGAAGCCAACACAACCACCACCGCAAGCGCCACTATCTCAAGCGGCTACCACGGCGGCAAGTACGTTTTGAGCAACCGCATTGTCACAGCCGCAGGATTCACCAAGGAAAAGAAGTTGATTATTAAGGTAGTAGATTCGGAGTATCGGAGGCTTTGTAACTGATGGCCGAACTAGGCCGCCCTGCCAAGTTTGCCTCAGTAGAGCAAATGCAGGAACAAATAGACCAGTACTTCAACAACCTGCCAACCAAGAAGATTGGTGAGTTTGATGTGCCTGTCGCAACCATGACAGGCTTAGCCCTACATCTTGGCTTTGAGTCCCGCCAATCGCTCTATGACTACGAGAAGAATGGAGATTTTTCTTACACAGTAAAAAGGGCGAGGCTAAAAATCGAGAACGAGTACGAAATGCAGCTCAGAACATCCTCTAGTCCATCTGGGGCAATCTTTGGCCTGAAGAACTTCGGGTGGTCAGATAAGCAAGAGCTTGAGCATTCGGGCAATCCTGACCGACCGCTCAAAACCAGCATGGTAGTCGAGTTCGTTAACGGGCCGGATGAAGGTTAAGATCCCGGCGAAGTTCAAGCCGTTATTCACCCCCAATCGATACAAGGTTTACTACGGCGGTAGAGGAGCGGCCAAGAGCTGGAATTTTGCCCGAGCCCTATTAATCCTTGGCGCACAGAAGACCATCCGCGTCCTGTGTACCCGTGAAGTCCAGAAGTCCATACGCGACTCAGTACACCGCCTGCTTAAAGACCAGATTGTAGAGCTTGGGTTAAGCGCCAATTACGCAGTATTCAATACTGAGATTAAGGGCGCTAACGGGACTGAGTTCATTTTCGAGGGCCTGAAACACGACCCAGAGAAGATCAAATCCTACGAAGGCGTTGATATCTGTTGGGTTGAAGAGGCCAATAAGGTCACTGATGAGTCATGGGATGTTCTTGTCCCAACGATACGAAAGCCAGGCTCTGAGATTTGGGTTAGCTTCAACACCGGATTTAAGTTCGACCCCACGTATCAGCGTTTCGTAGTCAATCCTCCTCCTGACGCTTTAGTTGTTAAGGCGACGTGGAGAGACAATCCTTTCCTGTCAGCCGAGCTGTTGGCGGAAAAGAACTACCTTGAGAAGGTCGATTACGAGAAGTATTTACACATTTGGGAAGGGGAATTAAGAACCCTTGCAGACGGCGCTATCTTCGGTGAACAGATCACCAAGGCCAAACAGGAAGGCCGGATACTCAATATCCCGATTGAGTCATCTTGCGAAGTCCACACCTTTTGGGACTTGGGTAAGAACGATCACACCGCAATATGGTTCATGCAGCAGGTAGGCATGGAACACCGCTTTATTGACTACCACGAGAACCGTCTTAAAGACATTGATTACTACGCCAGGGTAATCAAGGACAAAGGCTACCTCTACGGCACTCACTACATGCCGCACGACGTGGATGTTCAGTTGCTGGGCATGAAGACCACCCGAAAGCAGCAGTTCGAGCAGTCCGGCGTCAGGCCAATTGAAGTTATCCCGCGCATCCCCGACAAAATGGAAGGGATTGAGGCAGCCCGGAAGGTGTTCGGGAAATGCTGGTTTGATAAGACCAGATGTGATCGGGGTATCGAAACCCTTTCGAATTACCGCTTCATCTTCGATGAAGACAAAGATTCCTATAGATTGAAACCGCACCACGATTGGGCGAGTAACGGAGCTGATGCATTCATGCAATTTGCGCAAGGTTATAACCCTGAGACTGAAGACATGGACTTTGATATCCCCTCTGGAGTCGGCCTGTAATGGCAAGAACTAAGCCCGAGCAGCCGAAGGTGAAGGATGAGGAAATCGAAGCTGTTGTTGAGAGGTGCAAGAAGTTTCGCAAAGAAGCTTATGAAGCCGACTCCGAAAACCGCAAGGCGATGATTGATGATCTTTGGTTCGCGGCGCTTAAGCAGTGGCCAGAGGAGATAGCAAAGGAGCGTAACGGGCGCTTGATGCTCACCCTGGACAAAGTGAATCAGGGTTTAGGCGCTGTCATTGGCGATATGCGGGACAATCGCCCCTCCATCCGCGTGATGCCGGTTGACGATGAAGCCGACATTGAAACAGCCAAGGTGTTTGGCGGGCTTATCAACACCATCGAGCAAACCAGTAACGCGACAGACGTTTATTTGAGTGCTGCTGAGTTTCAGGTTAAGTGCGGATTTGGTGTGTGGAGGGTGGTAAACGAATTTGCCACCCATGACGCCTTTGAACAGGATTTATATGTTCAGCGGGTGAAGAACCCCTTGAACTGGTGGTTCGATCCGAGAGCCATTGAGAAAACCAAGCACGATGGCCGTGCTGTCGTTGGTTTAGTACAGCAGAACAAGGATGACTTTAAAGCAGAGTTCCCAGAGGTTGACGCTTCCGAAGTTGACGAGCTGTTCACCGGCGAAGGCTTTGGAGATTGGGTATCAGACGAAGACGTTATCTTTTGCGAGTACTACGAAAAGGTACCCAAGAAACGCACGATTTGTCTTCTGTCGAACGGCCACACGGTAGCCAAGGATGAACTGACCGACGAAGACCAGACTTTGATGGATCAGTACGGCCTGATGATCGTCAAGGAACGAGTAGTTGACTCGTATGTCATCCACTACTGGAAGGTAACAGGTAACACCGCATTCGATCACCACGAGTTGCCATACCAATATTTCCCTGTCATCCCTGTTTATGGGGTAGTAGAGAATATCGAGGGTGACGAGATTATCCGTGGTCTGGTTCGCCCCGCTAAAGACCCTCAACGGCTGTACAACTATTCAGCATCGGCTGATGTTGAACAGATGGCGTTACAGCCGAAAGCCCCGTTCATTGGAACGGGCAAGATGTTTGCCAAGTGGAAACATCTTTGGTATCGAGCGAATAAGGACACCTTGCCGTTTCTTGCGTACACTCCAGACCCGGCTGCTCCAGGCATGCGCCCCGAACGCTCACAACCCCCTGTTGCGTCGAGTGGATGGATTCAGCGAGCCCAGATAGCAGAGGGTGACATTAAAAGCTCCATGGGCGTACATGAGGCGTCATTCGGTCAAGAATCAAACGCGGTCAGTGGAAAGGCTAAACTGATCGAACAACAGTCCGGCGTCACCACGAACAGCGTCTACATGTTCAATCTCGCCGCAGCAATCGAGCATACCGGAAGAGTCTTGGTAGACATGATCCCGTTTTTCTACGACACCATGAGAGTTGTTAGGATCATGGGTGAAGACGGCCAGGAAGACTCTGTAACGATCAACAAGCCCTACACGAACGCAGACGGTAAGCAGATTGAACACGATCTGACCCGTGGTAAATATGACGTTCGAATATCAGTAGGGCCAAGCTACAAGACAAGGCGTTCACAAACTGTCGATCTTCTGATGCAGTGGGCGCAATCAGACCCAAGAATAATGCAGGTAGCGGGCGACATAATAGCCAAGAATCTAGATGTTCCTTACGCTGATGAACTGGCTTCTCGGCTATCGAGGCTATTACCCCCTGGCCTCGTGGAAGAAAAAGACCCCGAGAAGAAAGCCCAAATGGACCAAGCAGCACAACAAGCCCAGCAGCAGCAACAGCAAGCCATGGCTATTCAGGTCCAACAGGTTCTATCTGAGATAGAAGAGCGCAAATCCAAAACACAATTGAATCAGGCTAAGACCGCCGAAACACTGGAAGGTATCAAGACTGATCAAGTGAAATTACTTCAAGATTTCCTCGCCAATACGGCGTCTTCCTCGCAACCCGCGCAACAACAGAGGTAATTAAATGAGTACTGAAACATCGGTCGAACAGACCGCGAGCGCTCCTGCGCCTGTCGAAACCGCAGCCCCGGCACCTGCTGACGAAGCGAAAGAGCTTGAACTCGGTAGTATCGAT
>Ga0196963_10001261_pt1 | contig 17831 bp, 15 predicted proteins | sample S1_5metaG_FD_148600 | JGI IMG/M metagenome (GOLD analysis project Ga0196963, IMG submission 148600) | Soil microbial communities from Anza Borrego desert, Southern California, United States - S1_5 | ecosystem: Environmental > Terrestrial > Soil > Desert | place: USA: California | collected... | reverse complement strand
GCGCATCCTTGAGAACCGCCGCAACCTCTACGGCAAGGCCGACGCCGTAGTCGAAACCTCCGGCAAGGCGATCGACGAAAGCGCCAGGGAACTCGCCGCGGTTGCGGCCCGGCTGATCGACGACGCGGTTTAGGGCGATTGGACCAACATGCATTATCTTGCATGTTGGGGCGGGGGCGCGTATATCTCCGGATAACCGGGAGAGACACGGATGGTCAGTTTCGAGACCGATCCAGCGCGTTATCGCCATTGGCGCCTGAGCGTTGACGGGCCGATCGCCACACTGGCGATGGCGGTCGATGAGGATGGGGGCATCCGCGAGGGCTACAAGCTCAAGCTCAATTCCTACGATCTCGGCGTCGACATCGAATTCCACGACGCCGTGCAGCGCATCCGCTTCGAGCATCCGGCGGTCCGCACGGTCGTGCTGACCAGCGCGCGCGAGCGCATGTTCTGCGCCGGCGCCAACATCTACATGCTCGGCACCTCCAGCCATGGCTGGAAGGTCAATTTCTGCAAATTCACCAATGAGACGCGCAACGGGCTCGAGGATTCGAGCGCCGCGAGCGGCCTCAAATTCCTCTGTGCGGTGAACGGTCCCTGCGCCGGCGGCGGCTACGAGATCGCGCTGGCCTGCGACGAGATCGTCATGATCGACGATCGCTCGACCACGGTCAGCCTGCCCGAGGTGCCGCTGCTCGGCGTGCTGCCGGGAACCGGCGGCCTGACCCGCCTGACTGACAAGCGCAAGATGCGGCGCGATCTGGCCGATGTGTTCTGCACGTCGCCGGAGGGCGTGCGCGCCGAACGCGCCCGCGACTGGAAGCTCGTCGATCACATCGCGCGGCCGGCGGATTTCGAGCGGGTGGTGCGCGAACGCGCGACGGCGCTCGCCGCGACCAGCGACCGCCCGGCCGGCGGCAAGGGCATCGCGCTCTCTCCGCTTGAGCGCACAGCCGATGCGAGCGGCTATCGCTATTCCTCGCTCGACGTGACGCTCGATCCTGACGGACGAACCGCGACGTTCGTGATGAAGGCGCCCCCCAGTGCCGCCGCTGACGATATCGACACGATCCTCGCGCAAGGGGCGGCGTGGTGGCCCTTGCGCTTTGCGCGCGAGCTCGATGACGCCATCTTGAGCCTGCGGGTGAACCAGCCGGAGATCGGCATGTGGGTGCTGCGCTCGAGTGGCGACAGCGACGCCGTTCTCGCGGCCGGCAGCGCCATGCTGCGCCACAAGGATCACTGGCTGGTGCGCGAGACGATCGGCCTGTGGCGGCGGACCTTGCAGCGGCTCGACGTGTCGTCACGCAGCCTGTTCGCGATCATCGACAGCGGCTCGTGCTTTGCCGGCCTGTTCTTTGAAACGGCACTGGCCGCGGATCGCATCTACATGCTCGACGCCCCCGAGGCGGCGGCAGCGCCCGCCGTCGTGCTCGACGAGTTCAGTTTCAACAACCTGCTGACCACGCCGGCCCAACGGACACGCTTGGCGTTGCGTTTTCAGGACGAGGACAGTTCCATCGCCGCCTGCCGTGGCCGGCTGGGGCAGGCGCTGACCGCGCCCGAGGCGCTCAAGCTCGGCCTCGTCACCTTCGCGCCCGACGAGCTCGATTGGGAGGACGAGATCCGCCTGGCCATCGAGGAGCGCGCCTCGCTGTCGCCTGACGCGCTCACCGGTCTCGAGGCCAATCTGCGCTTCGGCGGAGCGGAGACGATGCTGACGCGAATCTTCGGCCGCCTGTCAGCCTGGCAGAACTGGATCTTCAACCGGCCCAACGCCGTCGGAGAGAAGGGTGCCCTCAAGCTCTTCGGCTCCGGCAGCAAGGCGCGGTTCGATTGGGAGCGTGTGTGATGTCGATCTCCTACGCCGAGCGCATTCCCAACAACGTCAACCTGACCGAAAACCGCGTGCTGCAGCGCGCGCTGGAGCACTGGCAGCCGCGTTTCCTGAGCTGGTGGCGCGACATGGGGCCCACCGATTTCAACGGCGCCGAGGTCTATCTGCGCACGGCGACCAGCGTCGATCCCCAAGGCTGGGCGACGTATGGCAGTGTGAAGATGCCCGATTACCGCTGGGGCATTTTCCTCGCCGAGCAGTTTCCTGACCGCACGATCGGCTTCGGCGATCTGCGGGGCAGACCGGTGTGGGAACAGGTGCCGGGCGAGCACCGCTCAACCCTGCGCCGCCTGATCGTCACGCAGGGCGATACCGAGCCGGCCTCCGTCGAGCAGCAGCGCCTGCTCGGCCATACCTGTCCGTCGCTCTACGATCTGCGCTCGCTGTTCCAGATCAATGTCGAGGAAGGCCGTCACCTCTGGGCGATGGTGTACCTGCTGCACGCCTATTTCGGTCGCGACGGCCGCGAGGAGGCCGAGGGGCTGCTCGAGCGTCATTCGGGCAACCGCGACAATCCGCGCATCCTCAATACCTTCAACGAGCCGGTCGAAGACTGGCTGTCGTTCTTCTTCTTCACCTATTTCACCGACCGCGACGGAAAGTTCCAGCTCAAATGCCTGGCGGAGAGTGGCTTCGACCCGCTGGCCCGCACCTGCCGTTTCATGCTGACCGAGGAGGCCTATCACATGTCGGTGGGCATGCTCGGCCTCGGCCGGGTGATCAAGCGCACGGCCGAGGTGATGAAGGAGATCGGCTCGGACGACCCCGAGGCGGTGCGCCGCGCCGGGGTCGTCGACCTGCCGACCTTCCAGCGCTATCTAAATTTCTGGTTCACCTCGTCGCTCGACCTCTTCGGCTCCGAAGTCTCGAGCAACGCCGCCACCACCTTCGCCAACGGCATCAAAGGCCGTCCCGACGAGGAAACGGCGTTCGAGGATCATGATATCCGCGAGGCCTCGTTCACCGTCGACTCGCCGAAGGGTCGCGAGGACGTGCCGATGCGTAACGCTCTCAACGAGGTCGTGCGCGAGGCCTACATCAAGGACTGCGAGGTCGGCCTGCGCCTGTGGAACCGCACGCTTTCGAAGGCGGGCGTCAACTTCGAGATCCGCCTGCCGAGCTCGCGCTTCAACCGCACCGTCGGAATGTGGACCGGCCAGCCGGTCGATCCCGCGGGCGCCATGATGCCGGTGGAAAGCTGGGCCCGGCAGAAGGCATCCTGGCTGCCGTCGGAGAGCGACCGCGCCTTCGTGAAGTCGCTGATGCAGCGCGTGGTCGAGCCCGGCAAGGTCGCGGGCTGGATCGCACCGCCGGAGCGTGGCGTGGGCACGCATCCGCCGCAGCACGAATACGTGCGGCTGTAACCGCGGCGGCATCGGCGCTACAGTCGCCGGTATTCCGACCGATCGTTTCACCCGCCGTCTATTTCTTCTTGCCGCTGTCGCGGCCGCGATGCTTGTGGCGGCGCCGTTGCGCGCCGCCGAGCCGTGGCTCATCGCCTTCGAGACCGGCGGCAATACCGACACGTCGGTTCCGTTTGCCGGGCGTGCCGAAACGACAGCGGTCCTGATCTCGGAGCTTGGCCCCTCCGTGCTGGCGGCGGCTGGCCTCGATCCTGGCGGCTTCGACGCCGAAATCGTGCCGGGAGGCTACGAAGGCAAGGTCAACCCCGCGGTACTGCTCGCACTGGAGGGCAGCGAAGATGAGGCGCGCCGCGCCGCTGCCGCGTTCGGTCATGTCTTCGAGCAATCGTCGGTGCTCGTCTGGCGGGAAGCGCCGGCGGGAAGTCTGGTCGCCGCCGTGACCTTGCCGTCGGTGACCCCGAACCTTGCCGAGCATTTCTTCCGGCTCGCCGGGGCGATCGAGCGCGGCCTGTCGGGCGGATTCACGGCGCGCGGCAACCAGCTTCTGTTCATCAATCTGCGCGGCCGCGACGGCCGGCCGCTGAGCGGACTCGAGGACGAGGCGTTCGTCGCGGCACTTGAGCGCGCGGCCGGGGTGTTCGGCGGGATTGCCAGTGTGTCCACGGCGCGGGTGGCGGCGACGCTGGTCGAACAGGCGGACTACGCGGGGCTGATCGGTGCGGCCGGGCCGACCCTGGACCGTCTCAAGGCCCGCCGTGCGGAACTGGCTGGGCGACGCTGATTACTTCTTTCCGGTGTCGGATCCGGCGTCGATATTGAAGACTTCGCGCATGATCTTGTGAATGTCGCGCGAGGCTTCGTCCGAGAGCTTGATGCCCTCGTGGACGAAATCCTGACCTTCGCTGATCGCCTTGTGGCCGCCGGCAATATAGATGTCCATGAGCTCGCGGATGCGGCCGAAGGTCTGAACGGGCAGGGCTTCGGCGCGCATCTGGAACACGGCGGTAATCGAGCCGAGGCGCTGCAGGATCGCCTCGAGCTCCTGCTTGCGCGCCGCGTCCATCTTCAATGGCGCGGCGTTCTTCGCCTTCTCCGCGCGGATATCGGCTTCGGTCTTCCAGTTGCTCATCGTCGTCTCCGGCAATCGGTATTGGTTAATGTACCACGACCGCCCGGATTCGCAGGCAAACCGCAAAAATTTCTGGGCTCAACGCCGCCCGCGCGGAGGGACGCTCTTGATCACCAGGTCGATGAACCGCCGCACCACGGCCGAGCGCTCGTTGCGCCGATGGGCAAAAGTCAGCGGGGCGCGCAATGGCGGCCGATCCTTCAATGTGCTGAAGGCGACGCCATCCATACGGAGGCCGCGCATTGATGCCGGCACGATCGACACGCCGAGACCCGCCGCCACCAGGTTCAGCGTCGACACCATACGCGGCGCCTCCTGTCCGACATGCGGAGTGAACCCGGCCCGGTGGCAGCCGCCGAGGATCGAATCGTAGAGGCCCGGGCCGCTCGGCCGGCGGTAAAGGAGAAACGTCTCAGCGGCGAGCGCCGACAACGGCAGCGCTTCGCCCTCCGGCCGTTGGGCCAGCGGATGCGCGGCCGGCAGGGCGGCGACCATCTCTTCCTCGAGAACCGGCCGCACCTCGAGACCGAGCGGATCGGCCACCGGCGAGCGGATGAAAGCGGTATCGATGCGCTCCTGCCGCAGCGCCTCGACGAGTTCGCTCGTGCCGCCTTCTTCCAGCACCAGCGAGATCAGCGGAAAGGCGTCGCGGAAGGCGCGGATGATCCGCGGCATGAAGGGGTGGAAGGGCACGGAGCTGGTGAAGCCGACGGTGATGCGGCCCTGCTCGCCGCGCGCCGCGCGTTTCGTGGCGGCAATGGCGTGCTCGACCCGGGCCAGGATCACTTGCGCGTCGGCCAACAGCGCTTCTCCGGCTTGCGTCAGCTCGACGCCGCGCGGTTTGCGGCGGAAGAGCTGCACGTCGAGCTCGGCTTCGAGGGCCTGAATCTGCTGGCTGAGCGGCGGCTGCTGCATGCCCAGCCGCTCGGCTGCGCGCGTGACGTGTTTCTCTTCGGCGACGGCAACGAAATAGCGCAGGTGGCGGAGCTCCATGCCATATCGCTACCATATGGAAATCGGATATTCCATATATTAGACAGATGGACAGGCCCGGCCTAGGCTGATCAGCATGAGCCATGCCCTTCACCTGCTGACCCTGCAATTCCTCGCCTGGATCGCCGAGCGACCCCGGACTTACACCGAAACCATGGAGGCTTGGCGCACCAGTTGCCCGCGGCTCTCCGTGTGGGAGGACGCTACAATCGACGGCCTCGTCTGCCTGGAAGGCGGCCCTGATCGTCAAACATTGGTGCGCCTGACTGCCACCGGCGAGGCGCTCCTTCAGGCGCCGGCTATGCCGTCCGACGTGCGGTAGAGGTCGCATGCAAAATTAACCAAATTTAACTCTTGGCGTGCTAGATCAACGACTTCTTGACGGCCTTCACGCCATCTTCGCGCCCGCCGTCGCCCATCGTTCCTTATTGGGAAAAGGAGCTCCCGCCGTGCCCGCTATTGGCCAAGACACCCTCAAAACCCGCCGCACCCTGACCGCCGGCGGCAAGTCCTACGACTATTTCAGCCTCGAGGCGGCGGCCAAGGCCGGTGTCGGCGACATCTCACGACTGCCGGTGTCGCTGAAATATCTCCTGGAGAACCTGCTGCGCTACGAAGACGGCCGCAGCGTCTCGGTCGACGACATCAAGGCCATGGGCCAGTGGGCCAAGGACCGCCGTTCGGACCGCGAGATCGCCTACCGCCCGGCGCGCATCCTGCTGCAGGATTTCACCGGCGTCCCCGCCGTCGTCGACCTCGCCGCGATGCGCGACGCGATGGTCCGCATGGGCGGCGACCCGAAGAAGATCAACCCTCTCTCGCCTGTCGATCTGGTCATCGACCACTCGGTGCAGATCGACCATTACGGCACCAAGGACGCGTTCGAGAAGAACGTGAAGCTCGAATACGAGCGCAACGGTGAGCGCTACGACTTTCTCCGGTGGGGCGCGCAGGCCTTCGCGAATTTCCGCGTCGTGCCGCCGGGCACCGGCATCTGCCACCAGGTGAATCTCGAGAACCTCTCGCAGACCGTGTGGACGGCGGATATCGACGGCAAGACCGTCGCCTATCCCGACACGCTGGTCGGCACCGACAGCCACACGACCATGGTCAACGGCCTCGCCGTGCTCGGCTGGGGTGTCGGTGGCATCGAGGCCGAAGCGGCGATGCTGGGCCAGCCCATCTCCATGCTGATACCCGAAGTCGTCGGCTTCAAGCTCAACGGCAAGATGAAGGAAGGCATGACGGCGACCGACCTCGTGCTCACCGTCACGCAGATGCTGCGCAAGAAGGGCGTGGTCAACAAGTTCGTCGAGTTCTACGGCCCCGGTCTTGATTCGCTGTCGCTGGCCGATCGCGCCACGATCGGCAATATGGCGCCCGAATACGGCGCCACCTGCGGCTTCTTCCCGATCGACCAGGAGACGGTCAACTATCTGAAGTTCACCGGCCGCGATGCCGGCCGCGTCGCTCTCGTCGAGGCTTATGCCAAGGCGCAGGGCATGTGGCGCGATGCTTCCACGCCCGATCCGGTGTTCACTGACACGCTCGAGCTCGACATGGGCACCGTCGAGCCGTCGCTCGCCGGGCCGAAGCGCCCGCAGGACCGCGTCGCGCTGTCCGGGGCGAAGCAGGGCTTTGAAAAGGCGCTGCCCGAGCTCCTTGGCCCGAAAGCCGCCAAGGGACCGGTCAAGGTCAACGGCGCCAATCACGAGCTCAAGCACGGCGACGTCGTCATCGCCGCCATCACCTCGTGCACCAACACCTCGAACCCGGCCGTGCTGATGGCCGCCGGTCTCGTCGCGCGCAACGCCCGCGCCAAGGGCCTGCGCGCCAAGCCGTGGGTCAAGACCTCGCTCGCACCCGGCTCGCAGGTGGTACAGGACTATCTGGCCGCCGCCGGCCTGCAGGAGCATCTCGACGCCATCGGCTTCAACATCGTCGGCTTCGGCTGCACGACCTGCATCGGCAACTCCGGCCCGCTGCCGGACAACATCGCCGAGGCGATCGACGAGAACGACATGACGGTGTGCGCCGTGCTGTCGGGCAACCGCAATTTCGAAGGCCGTGTCCACGCCCAGGTGAAGGCAAACTACCTGGCCTCGCCGCCGCTGGTCGTTGCCTACGCGCTCGCCGGCTCGCTGCTCGTCGATATCAGCAAGGACTCTCTGGGCGAGGGCTCGGACGGCAAGCCGGTCTACCTCAAGGATATCTGGCCGTCGAACGCCGAGGTCCACGAGACGATCCGCAAGGCGCTGACGCCGGAGATGTTCCGCAAGCGCTACGCCAATGTCTTCACCGGCGACGCGCTGTGGCAGAAGATGAAGCCGGCCGCCGGCATGACCTACAACTGGAACGACGGCAGCACCTACGTGAAGCTGGCGCCGTACTTCGAGGGCATGCCGAAGGAGCCGGGAAGCCTCAGCGACGTCACGGGTGCGCGCCCGCTCGCCATCCTGGCTGACAGTATCACCACCGATCACATCTCGCCCGCCGGCTCGATCAAGAAGGACGGCCCGGCCGGCAACTATCTGATCGAGCGCCAGGTGCGGCCGCAGGACTTCAACTCCTTCGGTGCGCGCCGCGGCAATCACGAAGTGATGATGCGCGGCACCTTCGCCAACATCCGTCTGAAGAACGAGACGGCGCCGGGCACGTCGGGCGGTGTGACCAAGCACCAGCCGTCGGGTGAGGTCATGTCGATCTTCGAGGCGGCGGAGCGCTACAAGAAGGAAGGCGTGCCGCTGGTCATCTTTGGCGGCAAGGAATACGGCACCGGCTCATCCCGCGACTGGGCGGCCAAGGGCACCTTGCTTCTGGGTGTCAAGGCCGTGATCGTCGAGACCTTCGAGCGTATCCATCGCTCGAACCTCGTCGGCATGGGCGTGCTGCCGCTGATGTTCCCCGAGGGTGTTGACCGCAAGAGCCTCAAACTCGATGGCACGGAGATCATCGACCTCGCCGGCATCAAGGGCGGCATCAAGCCGCGCATGACGGTCACCATGACCATCACCCGCAAGGACGGCAAGAAGGAGACCGTGCCGCTGCTCTGCCGCATCGACACGCTCGATGAGGTTGAGTATTTCCGCCACGGCGGAATCCTGCCCTACGTGCTGCGCAGCCTGTTGAAGGCGGCGTAACGACGGACGAAACCGCGGCGGCCAGATTTTTTCAGACTCAGAGCCGCCGCGGCTCTTCGCTCGAGGGCGGCACCGGCCGCGGTCTCGCCGGGTTGACCCGCCGGATCACGATGTCCCCGTATTCGTTGATCTGCGGCATCTCGTATTGCGGCAGATTCTGTAACGCCAGTCCCAGCGCCCGCAGCAGGTTCTCGATGCCCGAGCGCAGCAGCGACTCCGGGGTCTGTTCCTGGGAGGACGGGGGCGGGGGCGTCTGGGCCGCGGCGGGTCCATAGGCGGACGCCAAGGCCGCGCTGAGGATCAGGGCATAGGCAAGGTTGGTCATGGCGCGCCTTTCCAATCGCTCGCCTGTCATAACGCGCAGCCGGGCACCTCTATTCACGGTGGCGTGACCGGCCTCACCGCTTGGTGATTTGCTGAAACGAGGCTTGGGGGCGAAAGTGCCGCGCATGAAAACCTCCCTTGTCGCGGTGGCTGCCCTGGTCGGACTCGCCGCCCCCGCGCCGGCCGCCGAGCGTACTAACCCTATCGTGGTTGAGCTCTTCACCAGCCAAGGCTGCAGCTCGTGTCCACCGGCCGACGCCTTCCTCGGGGAACTCACGAAACGCCGCGACGTGCTGGCCCTCGCCTGGCATGTCGACTACTGGGATTATATCGGCTGGAAGGATCCCTTCGCCCAGCCGGCCTTCACGGCGCGCCAGCGCGACTATGGCCGCGCGCTCGCCCAGCGCTACGTCTATACGCCGCAGATGGTTGTCGACGGACGGCTGCAAGGAGTGGGCTCCGAGCGGCCGGCGATCGACCGGCTGATCGCCCAGGCGGCACGGCAGCACGGCCTGAACGGGGCCAGTCGTCCATCGCTGCGGCTCGACGGCGGTGCGGTGCGGATCGAAGGCGGAATGTTTGAGGCATCGTCGCCGGCGGTGGTCTGGCTGGCGCTGTTCGAGCCGGAGAGCAGCACGCGCGTGGCGCGGGGCGAGAATGCCGGACGCAGCCTCGGCAATTACAACATCGTGCGCGAGCTGCGCGTGCTCGGCCGCTACAGCGGCGAGGCTACGTCGTTGCCGCTGGGTCTCGACGCATCGGCGGCCGGCAAGGGTCGCGCCATTGTCGTACAGCGCGAGACTCCCGCCGGGCCTGGGCCGATTCTTGCCTCGCTGGCGATCGACCCGCCGCGCTAGGCGCCGAAGCTTCTTCCGAGAACAGCGGTCATCCGGCGCGCGAACCCCGCCGGATCGGGTATCGGCTCGCCCTCGAGTAGGCGCGCCTGATCGAGCAGCAGGAATGCCGCGTCGTTCAGCTGATCGTTGTCGCTGCCCTTGCCGACCGCCGCGACCAGCGAGCGGATCAGCGGATGCTCGGCGTTGATCTCGAGGATGCGCTTCGACTCCTTCTCGATCTGCTTGTGCAAACGCAGCATGCGCTCGAGGTGGATATCGAGATCGTTCTCGTCGGCCACGAGGCAGACCGGGCTGTCGGTCAACCGCTGCGACACGCGCACATCTTTCACGGCGTCCTGCAGGGTCAGGCGCAGCAGCGCAATCAGCGGCGCGACATCCGCCTCGGCTTCGGGCGCTTTTTTCTCGGCCCCTTCGGGCAATGGAATCTTCGCCAGATCGGCGCCGCCGCGGGTGACCGACTTGAATTTCTTGCCCTGATAGGCGCCGACCTGCGCCGTCCAGAACTCGTCCACCGGATCGTTGAGCAGCAGGACTTCGACGCCGCGCTTGCGATAGCCTTCGAGATGCGGGCTGGTCGTAAGCGACGCCTGCTCGTCGCCGGCGATGTAGTAGATCGCCTCCTGGCCTTCCTTCATCCTGCTGACATAGTCGGCGAGGCTGTGCAGGCCCGGTCCGTGCGTGCTGGCGAAGCGCACGAGGTTGAACAGCTTGTCCCGGTTCGGCACATCCTCGTAGAGGCCTTCCTTGAGGACAGCGCCGAAATTCTCCCAGAATTTCGCGTAGTCCTCGGGAGAGTCCTTGGCCTTCTTGTCGAGTTCGCTGATGACACGGCCGATAACACCGGCGCGGATCAGCGACAGCACCGGGTTGTTCTGGAGCATCTCGCGGCTGATATTGAGCGGCAAATCCTCGGAATCGACGACGCCGCGCAGGAAGCGCAGATATCCCGGCAGCAGGTCCTTTTCGCCATCGGTGATGAAGACGCGGCGAACATAAAGTTTCACGCCGTGCTTGCGGTCCGGATGGAAGAGGTCGAGCGTGCGCGATCCCGGCACGTAGAGCAGGCCGGTGTATTCGATCTTGCCTTCGGCCCGCCAGTGGAGGGTCAGCCAGGGCTCATCGAAGGCGTGTGCGACGTGGTGGTAGAACTCCTTGTGCTGCGCGGCCGTGATCTCGTTGCGCGGCCGCGTCCACAGCGCCGAGGCGCGGTTGAGCGTCTCGCCGCGCTCGCCGCCAAGCCGGATCGGGATCGCCACGTGATCCGAATACTGGCGGATGATGGCGCGGAGGGTTTCAGGATCGAGGAACTCGTTGGCATCCTCGCGCATATGGAGGATCACCGCGGTCCCGGGTGCCGGCCTTTCGATCGCTTCGATCGTGTATTCGCCTTGGCCATCGGAGGCCCAACGCCAGGCCTGGTCCTCGCCGGCGCGCCGCGTCTCGACGGTGACTCGGTCGGCGACCATGAAGGCCGAGTAGAATCCGACCCCGAACTGGCCGATCAGGGGCATGTCCTTCTTGGCGTCGCCGGTCAGCGACTTCATGAACGCCGCCGTGCCGGACCGCGCAATGGTCCCCAGATTCTCCACGAGCTCGGCGCGACCCATGCCGATGCCGTTGTCGGCGACGGTCAGGGTGCGGGCCGCGGCATCGAGGGTCAGCTCGATGCGGAACTCGGTGTCCGGCGGCGCCAGGTCGGGCCGGGTCAACGCCTCGTAACGGCGGCGATCGCAGGCGTCCGAGGCGTTGGAGATCAGCTCGCGCAGGAAGACGCGCCGGTCGCTGTAGAGCGAGTGCGCGACGATGTCGAGCAGGCGGCCGACTTCGGCCTGAAAGCTTAAGGTCTCGGAGGTAGAAGCGGTCTGGCTCATGGGTTACCCGGTATGCTTGGCGGCCAGCATTTAGGCACAGCTTGCCGGACGGGCAAGAGGGTATGCAGCGAAGAGCCACGCGTAAGGCTTGAAATGTCCGGCGAATCGCCCAATTGTTGAGGCGTGAACACAGTCGGCGGGTCGTCGCGGTCGCCCTCGGGCGGCGCGCGCATCGTCGCGGTGCTGGGGCCGACCAACACCGGTAAGACCCACCTCGCGCTGGAGCGGATGCTCGCGCACCGCAGCGGCATGATCGGCTTCCCGCTGCGCCTGTTGGCCCGGGAAAACTACGACAAGATTGCCCGCCTCAAAGGCCGCGACAGCGTCGCCCTGGTCACCGGGGAAGAGCGCATCCTGCCACCCAACCCGCGCTGGTTCGTGTGCACGGTCGAGGCCATGCCCCTCGACCGTGAGGTCGCCTTTCTGGCGATCGACGAGATCCAGATGGCGGCGGACCGGGAGCGCGGTCACGTGTTCACCGACCGCCTGCTCCACGCCCGCGGCTACGCTGAGACGATGTTCCTCGGCGCCGAGACCGCCAAGCGGCTGATCCGTGCCCTTGTTCCGGGGGTTGAGTTCGTGGCGCGCCCGCGTTTCTCCACCTTGAGCTGGACCGGGCCGAAGAAGATCACCCGGCTGCCACGCCGGTCGGCGGCGGTGGCGTTCTCCGCCGCCGAGGTCTACGGCATGGCCGAGCTGGTCCGCCGCCAACGCGGTGGTGCCGCGGTGGTCTTCGGCGCGCTCAGCCCGCGCACGCGCAACGCCCAGGTGGCGATGTACCAGGCCGGTGAGGTCGATTTCCTGGTCGCAACCGACGCGATCGGCATGGGCCTCAACATGGATATCGACCATGTCGCCTTCGCCCAGCTGGCGAAGTTCGATGGGCGTGGCATGCGGCGGCTGACGCCGGCGGAACTCGGCCAGATCGCCGGCCGCGCCGGGCGTCACATGAATGACGGCACGTTCGGCACGACGACCAGCGTCGGGGGCCGCGAGCTCGGCGCGCTCGATCCGGAGACAATCACCGCGATCGAGGAGCATCGGTTCCCGCCGTTGGCGGCGTTCCAATGGCGCAATTCCGATCTCGAGTTCGTGTCGCCCGGCGCGCTGCTGTCGAGCCTCGACGCGCCGCCGCCCATGCCGGGTCTGTTCCGCACGCGCGATGCCGACGACCACCTGACTCTGGCGGCACTGGCGCGCGATCCGGTGATTGCCGAACTGCGCGGCGAGCGCGACATGCGTCTGCTGTGGGAAACCTGCCAGATCCCCGATTTCCGTAAGGCGTTGGGCGACGCGCACGTCAATCTCGTGGCGCGCATCTTCGGCCATCTGCGCAACGACGGGCGCCTGCCGACCGACTGGATCGCGGCGCAGATCGCCCGGCTGAGCAATGTCGACGGCGATATCGACGCGCTTCTGGAGCGTATCGCGCGGATCCGCACCTGGACATACGTCTCGCATCGCCCGCACTGGCTGGAGGACGCCGAGCAGTGGCAGGCCCGCGCCCGCGAGGTCGAAGATCGCCTGTCCGATGTGCTGCACGAAAGGCTGACCCAGCGTTTCGTCGACCGCCGCGCGGCGGCGCTGGCGCGGGCGCGCAAGGCCGGCGGCGGCTTGGCGGCGGCGGTCAACGATCAGGGCGAGGTGACCGTCGAAGGCGAGTTCACCGGCAAGCTCGAAGGCTTCAATTTCGTGGCTGATGCCGAGGCCCGCGACAGCGGCGGCCGCGACCTCCTGGCGGCGGCCAACAAAGCCCTGCGCCGCGATGCCGGCGAGCGGGTCCGCAGCTTCCTCGCCGCGAGCGATGACGCGTTCGCCCTCGACGAGCGTGGGCTGGTGCGCTGGCAGGGCCAGCCCGTCGGCAGGCTTATGCCGGGCGACACGCCGCTGGCGCCGCGCGTGAGCATCCTGCCGGCGGACCTGCTCGAGGCACGCCACCGCGATGACGTGCGCCGCCGTCTGCAGGGGTGGTTGGACGCTCATCTCCTGCGGGCGCTCGCTCCGTTGTGCGCTTTGCGGGATGCGCCGCTGACAGGCGCCGCCCGTGGCCTGGCGTTCGAGCTGGTGCTGCGTCTCGGCTGCGTCGCACGGCGGGACGTGTCCGCGCAGTTCGAGGCCTTGGACAAGCGTGATCGCGCGGCGTTGGCGGCGCTCGGCGTTCATTTCGGCCAGGTCGCGATCTACATGCCGGCCTTGCGCGCGCCCGGCAGCACGCTGCTGCGAGCCCAGCTCTGGGCGTGCGCGCAGGGGAAAGATCCCGCCGAAATCTGCGCCGCGATCCCGCGCCAGCGTTCGATCCCGCGCAGCGCGGCGCTACTGCCGTCCGGCTTTTACAATGCCTGCCTCTATCTCTTCGCCGGCCCGGTGGTGGTGCGCGCCGATCGTCTCGAAGGGCTGGCGGGGCGTCTGCGCGGCCTCGCGAAACTGGGGCCGTTTGCCGCCACGCGGGATTTCGCCGCCTCGATCGGGGTGGGCGAGCACAGCCTCGCTGGCGTGCTGGCCGCCCTCGGCTATCGGGCGATGCCCGGGATGGTGTTCGTGCCGCGTCCGGCGCGGCGAGCGGCCGCCGAGCCCGACCGCGCCGCCGACGAAGCCTCTCCGTTCGCCAGCCTGCGCCGGCTCAAGCCGCGGTGAGCGAAGCGTCCCAGCGCCTCGACAAGTGGCTGTGGTGCGCGCGTTTCTTCAAATCGCGCAGCCTGGCGGCGAAATTCTGCGACGAAGGCCGGCTGCGGGTCTCGGGCCACGTGACCAACAAAGCGCATTACAGCGTGCGTCCCGGCGACGTCTTAACCTTTCCGCTCGGCCCGCATATCCGCGTCATCAAGGTCCTGGCCCTGGCGGTGCGCCGGGGTCCGTCCCCGGAAGCCCGGGCGCTTTATGAGGATCTGGCATGTCCGGTTTCGCTTGATTCGAAACTCCCGAACCCTGACATTGGCCGCCGTGATTCCGGCGCCGGGCGGCCGACGAAAGCTGACCGCCGCGCTCTCGATCGTCTGCGCAACGAGCCCGACGACGAGTAGGTCGCTCAAGGGAGGATAGTGTGGAGTTGGACGCAGCATTCTGGTTGGCCCTGGTCCAGATCATCGGAATCAACATCATCCTGTCGGGCGATAATGCTGTCGTCATCGCGCTGGCTTGCCGCAACCTGCCGCCTCAGCAGCAGAAATGGGGCATCATCCTGGGCGCCGGCGCCGCGGTTGTGCTCCGCGTCATCTTCACGATCTTCATCGTCTACCTGATGACGGTGCCTTATCTGAAGTTTGTCGGCGGGCTGCTGCTCTTCTGGATCGGCTACAAGCTGCTGATGCCCCAGGACGACCATGGGCAGGTCGATGCCGGCGCCAATCTTTGGGCCGCCGTGCGTATCGTTCTGATCGCCGATGCGGTCATGAGCCTCGACAACGTCCTCGCGGTGGCCGCCGCCGCAAAGGGCAGCATCTCCCTGCTGATCATCGGCCTGGTCATCAGCGTGCCGCTCGTCGTCTACGGAGCGACGCTGCTCATCGCCCTGATCAACCGCTGGCCGGTCATCATTCCCGGCGGCGCTGCCTTGATCGGCTATATCGGGGCCGAGGTCATGATCACGGACCATGCCATCGAGCCTTGGATCAATGCGAACATGCACTGGCTACATGATTGGGGTCCGCTGCTCGGCGCCGTTGGCCTGGTGGCTCTTGGCCGCTTCGTTGCGCCCGCTCCCGCACCCTCGGCCAGTACTGTGGCCGGCGAAGCAGCGGGTGCCGCTGCCGTGGCGGGCGCCGCCGTCGGTCTCCAGCTCCTGGCTCGTGGCGTTCTGACGCGCGCGCCGCTGCTGGTGGCGAGCGCCGCCAGTGCCCTGGGATACAACGCCGGCCTCGACAACTCCGGCGGAGACCCGAGCGCCATGGTGCAAACCCTATTCGCGATCCGGCCGGTCTTCGCAGCCGTCATTGCCGTGCTGGTCGGCGAAATGGTCGGCTGGCTGGCCCGTCGTATGCGCGGGGAGCAGGCCGCAAGCCATTCTCCGACAGGACATTGACGCCCCGGCGGCGGGCCTTGCCGGTCTTTCCCCTTCTTAAGGCGCTGCCGGCATCCTATATGTCGGCGGCGTTCCTATTTCCGGGTCCTTGATCGTGGATTGGCTGCTAAGCCCCGAGATACTGGCGAGCCTTGTCACTCTGACGGCGCTCGAGATCGTCCTCGGGATCGACAATATTGTGATGATCGCGGTCATTGCCAATGCGCTGCCGGAGCGCCAGCGTGACCATGCGCGCCTCGTCGGCCTGTCGCTGGCGCTCATCACCAGGCTTCTTCTGCTTTTCCTCATCAGCTGGATCGCCGGTCTCGTACAGCCTCTCTTTTCGGCATTTGGACAGCCCTTTTCCGGCCGAGATCTGATCATGCTCGGTGGTGGGCTCTTCCTCATCTGGAAGGCTGTCCACGAGATGCACGCCGCGGTCGAGGAAGCCGGCGGTCAGGGCGGGCCGCGGCAGGTGGGCAGCTTTTCCGCCGCGATCGCGCAGATCGTCGTTCTCGACGTTGTCTTCTCGTTCGATTCGGTCATCACGGCCGTGGGTATGGCGCGCGATCTCTGGGTCATGGTCGTGGCGATCATCATCGCCATGGCCGTCATGCTCTTCGCCTCCGGGCCCATCATGCGCTTCATCCACGCCCATCCGACGGTGAAGATGCTGGCGCTCGCCTTCGTGCTGCTGATCGGCATGGCGCTCGTCGCCGACGGATTCCAGTTCCACATTCCCAAGGGCTACATCTACGCGGCGATGGCCTTCTCGGTCCTCGTCGAATCGCTCAACGTCATGGTCAGCCGGCGCCGCGCTCGATCGGCCGCGCTGGCACGCGGAGACGGAGCCGGGCCGCTGGTAAGCGCCGGCCGGCCGCTCAAGGTCCTTATCCCGGTCGATGGTTCAGCCAGTGCTGAACGCGCCATTCGCGAGGTCGCGGAACTGGCGAGGAACAACACCCCGGTCGACGTCCACCTCGTCAATGTTCGCCCCTCGATCGGGAGTGCCCGTAGCTATGTCGGTGTCGACGCGGTGCAGGAGTTCCAGCGCCGGGAGGCCGACAAGGCCCTGGCGCCGATGCAGGCCGTGGCCGAGCGGGAGCGGCTCGCGGTGACCGTGCATGTCGCGGTCGGATCGATCGGGGCCGCCGTGGCGCGCCTGGCCCGGGAGATCGATGCCGACCGTATCGTGATGGGCACCGGTGCCGGCAATGCTCTGGGCGGCGTGCTCCTCGGCAATGCCGCGACCGACGTCCTGCACCACGCGGCGGTGCCGGTGACGCTGGTCAAGTAGCCTCGCCGCCTCGCTTTCCCCCAATTCCTGCAGGGTTGCGCAGGCGGAATCGCCGTGTTACGCAGCCGCCCATTCCACGTCTCGTTCTCGGAGTGTCTCGACGATGACCTATGTCGTCACCGAAGCCTGCATCAAGTGCAAGTACATGGACTGCGTCGAGGTCTGCCCCGTCGATTGCTTCTACGAGGGCGAGAACATGCTGGTGATCAAGCCGGCCGAGTGCATCGATTGCGGCGTCTGCGAGCCGGAATGCCCGGCCGAGGCGATTATCCCGGATACCGACCCGGGCGCCGAGAAGTGGGTAACAATCAATACGCAATACGCCGAAGAATGGCCGAATATTACCCGGAAGGGCGAGGCCCCTACCGATGCCGACACCTGGAAAGGTGTCCCAGAAAAATTCGACAAGCATTTTAATCCTAAAGCCGCCGCCCGATAACCGCGAGAATGTCTTTGTTTTCTTATTTTTAGGCCCCTGTCCCTGGGGACGGGGGGTGCAACTGTTGTAAGAATGTGATACGATTACAACATTATCGGGTGAGCAACTGCATGCGCCCGGGCGGACCAAGAATTTAAGGTCCGCATCGGGCAGCGAAAAGCCCGCGACATGGAAATGTTCCGCTGACATCTGCCAGATCGGTCTGGCGGGGAGGCCACGGAATTGCCCTGTCGAGGGTTCGCGGGCGCGGCAGTGCCGTCTATGTGAAAGGTGGTGTATGAGCGGTACCAAGAGCAAGACGGGGATCAAGAAGGTCGCGCGGGAGACCGACGATGTCGGTTACGCCTCGGGCGATCACGTCGTCTACCCGACGCATGGGGTCGGGAAGATCACCAGCATCGAGAGCCAGGAAATCGTCGGCCAGAAGCTGCGCCTGCTCGTGATCCAGTTCGATAAGGACCGGATGACGCTGCGCGTGCCTGTAACCAAGGCGAAAACCTCGGGTCTCCGTCGTCTATGC
>Ga0196963_10001260_pt1 | contig 17846 bp, 16 predicted proteins | sample S1_5metaG_FD_148600 | JGI IMG/M metagenome (GOLD analysis project Ga0196963, IMG submission 148600) | Soil microbial communities from Anza Borrego desert, Southern California, United States - S1_5 | ecosystem: Environmental > Terrestrial > Soil > Desert | place: USA: California | collected... | reverse complement strand
AGCGAGGCGACCGAGAAGCTGTTGAGGCCGGATCCGGCGACGGAGATCAGCGTGAAGAACAGGAAGGAAAGCCAGATCGCCGGCAGCTTGAGGAAGTCGCTGCCCCCCGCGGCGTCATCCTTGCGACCGGGGCGCTGATCGGCGAGCGCCTCCTTCTGCCAGAGCAGGATCGCGGCGGAAAGCACGCCGGCCGCGCCCGTGGCGATCAGCGCGCCGCGCCAGCCGAGCGGCGCCGACAGGATCGCGATGCCGACCGGCGCCGCGGCGAATCCGAGATATCCGGCGAAGGTGTGGATCGAGAAGGCGCGGCCGATGCGCCGCTTGTCGACCGAGGCGTTGAGGATCGAATAATCGGCGGGGTGGTAGACCGAGTTGGCGATGCCGGCCAGAGCCATCAGAGCCAGGGTCACGGCATAGCTCGCGGTGAAGCCGATCGCCCCCATCGCCGCGCCGTGCAGCGCCAATCCCAAGATCAGCACCAGCCGGCCGCCGATGCGGTCGACCAGCACGCCCATCGCCGGCTGCAGAACGCCGGTGCCGATGTTGGTCGCCGCCATCAGCAGGCCGAGCGCGGCATAGGAGACGCCATAGGTCTCCTTCAGCACCGGAAACAGCGGCGGCAGCGCCAGGATGTAGAAGTGGCTGAAGAAATGCGCGAGGCTGACCAGGCCGACGACCTTGGTGTCGCTGCGCGCATCGGCGGTGATCGCGACCATGAATATCCAGCTAGGAGCGGGAAGGCCGCCAGCCTAGCACAAGGTATCGCGCCCCGGTCGCCGCCCCTTATGCTGGCCGGCTGGCAGTCACCCGGGGATCTCCATGATCGGCGTCGAACTCGCCATCGTGCTCGCGCTCATCGTCTTCAACGGTATCTTGGCACTCTCGGAGCTCGCCGTGGTCTCGGCCCGGCGCTCGCGCCTGCAGCTCCTGGCGGAAGCCGGCAATGCCGGCGCCAAGGCGGCGCTGGCGCTCGCCGCCCAGCCGGGGCGCTTCCTTTCGACCGTGCAGATCGGCATCACGCTGGTCGGCATCCTCGCCGGCGCCTTCGGCGGCGCCTCGATCGCCGATCGCTTCGGCGACTGGCTCGAGACCTTCGGGCTGTCGATGCGCACCGCCGACACCATCGCCTTCGGCCTCGTCATCGCCTTCATCACCTATCTGTCGCTGATCATCGGCGAGCTCGTGCCGAAGCAGGTCGCGCTTCGCGATCCCGAGCGCATCGCCGTCGCCGTGGCGCGGCCGATGGCGCTGCTGGCCAGGCTCGCCTCGCCGATCGTCTACCTGCTCGACATCTCCTCGAAGGCCGGCCTCTGGCTGCTCCGCGTGCGCGCAACGCGGGAGACCGGCGTCACCGACGAGGAGATCAAGCTGCTGATCGCCGAGGCGACGCGGACCGGCGTGGTCGAGCCGCAGGAGCGCGAGATGATCTCGGGCGTCATGCGGCTCGGCGACCGCTCGGTGCGCGCGATCATGACGCCCAGGCGCGATGTCGAGTGGATCGACATCGATGCCGAGCCGGCCGAGATCCGCCGGCGCGTGCGCGAGAGCCGCCATACGCTGCTGCTGGCCGGGCGCGGCACCATCGACGAGCTCGCCGGTGCGATCGGCGTCAAGGACGTGCTCGATGCCTATCTCGACGGCCGCGAGGCCGACATTGCGAGCCTGGTTAAGCCGGTGCCGGCGGTGCCGGACAGCACCGAGGCGCTGGAGGCGATCCGCATCCTCAAGCGCTCCCCGATGCGCTTGGCAATCGTCGTCGACGAGCACGGCACGCTCGAAGGCGTGGTCAGCCCCGACGATTTCCTCGAGGCGATCGCCGGCGATTTCGCCGATGCGCGCGACGGCGACCGGCCGCGGGCGACCAGGCGCGAGGACGGCACCTGGCTGATCGACGGCCTCTTCGCCATCGACGAGCTCGCCGAGACGCTGTCGCTGCCGCTGCCGGAGGACCGCGACTACCACACCGCGGCCGGCTTCATGCTGGCGCTGCTGCGCCGCATGCCGGAAGAAGGCAGCATCGTCGAATGGGACGGCTGGCGCTTCGAGGTCATCGACATGGACGGCCGCCGCGTCGACAAGCTTCTGGCGAAGCGCAGCGGGAACTGAAGGCCTCACTCCGGCGCGCCGCATCCCGCTTGTGGCCAAAAGCGGACCTCTCGCGCTGCCCCGCCAGATTTGAAAAGCTCGGCGACTTCACAAATGTTGGGCTTGGCGAACCGTTTGGCGCGGCGCGACAAGCCATCGCGGAGTCGATCATGTTGAAAGCTACAAAAGAGGAGCCCGAGGAGTCCGGAGATACTTTGAATGGCAGGCTCCCGAACTCGAAGTGACCTTCATGCAGAAGGTCTATACGGGAAAAATACGACCGCACCCGAAATCCTCTGGGAGCGACCGCGTTGTGCCGACTGCGGATGGACTGGCAGACCTGTCTCAATCCTCAACCCGAATGACAGGCGGCCGATTGTCACTCGCGAGGGGAAGGAGTCCGACGAGCAAGGCATAATGACCGTTCCGCTTCGTGCGCTCCGTAAGCCGAACGATTCGGCGAGTGAGCACTGAGAAACAGACTAACTGTCACGAGTGCCTCTGCCAGCCGCCACTCTTCGCCTCGAATGCGATCCCCTCGACCGGTACCCGGAAGTCGAAAGCCTCGTTGAGCAGCCCGACCTGGGCGCCGATGGCGGAGATCACCTTGAGTGCGGTCACGCCGTAGCCCATTTCGCTGCGCACTCGATGAGCTGTCGGCAGGACCTTGCGCGCGGCAGTCTGAAGGCGATCGCGGATCAGGCTCGGTCGCATCCTGAGTCGCCCTGCAGCGCGCTCGATCGCTCCTCGGTCGAAATCGGCGAAACCCTGTTCGACCTTCCCGTCCTCGGCGCCTAGCGTCAGCGCCATGCCCTGGCGGAATTGCGGGTAGATGACGATCGACAGAAGGTCGTAAAGAGGTGCCAATCGCGTCCGGAAATTGCGGCCGTGCAGTAGCGAGTAGTTCTTCGCATGCGCATCGGAATTGCCGATCAGGAAGTTGAAAATTATCGCGTCGAGGAGACAGAGGCGAAAGCTGGCGAAGGCGTCGACCTTGTCGACCGCAAGCAGCTGCTCGAGCCTGGGGCCGCCGCGATGCGTGCATTTCCGGTCCGAGGTGTAGCCGAGCGCTTGGGCGAAGTCCTCTTGGTGGATCCTGCGGATCAGCGCCGGCCCCTCGATGCCGTCGGCGCCCGGAGGCAAAATGCCGTTACCGTCTTCTGCCGGCAAAAGGCGCTCTGCCTCGCGATCGTAGCGGGGCACGACGATCGCCGGGCGATCGCCTGGGAACGTGATGATCCGCGGCTCGACCGCATCGAGGCCCATGGCGCGCGCGAGGTCGAGGCAGAAGGCTTCATTCTCGATCATCCCCGCAAATCCGGCATCGGGAAGTTTGACGATGTGTGTCGAGGGCGCGCCGCCCTTGGCTTGATAGAACTTGCCTCCGACGTCCATCACCACGGCCGCCTTGCCCTGCACGCCGGCGAGGGAAAATTCCTGGCCCTTGCCGGCAGGCCGCTTCTTGTCGATGCCGGTTTCCATCAGCTCTAGCAGCTCGGCCGGCGCGATCTCCTCGTAGTCCCTGGGAAACTCGCCGGGCGTCTTCGAGGGCATCCCGCCGCCGGCAACGATGGAGACGGCGCCAGCGCAGTCGCGGCCAACGTGCTCGAGGATGCCCATGAGGTCGCGCTCGTCGAGGCCGAGCTGGAGCGCGATGGCGTTCAGCCGCTTTCCTTCGGGCAACAGGTTCTCGAAATAGGGGAGCGCCTCTCGCGGGCCATAGAGGCGATTTTCGACCGGCAGCGGCAGCGACAAGGGCGCTCCAGGCCGTTCCCGCACGTATTTCAGGTCATACGCGAAAGTGGTTTCGGTTCCGGTATGGACGAGACGACCGGCAACGCCCGGGTGCCCCTCAAGATAGACGTCGAGGATCAGGTGCCTTTCGGCAGAGGAGAGCGCCTTCGAGGTTGAGGTCGTGCTCATGAGCCGGCGATACCGACGATGCTGACGACGTTGCTGATGACGATGATGATGCTGCTGTTGATCATCGTGATGTGGGCGGAGTCTTCGCGCCGCTTGATCGTCGGCTTAGTGGCGAGGTTCTGAAGGCGTCCGAAGGCGATTTGCGGACCCGGTGGCGACGGCGGATGCCGGCGTCAGGCTCGGCCAGGATTGCGTCGGCCGTCTGCATCGTCTCTTTCGTGACCTCGAAGCGGAGCGTGAGCCCGAGGGCCGTCAGCACCTGGATGGTCTTGCCGAGTTCGGCCGTCGGCTTGCCGCCCTCGAGCTCGACCAGGAAGCGGATGCCGACATCGGCGAGGCCGGCGAGCTCGCGCTGGGCCAAGCCTTGGCGCGTGCGTTCAGCTGCGATCAGAGCGCCGATGGCGCGGGGGCTTTGGAATCCAAAGTCAGGCATCATATGTTCCCGAACGGGAATATATACCTCGTCTAGGTTTCATCCAAGGGGATAAATTCCCGAGCGGGAATATATAACAGAAATGGCCTTGGTTTTCAGTCTAACTTCCCGTCCGGGAATATAATGTACTGCCGCCAAGTCCAGACGCACGGATACTACGGACGCCGCATGGATACGCGATCTCGGCTGGCCGGAGCCGCCCGCGCATCGCGTCACTGGTGCGCCCGCGACGCAACTCAGCGGCCATCGGTGGCACTGTTAGTCTGCATCCGCTGCTCGTCGCAGACGCAAGGAGTTCGCGCTCACCTTCCTCGCGCCATGACTGCGGCTTGCGGCCTTCCTGACGCCCGCTTCTGGTAGAAGCAGTCATCGTCACGACCCCGTCGCGCGCGCTGTCGCCTACAGCCCCCGCGCCACCCTGAATCCCACCGTGTTGAGCCGCGCATCCGGCGGCTCGCGGCTGCGGCGGGCGGCGCGGAGCGTGTGGGGGAAATTGCCCCAGCCGCCGCCGCGCATGACGCGGAGCCCGCAATCGCCGCTGGTGCGCGCCGCACCGGTGCCGGGGTTGAAGGTGTTGGCCATGGCCCAGCAATCCTCGGTCCAGTCCCAGACATTGCCGTGCACATGGAACAGGCCCCAGGGATTGGGAACGGCAGCGTCGACCGGAACCGTCGCGCGCCGCCACGGGCCGCCGGTGATGCCGCCATAGGCGACCGTGCCGTTGTAGTTGGCGCGGTCGGTCGAGATCGTCTTGCCCCACCAGAACGGCGTCGCCGTGCCGGCACGCGTCACATATTCCCGCTCGCTTTCCGAGAGCAGGCGATAGCTCTTGCCGGTGAGCTGCGAGAGCCAGGCGACATAGGCCTTGGCATCGTTCCAGGAGACGCAGACGGCCGGGTGGCGGCCGTCCTGGGCGAAGCCGGGATCGCGCCATGTGCGCTTGGGATCGCGCTGCAGCGTCTCGCCGGCGACGACGAAGCAGCCCTTCTCGATGCGGCGTGCGGTCGCCGCGACGAAGGCGGCGAACTCGTCGCGCATGATCGCGAAGCGGCCGACGGCGAAAGGGCGCGGGATGTCGATCGCGACCTGCTCTTCCGGCGGTCCGGCGCGCTCCTCCTCATCGGTCGATCCCATGAGGAAGCGGCCGGCGGGGACGAGGACCATCTCCGGGCAGTGCGGGCAGTCCTTGAAGGCTTGGCGCCCGCCGGGCTTGAGGCAGAGCGTCTCGCGCGCCGCCTCGACCTCGACGCCCTCGCAGGCCTGTACCGCCGCCGGCGGGCTCGCCAGCAGAAGACCGATCACGAGGGTCGCCCACAGCTGGGATCCGGCGAGCAGGGCCATATGCCGGCCGCTCCGCCGAGCCTGCGGAGCGGCGCTGCCGGAGTCGGTCCGTCTCATCCCTTGACCATCTTGCCGTCATGGCCGACGGCGACGGTCACGGCCAGAAGGCGGCACGCCACGCCCTGGTCGTCGACGAGGGGCAGCGCCAGGCGCGGCCAGCGCGAGGTGAACTCGGCTGCAGCCGGCCGCCGCGAGGTCAGGAGGGGCTGGCGCCGCGCGAGCGCGGCGCGCGAGGAGGCGATCGCGAATTCGGTCGCATAGGCGCTCGCCGGATGCGCGGAGAGAAGCTTCCCGGTCATGTCGAAGGTTGAGATCCGGGCGATCCGGCTGCCATAGAGACGGTAGCGGAAATCGCGGCCGCCATCGATTGCATCGAGGAGCATCATGTAGCCGAGAGCGGGACGCAGAAGCAGCGGGTCGACCTGGCGCAGATGGGGCGGTCCGCCGCGGGCGAGCTCCAGCCAGAATTCGAGGACGAAGCGCAACGGCTCCTGCGTCAGCTCTGCGGGCGTGGGGTTCCACCGCGCTTCCGGGCCGACGGTTCCGCCGCGTTCGAAGATGCGCGCGATCGGCGACAACTCGTCTCGGTCGATGCATGCGCACCATTCGGCGATCCGCCCCCAATCCAGCGAGGACGCCGCACCGTTTGGTGGAGCCGAGGTATCCGTGATCCCCTCCCCGAGGATTGGAGAGAGTGTAATCGCTCCGTCATGAAAGTCGATGGGCAGCGGTTCCCGCGATCGCCGGCCTGGACGCGCCGCCGCCGTTTCGGCGTAGGATCGGCGCCAAAGGGGGAACCGACCATGGCCGACCTGCCGATCTCGCTGACCTGCGCCGACTATGTCCGGGTCCTGCCGCTCGCCTGCGGGATGGTCGAGACGCCCGGCATCACGCTTACCATGCTGCTCGGCCGCAGCGGCCAGTGGACGGACCGCGCCGAGGCGCTGCGCCGCGCCACCGGCGATGCCGGCGTCACCGGCGGCGAAGCCTCGATGGCGCAGCACCTCTACCGCATCGACCGCAAGGACCGCTCGCATGTCGGTCTGCCGGTCTTCCCGCTGCGCAACCTCCCCGGCCGCGATTTCTATGTGCGCGCCGGCAGCGGGCTGCGCAGCGTCAAGGAACTCGCCGGCAAGCGCATCGGCACCTACAGCGTCACCGCCTCGGGCTCGATCTGGTATCGCCACTTCATGCGCTGGAACGGCCTCGATCCGAGCACGATCGACTGGACGATCGGCGACATCGACCAGCCTTTCGGCCTCTCCTCGATCGTCCCGCCCGGCGCCAAGCTCGCGCCCGAGGGCCGCTCGCTCTCGCAGATGCTGATCGCGGGCGAGCTCGACGCGATCACCAGCCCGCCGCGGCCCAAGGACTATCACCCGATCAAGGGACCGATCGTGCGCCTGCTGCCCGACTTCGCCGCGGTCGAGGCCGCCTATTGGCGCGAGACCGGCTGCTTCGCCCCGCAGCACCTGATCGTCATCCGCCGCGAGGTCTGGGAGAAGAACCGCTGGGTCGCGCGCGCGCTGACCGATGCCTTCGCCGCCTGCGAGACCATGTTCGCCGCGGTCCAGCGCAGCTTTCCCTATGCCACGCCCTGGCAGGAGGTCGAGGTCGAGCGCACGGTGCTCCACATGGGCGAGGATTTCCACGCGCATGGCCTGCCGCGCTGCGCCAAGGAGGTCGACGCCTTCTGCGCCGAGGCGCACCGGCTCGGCCTCACCTCGCGCCGCGTCGGCGTCGAGGAATTCTTCGAGGAATACCTGACGAGCTAGCTCAGCCCGGCAGCAGGCGGAAGGCGGCGATCGCGACCAGCGTGGGCGGGGTCGCCGCCAGCAGCAATCCCAGCGGGCTCACCGCGCCCTCCTCGAAGGAGCCCTTGAGGATCGCGATGCCGGCGGGATTGGGCGCGTTGGCGATCACCGTCAGCCCGCCGCCGGTGACCGCACCGGCGACCAGCGCGTATTTGGCCTCGTCGGACATGCCCTCGACCAGCGAGCCGAGATAGGTGAGGGCGGCGTTGTCGGTGATCGCGGTCAGCGCCGTGGCGCCGTAGTAGAGCGCGGTCGGCGCCAGCCCGGAGATGAGCGGCTGGAGCCACCAGTCCTGCAGGCCGCCGAGCACGACGAGGCCGGCGAGGAAGAAGGCGACCATGAGCCCTTCGCGCAGGATCAGCGGACTTTGATACTGCCGGTAGGCCTCGGTGAAGCCGAGGAACAGGAGGAACGCGCCGATGAAGACCAGCGGGTGGTGGCTGGCGGTGACGACGAGCGCGATGAAAAGAATATGGACGAACACCACCTGCCATGGGGTCTCGAGGCGCGCGGCCGCCAGATCGTTCGGCAGGCTCGAAAGGAAGGCGCGGTTGAGGAAGCCGGCGGCGACGGCATTGACCACGCAGGCCAAGGCCGCTTTCCAGCCGAAATGCTGCAGCATGAAGCCGATGTCCCAGCCCCAGCTTTCGGCGACCATGAGGACGGGCGGCGCGGCATAGGGCGTCAGCGTGCCGCCGATCGAGACGTTGACGAAGAGCACGCCGATCGTTGCGTATTTGAAAAGCCGCGGCGTTGCCGTGCCGAAGTACCGATCGCGGAGCAGGAGGGCCGAGAGCGTCATCGCCGCAGGTTCGGTGATGAAGGAGCCGAGAATCGGCCCAAGCGTCAGGATGCTGACATAGGTAGCGAGCGGCTGCCGGAACGGCAGCAGGCGCGCCGTGCTGTCCAGCACCGCGGCGGCGAAATCGAGCACCGGCCTGCTGGCGGCGATCACCATGATGACGAAGATGAAGGCGGGCTCGGTGAAGTTCCGGCCCTGCAGGTACTCCATCGAGGCCGCCGGGCCGCTCATGACGGCGAGCAGGAGAAGAAGGACGATGGCCCAGAAGCCGAAGACCGCCTCGACCTCGCCGAGCAGGTGCCACAGCCCGGCATGCTTGGGCCGGACATGGGCGAGGTGCTCGAACGCCTTGGTCGAGAAGGTATGCAGGACGGCGAGGCCGAAGACGATCGTCGCCGTCAGCTGGATCGCGGTCGGCATCGCCGTCATGAGTGCTTGGCGGCGGCGATCGCCTCGATCAGCGACTGCCGCCTGAGCGGCCGCGCGAATATGTCGGTCGCGCCGAACGCCCGGGCGAGGCTGACATCGTCCCGTCTCGCCCCTTCGACGAAGGCGATCCTGAGACGCGGATGGCGTTCGCGGAGCTGCATGAAGGTATCGAGGCCCGGCCAGGGCGGAAGAACCCGGTCGGTCACGAGCAAAGCCCACCCGCCGCCCCGCAAGGCGCGGTTGGCGTGATAGCCGTCCTCCGCGACGACGCTGGGGACGGGAATCAATCCCGACCAATAGGCGATCGAAGCCCGTACGGCCTCCCCGGCGCAGAGAATGACGACGCCGCCATCCTCACCCGGTGCCGATGTACTGCCGCTGGTGGACATGAAACGCCTCCTGCGCTCGCGGCAAATGTCGGTCGCGGCGCAGGCATGGCAATTCAGGACGTGCTCCTAGGGTGTTACCCTTAAGGAGAGATCCCTAGGGGCTCGCGCGTAGCAGGCAGGGAGGCCACGGACCGATATATGGAGATGCAGCGATCAACCCGGAGCGCGCACGCGAACAGGATGACCCCGCGCATCTACTCGGCGCCGGCGACGGCGATCGGCGCGGCCTATGTCGCGGGATACGTGGCGCTCGACTGGATCAGCTACATCAATCCTTTCGCGGCGTTCGGCATCACCCCCTGGAATCCGCCGCCGGGGCTGAGCTTCGTTCTGGTGCTGCTGTTCGGTCAGCGCTTCCTGCCCTTGCTCTTCGTCGCGCCCCTGATCGCCGACCTCCTGGTCCGGCGCCTGCCGCTTCCGTGGTCCGTCGAGCTGCTGGCCGTGCTGGTCATCGGCGGGGGATATGCGCTGGCAAGCTATGCCTTGCTGCAACCCCGAATCCGGTTCAGCCCTTCGCTCGACTCGATGCGCGACCTGCTTCTGCTGCTCGGTGTCGCCGCGATCGCCTCGGCCCTGGTCGCCGTCCTCTATGTCGGCCTCCTCGTCGCCTTCGCCGTCCTGCCGGCGACCGAGTTCCTTGCCGCCGCGGTCCAGTTCTGGATCGGCGACGTCATCGGCATCGCGGTGGTGGCGCCGATCGCGCTTGTGACGCTGGCGCGCGTCCGCAAATCGGGTTTCGGCTGGGAGACGCTGGCGCAGCTGGTCGCGATCGGCATCGCACTGACCCTCGTCTTTTCCAATGCCGAGGCGAACCACTTCCAGCTCTTCTATCTTCTCTTCCTGCCGATCGTGTGGATGGCGGTTCGCGGCGGTCTCGAAGCCGTGGCCTTCGGAAACGTGCTCACTCAGGCCGGTCTGATCCTGGGCGTGCAGCTGGTCCCTGCCTCCGAGGTCAACGTGATCGCGTTCCAGGCCTTGATGCTGGTGCTCGCCGTCACGGGCCTGGTTGCGGGCGCGCTGGTGGATGAGCGCCGAAACACCGAGATCCAGCTCCGCCTTCATCAGGATTCGCTGGCACGCCTGGCGCGGCTCGGCAGCATGGGCGAACTGGCGGCGGCGATCGCGCACGAGATCAATCAGCCGCTCTCGGCGGCGGGGACCTATGCGCGGCTCGTCGCCGACGAGCTGCGCCAGGACCCGAGCGATCGCTCGGTGCTCGCCGAGACCGCGAACAAGACCGCTGCACAGGTCGAGCGCGCGGCCGAGGTCGTCCGCCGGCTTCGCGCGCTGGTCCGTCTCGATCGCAGCGGCCGCGTGCCGTTGAAGGTCGATCGGATCATCGAGGAGAGCGTAAGGCTCGCCCATCTCGACCTCGAGGGCAGCAACGTCAGGACCATCGTCCGGATCGACCGCGACGTCCCGGCGGTGATGGCGGACTTGCTGCAGGTCGAGCACGTTCTGATCAACCTGCTTCGCAACGCCGCCGAGGCGATCGCCGGCACCGGCGCGGGCGGCGTGGTGACGATCGCGGCGAGGCGGACCGGCGCGGATGTCGAGATCAGCGTTTCCGACACGGGGCCCGGCTTTCCGCTCGGCTTTGCCGGGACCGAGCTGCCGCCGCTGTCCTCGACCAAGCCCGAAGGTCTCGGCATCGGCTTGCCCCTGGCGCGCTCGATCGTCGAGGCACATGGCGGCAGGATGCAGATCGAGAACCTCAGGGACGGCGCCCAGGTGCGGTTCACGCTCGCCGCCGCCGAGAGTGCCGATGACTGAAGCTCCGCGCATCGCGCTGATCGACGACGACGAGGCGGTCCGGGACGCGTTGACGCTGTTCCTCGGGCGTAACGGCCTCGTGCCGATGGGCTTCGCCACGGCGGATGCGTTTCTCGCCGAAAGGCGGAGCCTCGGCCCCGTCGCCTGTATCGTCGCCGATGTGCGCATGCCGGGAACCAGCGGTCTCGACTTGGTTCGACGCCTCGCCGTCGAAGAAGCCTTTCCGCCTGTCGTTCTGATCACCGGTCATGGCGACGTCGACATGGCGGTGACGGCGATCAAGCTGGGTGCGGCCGATTTCATCGAGAAGCCCTTCGACGAGGCTCGGCTGCTCGAAGCGATCCTCCACGCGACGCGTCCGGCGCAGGCGCCTCCAGCCACGCCGCGCCAAGCCGATCTGCATGCGCGCTATGCCGAGCTGTCGGACCGTCAGCGCGAGGTCATGCGGCTGGCCACGCAGGGCCTCTCGAACAAGGAGATCGGCCAGCACCTTGGCATTTCGCCGCGCACCGTCGAAATCCACCGCGCGTGGATGATGAGCCGGATGCAGGCGCGCAACCTGGCCGAGCTTGTGCGCATGGAGATGGAGCTCGACCTCGAGTGAGGGATCTCAGAGGCCGAAGCTGGCGCGCTAGTCCGGCGCGTCGGCCGGCTGCCGCGACGTCAGCAAGGCCAGTGCCAGCAGCCCGGCCGAGCCGGAAACGATCGATGCGGCGAGGATGCCGATCTTGGCGGAGTGGAGCAGGTTCGGACCGAATGCCAGCTCGGAAATGAAGATGGCCATGGTGAAGCCGATGCCGGTCAGAAGGCCGCCGCCGGCGAGCAGAGCCCAGTTCAGACCCGGCGGGAGGATGGCCCATCCCAGGCGCACGGCGAGATAGCTGAAGGCGGCGACGCCGAGCGGCTTTCCGAGCACGAAGCCGACGAAGATGGCGCTGGCGACGGCGATGTCGAAGCGTTCCGGCAGGATCGGCACGCCGGCGTTCGCCAGCGCGAACAGCGGCATGACCGCGAAGGCCACCCAGGGATGGAGAAGGATCTCCAGGCGCTCGACCGGCGACAGGACCTCCTGCGCGGCGATGCCGGCGCGCTGCAGGTCGCGGCGCGCGCTGCTATCGCCGCTCCAATGATCTCCGGGCGGATAGGCGACGACACGGTCGAGAATCGCGTGCAGGCGATTGTCGCTGACCCAGCCGCGGGCCGGCGTCATCAGGCCGAGGATGACGCCAGCCATCGTCGGGTGAAGCCCGGACAGGTCCAGAGCGGTCCAGATCATGCCTCCCGCCAGGAAATAGATCGGGATGCTGCGGACGCCGATGCGCGCCAGCAGCGCCACGAAGGCGATGCCGAGCGCGGCCAGGCCGAGCGTCGACCAGTCCAGCGTCTTGCCGTAGCCGATCGCGACGACGAGGACGGCGCCGATATCGTCGAAGATCGCGAGCGACAGGAGGAAAAGGCGGAGGCTCGCCGGAATCCGGTTGCCGAGGACGGCCAGGCATCCGATCAGGAAGGCCGTGTCCGTTGCCATCACGGTGCCCCAGCCATGGGCCCGGGCGCCTTCGCCGACCAGCAGCGCATAGAGGCCGGCCGGCACGATCATTCCGCCCAGCGCGGCGGCGAAGGACAGCGTCGCCATCCGCACGTCCTGAAGCTCGCCGACGACGAGCTCGCGCTTCAGCTCGAGGGCGACGACGAAGAAGAAGAAGGTCATCAGCCCGTCGTTGATCCAGTGCTTCAGCGAGCGCGAGATCTCGAGCGCACCGAGGCGCAGGCCGACCGGCATCTCCCAGAACGCGGCGAAGGACGCCGACCACGGCGACTGGCTTATGCCGACGGCGAGGCCGGCGCAGAGCAGCAAGACGACGCCGGCCGCCGACTCGATGCGCAGGAACCGGGCGAACGGCTTGGTGAAGCGGTCGACCGGCATCTGTGGAAGGCGCGTCAGGCTCGCGTTCATGTCCTCAGCATACTCCGAGGGCTGCACGGGGCCCGCGCCGAGGCCTCTTCACGCCGGATCCGGTGGTGGTAGGTGGGGAGACGGCGCGATCGAAACAGCACCCGATCGTGGGCCGTTAAAATAAAAGCCCGCAGATGGACCAGAAATTCTTCCGTTGTATTTAATTTATTGCAGGCCCATATAGTCAATGGCGCCCCGGCACGCGAGCCGCGGCGTCGTATCCTTAAAAAGAGATCCGGCCGAGGAGGCCACCCGAAGACCGTGGGTCCGCATTCGGACCGCGCCGGGTACAGGCGTGCCGATCGAGATCGACCGTCGCACAACCATCAGAGAGCAAGCATGGCCGCCAAGGAAGTCGGGTTTAACGGCGATGCGCGCGAGCGCCTGCTGCGCGGCGTCGAGACCCTGGCGCGTGCGGTCAGGGTGACGCTCGGTCCCAAGGGCCGCAACGTCGTTCTGGCAAGACCTTATGGTCCTCCGCGCATCACCAAGGACGGCGTCACCGTGGCGAAGGAGATCGAGCTCTCCGACCGCTTCGAGAACATGGGCGCGCAGATGGTCAAGGAGGTGGCGACACGGACGAGCGAACTCGCCGGCGACGGCACGACCACGGCGACCCTGCTGGCGCACTCGATCCTGCGCGAGGGGCACAAGGCCGTCGCCGCCGGCATGAACCCGATGGATCTGAAGCGCGGCATCGACCTGGCGGTGGAGTCGGTGGTCGCCGACATCGCCAGGGTCGCGAAGAAGGTCGCCACCAACGCCGAGATCGCCCAGGTCGGCACGATCTCCGCCAATGACGACCACGAGGTCGGCGCGATGATCGCGAGCGCCATGCAGAAGGTCGGCAATGACGGCGTGATCACGGTCGAGGAAGCGAAGTCCCTCGAGACCGAGCTCGACATCGTCGAAGGCATGCAGTTCGACCGCGGCTACGTTTCGCCCTACTTCGTCACCAATGCCGAGAAGATGCTGGCCGAGCTCGAGGACCCCTACATCCTCCTGCACGAGAAGCGGCTGCCCGGCATCCAGGCGCTGCTGCCGCTGCTCGAGGCTGTCGCCAAGGGCGGCAGGCCGCTGCTCATCATCGCGGAGGACATCGAGGGCGAGGCGCTCGCGACGCTCGTCGTCAACAAGCTCCGCGGCGGCCTGAAGGTCGCGGCGGTCAAGGCGCCGGGATTCGGCGACCGCCGCAAGGCCATGCTCGAGGACATCGCCATCCTGACCGGCGGCCATCTCGTCAGCGAAGACCTCGGCATGAAGCTCGAGACCGTCACGCTCGACATGCTCGGCCGGGCGAAGAAGGTGCGGATCGAGAAGGAGACCTCGACGATCATCGGCGGCGCCGGCAAGAAGAAGGACATCGAGGCCCGCTGCAACCAGATCCGCGCGCAGATCGAGGAGACGACTTCGGAGTACGACAAGGAGAAGCTGCAGGAACGCCTGGCGAAGCTCGCCGGCGGCGTCGCGGTCATCCGCGTCGGCGGTGCCAGCGAGATCGAGATGAAGGAACGCAAGGACCGCGTCGACGACGCCATGCACGCGACCCGCGCCGCGGTCGAGGAAGGCATCGTCGCCGGCGGCGGCGTCACGCTGCTCTACGCGAGCACGCGGCTCGGCCGCCTCAACGTCGAGAACGACGACCAGAAGGCCGGTATCGACATCGTTCGTCGCGCGTTGCAGACCCCGGCCAAGCAGATCCTCGCCAATGCCGGCGAGGACAGCTCGGTCATCGTCGGCAGGCTCGTCGAGAAGGGCGATGCCGTCTACGGCTTCGACGCGAAGACCGGCTCCTATACCAACATGGTCAAGGCCGGGATCATCGATCCGGCCAAGGTGGTCCGCCTGGCGCTGCAGGGTGCCGCCTCGATCGCCGCGCTTCTCATAACCACCGAGGCGATGATCGCCGACAAGCCGGAGCGGAGCGAAGCCTCCTCCGACCAGGACGGCGACATTTACTGATCGCCTCGCAGGGACCGGACCAGCGGATCTGGTGCTGAGCCGAAACGGTGCCGCCCTCCTTGGGCGGAGAATGGGCAGATCGATGGCATTGCGTGCTCCCTTCACGTCGCTGGACAGCGACATCAACGCGTTCCTCTTCGCGCCTGTCGGCAAGGACGGGTCCGGAATGGTCGTGACCGTCGCCACCGCCATGGCGCGCGAGGGCATGGACCCGCGCGAGGAAGCACAGCGGCTCGTCGGTCTGTCGCCCGGCGTTGCGGCCCAGGCGATGGTCGGGATGATTGCCAAGCTGGGTCTCGCGGATTCCGGCGATCTCCAGGAGACGGCCGCCCGCCTGGTCGCGCTCCTGCCGCGGCAAATGACGCAGGCTCCCGCTCCGGCGCAGCCGGGACGCGTTCAGTCCGGCGTGTTCTGGGCGGTGTGCCTCGGCATGGTTGCGCTCTTCGTCATCTCGGCGATGGGAGACAACCCGGCTTCGCTCGACGCGACGCCGTCGGCGTCGCTCGAGGTCTTTCCCCGCCACCCCTTGCCCTAGCTTCGGCGGCGAGAAGCGGAGCGCCTGAGCCACAGGAACCGGCGGTAAAGCGCGTAAGCGCCGGCATGCCGGACAAGCCCGCCGGCTGCTGTGGCGGCGCCTCCTGTTCGCGGGGTGCAAGCGACGGACACCACGAAGGGGCGCGAGGCGCGACTTAGCCCGCCTCGCCGAGGCCGCGCAGATATTTCATTCCGGTATCGCACATCAGCGTGACGATCGTGGCGTGGGGGCCGAGCTCCTTCGCCAGAGCGAGCGCGGCCACGAGGTTGGCGCCGGTCGAAGTGCCGGCGAAGAGGCCTTCTGCGCGCGCGAGCCGCAGCGCCATCGCCTTTGCCTCCTCGGTCGAGACGCGCGCGATGGTGTCGGCGATGTTCTCCTTCCACAAAGGCACGACGAAGCCGGCTCCGATGCCGTCGATCTTGTGCGCGCCGGGTGTGCCGCCGGAAAGCACCGCCGATTCCGCCGGCTCGACCGCGACCGTCCGGATCCTCGCATTGCGCTCGCGCAGGCGCTCGGCGGTGCCGCGGAAGGAGGCGGCGCTGCCGACCGCCTGGACGAAGCCGTCGATCCGCCCGCCGGTCTGCGCCCAGATCTCATCCGCCATCGCGCGATAAGCGGAGAGCTGGTCGGCGTTCCTGAGCTGGTCCGTCCAGAAGGCGCCGGTCTCCTCGCGGATCACCCGCGCACGCTCGATCATCGCGCGCGTCAGCTCCGCGGTCATGCGGCCGCTCTCGCTCCGCACCACATGCAGCGTGGCGCCGAGGATCTTCATGTGATCGAGCTTCTCGCGCGCGAAGGCGTCGGAGGAGACGATGTCGAGCGGCAGCCGCTTGACCGCACAGACCAGCGCCAGCGACACGCCGGTCGAGCCGCCGGTGTATTCGACCACGGCGCCGCCGGGCTCGAGCCGGCCATCGGCCTCCGCCGCCTCGATCATGGCAAGCGCCATGCGGTCCTTCATGCTGCCGGTCGGATTCTCGTTCTCGCATTTGACCAGGATGCGCGCGCTGCCCTCCGGCACGAGATGGCGGAGCTCAACCATCGCGGTGTTGCCGATGCGCGCGAGAATGCCGGGACGGGTGGTCATGCTGATTTCCTGTCGTATCCTTCTCCCTGCGTAGCAGGGGGAGGGATGGGGAGGGGGCGTCGTGAAACCTCCGAAGCGATACACCTAGCCTCGCTCGGACGCGGTGTCCGGTCCGGAATCCGGACCGCTTCCGCCGGGCCCTGCATGCTAGGCTCGGCCCATGAGTTCCTACGGCCAGTTCTGCGCGATCGCGCGCGCGCATGAGGCGCTGGGCGGACGCTGGACCCTGCTCGTCGTGCGCGAGCTGCTCATGGGCAGCCGCCGCTTCAACGACATCCGCCGCGGCATTCCACGCATCTCGCGCACCATGCTGTCGGAACGGCTGGCGGCGCTCGTCGAGGCCGGCGCGGTCGCACGCAGCGACGGCCCCCACGGACCCGAATACGCGCTGACCGTCGCCGGCCGCGAGCTCATGGCGGTGGTCGGCGCGCTCGCCGCCTGGGGCCAGAAATGGCTGCCGCGACACGCCGAGCGCGAGGATCTCGATATCGAGCCGCTGCTCGTCGACATGCAGCGGCGCGTCCGGCACGAGGCGCTGCCGAAGGAGCCGATCGTCATCCGCTTCGAGATCGACGGAAAGAAGCCGCCACGCTTCCTGCTGCTGAAGGCGGGCGAGGCCTCGCTCTGCACGCAGAACCCCGGCTTCCCCGAGCCGCTGACCATCCGCGCGCCGCTCGCGGCGCTGGTCGCCTGGTGGCGCGGCGATGCCGATTTCGCCGGTGCGCGGCGCCTCGGCCTCGCGATCGAGGGATCGAGGACGCTGGCGCGCGCCTTCCCCAGCTGGTTCGAGCGCTATCTCTTCGCCGAGATCAGGGAGGCCGGCACCTCATGACGCTTCGCATCGTCCGCCTCGGCACGCCGCGCGCGAAAGGCGAGGGCACGCGCATCGGCACCGTCCGGCGCCCGCCGCGCGGCGTGAAGAAGGAACGCTATGCCAGGGACGACTGGTACGACGTCTGGATGCCCGAGCTCTCGCCGAGCCCGCCGCTGGTCGCCAAGGCGCTGAAGGCCGAGACCGAGGCCGAGTGGAAAGGCTTCGTCTCGCGCTTCAAGGCCGAGATGGCGAAGCCGGGCCCGGCGCATACGCTCGACCTGCTGGCCGCCCTCTCGCATGACGGCGACTTCTCGGTCGGCTGCTATTGCGAGGACGAGAATCGCTGCCACCGCTCGGTCCTGCGTGACCTGTTCAAGGACCGCGGCGCTAAGCTGGGGTAAGCGAAATGCGCAGCCTTGGATGCGCATTGTGCGTGCTTCGACAGGCTCAGCATGGGGGCCCTCCTTTATGCCATGAAGATTGAACCTCATGCTGAGCCTGT
>Ga0196963_10001259_pt1 | contig 17869 bp, 16 predicted proteins | sample S1_5metaG_FD_148600 | JGI IMG/M metagenome (GOLD analysis project Ga0196963, IMG submission 148600) | Soil microbial communities from Anza Borrego desert, Southern California, United States - S1_5 | ecosystem: Environmental > Terrestrial > Soil > Desert | place: USA: California | collected... | reverse complement strand
GGCCTCCGCCGCCAGGGCCGCGTCGCGGGGGGCCCGGCGCAGCGCCAGCCGCAGCGCCGGGGCGGCGTCGCGCCCCAGCGCCGCCAGGGCGCGGCCGTGGTCGAGGTGCTGGCCGGCCCCGCCGCCGCGGGCGGCCGCCTTGGCAAGCAGCGGCTCGGCCGCCGCGGCGTCGCCCGCCGCCAGAAGGAGGGCGCCCAGTCCGTGCAGCGCCGCGGCGTCGCCCGGCCGGCGGGCGAGGACGGCGCGGTAGAGATCGGCCGCCTCGGCGCGGCGGCCGGCCGCGGCCAGCGCGGCCGCCTGGGCGAGCCAGGCGTCGGTCGGGCCGGGGGCGGGGGCCGGGCTGCGGGGCGGGGAGGGGGGCCTTGCCATGGTCGCTCGCGGGGCGGGGGCCGGCAGTCTAGGCCGCCGACCGGCGGGCCGGAAGGGCGGCAATTTCTGCCCCGGGGCCAAAGCTGCCGGCCGGCGGGGGCGGGCGGGGCCGGCCGCCGCCCCGCGCCGCCGCCGGCCGCGGCCTGGCACGCCCCGTGCATGGGAAGGGGCAGCCCCTTTTCCGTCCTCAGCGAGGTCGCGTCCATGTCGCTCTCCGGCTCCCTCAACGTCGCCGTCGCCGGCCTGCAGGCCCAGAGCCGCTCGCTCGGCCACATCTCCGACAACATCGCCAACAGCAGCACGAGCGGCTACAAGCGGATCGACACCCGCTTCTCGACCCTGGTGACGGTGTCGACCCCCTCGGTGCACCAGCCCGGCGGCGTGCGCGCCGTGCCGTTCCGCCCCAACGACATCCAGGGCGCGGTGACCAGCACCGGCATCAGCACCAACCTCGCCATGGCGGGCGAGGGCTTCTTCGCGGTGAGCAAGGTGCGGGGCGAGCAGAACGGCCTGCCGGTGTTCGAGACCGACCCGCTCTACACCCGCGCCGCCGACTTCACCATCAACAAGGACGGCTTCCTGGTGAACAGCGGCGGCTACTTCCTCAACGCCTGGAACGTCAGCGAGGACGCCCAGGGCAGCCGCACGGTGGACCGCACCAGCCTGCAGCCGCTGCGCATCTCGCAGCTGCGCGACGCGCCCTCGGCCACCACCATCGTCAAATACAGCGCCAACCTGCCCTCCGGCGCCACCGCCGCCCAGGACACCAGGCCCGGCGCGGGCAGTCCCGGCATCGACTTCGCCCCCACCCAGGTGACGATCTTCGACCAGCTCGGCAACGACCACACCCTCAATGTCAGCTGGACCAAGAGCACGGCCCTGCCCAACGTCTGGACCGCCACCTTCAACCTGGACGGCGACGACACGCCGAACACCCTGCCCAACCTCAACGTCAGCTCGACGAACCCCGAGGTTCTCCCCGCCGGCGCGGCGACGGAGACGGTCAGCTTCGACTTCCGCTTCGCCCCCAGCGATGCCGCCGGCTTCAACGCCGGCAGCATCACCGGCATCCGCCGCACCACCGTGCCGCCGGGCGGCTTCGTCGATGCGACGCCCGGCAACCAGGCGACCCTCAACTTCAACATCGACTATGGCAACCTCGTCACCCAGGTCTTCACGCTCAACCTGGGGACCTACGGCCGGACCGACGGCCTCACGCAATACGCCGGCACCAACATCGACAGCCTGCAGACCGAGCAGAACGGCGTGCCGCCCGGCTCCTTCCGCGACCTGACGATCGACGAGAACGGCTTCGTCACGCTCAACTACGACAACGGCCGCCGCAAGACCTTCTTCCAGATCCCGGTGGCGCAGTTCAACAACTCGAACGCCCTCCAGCTCCAGCAGGGCAACGCCTATTCCGCCACCTTCGACAGCGGCAATCCGGCGCTGACCAATCCCGGCGGCAACGGCGCCGGCGCGGTGGTGGCCTCCAGCCTGGAGGGCTCGAACGTCGACATCGCCGACGAGTTCTCCAAGATGATCGTCACCCAGCGCGTCTACTCCGCGAACGCCCGGATCATCACCACGGCGAGCACGCTGCTCGACGAGACGGTGAACCTGGTCCGCTGATCCGCACCGCAACCGGGGCGCCCGCCGCTAGGGCGCCCCGAATTCGACGACTTGAACCGGCCCGATCCCGGCGGATCGGCGGCCGGCCCGGCATCCGACGAGGCGCGCCATGGGCCTGACAGGCATCTTCGACATTGGCGTCAACGCGATGAACGGCCACAGCCACGCCGTCCGCACCATCAGCGGCAACATCGCCAACGCCTCGACGGACAGCTACAAGCGGGTCGAGACGCAGTACCTCAGCCTCTACACGCCCGGCGCCGGCCCCACCCAGCCGGGCGGCACGGCCGAGCGGCCCTCGCCGGTCGCGCCGCGGTCGCAGGGCAGCGGCATCCGGACCTTCGACCGCTACCACCTCGACCAGCAGGGCACGGTCCGCCAGACCGGGCGCGAGCTCGACCTGGCGATCGCCGGCCGCGGCTTCTTCCTCACCAAGCCGGCCGAGCAGACGATCCAGGGCGGCCGGGTGGTGCGCAGCTTCGCGGAGGAGACGCTCTACGGCCGCGACGGCGCCTTCTCGCCCGACGTCCAGGGCACCGGCGCCAACACCTCCGAGCTGCTGCTGCGCAACAAGTCGGGCAACTACCTGATGGGCTGGAGCGCGGCCTCGGGCTTCGGCGGCGAGCCGGAGGTGATCCGCGTCCCGCTCAACCGCGGCGTCGGCGCGGGGGCGGGGGAGGGGACGCCCGACCTGCCGGCCCGGGCGACGCAGACCGTCCGCTTCGGCGCCACCCTTCCGACCGCCTCCGGCGCCGGCGGCGCGCCGGTCGCCAGCCGGGCCCCCTTCTTCGACGCGACCGGCGCCTCGCGCAGCCTCGACATCGCCTTCCAGCCGGTGGCGGGGCAGATCGACACCTGGCGCGCCACCGTCAGCCTGCCGGGCGGCAGCGTCGGCGGCGCCGCCAGCGCCACCTACGAGATCGCCTTCCACCGCCAGACCGCCCGCGACGCGAACGGCGCCGAGACGGCGCCCTTCGCCGGCGGCATCCGCAGCATCAGCCCCGTCGTGGGCGGGGTGGTGCAGCCGGCCGGCGACGGCGCGCTGAACGCCCCCGCCGCCATCGCCCTGCCGCTGGCCTTCGCCGACGGCAGCGCCCCGGGCCAGACCCTGTCGCTGCAATTCGGCTTCTTCGGCGGCACCGACGGCAACAACCCCCGCGCCTTCGACGGCAACACCAGCCTCACCCAGTTCGGCGCCGCGTTCAACGAGGGCCGGGTGACGCGCGACGGCTATCCCGCGGGCTTCCTCGACAGCACCGCCTTCGACGGCGAGGGCTATCTGGTGGGCCAGTACAGCAACGGCGAGAACCGCCGGCTCTACCGCCTGCCGATCGCCACCTTCGCCAACGAGAACTCGCTGCTGCCGACCGGCGGCAACGACTTCCGCCTGGGCGCCGCCACCGGGACGGCGGTTCTGAACCAGGTGGGGGTCGACGCCGCCGGGGCCGACGGCCGCCCCAGCGCCGAGCTGGCGAGCCTCGTGGTCGGCGGGCTGGAGCAGTCGAACGTCGACATCGCCGACGAGTTCTCCGGGCTGATCGTCACCCAGCGCGCCTACACCGCCGCCTCCAAGATCCTCACCACCGCCGACCAGATGAGCCAGACGGCCCGCGACCTGAAGAGCTGAGCCGGGCAGAATCTGCCGCCCGGCAGCCCCGGCCCGGCCCCCGGGTCCCATGCCCGCCCCGCGCACCGCCCTCCGGGCGGGCGGAACACCCCCGATCCATCTGGCACGCCCCTTGCTTATCCCTGGGCAAGAGGTGAGACGCCATGCCCCGAGCCCTTCATAGCCGCGACGACCATCCGGGAGGCCCCCGATGAGCCTGAACGTCGCCCTCAACTCCGCCACCATGGGCCTGCGGGCGCTGACCGAGGCGCTCGCCAACACCTCGAACAACATCAACAACGCCAACACCCCCGGCTACAGCCGGCGGGTGGCGAACCTGCAGACCTCGACCGCCGGCAACGTCACCAACGGCGCCCTCGTCAAGTCGATCACCCGCCAGGTCGACGCCAACCTCCAGCGCCAATCCAACCTGGCGGCGGCCAGCCTCGCCAATCTGGAGGTGCTGAAGCGCTACGGCGACGAGGTGGTCGCGCTGTTCGGCCGGCCGGCCGACGGCGGCACCCTGGCCCGGCAGATCACCCAGCTCTCCCGCGCCTTCGAGGACCTGGCCTCGGCCCCGCAGAGCGGGCCGGTGCAGACGGCCCTGGTGCAGAACGCCGGCCAGTTCGCCCGCAGCTTCCAGAGCACCGCCGCCGGCATCCAGGACATGCGGCAGGAGGTCGACACCGAGATCGGCCGGACCATCGCCGCCGTCAACGAGAAGCTGGGCCGCCTGCACGAGCTCAACGCCCAGCTCTCGAACGGCGCCACCGACCTGACCCTGCGGGACGGCCGCGACCGGCTGGTCGGCGAGCTGTCGGCGCTGATCGGCATCAAGACCTTCGAGCGCAGCACCGGCGAGCTGGTGGTGACCTCCGACAGCGGGGCCGTCCTGCTCGACAAGAGCGTCCGCCTGTTCGAGGAGTACGTGCCGCGCCCCAACGTCTCGGAGCAGACCGAATACGGCGCCGGCGGCACGATCTCCGGCTTCGACGACATCCGGCTGGCGGACGACCCCACCGACATCACCCGCTTCATCCGCGGCGGCCGGCTGGAGGCGCTGATCCGCCTGCGCGACGACGTGCTGCCCGGCGCGCAGCGCCAGATCGACCAGCTCGCCGGCGCGGTGGCGGAGCAGGTCAACCAGGCCCACAACCGGGGCACGTCGCTGCCCGCCCCGCCGAGCCTGACCGGCTCGCAGCGCTTCGCCGGCGCCACGGCGGTGTCCTTCGCCGGCGACCTCACCGTGGCGCTGCTGGGGCCGGACGGCCAGGCCGTGGCCTCGGTCACGGTGGCGGGCACGCCGCTGCCCGGCAGCACGACGCTGAGCGCCCTGCTGGCCTCGATCAACGCCGGCCTGCCCGCCGACACCACGGCGACGCTGGGCGCCGACGGCCGCGTCACCCTGGCCACGACCCGCGCCGGCCACGGCGTGGCGCTGGTCGACCGCACGCTGCCGGACGAGTTGGACATCACCTACGTCCCGGCCGGCGGCACGCGGCCGCAATCCGCCAAGGGCTTCTCGAGCCTGCTGGGGCTGAACGACTTCTTCGGCCCCATCGAGGCCTCGCCGAAATACACGTCGGGCCTGCTGGCGGCCAGCCCGTCGCCGCTGCCGACCGCCGCCTTCGAGGTCACGACGGTGCCGGCCGGCGCCGCCGCCGCCTTCACCATGGCGGGCACCCCGCAGGACATCGTCGCCGCCATCAACACCGGCGCGGCCGGCGCCGCCGTGCGGGCCGCCGGCGTGACCGCCCGGCTCTACCGCGACGGCGACCGCGTCGGCGTCCACCTCGAGGGCCCGCCCGGCTTCCGCGTCGCCGCCCTGGCGGCCGACGGCTACGGCTTCGCCCCGGCCAGCAACGGCGCCGCCCGCGCCCTGGCGGTGCGCTCCGACATCGCCGGCGACCCGATCCGGGTGGCGCGCGGCCAGCTGCGGCCGGCGGATCTGAACAACGACGGCACGGTGGACGGCTTCGGCGTCGGCCAGACCGACACGGCGGCGGCCCAGGGCGTCGCCGCCGCGCTGCTCGCCCGCCGCAACTTCGCCGCCGGCGGCGGCCTGGCGGGCGCCTCGCTCTCGGTCGGCGACTACGCCGCCAGCATCATCGACCGCGCCGCGCGCGAGGCCGACCGCCTGGACCAGGCGCACACCTTCCAGGAGGACGTCGTCAACGAGATCGGCGGCCGGATCGGCGCGATCAGCGACGTCGACCTCGACGCCGAGCTGGCGCAGCTCGTGACGCTGCAGAACAGCTACGCCGCGACGGCGCGGGTCATCAGCACGGTCAACGCCCTGTTCGACGCGCTCGAGCGGGCGGTCTAAGGAGGTCCAGGACGATGCGCATCGGCATCCAGAGCTTCGTCAGGAGCAACGGCGCGAACCTGCAGCGCACCCAGGAGCTGCTGGCGCAGCTGCAGACCCAGGCGACGACCCAGCAGCGCGGCCAGCGCTTCAGCGAGATCGCCGACGACGCCCAGCGCCTCATCGACCTCAAGGCGCTGCAGGCGCGCAGCGAGCAGTTCGTGCGGAACACCGACATCGCGACGACCCGCCTCAAGGCCGTCGACAACGTGCTCGACGGCATCGACAAGGTGGCGGCCGACTTCCAGAAGTTCCTCGACGGCACGAAGAACGTCGACGACCCGGCGCGGGAGAGCCTGAAGCTGGGCGCCCAGGGCTTCCTGCGCACCATGGCCGACCTGCTCAACACCGACCTCAACGGCCAGTACCTGTTCGGCGGCACCCGCTCCGACCGGGAGCCTGTCCGCTTCGAGCCGGCGATCGACGACCCGGCCTGGACGACCTATTTCGGCACCCCGGCGAACCGCGACAACGCGGCCTCCACCCGCGCGACGGTCGACCAGGCCGAGGACGTGGCCTACGCCATCACCAACACGGTGGGCGCCGACGGCGTGGCGGGCTACTACCGGGGCGGCGTCGCCTTCGACCAGGGCGACCGGGTGCTGGACGGGCTGAAGGCGCGGGCGGGCGAGGCCGTCGCCGTCGACACCGGCTTCGCGGCGAACGAGAACGGCTTCGCCAAGCTCATGCGCGCCCTGCACATCGTCGCGGCCGCGCCGCTGCCGCAGAACCCGGCCGATCCCGACAGCGCCTGGCTGGCCGACGCCCGCGCCCTGCTGACGGAGGCCAAGACGGGGCTGCGCGAGATCCAGAGCCGCGCCGGCTCGGCGCTGGTCCAGCTCGACACCCAGGCGAAGCTGCACAAGACGGAGATCGGCGAGCTGCAGAAGCGCGTGGCCGACCTGGAGCAGGTCGACCTCGCCGAGACCCTGACCGCCCTGAGCCAGACCCAGACGCGGCTGGAGGCGAGCTACCAGGTGACGGCGCGGCTGGGCCAGCTCAAGCTGGCCGACTTCCTGCGCTAGGCGCGGCCCCATGCGGGGCGCGCGGCCCCATCCGAACGGACCGCCGGGCGCCGATAGTCGGCGCTTGACTAAAACTTAACAGTTTGCTTGATCCCGGGGCCCTTCCGCGGTATATAGGTAGGCGAGAGGGCATCCGCCATGTCAGTCGCCTCCGTCACGCAAGCCGCCGCCGCGCCGCCGCTGCCCCGCATCCGCGAGGCCGCCGGGACGCCCGTGGCCGCCGAGGCGGCCTCGCCGCAGACCGACCGGAACTTCATCAGCCCCTATCTGCAGTACGACCAGGCGGCCCACATCGTCATCCTCCAGGTGCGCGACACGTCGACGGGCGAGGTCCGGCTGCAATATCCGGCGAACCGGGTCGTCGAGGACTACAAGCGCCAGGCCGAGGCCCGCCTCCGCGAGGAGCGGCAGGCCCTGCTGGGGGACAAGCCCGGGAGCCGCGAGGCGGCCCCCGGCCCCGAGGCCAAGGACGGCGCCCCGGCCGTCGAGACGACCGCCGCCCCCGCGCCGCGGAGCGATGCCGCCGCCGCGCCGGACCGCGCCAAGGCCGCGCCGGAACCGGCCGCCAAGCCCGTCAGCCTCTCCGTCTAAGCAGCGCCGCGCCGGACGATCCGCCGTCGGCCGCCATCGCGGCCCCGCCGGCGCGCGCCCGCATGCCCCGCCGCGTCCATGGCGCCCCGTCTCGGACGGGTCCGGCTCCGGCGGCGCAGGCCTATTGCAGCAAAAGCCGTTTGGCTTCCGGCACCGAGAGGTCTCCGGCGGTGCGGATGACGGAGCGACGGCGGTTCCGCCGCCTGTGCGGTTTCTGTGAATTCGCAGAATTCCTGTCAGTCCCGCACGATTCGTGTCAGTCCGGGCACAATTCGTGTCAGCAGCCGGGCGGCTGCAGCTAGCGGGCGCTGAAAGCCGCGGAACGCCTGGCTTCTCCGGCCTAAGCCACGACGCGCGGCGTGGGCGCCGGTAACGGCGGGGTGGGGCAGGGGGCTCGACGGCAGCGCCGCTCCTCGAAGGCGGAACGGTCGCGTCGGCGGTCCGGGTATTTTACCAAACGGACGTTACCTGCGATCCGCGAGTGTGGTAAAAACCCGGGCCGGCCATCGACCGGCCACAGGGAGCCAGCATGGCGCTGATCGGCTACGCCCGCGTCTCGACCGACGAGCAGACCACCGATCCGCAGATCGACGCCCTGCGGGCGGCCGGCTGCAAGACCATCCACCGCGAGCACGCCTCCGGCGCCGACCGCGCCCGGCCGGAGCTCAAGCGCGCCCTCGATCGCTGCCGCCGCGGCGACGTGCTGGTCGTCAGCCGCATCGACCGTCTGGCGCGCTCGCTCTCGCACCTGCTGGAGACGATCGAGGCCCTCGACGCCAAGGGGGCGGGCTTCCGCTCGCTCGGCGACCCGATCGACACCACCAGCCCGCAGGGCCGCCTCACCCTGCAGATCCTCGGCGCCGTGGCCGAGTTCGAGCGGGCGCTCATCCGCGAGCGCACCAGGGCCGGGCTGAGGGCGGCGCGCGAGCGCGGCCGGGTCGGCGGCAACCCGGGCATCCGCGCCGGCCTGGCCTCGGCCATCCGCGCGGCGCACGAGGCGCGGGAGGGGCGCCGCGACGCCGACGTGCTGCGCGTCGCCGACGACATCCTGCCCGAGGTCCGGGCCATGCGCCCGGCCTATCCGTGGGAGACGGTGGCGCGCAGCCTGGACCGCAAGGGCTCACGCCGGCCGGACGGCGGGGCGTGGACCGGCCCCGCCCTGGCCCGCGCCGTGCGGCGCCTGGCCCGCGACGGCTTCGTCGACGCCGTTGTCCTGGAGCGCACGCCGCGACGGCGCGACAGCGACGACCTGGTCACGCTGGTGGCCCTGGCGGCGCGGGCGCTGGAGAGCCCGACGCTGGCCGACATCGCCCGGCACCTCGAGGGCCTGCACGTCCGGACCCCGCGCGGCGAGCGGCGCTGGTCGCTGTCCTCCGTGCAGAACCTCTTGGCGCGGGCGGTGGGGCAGGGGCTGCTGCCGGACCGCCCACTGGCCGATCCGACGGCGCCGCGCCGCCGGGGGCGGCCGGCGAAGTCTCTGCGGTAGGCGCCGGCGGCTTGGCGGCGAGGCTTCGGGCATTGTGGAGAGGCCCGTGTTTCGGGGTGATGCGCAACGCGAGCCGGCGGCCCGGGGCGATGACCACCCGCCGGCCTCCCGGCCTATGCGCCCGGTCCAGCCTCATGTCCTGAAATGCTGTATCTACGACATTCGGGTCACCGATCGATGGGGGTAGGGTTCTGCCATCGCCCCTCTCGGACAGGAGACTAAGATGGTGCAGATCATACCGGGCACGGCCCTCATCACCGGCGCGTCCTCCGGCATCGGCGCCGTGTATGCCGACCGCTTGGCCGCGCGGGGCCACGATCTCGTCCTCGTGGCGCGCGACGAGCACCGCCTCGGGGCCCTGGCGACCCGGCTGCGCACCCGCCACGGGCGCTCGGTGGACATCCTGGCCGCCGACCTCAACGACCCCGCCGACCTCGCCCGGGTCGAGGCGCGGCTGCGGGACGACCCGGCCCTCGCCATGCTGGTCAACAATGCCGGCGTCGGTTCGGCCTCGGTCCTCCTCAACTCCGACGTCGAGGCGATGGACCGCATGATCCGCCTCAACGTCCTCGCCCTCACCCGCCTGACCTACGCCGCCGTGCCGGGCTTCGTGGCGCGGGGCGGCGGGACGCTCGTCAATATCGGCTCCATCGTCGCGGTGTCGCCGGAGACGCTCAACGGCGTCTATGGCGGCACCAAGGCCTTCGTCCTCGCCTTCAGCCAGTCGCTCCGCCACGAGCTGTCGGAGGCGGGCGTGCGGGTCCAGGCCGTCCTGCCGGGCGCGACGGCGACCGGGTTCTGGGACGCGGCCGGCGTCCCGGTCGGCCATCTGCCCAAGGAGATCGTCATGTCGGCGGAGGATATGGTCGACGCGGCGCTCGCCGGGCTCGACGCCGGGGAGTTCGTGACCATCCCGCCGCTGCCTGACGTCGCGCAGTGGGAGGCCTACGAGGCCGCCCGCCAGGCCATGCGCGGCAACCTCTCCCGCACCGAGCCGGCGGCGCGCTACGGCCGGGCGGCCTGAGCCCGGATGCAGGCGAAAGCGGGGGCGATCCCGGGCCCCGGCCGGTGTAGACAGGGGGGAACGGACGAGGGGAGGGCGACATGCCGACGATCGGGTTCGTGGTCTTCGACGGCTTCCAGGTGATGGGCATGGCCGCGCTCTCCGCCTTCGAGATGGCGAACGAGACCCTCGGCCGCACGGCCTACGAGGTGCGCGTCCTCTCGGAGCGGGGCGGGCCGGTGCGCAGCTCCCTCGGCTTCGCCGTCGAGACCGCCGCCTTCGGCCCGGAGGTCTTCGACACCACCGTCACCATCGGCGCGCTGGCCATCGAGCCGTCCTCGCCGGGCCTGCTCGACTATCTGCGGGCGGCCGGGCGGGCCTCGCGCCGGATCGCCGGGGTCTGCACGGGGGCCTTCGTCCTGGCCGAGGCGGGGCTGCTCGACGGGCGGCGGGCGACAACGCATTGGGGCTACGCCCAGACCCTCCAGCGCCTCTATCCGAAGGTGAGGGTCGACATGGACCGCATCTTCAGCGTCGACGGCAACACCTGGACCTCGGCCGGCATGAGCGCCGGGATCGACCTGGCGCTCGCCCTCGTCGAGGACGATTTCGGGCGGGAGGTCGCGAAGTCCGTCGCCCGCAAGCTGGTCGTCTATCTCCGCCGCAGCGGCGGCCAATCGCAATTCTCGACCCTCCTCGAGCTGGAGCCCAAATCGGACCGTGTGCGGCGCGCCCTGGTCTATGCCAAGGAGAACCTGAAGCACGATCTGTCGGTCGAGGAGCTGGCCGGCGCGGCCAGCCTCAGCCCGCGGCAGTTCAGTCGGGTCTTCCACCAGGAGACGGGGCAGTCGCCGGCCAAGGCGGTCGAGCATCTGCGCCTGGAGGCGGCGCGCCTCATGATGGAGGAGGGGCGGCATTCGATGGATGTGGTCGCCCGCGAGACCGGCTTCGCCGACCGCGAGCGCATGCGCCGCGCCTTCCTGCGCGCCTATGGCCAGCCGCCCCAGGTCATCCAGCGCATCGCCAAGGCCGAGCGGGCCTGAGCCCCGTTTACTTCGCGCGGCTTCCGGGCGAATGGTTGCTGGAAGGCAGCCACCATCCCGGAAGCCGGCAGGATCATGGACCGCATCGACGCGATGAAGGTGTTCGTCACGGCCCTCGACGAGGGGAGCCTGGCCGGCGCCGCGCGGCGGCTGAAGCGGTCGCCGACGGCGGTCAGCCGGGCCGTGGCCCTGCTGGAGGCGCATGTCGGCGTGGAACTGCTGCACCGGACGACCCGTTCGCTCAAGCTGAGCGAGGCGGGCGAACGCTACGCCGCGGCCTGCCGGCGCATGCTGACCGACCTCGAGGAGGCCGACCTGCTGGCGGCCGGGGAGCGGGCGGCGCCGCGCGGCATGCTGACCCTCTCGGCGCCGCCGATCAGCGGCGAGGATGTGCTGCGGCCGATCCTCGACGAGTTCCTCGACCGCCATCCGGCCGTCTCCGCCCGGCTCCTCCTGCTCGACCGCGCCGTCAATCTGGTGGACGAGGGCGTCGACGTCGCGCTGCGCATCGGCCATCTGCCGGATTCCTCGCTCGTCGCCACCCGGCTGGGCGGCGATGTCCGGCGCGTCGTCGTCGCCGCGCCGCGCTACCTCGCCGACCATCCCCGCATCGACGAGCCGGCGGATCTGGCCCGGCACCGGATCGTCGCCTTCACCAATTTCGGCCTCGATTCCTGGAGCTTCACCCCCGCCGCCGGCTCGGCCATCCCCCGGACGGTCCAGTTCGCGCCGCGGCTCACCGTCAACACGGTGCGCGCCGCGGTGGCCTCGGCCGTGGAGGGGCGGGGGCTGACGCGGCTCTACTCCTACCACGTGGCGGAATATGTGCGGGACGGGCGGCTGAGGATCGTCCTGGCCGATGCGGAGCATCCGCCGCTGCCGGTGCATCTGCTCACCCCGCACGGCCGGATGTCCGTGCCCAAGGTCCGCGCCTTCATGGACTTCGCCGCGCCGCGCCTGCGCGCCGAATTCGCGCGCATCGCGGCGGAGGCCGGCTCGCTCGGCTGATTATGCCGTTTGGCGGTCGAGTGACTGCCAGACAGCGGCAATTCTCCCGAAACCCGCTCCATCGTACATCCTGTGTACCGACGCCGAGGGCGCCGGGCGGGCGCCGGAGCGGCGGCCGCCGCAGTCGATGGAGGTCACACCATGAGCACCGAACGGAAGGTCGTCATCATCACCGGCGCGTCGCAGGGGATCGGCGCCGGCCTGCTGCGCGCCTATCGCAACCGCAACTACCGCGTCGTCGCCAACGCCCGGTCGATCACGGCCAGCGCCGACCCCGACGTCCTGGCCGTGCCCGGCGACATCGGCGAGCCCGAGACCGCCGAGCGGATCGTCCGCGAAGGGCTCGAGCGCTTCGGCCGCATCGACTCCCTGGTGAACAACGCGGGCGTCTTCCTCTCCAAGCCGTTCACGGACTTCACCGAGGCGGACTACACCCACAACATGTCGGTCAATGTCGCCGGCTTCTTCCATATCACCCGGCGCGCCGCCGCCCAGATGCTGAAGCAGGGCTCCGGCCACATCGTCAGCATCACCACCAGCTTGGCGGACCAGCCCATCGCCGGCATGCCCTCCGCCCTCGCCGCCCTGACCAAGGGCGGGCTGAACGCGGCGACCCGGTCGCTGGCCGTGGAGTTCGCGGCGCGCGGCGTCCGCGTCAACGCGGTCTCGCCCGGCGTCATCAAGACCCCCATGCACCCGCCGGAGACCCACGCCCTGCTCGCCGGCCTGCACCCGGTGAACCGGATGGGCGAGATCGGCGACATCGTCGAGGCGGTGCTCTACCTGGAGTCGGCGAGCTTCGTGACCGGCGAGATCCTCCATGTCGACGGCGGCCAGCACGCCGGCCGCTGACGATCGCCGCAGCGCCCGACCCGCCGGGCAGCCCCGCACTCAACCGAAGGACAGCAAAAATGCCTATCGTGACCATCCAGGTGACCCGCGAGGGCACCGCCCCCGACCGCCATTCGGTGACCGCCGCCGAGAAGGCCGCCCTCATCAAAGGCGTCAGCGAGTTGCTGCTCGACGTCCTCAACAAGCCGCTGGAATCGACCTTCGTCGTGATCGAGGAGGTGGAACTGGAGAACTGGGGCCGGGGCGGCATGCCGACGGCGGAATTCCGCCGGCTGCGCGCCGCGGCGGCCTCCTGAGCCGGGGGCCGCCGCGGCTCCCCGCGGCCGCATCAGCCGCCGGCCGCCGCTCCGATGAGCTGGTCGCGCAGCGCCGAGACGGCCTTCTGAAGCTTCGCGAACTCCTCGGGCGGCAGCCCGGTCTGTTTGACCAGGTTCATGGTCAGGCCCTTTTCACGCAGGCGGCGCCCGGCCTCGGTGAGGTTCACCCGGACTTGGCGCTCGTCGCCGGGGTCGCGCCGCCGCGTGAGATACCCCATCGACTCCAGCTTCTTGAGGATGGGGGTGAGGGTATTGGACTCGAGGAACAGCTTCTCGCCGAGGCGGCCGACCGTCTGGTCGTCCTCCTCCCACAGCGCCACGATGGCGATGTACTGCGGATAGGTGAGGCCGAGTTCGTCGAGGATCGGCTTATAGGCCCGGCCGAAGGCGAGATTGGCCGAATAGACCGCAAAGCAGAGGAAATCGGCGAGCCGGGGCGCGGCGGGGGCCTCCGATGTGGTGGGTTCCATGCTCATCCTCTCGGGCTCACGAAATGGTGATGGGTTTCCCCCTATATAGATCGGGCCCGATTAAATCGGAAGGTTGCCCGTCGCTCGCCCCGCATATACATATCACTCGCACCCGATAGGATCGGTTGCGCTTAAAAGGCGGCACCCCTTCGTCCCGTCGCGTTGCCGCTGCCTCTACGCCGACGGCCGCCAGGACGCCAAGGCCGCACCGAACGAACCCGGCAATCGCCAGCAACCCAAGGGGTCCCGGCCGCGCAGGGGCCCCGCCCCGCAAACCAAGGAGGACGACATGTCCCATCTCTCGACGCGCCTCGTCGTCGGCTTCGTCGCCGGCGCCCTCTCGCACCTGGTCTTCCAGGGCGCCCTCGGCACCCTGTACTTCGCCGCCGACATGATTCCGGCGCTGCCGTGGAGCCTGAGGCCGATTCCGCCCTTCGGCGTGCCGCTGACCGTCAACTTCGCCTTCTGGGCCGGGCTGTGGGGCATCGCCTATGCGCTGTTCGAGCCGCGCCTGACGCCCCGCCTGGGGCGCGTGGTCGGCGGGCTCCTCTTCGGGGTCGCGGCGCTGCTGGGGCGCTGGCTGGTCGTGCTGCCGCTGAAGGGCGCGCCCTTCGCCGAGGGCCTCCAGGCCCAGGCGGTGACGGTGTATGTCGGCTTCCACCTGATCTTCGGCCTCGGCCTCGCCGTGATCTTCGGCGCCGCGCTGCGGCTGGCCGGCGCCTCGCCCAAGGCCCTGCACGGCTGACCCGCCCCGCACATCCCGCCTCGCGGCCCATGGCCGGCACCGGCCTGGGCAGGGGCGGGGGGAGTCCGAACATGAATGGCATCCCTTCCCAATCCCCGCGCCGGATCGATAGCGGCGACCGGGCGCCGCCCCCCGCTGCCGGGCCGAGGTCCCTGGCGCTACGCCTGGCGGCGGTCGCCGCGGCAGTCGCAGCGGTCGCCCTTGTCCTGAACCTCACCGGGGCGCTCGACCAGCTCAGCTTCGCCGGCCTCGCCCGCAACCGCGAATGGCTGGCGGGGAGGGTGCAGAGCCTCGGCCATGCCGCGCCGCTGGCCTTCATCCTCGTCTACGCCCTCTGCACCGCGTTCTCGCTCCCCACCGGCCTCCTGCTCTCGACGCTGGGCGGCTTCCTCTTCGGAACGCTGTGGGGCGGCCTCTACATCGTCGTCGGGGCGACCCTCGGCGCGACGATGCTCTTCCTGGCGGCCAGGACGGTCCTCGGCGACGCCCTGCGCGCCCGGGCCGGCCCCGCCCTGCAGAGGCTCGAGGCCGGCTTCCGCGAGAATGCGCTCGGCTACATGCTGGCGCTCCGCCTGGTGCCCCTCTTCCCCTTCTGGCTCGTCAACCTGGCGCCGGCCTTCCTCGGCGTGCCGACCGCCACCTTCGTCATCGGCACCTTCGTCGGCATCGTCCCGGGATCGCTCGTCTTCGCCAGCGTCGGGACCGGCCTCGACGCGATCCTGGCGGGCGGCGGCACGCCCGACGGCTCCGTCCTCCTCCAGCCCCGCGTCCTGCTGCCCATCGGCGGCCTGGCCGTCCTGGCGCTGATCCCGGCCGCGGTCAAGCGGTTCCGCCGCCGCCCGGCCCCCCTCCTGGAGCAATCCCCATGAGCGCCAACGTCCTCAATGTCGACATCGCCATCATCGGCGCCGGTTCCGGCGGCCTCTCGGTCGCCGCCGGGGCGGCCCAGCTCGGCGCCTCGACGGTGCTGATCGAAAAGGGCCGGATGGGCGGCGACTGCCTCAACACCGGCTGCGTCCCCTCCAAGGCGCTGCTGGCCTCGGCCAAGGCCGCCCGCCGCTGGCGCCACGACCGGGCGCTGGGCGTGAACCACGCGGCGCCGGACGTCGATTTCGCGGCGGTGAACCGGCACGTCCAGGAGGCGATCGCCGCGATCGCCCCGAACGACTCCGTCGAGCGGTTCGAGGGCCTGGGCGTCAAGGTGATCCAGGGCGCCGCCCGCTTCGCCGGCCCCCGGGAGGTGGAGGTCGACGGGACGCGCATCCGCGCCCGCCGCTTCGTCGTCGCGACCGGATCGAAGGCCGCCCTGCCGCCGATCCCCGGGCTGGACCGGGTGCCCCACTTCACCAACGAGACGATCTTCGGCAACACCGCGCTGCCGCGCCACCTGATCGTCGTCGGGGGCGGCCCGATCGGCCTGGAGATGGCCCAGGCGCATCGGGCGCTCGGCTCCGAGGTCACGGTGCTGGAGGCCTTCCACATCCTGCCGAAGGACGATGCCGAACTGGCCGAGATGCTGCGGGAGCGGCTGGTGGCCGACGGCATCGCCATCCGCGAGCAGGTGAAGATCGCCCGCGTCGAGCCCGAGGGCGACGGCGTGGCCGCCGTGATCGAGACTCACGACGGCGGCCGGGAGCGGATCGCCGGCTCGCATCTGCTCGTCGCGGCGGGACGGCGCCCGAACCTCGCCGGCCTGGACCTCGACCTGGCCGGCATCGCCCACGGCCCCAAGGGCATCGCGGTCGATGCCCGGCTGCGCACGACCAACCGCAACGTCTTCGCCATCGGCGACGTGGCGGGCGGCCCGCAGTTCACCCATGTGGCGGGCTACCACGCCGGGATCGTCATCCGCAACGCGCTGTTCCGCCAGCCCGCCAAGGTCGACTACACGGCGCTGCCCTGGGTCACCTACACCGATCCCGAACTCGCCCATGTCGGCCTGACCGAGGCCCAGGCGCGCGCCGCCCATGGCGACCGGATCAGGGTTCTGCGCTGGCCCTTCCGCGAGAACGACCGCGCCCAGACCGAGCGCGAGACCCACGGCCTGCTGAAGGCGGTGACGACGCCCTCCGGGCGGATCCTCGGCGCCTCGATCCTCGGGGCGCATGCCGGCGAGCTGATCCAGGTCTGGGTGCTGGCCATGGGGCAGGGGCTGAACGTCAAGGCGCTGGCCGGGATGATCGCCCCCTATCCGACGCTGGGCGAGGTCAGCAAGCGCGCCGCGGGCAGCTTCTTCACGCCCAAGCTGTTCGGCCCGCGCACCAGGGCGCTGGTCCGCCTCCTGTCCTGGTTCGGCTGACCGGCGATCCGGCCCCTGCCCCCGACCCGAAGACGCCCGCACCCCCGGCGCCCCGTCAGGAATCCTCCGAATGACTACGATCCCCGCCCGCCTCGCGCTCGGCTTCGCCGCCGCCGCCCTGTCGCATGTGGTCTTCCAGGGCGCGCTGGGCACGATCCTCCACGCCGCCGGCCTGGTGCCGGGGCTCGTCTGGAGCCTCGCGCCGGTGCCGCCGCTCGGCGTGCCCGCCACGCTCAACAACATGTTCTGGGACGGCCTCTGGGGCATGCTCTACGCCGCGGCGGAGCCGCGGCTCACGGCCCGCTTCGGCCGCCTGTCGGGCGGCCTCGCCCTCGGCCTCGCCTCGCTGCTCGTGTTCTGGTTCGTCGTGCTGCCGCTCAAGGGCGCCGGGATCGGCGGCCTGCCCGGCATCGAGCTGGCGATCGACCTCGCCTTCGATCTGACCTTCGGGGTCGGCACGGCCGCCCTGTTCTGGCTCGGCCTCCGCCTTGCCCGGCGGGAGGCCGCAGCGCCGCCGTTGCGCGGCTGAGGACCCCATCGCCCTGCGCCCCGCCGCCCGCCCCGGCGGGCGCCGGGGCCGGAGCGCATCCCCTAAGCGACACCACCCGAAAGGAGACATCCATGAAACGGCTTGCCCTTGCCGCCGCCGCGCTCGCGGCGCTGGGCGGCGCATCCGCCCACATCGCCGCCGCATCCGGACAGGACCGGGGCGACGCCGCCACGATCCTCGCCGGCGAGCTGCCGCCCGGCTACCGCGACTGGACGCTGATCTCCGTGGCCCGCGAGGAGGGCCGGCTCGACGATCTGCGCGCGATCCTTGGCAACGAGCCGGCGTTGGCCGCCGCGCGGGAGGGGGCGCTGCCCTATCCGGACGGCACCATCATCGCCCGCCTCGCCTGGACCCACCATCCGCTCGAGGAGAGCGAGGCGGCCTTCGGCAGCCCGCAATCCTTCGTCGCCGGCCCGCCCAAGAACGGGGTCCAGTTCATGATCAAGGACTCGGAGAAATTCGCCGCCACCGGCGGCTGGGGCTTCGCCCATTTCGACGGCGGTTGGAC
>Ga0196963_10001258_pt1 | contig 17876 bp, 6 predicted proteins | sample S1_5metaG_FD_148600 | JGI IMG/M metagenome (GOLD analysis project Ga0196963, IMG submission 148600) | Soil microbial communities from Anza Borrego desert, Southern California, United States - S1_5 | ecosystem: Environmental > Terrestrial > Soil > Desert | place: USA: California | collected... | reverse complement strand
GGGGCGGGTTGTTGAAGCTCGAATACGCCAAGATCGCCGTCGCCGCGATGTCGTACCTGGTGCTGTCGCAGTCCGACGCGATGGCGATGGGCGTGTTCGCCGAGGGCATCGACGAGTACGTCGAGAGCTCGACGCGCAAGATCCACATCAACCGCATCTGCGCCGAGCTCGCCTCGGTCAAGCCCGAGCGCAAGACCGCGATGGGTCCGGTGCTGCACACCATCGCCGACCGCGTGCGGCGGCGCGGCGTCATCGTCCTGTTCAGCGACCTGTTCTCGCCGATCGACGAGCTGATCGACGGCCTCCAGCACCTGCGCCACCTCGGCCACGAGGTCGTCGTGCTGCACCTGCTCGACCACGACGAGCTGACCTTCGGCTTCGACGGCCTGGTCCAGTTCGACGGGCTCGAGATCGCGCGCAAGGTGCTCTGCCAGCCGCGCCAGCTGAAGAAGGCGTACCTCGGCGAGCTCGAGAAGTTCCTGCACCAGCTCAAGGCGGCGTGCCAGGGCTCGGGCGTCGACTACCACCTGGTCGACACCACCAAGCCGGTCGACGTCACGCTCTCGGCGTATCTCGGCGCGCGCGCGCGCATGGCGCGCGGGACCGGTCGCGCCCCGGTGCGCGCATGACGTTCCTCGCCGGCCTCGTCGCCGCGTTCGCGGCGCTCGGCGCGATCCCGATCCTCATCCACCTGCTCAACAAGCGGCGCTTCCGCACGGTGGTCTGGGCGGCGATGGATTTCCTGCTCGCCACGCTCGAGCAGAACTCGCGCCGCATCCAGATGCGCGACCTGATCCTGATGACGCTGCGCACGCTCGCGGTGGTGCTGTTCGCGCTGGCGCTGGCGCGGCCGACGATCGCGCCGGGCCAGCTCAACCTGCTCGGCCACCAGGGCGAGATCGCGGCGGTGGTGGTGCTCGACCAGAGCCTGTCGATGGGCCACGACAGCGGCGCCGGCAGCCGCTTCGACCTGGGCAAGAAGCGCGCGACCGAGGTCGTCGACCAGCTGCCCAAGGGCTCGGCGGCGGCGCTGGTGCTGATGGACGACAGCCCGCACGCCGACATCGCCGAGCCGACCCACGACCTGAGCCTGGTCGGCGAGGAGATCGCCCGCGCCGCCGTCGGCGACGGCGGCACCGACGTCCAGGAATCGCTGGCGCTGGCCTGGTCGATCGCGCGCAAGGCGCCGGCGGTCGGTCGCGAGATCTACGTCGTCACCGACCTGCAGACCGTCGGCTGGCCGGCGGCGGACGAGCCGACCTGGTCGGCGCTGCTCGAGGAGATCCGCACCGCGCAGCCCGAGTGCCGCATCTACATCTGCGACGTCGGCGACGAGCAGGCCTCGAACATCGCGCTCGACGAGCTCATCGCCGAGGACGAGCTGGCCGCGACCGAGGGCGGCGGCGAGCTGGCCGTGCTCGCGACCGTGCGCAACCATGCGCCGACGCCCGCCACCGGCGTCCCCGTCGACCTGCTGATCGCGCCGCCGGGCGGCGAGCTGCGCAAGGTCGCGTCGACCGTGCTCGACACCGTCGACGGCACGCGCCAGGTGCGGCTGTCGGCGCGCGTCGAGTCGGGCGGCGAGCACCGCATCGAGGTCGTCGCCGGCGTCGACGGGCTGGGCGCCGACAACCGCCGCGGCCTGGTGCTCGACGTCGTCGACCAGGTCAAGGTGCTGATCATCGACGGCGAGCCGTCGGCGACCGGCAAGCGCTGGGACAGCGAGGGCTTCTTCCTCGGCCAGGCGCTGTCGCTGGTCGATCCGCGCGACGAGGCTTCGGAGGGGGCCGACGGCGAGCGCCCGGCGCAGATCGCCGTCGACATCGCCCTGCCCGGCGACGTCGCGTCGCTCGCCGACTACCACGCCGTCGTGCTGGCCAACGTCGGCGACCTCTCGCCATCGCTGATCGACGCCCTGACCGGGTTCGTGCGCGTCGACGGCAAGGGCCTGTTCATCGCCTGCGGCGACAACGTGCTGCCGGACTTCTACAACGCGGCGCTGCTGACCGACGCGGGCCTGATGCCGGCGCGCCTCGGCGAGGTGATCGCGACCCCGGTCGACGCTCCCGATTCGGCGATCGGCTTCGCCACCACTGGCCTCGTCCATCCGATCGCCGCCTTCCTCGCCGGCGACGAGGCGCAGCGGTTCCTCTCGGGTCCGCGCTTCCACCACCGCATCGCGCTCGAGACGCTCGCCAGCGACGATCCGGCGCTGGTCGCGACCGGCGACCAGGTCGGCACGGTGCTGTCGTTCGCCGACGGCGCGCCGGCGCTGGTCGAGCGCACGGTCGGCCGCGGCGCGGTGCTGCTGTTCGCGTCGGCGATCGATCGCGAGTGGTCGGACTTCCCGCTGCGTCCGGTCTACCTGATGCTGATGCGCCGCGCCGTGCAGCGCCTGGCGCTCGGCCGACGCGGCGCGACGACCGTCCTCGCCAACGAGCCGCTGGTGGCGTTCCTGCCGGCGCGCGACGCCGGGCAGACGGCGATGGTCCACGATCCGCGCGCCGGCTCGCGCCGCGTCCCGGTCGAATCTGCTGCCGGCGGCGTCGCCAAGGTCGCCGACGGCGACACGCGCATCGCCGGCTTCTGGCGCATCGAGCTGCCCGGCGAGAACGGCAACCGCTGGTACGCGGTCAACCACCCGCGCGGCGAGAGCGCGCCGGAGCGCATCGCCGACGACGCCAGCCTGCGTTCGCGCCAGCCGGCGCTCGACGCACAGTGGATCGGGCGCGACGACGATCTGGCGTCGACCGTGCGCAGCCAGCGCGTCGGGTCGGAGATCTGGGGCGTGCTGATCACGCTGGTCGCGATCTGCCTCGGACTCGAATCATGGCTGGCCCAGCGCTGGTCGCCGAAGGGGACCTGAGTGGAGTGGCTCTGGGATCTGCTGCTGCTCGACCACATCGCCGGCGACGGCGGCACCGTGCTGTGGCCGCCGCGCTTCCCGCGCCTGGTCGAGCCGTGGCAGAAGCTGCTGTTCCTCGCCGCCCTGGGCGGCGCCTTCGCCGTCGCCTGGTGGCTGTACCGCAACGAGCCCGACTACGTCGCCGCCAAGCGCAAGCGCGTGCTGATCGGCCTGCGCATGGGCGGCGTGCTGGTCCTGCTGTTCGCGCTGACCGGCGCGTTCCTCGAGGTGCAGCGCCGCGAGGCGGGTCGGCGCGCGGTGCTGCTGCTGGTCGATCGGTCGTCGTCGATGGCGATCAGCGACCGCATCGCCGCCGAGCCGCAGGCCGCGGGCCTCGCGGCGCAGGCCGGCATCGAGCCGGCGGCGCTCGACGCCATGCCGCGGGCCGAGCTCGCACGGCGCGTGCTGGCGCGCGCCGACGGTCCGATCGCCAAGCTCATGGACGGAGCGCAGGTCGAGGCCTTCGCCTTCGGCCAGGAGGCCCAGATCGCCGCGGTCGAGATCGGCTCGCCCGAGGCGCCGCTGGCCAACATCCCGGCGCCCACCGACAACGCCACGCGCCTGGGCGACGCGATGCGCGACGCGGCGCGGCGGCTCAAGGGCCGGCGCGTCGACGCGGTCGTGGTGATCACCGACGGCGGATCGAACCGCGGCGACGATCCGGTCGAGGCGGCGCGCGAGCTCGGCAGCCCGGTGTTCGCCATCGGCGTCGGCGCGCCGCAGCACAAGGATCTCGCGGTCACCTTCCTGTTCGCCGAGGACGTGGTCTTCAAGGGCGACACCTTCCCGGTCAGCGTGCGCATCCGCCAGCGCGGCTACACCGGCCAGAGCGCGCGCCTGATCATCCGTCGCGACGACGAGATCGTGAAGGAGGACCAGGTCGAGCTCGACGATCAGGTCGAGCGCGTGAAGGAGATCGACGTCGCCGCCGACAAGATCGGCACCTTCTCCTACAGCGCCGAGATCGAGCCGATGGCCGACGAGTCGATCGTCGACAACAACAAGAAGACCAAGGCCGGCATCCGCGTGGTCGACAAGAAGATCCGCGTCCTGGTGGTCGACGACGCGCCGCGCTGGGAGACCCGCTACCTGGCGTCGGTGCTCGACGCCGACCGCGCGCGCATCGCCCCGACCTTCATCATGCGCCAGGCCGACGAACGCCTGCTGCAGCAGGGCGAGACGCGCTGGCGCAAGGACTTCCCCGACAGCGCCGAGGAGCTGCGCGCCTTCGACGTGGTCGTGCTCGGCAACATGCCGGCCGACTTCTTCGCCGACGCCGATCTCAAGGCGCTCGAGGGCTTCGTGCGCGAGGACGGCGGCGGCCTGCTGCTGATCGCCGGCCGCAACCACATGCCCGACGGCTACCAGGACACCCGCCTCGCCGACCTCATCCCGGTCGAGTTCACCGTGCAGGACCAGGTCGCCCCCGACGACGAGCTGGCCTCGACCATCAAGGACTCGTTCCGTCCGAAGCTGACCAGCGAGGGCCGCAAGAGCGCGCTGATGCGCCTGGTGCCGGACGCCGCCGAGAACGACCTGACCTGGGGCCGCGCGCAGCCGATGCACTGGTTCCACCGCGCCACCGCGGTCAAGCCGGGCGCGACGGCGCTGCTCGCGCATCCCGACGGCGGATCCGACGGCGACGGCGCGCCGATCCTGGTGCAGAGCCGCTACGGCAAGGGCCAGGTGCTGTACGTCGCCACCGACGAGATGTGGCGCCTGCGCTTCCGCCCGGGTCCCCAGCACCACCGCCGGCTGTGGGGCCAGGCGATCGGCTCGTTGTCGATGGCGCACCTGCTGGGCAAGACCAACCGCATCCAGCTCGAGGCCGAACGCGGCGAGTACGCGCTGGGCGAGCGCGCGACGATCATCGCCCGCGTGCTCGACAAGGACTTCACCAAGCTCGTGGTCGACAGCGTCCAGGCCAGCGCGCGGCGCGGCGAGATCGACGCCAAGCCGTTCGCGCTCGACGCGGTTCCCGACCAGCCCGGCGTCTACCGCGGCGAGTTCGCGCCCGACGTCGAAGGGACCTACCGCATCGCCATCAGCGGCGAGGAGGACGAGGCCGAGCTGATCCTCGCCGTCGTCGACCCCAAGATCGAGCTCGACGATCCGGGCATGCGCCAGGAGCTGCTCGAACGGATCACCTCCGCCGGCGGCGGCGCGTTCATGCCGCTGCACGAGGCCGACGCGCTGCCGGCGATGATCGCCGAACGCCGCTCCGAGGCGCCGGTCAAGCGCGAGGAGCGCGCGCTGTGGAACGCGCCCGGGATCGTCGTGCTGTTCGCTCTGCTGTTCGGCCTCGAGTGGTTCCTGCGCAAGCGGTCGGACCTCCTATGAGCGCGCCTCTCCTCCTCGATCGCCTGGCCGCCGTCCGCGCGCGCTCGCGCGGCGTCGACCTGACGCGCGACATCTGCCGCGTGATGGTCGTCGCGCTCGGCCTCATGGCCGCGTTCTTCCTGCTCGACTTCTGGGTGCTCAGCGACTTCGAGAACCCGGTCGTCGACCGCATCGCGCGCGCGATCCTGCTGATCGCCGAGCTGGTCGCGTTCGTGGTCTTCGTCCGCCGCGGCCTGTGGCGCACCTGGAAGCGCCATGAGAGCGACGACGCGGTGGCGATGCGCGTCGAGCGCGGCCATGCGCCGATGCGTGGCCGCCTGGTGGCGACCGTGCAGCTGAGCCGCGTCGAGCGCGAGGGCACGTCGCAGGACCTGGTCGACGCGCTCGTCGAGGAGACGGTCGAGGCGAGCGAGGGCCTGCGCTTCACCGACGTGATCGACGCGACGCTCCTGAAGAAGGCCGCGCTCACCGCCGGCCTGCTCCTGCTGCTGGCGAGCGCGCTCGCGGCGTGGAAGCCGGGGCACGCGCTCGCCCTGCTCGCGCGCATGGTCCTGACCGGCCACGAGTATCCGACGTCGACGCGCATCGCCGCGCTGACGCCGGGCGGGCGCGTCCCGCGCGGAGAGCCGTTCGCGGTGCAGATCGACGTGCTCGCCGACAGCGACGTGCCGGAGGAGGCGGCCCTCGAGGTCATGCCGGCCGACGGCGGCGACACGCTCGTGCTGCCGCTGCGCAAGCTCGAGGTCCAGGACGACCCGAGCGTCGTCCGCTTCGCCGCCACCGTGCCCAAGGTGCTGGCCGCGGCGCGCTACCGCGCCCTGGCCGGCGACGCGCGCTGGCACCGCTGGGAGGAGCTCGCGGTCATCGAGCGTCCGGCCGTGCGCGGGCTCGAGCTGGCGTACCGCTACCCGGGCTACCTGAGGAAGCCGGACGAGACCTCGACGGTCGGCGACGTCCGCTGCCTCGCGGGGACCAACGTCACGGTGACGGCGGTCTTCTCGAAGGCGGTCGTGGAGGCCGGCCTCGAGCTGCGCCTGCGCGAGGACCGCAAGGCGCTGCCGATCACGCTGGCCGACGACGGCATGTCTGGCACGTGCCAGATGCCGATCGAGTCGAGCGGTTCATACCGCCTGCGCCTGCGCTGCACCGATGGGCTCGAGGACGCCGATCCGGTCGACTACGCGATCGTCGCGCTCAAGGACCGGGCGCCGTCCGTCCGGGTGGTGACACCTGCCCAGGACAAGACGGTCACCGACATCGCCCGGCCGCGTTTGGCCTTCACTGTGCGCGACGACCATGGCGTTGCTGCCGCCGAGCTGAAGTTCCGCATCGAACGCGACGATGAGGTCGGCGGCGACGACGACGAGGCGCGCGGAGCGGCGCTGTCCGTCGGCAATGGCGGCCGCGAGGTCTCGGGCGAGAGCCTGATCGACCTGCGCGCCCTCGGCGTCCAGGCGGGCAGCCGGATGGCGTGGTGGATCGAGGCGCGCGACGCCTGCGAGCCGCCGAACGTCGCCGTCAGCCCGACCTACCGCTTCACCGTCGTCGACGTCGGCACGATGTCCCAGCAGCTCGAGCGCAGCCGGCGCGAACTGCTGCAGGAGCTGGAACGCGTGCGCACCGAGCAGAAGAAGGGCTTCACCGAAGTCCAAGGCCTGCACCAGCAACTGCGCTCTGGCTCGACCCCGCCCAAGTGACGATCCTTCTCCCCGCCCTCCCGACCAGCACCGCCACGAGGACCTCATGAACCGCATCGCCTCATCGATCCTCCTCGCCCTCGCCCTCGGCACCGCGCTGCCGGCCGCCGACCTCGCCGCGCCGACGCGGCCGATCCGCCAGGAGGAGAGCCGGCAGAAGAGCATCGCGACCCAGACCGCGGGCGCGGTGAAGGACCTGCGCAACCTGGTCGAGGAGTACGAGATCAACGGCATCGGCGATCCCGAGCAGCTCGCGACGATGCGCGAGCTGTCGCGCGCGCTCGACGCGATGGTCGCGCCCGGCAGCGGCGACTCCGCGACGATGCCGTGGGTGACCCAGCGCCTGGGCAGCGCCCGCCAGGTCCGCGAGCTCGAGCAGGTGCTGACCCAGCTGCGCCAGGCCTCCGACGGCCAGAGCGCGCTGGTCGAGAGCCTGAACAAGCTGATCCAGGCCGCCAAGAACGGCATGGGCGCGCGCACCACCACCGACTTCAAGAAGCTGATCAACGAGCAGGAGAAGCTCGGCGAACTGACCGAGAAGCTCGGCGAGGAGTTGGTCGGCAAGGACAAGGACGAACTCACCGAGGAGCAGAAGGCCGATCTCGACCGCCTGGCCGATCAGCAGCGCAAGGTCGAGGACGAGCTCACCAACGCCAAGGCGGAGCTGAAGGCCGAGAGCGAGGCGATGCGCGAGACCGACCCCGAGACCGCGAAGGCGCTCGACGAGGCGCTCAAGGACCTCGAGGAGAAGAAGCTCGACGAGAAGATCGCCGAGGCGGCCGACGCGCTCGCCGACAACCGCACGCCCGAGGCGCAGGAGAAGCAGGACAAGGTCCTCGACGAGCTGAAGAAGGCGCAGGACAAGCTCGACGCCGCCAACCGCGATCCGATCGCCGACCTGGCGAAGAAGCAGGACGAGGTCAACAAGCTCATCGACCGCCAGCAGGACCTGCTCGACCAGGCCAAGAAGCTCGACGACGACGCCAAGCAGAAGCCCTTCGACGATCTGCAGGCCAAGCAGAAGGACCTGGCGAAGGACACCGACAAGCTGTCGAAGGACCTCGCCAAGCCCGATTCCAAGCAGCCCGACTCGACCGACCTGCCCAAGCCGCAGGACGCCAAGAAGGCCGCGGACAAGATGGACCAGGCCAGCAAGGACCTCGCGCAGAAGAAGCGCGACGCGGCGACCGAGCAGATGCAGGAGGCGATGAAGGACCTCAACCAGGTCAAGGATCAGCTGCAGAAGGACATGGACGCGCTGACCAAGCCCGAGTCCGAGCTCGACCAGGAGATGGCGCAGCTCGACCAGGACATGAAGCAGCTCGACCAGATCATGGACGAGCAGAAGGACCTGCGCGAGAAGACCGCGAAGTCCAAGCCGAAGGACAAGGCGCTGACCGACCTGCAGAAGAAGCAGCAGGAGATCAACGCCAAGATGGCGCAGATGAAGAAGCCGAAGGCGCCCAAGGGCGAGCAGCAGAAGGGTCAGGAGCCGAAGCCCGAGTCGGCGCTCGAGCAGGCCGAGATGGATCTCGCCGAAGCCGAGAACCAGCTCGGCGAGCAGCAGCCCGAGCCGGCGACCGAGGCGATGGACAAGGCGATGGCGAAGATGCAGCAGGCGAAGTCGCAGATGCAGCAGCAGATGGCGCAGGCCCAGCAGCAGCAGCAGGAGCAGCAGCAGCAGGACGGCGAACCGATGCCGCCGATGCCGAGCATGGCATCGCCCATGCCGACGCCGCCGCAGGAGGCGATCGATCTCGAGCAGGAGCGCGGTCCGCAGCAGTCGGCGATCAAGTCGGTCAACACCGCCCGCGGCGCCACCGCGACGTGGGACGCCGAGCTCGACGCCAGCGAACGCACGACCCTGACCGACTCGGTGAAGGACCACTTCCCGGCGCGCTACGAGGACCAGCTCGGCCGCTACTACGCGCTGCTCGGCGCGGCGAAGGACGGCGAGTGAACCGCGCGCCGTTGGCGTTCGTCCTGGCGGTCGTCCTGGCGAACGCGGCGTCCGCCGCGGTCATCGAGGACGCGGTCGAGATGACGCCGGCGGCGCAGACCTCGATCAACCGCGGTCTGAAGTACCTCGCCGATACCCAGCGCGCGGATGGCGCCTGGCCGGGCACCTACGGCTCGTCGAGCGGCATCGTCGGCGCGTGCGCCATCGCCTTCATGGGCGCGGGCCACAGCCCCGACAGCGGCGAGTACGGCGTCGCCGTCGCGCGCAGCCTGCGCTGGCTGGTGCGCAGCGCGCAGCCCAATGGCCTGCTCTACCGCCCCGGCATGAACGGCGCGGCGATGTACAACCACGGTCTGGCGACCCTCGCCCTGGCCGAGGCGTGGGGGATGACCCAGGACAAGTCGATCCGCGACGCGGTGAAGCGCGCCGTCGATCTCATCGTGGTGATCCAGAACCCGGCGGGCGGCTGGCGCTACGAGCCGTACGTCAGCGACGCCGACATCTCGTCGACCGTGATGCAGCTGATGGCGCTGCGCGCCGCGGACGACGCCGGCATCTACGTGCCCAAGGACGTGATCGACCGCGGCATCAGCTACGTGAAGCGCTGCCACCAGGCGATCGCCGACGGCAAGGACGGCGGCTTCGCCTACCAGGCCGGCGGCGGCGGATCGGGCTTCGCGCGCAGCGCCGCCGGCGTGCTGTCGCTGCAGGTCGCGGGCAAGTACCGCGCCGGCGAGGTGAAGGAGGGCATCCAGTACCTGCTCGGCTTCCACCCGCTGACCGAGAACCGCGAGAACGCCGAGTTCTGGTCTTATGGCCAGTACTACGCCGCGATGAGCATCTACCAGGCGCAGAGCCTGGGCGAATGGGGCCGCGCGGCGTGGAGCCGCTGGTACCCGGCGATCACCAACGAGCTGATCGCGACGCAGCAGCCCGACGGCCACTGGAACGGCTCGTACGACCAGTACCCGACCGCCGTCGCGGTGCTGATCCTGTCGATCCCGCACCGCTACCTGCCGATCTACCAGCGCTGACATGCGTCACGTCGTCGTCCTGCTGCTGGCCGCGACCGCGGCCCTGGGCGCCGCCGACGCGCGCGCGCTGACCAGCGACGGCCGCTGGATCGACGGCGCCGCGACCTTCGCCGGCGGCACCTGGACCATCGGCACGGCGCGCATCGCCGACGCGCAGATGATCGCCGTGACCATCCCCGCCCAGGCCGCGGCGCCCGGCATCGCCAGCGGGCTGGTCACGCGCTCCGGCGACGTCGTCGTCGGGACCATCGCCAGCGTCCAGGCCGGCACGCTGACCATGCGCTCGATCGCGCTCGGGCCGGTGTCGGTGCCGCTCGACCAGGTGCGCGCGATCGTGCTCGCGCCGACGCGCGGCGCGGCCCTGGCCGGCATCGCCGTGGTCGATGGCGCCGAGCTCGCCAACGGCAACCTCCTGGCCGGCAAGCTCGACTACATCAACGACGAGGAGGTCGGCATCGACGTCGGCAAGCGCGTCCAGCGCGTCAAGCGCGACCGCGTCGCGCTGATCACCTTCGCCGGGGACGCGTCGACGCCGGCCGAGGGCCATCGCCTGCGCCTGGTCGGCGGCGATCTGCTCGGCGGCACGATCGAGTCGTGGGACGCGAAGGGGGTCACGGTGACCACGGCGCACGGCCGCGTGGCGCTGGCGCCGCAGCAGGTCGCGGCGGCGTGGAACGCGCGCGCCGCGGTCCAGCCGCTGACCATGCTGGCGCCGACCGCGACGCATACGCCGTACTTCGACGAGCCCGCCCTGCTCGAGATCGACCGCGCCTCGGCGACCATGCCCCTGATCATCGCGGGCGCGCGCTGCGAGCACGGCCTGCGCGTCGGCGCGCGCCAGGAGCTGACCTGGAAGCTCGACGGCTCGGCGCGCGCGCTGGTCGCCGTGCTCGCCGCCGACACCCAGGCGGCGCGCGGCGGCAACGCCGTGGTCACGGTGTGGCGCGACGATGCCCAGGCCCAGGTCATCGAGTGCCGCGCGGGCGCCGAGCCGACCACGGTGACGATCCCGCTCGAAGGCGCCAAGACGCTGAAGCTGTCGGTCGACTTCGCCAAGCCGGCCCGTCCCGGCGACGGCGCATTGATCGGCTGGCCGACGCTGGTGCGCTGAGCACTATTCCCCGGGCCGCCGGGCTGCTGCTCGGCCGGCGACGTGCCGTGATCGCAACGAATCGAACGGAGCAGCGACGTGCCATTTCACCCGGATCGCCTCGTCATGCCGAACGCCTGCGCGATCGCCCGCGTCATCGCGCTCGCGATCACCGTCGTCGCCGCCCACGCCGCCGACCTCGGCTGGGCGCGCGATCACGATGGGACCGCGCTGCCGGCGTCGTGGGAACAGCTCGGCGATGGAGCGCTGCGCTTCGAACGTGGCGATCTGCACATCGCCGGTCCGGCCGCGACGACGCTGCACGCCGTCCGCGCGCTGGGCATCGACGGCTCCGACGCGGCGCCGCTGCGCTTCTCCTGCCGGGTCGATCGCCTGGACGCCAATCCGGTGGTCGGCCTGCCCGCGGCGCTGGTCATGCAATGGGACGAGCAGCACGCGATCGCGGTCGCGATCGCCGACGCCGAGCTCGCCGCCGACGCGAAGTCGGCGCCGGATCGCCGGGCCCACGGCTACCTGGTGAACGGCGCGGCCATCGAACGCGCCAAGGGCGAGCCGCTGTCCGGCAGCGGCATCGCCTGGCTGCGCATCGTCGTCGCCACGCGCGACGTCTCGGCCTTCGCCAGCCGCGACGGCCTGCGGTGGCACCAGATCGTCACCGTCGCCCGCGAGGGCGCGTTCGCCGGCGCGCCCAAGCGCGCGCTGATCGGCCGCGGCGTTCCCGGCCTGACCAGCACGGCGCCGGCGGCCGACGTCGCCTGGCGGCTGCGCGAGACCACGCTCGCCAACGACCCGCCGGTGACGGCGACGCGCATGCCCGCCGGCTATCGCAAGCTGCTGACCTGGGAGGACACCATCACGCCGATCGACGCGCGCGGCCGCATCGCGCGCTGGCACGTCATCGGCCCGTTCACCGACGGCGAGGCCGGCCACGACGCGCTGATGCGGGTCGACCCGGCGACGCCGATCCTGGGCAAGAGCTGGGTCGCGTACGACGTGCCCGAGAACGCGCGCGGCGACGTCGTCAACCTCCAGCGCCTGCTCGGCGTGAAGTCCGAACGGCAGATCTGCTACGCGGTCGGCGAGATCGTCGCCGAGAACGAACGCGACGAGCGCTTCTTCTTCGACAGCGCGGTCAGCGCCATGCTGTTCGTCAACGACCGCCATATCGCCGACCACTACGACTGGCGCTGGCCGACGCCGCTCGACGTCGATCGCCTGACCATGGCGGAGCGCCTGCGCGCCGGTCCCAACCGCATCGCGCTGCGCGTGGTCACCGGGGTGTGGGGCGTGACCAACATCGCGCTGCGCCACGAGTCGGCCGATCCGGCGACGCGCATCTCGCTGCTGCGCCAGCTGCTCGCCGACTTCCCGGACGAGCCCGACCACGCCGTGCCGGCGCTCGCCGACATCGCGCGCCGCTGGGAGGCCCAGGGCCACCTCGCGCAGGCGGCGCTGGCGTGGAACGACGTGCTCGAGCGCGCCAGCGTCGAGCCCGAGCAGATCGATCACGCGTCGTTCGAGCGCGCGCGCCTGCATCGCCTGCTGCGCGACCGCGAGGCGCTGATCGTCGACATCGAGCAGGTCGCGCAGCGCCGCGGCGACGGCCTGACGGCGCAGATCGGCCTGGCCAAGCTGTGGGAGCAGATGGGCTTCACCGAGCGCGGCGGCGCGATCCTCGACGCCCTGTGGGCGCGCGAGGACCTGACGCCCGCCGCGATGATCGACATCCAGGTCGAGCGCGTGCGCCTGCTCGGCGAGGATCCGCGCGTGGTCGACGAGCTGCGCGCCCTGGCCGCGCGCCTGCCGGCGAACAACGCCGACCGCGCCTGGTTCACCCGCGCCGCGGCGCGGCGCGACCTGCAGGCCGGTCGCGAGGCGGCGGTCGCGCGCCTGGCCGACGAGGCCGCGGCCGATCCGGCGCAGGCGGCGCGCCTGCACGAGCTGCTCGCCGGCCACGCCGAAGCCGCCAAGGACGCGCCGGCGCGGCTGAAGCGCCTCAAGCGCGTCGCCGCGCTGCGCCCCGCGCCGACGTTCTGGGAGGACCTGCTGGTCGAGGTCGCCCTGGCGTCCGACGACAAGGCCGCGCCGGCGGCATGGCGCGCGGCGCTGGCCCGGGTGCCCGGCGCCGACGCGGCCGCCGCCAATGCGCGCAGCGAATACCTGCGCGCCGCGCTGGCGGCGACGCCGAACGGCGCGGTGCTGAACGCGCGCCTCGCCGCCCTGCGCGCGTCCGGCGGCACGGTCAGGACCGGCCCGGTGCGCGACTGGCGCGTCGTCGGGCCGTTCCCGAACCCGGAGTGGTCGGCCTACTCCACGCCGCCGGTCGATCCGCGGCGCGCGGATCCGAATCAGCCGGTCGACGGCAAGGCGTGGGTCACGGCGCCGCCCGAGGCGTACGCCTCGGGCTACCTGAACATCGCGGCGGTGGCGCCCGGCGACCACTGCGTGGTCGTGGCCCACACCGTCATCGAGACCGCCGAGCCGACCGCGGCGCAGCTGCGCTGCGGCGCCGACGATGGACTCGTCCTGTGGCTCAACGGCGAGAAGATCTTCGAGGATCGCGTCCAGCGCGGCATCCAGCCCGGCTCGCTGGTGGTGCCGGTGCAGTTCAGGAAGGGGCCCAACGCGCTGCTGGCGATGGTCCAGAACGGCGGCGGTGGCTTCGCGCTCGAGGTCGCCGTGCACGCCGACGCGGATCTCACGCTGCTCAACGCGGTGGACGGCGGAACGCCCGAAGCGCTGATCGAGGCGACCGCCGCCTATGCCACGGCCGGACGCGGCGACGACGCCGCCGCCATCGCCTCGCTGGTCCTACGCGCCTTCCCCGACCGCCCCGATCTGCAGCTCCACGCCGTCCAGCTGACCGCCGCGTCCGGCGCGGGCGGCCAGGCGGACTCGCTCGCCGAGTGGCTCGAGGCCTTCGCCGATCGGCGCGCGCCGCACGCGGATCCCGCGCGCATGCAGCAGATCGGCGAGCAGCTGGTCGACGCGAGGCTCGGCGCCGGCGATCTCGCGGGCGCGGTCGCCGGCCTGCGCCGGCTCGCGCGCTCGGCGGCGGACCCCAACCGGCGCGCCTGGTACATGATACGTGAGGGCGACGTGTTCCGCATGGCCGGCCAGGTCGTGTCGGCGGGCGACGCCTACCAAGCCGCCTTCGCCGCGGGGCTCGCCGACGAGGGCATGAAGCAGCACGCCTGGCGCGGGCTCGAGGCACTGCGCGGATGGAAGGACGACGACCTCGGACGCGGCGTCTCGCTCGACGCGCAGACCCTCGTGCAGACCGCCGAGCGCCAGGCCGCGGCGGGCGACCTCGAGCGCGCGCTCAAGAGCTGGCAGAAGGCCATCGACGAGCACGGCGGCGGCTTCCTGGTCGCGGACGACGGCGGCCTGGTCGGCGTCGCGGCGAAGGTCGCGGCGCAGCTCGGCGCGCTCGATCCGGCGGGGATCGCCGCGTACCGCAAGCTGGTCGACAACCGCGCCAAGGCCGCGGCGGCGCGCGCCGGCGACGATGCCGGAACGCTGGCGCGGATCATCGCCGCGTGGCCGGCGTCGAGCGCCGCGGTGGACGCGCGCCGCGCCCTCGCCAGCCGCGAGCTGGTCGGCGGCGGTCACGGCCGCGCCGCGGCGCTGGTCGCGCAGGCGCTGGCCCTGCCCGGCACGTCGGCCAACGCCGACCCCGCCGCCGTGCCGCTGGCCCTGGCGAAGCACGCCTATGCCGCGATCGCCGCCGGCGATGGCGAGGCGGCGACGACCTCGATCGACCTGCTCGCCGGCCGGTTCGCCTCCACCGCCTTCGCGACCGCCGGCCAGGCCACCACCGGCGCCGCCTACGCGACGCGCGCGCGCGCCGCGCTCGACAAGCGCAAGCCGCCGGGCGACTGGCCGACCAGCGGCGGCGACCAGCGACGCAGCGGACGCTCGCCGCACTCCCCGCAGCCGGTCGCGGCGCGGCTCGAGATCGCCTTCCCGATCAACCCCGGGGACACGCTCGCTCCGACCCGCTCCGGCTCCGGCTACCGCCACCACGCGATCCACGCCGCGGTGGTCGGCGGCCTCGCGCTGTGGGCGACCGCCGACGAGTGCTTCGCCGTCGACCTCGCGATCGACGGCGGCGCCAGCGCGCTGCGCTGGCGCGCGGCCTCGGGCGCGCAGCCGGCGGCGCGGGGTGCGTGGGCCCAGGGCCTGCCCGACCACGCGGTCAGCGTCGCCGACGGCGCGGTGTTCGCGCGCGTCCTGGTCGGCGGCGGCCCGGGTCCGGTCTACGCGCTGGCGGCGCGCGAGCTCGGCGACGGCGCGCTGCGCTGGCAGGCCGAGCCCGTCGACGCCACCGTCGCGTCGTCGCCGGCCGGCGACGGCGGCGCGGTGTTCGTCGTGCTGCAGCACCGCAACGAGCCGCACCGCCGCTGGGTCGCGTGCTACGACGCGCGCACCGGCGTCGAGCGCTGGCGCGCCGAGCTGCCCGCGGCGCTCGCCGAGATCACCCTGACCAACCACCAGGGACATGGCGTCGGCCACCACGGCGCCGCGCCGAGCGTCAGCGGGGGCGAGGTCTTCGTCGCCACCGACGCCGGCGGCGTCGCCTGCGTCGACGCCGGCTCGGGCATCGTGCGCTGGGTGCGCCGCTACCCGGTCGCGTGGATCGATCCCGCCGACCCGGCGGGCGTGCGCCGGCACATCGCCTCGCGCGCCGCCAGCCGCGTCGTCGTCGCCGGCGACGCGCTGGTCGTCTGCCCGCGCGACAGCCTCGCCCTGCTCTGCCTCGAACGCCGCGATGGCGCGCTGCGCTGGCAGCGCCCGCTGTCGACCGCCAGCGCGCTGATCGGCGCGATCGACGGCGACGTCGTAGTCCAGGACCGCGGGATCGAGCGCCTCGCCGGCGGCGACGGCCGCGCGCTGTGGCGCTGGGCGCAGCCGGCGCGCGGCAGTCTCCACGGCGTCGGTGCGATCGCCGCCGACGCGGTGCTGGTCGCCAGCGACGGCGGGCTGCATCGGATCGGCCGCGACGACGGACGCGAGCTGTCGCGCCGCGCGTGGAGCGAGATGGGCGATGACGCGGCGGCGGCTTCGGCGCCCGGCAACCTGGTGCCGCTGGCCGACGGCGTGATCGCGCTGGGCGACGATCGCCTGGTCGTCTACGCGGGCGCCGGCGCGCTGGCGCGGCTGACCATCCCCGAACGCCGCGCGCACGCGCGCGTCGCGACCACCGGTCTCGCGCCCGCCGCGCTGCCGGCGCCGCTGCACCTGCGCTGGCGCCTGCGCGCCAGCCGCGGCCGCGGCATCCAGCCGCTCGGCGCTGATCTCCTGCTGCACGCGGACGACCGCATCGTGCGCTTCGATCCGAAGAAGGAGGCGGTGCGCTGGCAGGCGGCGCTGGCGCCTGGCACCCAGCGGCTGATCGACGGGGCGGGCCTGGTGGTGTCGGTCCAGGCTGGCGCGCTGGTCGCCTACGACGCGGAGACCGGCGCGCGGCGGTGGACGTGGTCGAATCCGGACGGCGACGGGACGTTCGAGGACCGCTACGGCGGCGTGGCGGTCACCCCGGCGGCGGTGTGCGCGCGCGTCGGCGGCGGCGACGTCATCGCGGTCATCGATCCGGCGACGGGCGCGGAACGCACGCGCATCCAGATCCCCGGCGCGCGCTGGTGCGGCGTGCGCGGCGACCAGCTCATCGCGATCGCGATGCGCGACAAGCTCATCCACCTCGAATCGCGGGCGCTGTCCGACGGCGCGCCCCAACCGCCGGTGGCGCTGTCGGTCAACCCGGCCGATCAGATCGCGATGCGCTTCCTGCCGATCGGGGACGATGCGCTGATGGTGATCGGCGAGCGCTTCGGCGCGCGCGTCGACCTGCGCGAGCGGCGCGAGGTGTGGAAGACCGACTCGCACTTCGTCAACGACGGCGGGCGGCTGCTGTTCCCGGAGATCGTCGGCGATCGGCTGCGGGTCTGGAGCCGGCACAACTGGGGCAACTGGTGGACGCACCTGTTCGATCTCGCCGACGGCAAGGCGCGCGCCGAGAAGAACGCCGACGGCGGGATGCCGCCGTCGTGGTACCACCTGTGGACGCCGGTCGGCGCGCAGGACACCGTGCAGTACGTCACGCACGATCCGTGGAACCGCTGGACCATGATCGGCCGCGATGGCGCCGGCGCGGAACGCTGGCGCGTCGATCGCGGCCAGGTCGGGCAGATCCACCCGGTGGGCCTGTACGAGATCGGCGGCTCGCTGCTCGAGCTGATGATGATGGCGGATTCCGGCTGGATCCGCTACGCGACGATCGACGCAGCGACCGGCAAGGCCACGTCCGAGGGCCGCCTGCCGAGCAGCTACAACGGCACCGACCTGCCGGCGCGCTGGGTCGACGGGATGCTGGTCGTCGGCACGCGCGACGGCTTCGCCGCGATCACGCCGACCGCGGTCGATGTCGACGCCGCCGTCGCCGCGGCGCTGGCGCAGCCGGCGCCGACCGATGCCGGCCGCCGCGCCGGCGTGGGCGAACTGATCGCCCGCGCGCGCGCCCCGGAGGTGCAGGTGCTGGCCTGGGACAAGCCGATCGCGCTCGATGGCGCGCTCGACGATTGGCCGGCCGGCGATCCGCTCGATCTCGGCGGTTGGCACCGCGTGGTCGGCGATGGCGCGGCGGACGCGGCGCGCGCGCGCGTGACCTGGGACGCGGCCAACGTCTACCTCGCCGTCGAGGTCGACGATCGCCAGCCCGGCGCCGGCGGCGTCGGCGATGAGCTGCTCATCGCCATCGATCCGATCGCCCACGGCAAGGACCGCGACCGGTCGGACGTCCTGATGGTGTTCGCCGCGGGGTGGCGACGAA
>Ga0196963_10001256_pt1 | contig 17884 bp, 14 predicted proteins | sample S1_5metaG_FD_148600 | JGI IMG/M metagenome (GOLD analysis project Ga0196963, IMG submission 148600) | Soil microbial communities from Anza Borrego desert, Southern California, United States - S1_5 | ecosystem: Environmental > Terrestrial > Soil > Desert | place: USA: California | collected... | reverse complement strand
TTAGAATTCTGATCCGTGATTCATCCGTGTTCATCCGTGGCTGATTCTCTTCTTCGTGCCCGTCGTGCCTTCGTGGTTCAACTCGTCTTTATTCGTAGACGCACGTCGCCGTCGCGGTGCAGGGTTTGTCGGCGGTGACGCGGACCCAGTAGGCGCCGAAGCCTTCGGGGAAGGCGTACGTGGCCGGCTCGCCGGGCTTGGATTCGAGCTGGTGCACGGGCTTCCAGTGGCCGGTGTTGGCGGGGTCGACTTCCACCGTGAACGTGACGGGGGCGGCCCCGTCGTGGGTGACGGTGAGGGTCTTCTTGTCGAAGTTGGTCATGAGGTACGGGTCGGACGGGGCGCCGGCGGTGACGGCCGTGTTCTTCCACGGGCCGCCGATGCCGCGCGGCTTGCCCAGGCGCCAGAGGTCGTCGATCTGGCCGAACCAGATCCCCGTGTTATCCGCGGCCTTGAAGTAGTTGCCGTCGGGCTGGGCGCCGGGCCTGGTGCCGGGGAGGACGAGGAGGCCGCGCCAGACGCAGTAGTCGGTGCTGCCCAGGTTGTGCGTGGCGATCGGCTTGAGGTTCTTCAGGTCCGCGGCGAAGGCGCTGTTGTGGCCGCTGCGCGGGGCTTCGTAGAACGTGCCATCAATGAAGGATAGCGGTCTTCTGAAGCGGGCGCGCCCTCATCCTTCGCCGAGTGTTCAGCCGTAACCCTCGCAAGAGAGAACGCTTGCGTCTGCGTGTCACGGTCGAAATCGCATCCATTCTCCTTCCTCCGGCCTTTGGCAGGCCACCTCGACGCCCCACCGAGCCAATAGCCCTCGGCAATGACACGGCCGCCCGGCCGCTCCGCGCCGTTCAACATCATCTTTCCGCACCGCTCGCCCACATCTCATTCACGTAAATGAAATCCGTCATCGTCGGCCGCGGACCGTCGGTCGACCTCTGGAAAGGAATCCCATGACCTCCACCATCAGCAGCCCGCAGCGCCCCGCGTCGGAAACCCACGAGTGCCGTCGCACGAAGGCGCTGACTGGCATGAGCACCGAAACCAAACGGCTCGCCCAGGAGTTCGAGAAGCGGCTGGCCGACGAGCACCACGAGGGCTTGGTGCTCCGGCACGACCTGGGCGTCGCGGTCACCCGCGCCCACGACGCCGAGGCCGTGTACGGGTCGAACGCGGTCGAGCACCTCGCCGCCTACCTCGGCATGAGCCCGGACCGACTGTACAAGCTGCGCACGTTCGCCCGGGTGTTCGACCGGGCCGAGGTCGAGCAACTGGCCGCGCGCCGCATGGCGTACGGCGGCCGGTTGCGCTACCACCACTTGGCCGCGATCATGGTCGTCCGGTCGGCCGACGAGCGGGCACGCCTATTCGAGAGGGTACTGGCCGAATCTCTGAGCGTCCGCCAGCTTCGCACACTGATCGCTGCCGGGGCGGCCGAGCCCCAGCCCGCGGCCGGAGCCAGCCGCCGCCCGAAGTCGCTCCTGGAACAACTCGGAGAGGTCATCGAGCGGAGCCAAGGACTGGCACGCAAGTTTACGAAATGGCGGGAGGAGCTGTTTGATCCGGTGGGTACCGTAGCGCTGCTGCGCTTCGCGGTACTTCGACGCGGGCACGTCGAGGGCCTTTGACAGTCGGTCGAGGGCTTCGCTTGCTGAGGCAAACTTGATCAAAGAAGCCCCCCGGTCGCGGTCACGTTGATGTTGGGCGCTGGGACGAGGCTCCCTTCGTAGCGCCGGTGCCCGTGAGCGCTCGTTTGCGGCCGTTGCGAGTCCCTGATCGATTGCTTTGAATCCAACTAGATCCTCGTTTCTCCGTGCTGTGGGCCACCCGACTGCGTCGGACGCGTGTGTCGCGCTACGATCCGTACGTCACCGTTTGCTCGATCTTTCCCGGCAACGCGGCCCCGTCGCCTCGCTCGTTCACGTGCTCGAACACGCTGTTAAAGAACCGCCTGATCTCCGTGTGTGATCCCGCACCGCGACGGAACGCGTCGAGCAAGCCGCTGATGCTCGCGTCCGCGGATTCCTGGATCCGGACGAGTCGGTCGTCCTCGGTCACCACGGCGAGTTCGAGGTGGGTGGTTCGATCCAACTCGTCAAGCCGCGCCCAAACCCTCCTGTCGCGTGCGATCAGCTTGAGCCCCCCGACCTCCAGCCGCGGCTGACGTCGGAAGAGGAGCAGCGCGGTCCGGAGGTCGGTAGCCCGGCTTACTTGCACGTGCCGCCAGTACCAGTTCAGGTAGCGCCGGATCCGCCTCACCTGCCATTCGGTGGTACCGTCCACGTCGAACGCCCAGAACGACCGGATGGCGAGCTCGATCTGGTCGGCGAGGAACTCCCGCTTCTTGTCGTCGTCGGTCGCGAGGTCGCGGTGCGAGCGCTGGGAAAAGTCGAGCTGGTGCAGCAGCGCGTACGTGTCGGCCGTGTAGTCGAGGTGCTCTAAGCAGTTGTTGAACTTGCCGACCTCGTCGGCCGTGTACTTGCTCAAGCTGTGGTAGTCGTGCAGGTACTCGTGAAACAAGAAGAGCCTGACGAGTTGCCGGAGGCGCTTGCCGTCGCCCTCGGCGGCCCGCTCGAACGCGAGCAGAAGCGAGTCGGCCAATCGCCACACGTGCCGATCCTTGTCGTACCCGTACCCGTCGGAGCCCGCGAACGGCTGCGGATCGACTTGGTCTCGCTCCAGCCTCATCGACGAGTAGATCGCCGCGAGCGGGCGGAGGGCCGGGAACGGCTTGACGGCGCGGATTTCCTCCCTGGGCGCCAGGTCGTAGTACCAAGGGTTGTCCGTACCAGACTCGTTCTTCTTGTTCGCGGCGTAGGTGATGACCTCCCCGAGCGCGTCGGCGAACACCGAGTTCCGGATCGCTTGCGCGCGGGCGACCTCTTCGGGAACGAGTGGTACCTCCACGACGGTCGACTCCCTGCCAAGCAGGAGCGCCGGCTTGTACGACGGCTCCCCCACGGCCTTCCGGTAGCGGTAGGTTTGGACGGGCGGCGAATTCCGAAGCTTGAGTTCCTGGCCGATGGCAAAGCACACCGAGCTTCCCGCGCCGACGAAGAGGTGGATGCAATCCAGGTTCGGGCGGGCCATCCTCACGGCCGCGAGCGCCTTCCGGAACTCCAGGCGAACGGCTTCCAGATCGGCGAGCGAGCGCACGTTGCCGTACGTCGGCACCGCACCGTCCGCAAGACCGACCGTGACCTCGGCCAAGTGCTCGGTACCCACGGCCTCCGCGACATCCGCGTCCGCGATCGGGACCGAGATGGCGACACGGACGACGACCGTACCGCGGGCCAGGACGGGTTTGCCCTCCGGTATCCCGGTGGTCTCGACGGTCAGCGTCCGGGCCGCCTCCGGCCACCGCCAGTCGCCGAGGGTGCGGTTGTACTCGTGCAGGTGCACGATGCGCTCGTCCCCCAGGTGGGCGCCCAGCGCGATCACGTGGGGGATCTCCGCGAGCCCGAAATAGTGGAGCTCCGCGTCGCGGGCGGCGCCGACGACGCCGAGGATCCGCGTCGCCGCGCCCCGGAGGTCCGAGTCCTGCCCGCCCCAGTCCCCCTGGTCGATCGCGTCCCTAAACGCGGCGGTGTCCACGTGAACGTGGGTGCGTTCCGCCCGCTGGGCGTCTGCGTCCAAGGACGCGACCACCTCCTGCTCGCTCGCTTGCCGGAGGTGTGACGAATGCCGAACGAGTACCAGGTGTGAATTCATCGGAACCTTCAGCTCTCGGTCAAATGATCTGACCCCAGGACGGCGCTTCGAGCGCGTTCCTCGCGGCCCGGGCCGCCGTGAAGCGGTCGGCGGGCGGGACGTCGACGATGTTGTTCGTGTTCGCCGGGTCCTGGAGCCGCGCTTCCTCCAGATTCGCGTCGATCCAGCGAAATACGGTCAGCATACAGGCCGCGAGGTCGCTCCGCGTCACGTTGTACATGGCGCGCGCGACGACGATCTCCAAGGCGAAGGTACTGATCGACAGGTTCTGCCTGAGTCGCCAAAGTTTCATCAGCCGCACCAGGTCGCTGAGGCCCGCGTCCTTGACGGCCTCGATGTGGACTTTGAGGCTGGTCTGGAGCGTGCTGGGGTCGGGCTGATTTTTGTAGAGCGTGGCGTATCGAAACGTGTGGTCTTGGGCCCGGCCCGGGACGATGTCAATGTGGAACGGCCCGTTGTATGGGAGCCGGAGAGCCACCGTTCGCGGCACCACCTGATAACTCCCGTCGACCAGACGGCGATGGATCCCCCAGTAGAGGTCGTGCAGAGTTGCTCGTTCGGTGGACGGAAAGTAAATGACGATATCCAGGTCGTATGCCGCTCGGATCATCGTCTGCTTACCGAAGGAGCCGGCGTAGTAGAACCGGGGGCCGCCCCCGAAGCGCCCACGGAGCCAGTTCTCGATCGTCTCACGTTGCGCCCGAAGCGTGCTTACGTGTTGAGCGCTGAGCGCCTGTTGTTGCAGCACGCCGACGAGATAGTCGTGTGGAGTCATAAGCATTTCCTCTCCTGACCGGCCTGCCGTGCCAGGCGTCTCACCTCCTCGGCCAGCGTTAAAGTGCCGGCTGATGCACACCAGCGGGCACGTAGGTCTCACGTGTGGGCGAGCGCCAGTTCTCGCTTGAACCAGGTCCGAGATGCTAGCCGACGGAACTGCGCCAGTCGGCGATTGAATTTGCAGCGGCCGAGCCGAAGTGAACACCCGCACGGGCAGCGTAATTTGTTCGCCACTCTCCGCTTGGTCCCTAGCAGGGCTAACGCCCCGCGCACTTGATCGGGGACCTTGAGGCCGAGCAGTTGCGCGTAATCGGCAAGCATCCCCGACCCGTAATGGGCCAGTTCGCCGAACACGAGCTTGCCGCCGTCCCTGAGCTTCTTGGAGATCGCGTAGAGGTACGGGACCAGGCACCGGGCCGCGAATCCGGAGAGCGTCGGCGCCGCCCGCAACTTGAGCAGCAAGCGCAAGCGCGAACCGAGGCACAACGACCGGTCGCCGTTAATGTGGAACTCGCCCCGCATTGGGATCCTGCCGGCGACCTCCTTCACCACCGGCAGGTCTTGTGGGAACGAAGGCGGGACCTCGACGAGCAGCTCGAACGCGTCGCAGATCCGCCCGTGGTCCCCGTGTTCAGCGCAGAACGCGAAGGTGCCCTTCAAACGCAGGTGTGTGCCCGGCGACGGCCGTACCGCCATCTGCGGGTACGCCGCGAGGAACTGGTCGAGTCCGATGGGGTCGGTCGTGCGCATCGCTACCGGCGGGTCCAAGGCTTGGCGGGCGTCGCGGTGATCACGTGGACCTTCGGCGTGACCATGACCGCCGGCGCGCCGATCCCGCCGAGCTTCCGGCGGAGGGCGTGGGAGTCCAGGGACACGCCGAACTTGCTCATGGCCTGCCCGGCGATGAAGTTGGGGTCGCGTGACTGCCCGATCGTCGCGAAGTCGTGCTTCGCCTGCCGCAGCCAGGCCCGGAAGTTCGCCTCCAGCGCGAGGTGCTTGTACTGCGGGTCGTACCACTTGTCCGCGAAGTCCTCTGCCGGGTTGACGGGGTTGGGGACGCGCGGCTTCTCGGCCCGCACGCCGTCCCCCATCCGCCCGAGGATGCCATCGAGCGCGTCGGCGACGTCCAGCTCGCCCCGGTACGCCCCGGCCGCGAGCGTCGTCAGGATGATCGAGATCGGCTTGCCGGCCGGGTCGTCCACGAACATCCGGTCGCGGTGGCACTTGAGGACCTGGACGGCCCGCTGCAGCGGCGACTTCCACCGTCGGGCGGGCAGGTCGTCGACGGTGGCGGCCTTCGCGGCCAGCGCGCGCTCCTCCATAAGGAGCGAGGCGAGCTTCATCCGCGACTCGAACCACTTCGCGTAGCCCTCGGAGTTGCTGACCCGCCACGCGGGGCTGACCTGCTTGTAGTTGGGCAAACGAATGTCGGTGATCGAGCCCGCCAGCTGGGCGACCGATTGCGCGAGCGCCCGGTCGGAGCCGTACGTCACCATCGCCGCCTCGATGAGCACCCGTTGCTGCTCCTCCTCGGGGATCGACGGGACGCCGTCCATGTGGAACGCGAGCTCGTCCTTGTAATTCAGCCGCCAGCAGCGGTTCTTCTCCTCCAGCCGCTGCTCGATGCCGCGCGCCCGCCGATACTCTTCGAGGTCGCGCCCGACGAGCCGCTTGAGCTGCTCCTGGGTGTGCGTCGCCTTCGTGATGCCCGCGCGCAGGCGGCAGCCGAAGTCCAGGTCGTACTCCTCGGCGACGATCACCGTGCCGAGGCGAAAGGACCCCTGCGGGGAGATGTGCGGGTCGAACTCGTAACAGTGCGCGTCCGGGCGGCCGAACCAATCCCCGAGATCGGTGTACCGCGCCTCGGCCTTATCGTAGGCCGACTCGGGGATGTCCAAGCACCCGGCCAGCTCTTCCATCACCAACTTCCGCGTGTCGTTACTCATCGGAGGCTCCGATCGTCAGGCGTTCGGTGAACGCGCTCTGCTTGTTGTGGTGGTCGTAAACGATCCAAGGCAGGTCGGCCTTGGGCATGCGCACGCGGCCCAGTTCGACGGCGCACGCCGCCGGCATGACCGGGAAGATGCGGATCGCCGTCGCGGCCGGGTGGGCCGCCCGCAGGTCGACGAACAGCTTGCGGACTGCCCGCCGGAACTCGGACAGCTGGGCCTCCGAGCGGAGGCAGTCGTTGTGACAGTCGTTCGACGTCACCTCCCAGATCGACGCGTCGGCCCCGGCCGCCGCGCAAACGCGGTCGTGGTGCACCTTGTCGCTGAGCGCGAACAGCACCGCCGGCGGCCCGGTCACGTCGGCCGGCCGGTTCACGACGAACCGGAAGTCCGCCGGGTGCGGCTGGCGCCGCCACGTCGTGGGCTCGCGCACCGGCTGGTACACGACCGCAGGCACCTTGTCGGTCAGCAGCGCGCCGAGCTGGATCAGCAGCGGCTGGGACGCGAGCGCGAACACCGAGAAGTGGTTCGGCGCCGCGTCCTCGATGCGCGGGCGGACCTGCCGGTCGAACTCCTTCCGGAGGTGCGCGGCCTCCGCGGCCCAGAACGCGGCGGTCCCGTCGTCGAGCGCGGACCGCATCGACAGGTTGATCGGGCGGTCGTCGGCCGGGAACCAGTCCGGGAACAGCGCCTCGAACGCGGCCCCCATGGTGAGCGGGCTGTTCTCGTCGCCGACCCGGGAGCCGTACAGCACGACGTGCGTGCGTTTGGTCGGCGGGATGCCGGTCGTCAGCCGCACGCGCGCCTCGTGCTCGGCCTTCCACCGTTTAAGCAGGTCGGCCGAGTACCGCTCGCCTTCCTTGTCGTCGTCGATCAGCTTGTGGCAGTCGTGGCACACCAGCATGAGGTTCGGGACGTCGTTGAGGCCCGACCGGTTGAACTTGAACGGCCCCCACCCCCGCGGGCCGCGCTTCGAGAACGAGTAGATGTGGGCCCGCTCGGCGAGGTTTACTGGCTCTTGGGTGACGCCGTGCTTGTAGAGCAACCGGTTACAGTCGCTGAACTGGCAGCGCGCGGCTGCCCGGCCCCACATCTCGCGCTCAACGTCAATCTTGATGTTTCGAGTTACGTCCTTCGGTTTCGGCATGAATGGGCTTCTCCGCGGCGTCGTCGGCATACACGGTGCGCTGTGTGAGTAGACAGACAAACCGTCACTCGATACCATCGCCGGTCGGCATAGCGACGGTTAATCGGTTTAGCGAACTTTATTCGCTCTGGCGAATAAGTCAACCCCTTGCTCGTGACAGGTGGAATTGTGCCCACAGAGAACCTCGACCGGGCCGAGGTGGGTCGGCGGATCAAACAGCTTCGGCTCGCGCAAAAGCTTTCGGTGCAGGAACTCGCGTCCCGGGCCCGCATCAGCCCCGGCTACCTCTCCGAGGTCGAACGCGGGTTGTCCGCGGTCTCGTTGGAGAAGGTGGGGCAAATCGCGGCTGGGCTGCGCGTGGCCGTCGAAGCGCTCATCGGGCCCGGGAAAGGAGCTGCATCGGCATCGCACTCGGTCGAGATCCCCGTAGCGCTCTCGATGGCGGCGGACCAACTCAACCTGTCGTTTCGAGCGACGCTCTTGCTGCTGCAGGGGAAGTTGTCCCTCACGGCCCGCCGCTCGCAGGACGAGGCGGCCGAGTGGGGCGTAGACGACTGGGTCAAGTTTTACGCCCAGGTGAAGGATTACCTTCCCGACTGCTAGGGTCGGAATACGGGAATCGGAGGTCCGGATGGCGCGGGTGCGTTCGGCGACTGTACAAGATCTGTTGCGCCTCGACGCCATGGGTCGCCACCTCGGCGTGGGGGCCCGCCACCCCGATCCTTTTTTCGCCCGGGACGTGATCGCGGCCAGCGTGGGCCGCGTAGCGCCGCTCCTGAACGAGATGCTCCCGTGCACCGGCGAAGAGATGGCCGAGGCCCTGGGCCGCCACCTGTGCGTGACCTTCGAGGAGGTTCGGGGTCCCGGGGATATCGACGCGCTTGAAGACCGGTACCTGCGCGGCAAGCGCGAGATCGGGTTCGGTCAGCTGCGGCGCGAGTTGGCCGCGCCGAACGTCGACGCGCTCCTGTTCCAGCGGCTTCGGGCGGAGGAGCACGACCCGGACCGCTGGGTCGCCGTGCTGAACTTGCAGCGGACCGAGAGCCGGGGTTATTGGAACCGGTTCCACGAACTGGCGCACCGGATCGCCGAACCGCCCCAGGGCGTCCTGCCGTTCGCCCGGCACGGATTCGACGCCAGCAACCCGCTGGAATCCCTCATCGACCTCGTCGCGGCCGAACTGGCCTTCTACCCGCCGGCCGTGCGCCCAAAGATCGCGATGCTCTGGCGGCACCGCCGGCTCGACTTCGGCGTGGTCGACGCGTTCCACGCGGCCTATGCGCCGTCAGCCAGCCTCTTGGCGACCGCGAAGGCCGCGGTCCGGTTCTGGCCCCGGCCGGCGGTGCTGTTGACGGCCGAGGTTCGGGGGCGAAAGCGCGACCCGTCCGCGGACCGTGCCCTTCGGATCACCGTCACCGCGCGCAACGACGCCGCCCGGGCGGCGGGTCTCACGTTCATTCCCAACATGCGGGTACCGGCAGGTAGCCCGATCGCGGAAGCATTTGGCTCGGGCGAAGTCGTCGACGCGGAGGAAGTCCTCGATCGCTGGACCACGAGCGGGGGTACTCGGCTTTCGCCGATCGGCGTGCACACCGCCGCACGCCCGATGGGCCCGGTCGTGTACGCCACGGTGACTATCTGATCGGTTTGACTTGTCGCGTAGGCGGTCGACCAACCCTCGGCGCCGCGCATCATGTCCGACAGATTCAACGGCAGACGCCGGAGCAAGCCGGCGCAGGTCGTTTGACGTCGGCCAGTTCGACGTCACTAACGTGCCCTGCGGGCCCATTAGGCCGTCCTAAGAGTATTCAGCGCGCCTGCCTCATGCGTCCGCATAGCGCCGGGTCGAGTTCGGTCGCGCGTGAAATAGGTACTTGATGCCCAGCTTGTTCTCGCAGACGATCACCGCGCTGTCGGGCGGGGTGAGCTCCGTTAGGCGGAAGATCTCGACGCCCCCTGGGCTGGCGATTCGGCTAATGCAAAGGCGTATAGGCCGCGCCGCGCTGAGCGGCCGCGTCAATTAGTAAGCGGAGGACGTCCCGCAGTGCCCGGCGCCCCTCCAACACGTGCGTTAGGTGCTGGCCGTCCATCAGGATGATATTGGCACCGCGGCCGTCGAACTGCGCGGCGACTTCTGGGCGGTAGCCCGGCACAGAAAGGAACACTCCGCGAGTGCTTTCAAGTTTCGTTTCGACCTTCCGCTGGAACGCGCCGATCTCGCCCTCGGTCGGCGGGTCCTTTTGCCACTTCGCCTCCACAAGGTAATCGAACCCAAGGAACGCGAAGTGGCCGTCGATCTGTTGCGTGCCGGTCCGGTACGAGCGCGTGTACTCGATCTCCGAGAGGGCGAACAACTCGGCAAGGATGTCCTCCAGATCGAAGCCGGCCTCCTGTCGATCCTTGCACAACACCGCGGCATTGAACGCGTCACGCAGTTTGGCGAGTTTCGCGGCACGCTCTCGGACCAAGTTCTCGCGTTCCTCGGCGAGTTTCGCCCGATCCGCCTGTTTCTCCTTCTGTCTGCGGACGACGAGGTCGCGTTCGACCGCCAAGTGCTTCAAATCTCTGAGCGCCTCCAACCCCGCGTCCCGGTCCGGGACGTCTCTGTCGGGCAAGTCGCGCAGGTTGCAGAGGGCAGTCAGCAACTTCCGCTGAACGAGTGGGCCCCCGTCGGTGTCCGCCAAATCGGACAGGATGTGGCGCGCCATGGGATATTTGCTCTCGGCGCCGTACTTGTCGATCAACGCCGGGGCGACGCCGGCAGCGCGGAGGAACGCCTTCATCGGGTCCTTGTACCAGAAGCACCGCCCGAAGCACTGGATCATCGACTCGGCCACGTCGTACGGCAGCGGTTCCATCGGGATGACGTTTTACCTGAATCGCGAGCAAACTTCTCGGCGGATTCCCCTCGCGTGCCATTCCGGCCGGCGCACGGGAACTGGACCACGCTCATCCCGTTGAAGGAAGATTGGGGTGCCGCCGCTCAACCCAATCGGCCCAAGCCCTGACTGCGGGCTACTGCAGACTGCAACTTCGGTGTCGCGCAAAAAAGCGCATTACGCATAGCTAATCATAGAACGGCCAAGTGCCATGCCTGGGACGTCCGAGCGACTCTTGTTCGAAAGGCACGCGGCCGCGCTCCATGTGCAGCGGGCGGATCTCCCGCCCGGAGTGTTCGCCGATAACGCGCAGGATGTCGAACCCGGCGACATCGCTGTCGCCGAAGTGCCAGAACTGCATCGTCGCCGGCAATCGCCTGAGCAGCGCGAGCGTGCCCGACCCGGGGTAGCTGGTTTGGATCAGGAGTTCGCCGCTCTGGAGCTTGGCGAGCTCGTGGAAGCTCGTCTCGTTCTCGATCGTGATGCACCGGGTGGCCGTCGTGGCGACTTCGGCGGCCCGCTCGACGTCCGATTTCGCGAGCCGGAACGCGCCGTGGAGACGGCCGAGGTCCAGCCATTGGCCGTCGAGCAGGAGCCGCAGCGGGCCGTGAACCAGGGCGAACCGCGGGTTGGCCACGATGCCCAAGTCGTCCAGCGAGCGCACCGCGCCGCCCGTAATCTCGTCCAACAACCGCCCGAGCTTACCCCGCAGCCGCCCCCGCAGCGCGCCGTCCTTCTCCACGGCGGCCAGACCTTCCAGTCGCTTCGAGTCGCCGCAGAGCACGCAACTCGCGAACCGAACGAGCGACTCGCCCTTCCACGCGAGCAGCTTGGGTAGCAAGGCGAGCAGTTCGTCGTTCGTGGCGAGGTCCTCGCGATCGAACGGCGCAACAGACTCGCCCGACGACGCGGCGCTCGTCAAACGTGCGCAGAAGGCGGCCCAGCCGGCACGCCATGGCCCCGGCACCTCGGCTTGAGCCGCGGCCGCGAACGTCGCCGCCAGTCGGTTCCGCCGCTGGGCGGGAGACGCCTCGCCCACGCGCGCGAACAAGGCGGATTCGCAGGCGAGCGGCACGCGGACCTTCACGATGATGTCGGGGTCCCGTGGATGCCGTTCCAAGCGCAGCAGGCCGGAACGTTCGGCCTCGGCCAAATCATGAAGGGCCTGCGCTCGCTCGTCGCCGTCCTCGCAGTCGGCGGCGCGGAGCACCGCGCTCAGTTCCGGCTGGAAGTCGATCGTGCCGGCGCCGGTCCGCGCCGCCCACGAGCGGGCGAACAGCTGGGCCAAGCCCTTCAGAACCGGCGAATGGTGGCTCATCCGAAACGGCCCTCCCGAGGCCGCGTCACGAGTGCTCCCGCATCCACTCGCGCCCCTCGTCCGACGCGCGCAGTATGCTGACCGGGACGTTGCGGACGTGCGGGCGCCCGTCGCGCCGGTCGTCGTTGCGGGAGACGATGATCAGCTGCTCGCACAGGCCGAAGGCGCCGGGCACGTTGCCGGTGCTCATCGAGAAGACGCCCTGGAGGTCGAGGCGCTTTATGTGCTCGATGCAGTCCTTGATCCGGCCGGTGTCCATCTTCGAGAACGCCTCGTCGATCGGCACCAGGGCCAGCGACGGGTCTCGTCGCCGCGCCTCGTGCCGCTTGTACGCGCGGAGGTAGCTCGCGAGGATGACGACGAAGTACGGCGACTGATTCTCGCCCCCGCTCATCTTCCCGCCCTGCCTGTCCACGCTGATCGGTTTGCTCTGCCGGTCGCGGTCGTCGCTGACGAGCAGGTCGTAGTCGTGGTACTGGCGGTAGTCGAGCAGGCGGGCGGCGTGCGCCCCGTCCGGCTCCTCGACCAAGGTGCGGAGGAAGCGGTCCAAAGTGTCCCGCATCTGGCCGTCGACCGCGGCGTAGAACAGTTCGTCGCGCTGGTGCAACGCGTTGAGGTTGACGAGCTCGCGCATCGACTTGAAGTCCGGGCTCGGCTTCGCGTCGATCTGGTAGACGTCGTTCCCGATCGGCGTCCTCAGGTGCGTGTTGAGCAGGTTGACGTCGTCGCGCATGCGGCGGAGCGCGCGGTCGAGCTTCTGGAGCACGTTGTTCCGGAAGAGGTGCTCCCAGCGGGCGCGCTCGGCCGTCGCCTTCTGCTCGTAGTCCGGGATGTTCGCCTCCTTCACCTGGCGCCAGAGCTTGTCCCAGGGGGCGTTCGACGGGTTCTCCGCGGCCCAGTCGTCGAACTTGGGGTACGCCAACGCGAGCTGCTTCCGTTCGGCAACCAGCTTCGTCCAGCTCAAGTCGGCCTGCTTGTCGGCCTCGACCGCCGACCGCTCGAACACCCGTGCCGAAGCGTCGGGCGGCGGGTACGCGGCAACGACCTCGGCGCGCCACTGGTGCAAGCGCGACGCGTGGACGGAAATGTCGCCGACGTCCTCTTGAACACGCTCGAACGCACGAAGCGCGGAGTCTGCTACATCCTTAGCCGTGGCCAGCCCGCTCGTCAGGGACTGGATCTGACCACGTTTCTGGCTGCGGAGCAGCTCGCGCCGCTGTCGCTCAAGCTCCGTCAGCTCCTCGCCGAGCCTTCGGATCTGCCCTTCGACCTCCTCGAAGCTCGCGCGGTCGATCGTCTCCAGTTTCGCAACGTTCGCGTCCCACTCCCGTTCCAACTCGGGGAGGCGCTGCGCGTCGAGCAAATCCCGCGTCAAGGACGTGTGTTCCGGGACGAACCGGGAACCGCTCTCGATAACCTTCTGGACGTCGCCAACGATCGCCGACAGGCTGCGCTCCTGCACCGTTGCGTCCCTCCGCCGGGACCGCTTCAGGGCGAGTTGCTGCTCCAGCCCACGTTTGCCAACGAAGGGGAGGTTGTCGTAGTGGCGCGGCCGCCCAACAAAGCCGCGATGTCTCATGAAGCCGCCCGGGAGGATGGCGGAGTCGTGGTTCCAAAGGGCGTCCGGAGATCTCACGCACATGACGTCGCCGAACAGATGGCTCACGATGGCGCGGGCGACGGGGTGTTCGGCACGGATCTTCTCGGCGAGTGACCCGGGGCGGACCGGTCGAGCGAGGTGCCTCGCCTGTGCGGGGTCGACCAACGATTCCTGCGGCGAGTCTTCCACCAACTCACGATAGATCTGGACCGCCCGCTCGTAGTCAGAATCGGTAACGACCAGGGAAAATTTGTGGGTGAAGGCGACTTCGACGGCCGCGCGCCATTCCTCGTCGGCGACCTCGCACAACAGGCACAGTGGTTGGGCCGGGGGCTCGGTCCCCTTCCACGCGATCCCCTCTTGGAGCGACCGGAGGAGGGCGGTCGGAAATGGCAAACGTCCCAGTTCGAGCGCGCCGATCTCCTCCCGGAGTGTGCCGAGCGTCCGGCGACAGGCGTCAAGCGCCTCGCGCGTCGGGCGAATGCTTCGGTTCAACTCGGCTCGTACTTGCTCGGCAACGGCGGCGACGTGTTCTAGGACCGCTTCGCTGGATCCGGCGTCACACCCTTCGAGTTGCTCGATTGCCGCGTCGAGGGCGTTCGTGTCCACCGGTTCCGGCAGGGGGGCACTGCGAACTTCGGCGAGCCACCGCCGCGCTCGCCGTGCGCGGTCTCGAAGCGCGTCGTCGACACGAGTGCCGACGGCACGGAGCGCCTCGATCTGCGGTGCCAAGGTGCGGTTGCGCTCCGCGATATACAGGAAGACTTGGCCACCGGGCGAGGCGCGGATCGTGTTCCTCAGCAGTTCGATCTCGCTGTTCCGGTCGGCGACGAGTTGATCCAAGACATCGAGCCGGCTCGCCTCCTCGGCAAACTCCGCCCGCACGCGTTCGAGGGCCGCCTCGGTGTCGCGGGCCACGCCGGCGGCGTGCTGGTGGGCCAGTTCGGCGGCGAGCCAGCGGGCGACCGCCCGGTCCCGCGCCGCCTCCGTATGCAACTGGTGTAGGGCCGTGATCTCTTGAAGCCGCTTCAGCTGGTCGTGGAGCTCGCGCAGGTCGCGCTCGTAGGCTTGGAAACTGCGGTAGCTGGCGACGACGTCAGACACGTTCAGCTGGTCGCCGGGCAGGACGAAATCGCGGATGAAGCTGTCGAACGACTTGCGGTTGGTGAACGCCATCGCCTGCGGCAGCAGGGACGCGAGCACGGCCCTGTTGAAGTTCAGGTGCTGCTCGTTCGCCATGTCGCGCAGGTACTGCTCCTGCGTCTCGAACAACCGGCCCCCGCGTTGCTGCTCGACCAGGTGCCGAAACGCGGTGAGCACGAGCGGCCGCTTCTTCCCGTCCTCCGGGCTCACCGCGAGGAAATCGCCGTGCGTCATCGACGACCCCGCGTAGAACGCCCGGACCGTGCCGTGCCCCTCGGCGGCGCTGCGGAACTCGATGCGGAGGCCCCACGTCTCCGCCCGTCGACCGCCGTCGGCGCCCGGCGGCCACGCGAACTCCAGCGCGACGTACGTGATGCCGCCCTTGTCCCGCTGGTACTGGGCGACGCCGTTCTCCTCCCGCTTGGTGTCGAGCAGGCAGTAGCTCTTCAGCGTGCGGTCCGAGTGCGCGCCGGTCGCCGACCGGTTGAAGTGGTTATGGGCGACGTCGGTCCCGACCAGCACCGTCATGATGAGGTCCATTAGGATCGACTTGCCCGAGCCGGTGACGCCCGCGAGCAGCAGGTTCCCCTCGACCGGCAGCGTGTCGTTGTAGCCATACCAGTTGACGGCGTGGATGCGAGCAAGTGTGATGGCGCGGCTCACGGTGACTCATCCCCCTGGCCGCCCGCAGACGCGCCATCGGAACCCTCGACGTCGTGCGTCCGGTGCAGGTCCGCCGTCCGCGTCCAGTCGTCGAGGTCCTTGAACTGGATGACCCGCCTAAGCGTGGGGAGGATTTCGACCCGCGACGACTCGAACGGCTCCGCGTAGTCCACGCGAACGAGGTGGAACCGTCGGGCCTGTACGAGGACCTCGCGCAGCCGCCCCACGCTGGGCTGACTTTTCAGGTCCGGCAGGAGTTTCTCCCTCAGCAACTGGTTGAGTTGTTCGACGGTCAGCGACACCTGGGTCGCACCGTGCTCCCGCACCTGCGTGTCGTACTCGTACCAGAGGGCCAACAGCACGAGGGTCGCGTCCTGCCTGAGGCGGAGCGTGAGCGACGGCCGTTGCGGCACCGCCTGGACCAGGCGACTCTCGTGCTCGGTGTGAACGGTGAGCCCGACCAGGGCGGCCGCCTCGCGGAGCACGTCGCCGTTCTGGCGGCACCAGTCGTACAATCCCGTGTCCGCGGGCGCCAAGCCGAGGATCGTGCCGTGCGCGAGCAGTTCCTGCAGCGCCTCGCCGAGGCGCTGTCGGTCGGCGTCGGGCAGATGCCAAGCGTTGGCGGACGAGGATGGGGCCGGGTCGGTGGTCACTTTTTGACAACGAAGAATCGCTCCAGCAAGCAGTCGAGCTTTCGGTCGTATGCCGGGCTGGGATCGCCCCGTCCCGAACGGTCCGCCGGAACTGCCACCCGGTAGCGCGCGTCGTCCGATTCGGCGTGGAGCAGGACGGCGATCACGTCGGCGAGGTCGTCCTTGTCAAGTACCGGGAAGTCGGCGCTCGCGATCCGCGCCCCCTTCCCCCCGCCGAGCCTGTCGACAAACCGGTTCGCGCGGGCGACGGTCAGCGACTCGCGGACGACGGCGCGGAGTTGGGCCTTGGCCCGGTCGCGCTGGCCCTCGCTCACGTCGTCGTCCACCGGGGCGTTCTCCTCCAGGGACCAGCGGCGCGGCGGCTCGTACAACGAGTCGCGGCCGGCCAGGATCCGCGCCTCGGGCAGCAGCAGCGGTGGTAAGCTGATCTGGTCGTTCAGGTCCGACAGGCGGCGGCCGGCGTAGGCGACGTTGATCCGCTCGAACAGGTTTTTCACCTGTTCGCGGCGGTCGCCGACGACCTCTTGGAGGTAGCGCGACCGCGCGAGCGAGCGGCGCGCGAACTCGGCGGTGCGCCGGTCGATTTCGTCGGCGAGGGGTTGGACGAGGTCGAGCGTGCGTCCGAGTTCGTCCAGACGCACCTGCACCCGCGCCATGGCCGCAGCGGGAGGTGCCGACGGATCGCGGCGCATCACCTCGTGTTGCATGTTGCGGAGCAGGTCGACGTCGCCCTGCACCACGCGGACCTGCTCGCGGGCCTCGTCCAGCCGGCGCGGGAGCTGGGCGCGCACGAGCTCCGCGTAGCACGTCCGCCCGATCTGCTCGGCGTACTGGTCGAAGATCACCCCGTAGACCTCGCCGAGCGTCTTCGCCTCCCGCTGGCGACCCGTCAGCCGGACCAGGCCCTTCTCGATCCCCCGCAGCTCGGCAATCCCGCTGCGCGCCAGCGTCAGGCAGTTTTCCAGGTGGGCGAGCGGCGCGTCTGCGAACGCGCCGTGGTTGGCCAGTGCGACGCAGACGCCTTGAAGCTTGTCCGTGAAGACCGCGGCGTCCGGCCGGGCGATCTGCCGCAGCGCGTCGATCAGGATGATCGCGTGGGCGTCCAAACGGATCACGCGGTCCCAATTGGGGAGCTGCTCGTCGAGCACCCACCCGGTTTCCGCCTTCGCCAAGTGGTCCAGTACCCGACGCGCGGCCTCCGCCAGCGGGAGCGAGTCCGGTGCCAACGTACCGACTTCAGCGTCGTCCGGCCTGAACGCGGGATGTCGCGACAGCACGTCCGCGACGATCGTGAGCGCCTCCTCACGGCTCATCCCCTCGTGCCGTTCGGACGCTTCGCGCTCCAAGGCGTCCAGCACGTCCACGTAGACCGGCCCATTGCTGCCGGCCAGAACGCGCAGAAAGCCGGGGCGGATCTCCAGGAAAAGTTCTGAGGCTAGCGATCCCATTTTTCGTTGGTTGTCAAACCAATGCGTGGCTGGCCCGAACGAACTCATTGTCGAGTTCGCTAGTATACCAGCATTAATGCTGGTGCGCCCAAGGCCGAAGCGGCAGACCAGTTGCTGGGCTACGGTAATCCCAGCGTACCACCGCAGGGGGCCATTGGCACGTTTGCCGGTTGGGGGTGGTAAGGATCGCGGTTGTCTCGACCATCCCCCACCGGCGGATCAGTCCATCCATTCGTCCGAGCCCGCGAGCAAGCTGCGGCCGAACTCGTAGCGGTCGGCGAGGAACCGCACAAGCTTCTCCGGCATTAGCCGGTTGACCATCTCCGCGGCTAGGCGCGACCCGCTGAGGCGCAGGCCATGGGCATGGCAGTGACGCACGAAGCGGTAGAACCGCCGTGAATCATTTGGGTGAAGACAACTACGATTAGCGAGCCGGCAAAACGCGTTTAAACGGCTTGCCGTAACCGGCGGCAGCGGTTTGGCCCGCGCGTCCTTCGGGTATCGGATGCGGCATGACACCGCGACCGCCCGCGCGGCCGCTCGGGCCAATGGACGGAAGCGGGCGAATGCCGCGTTAAGTTGCGGTGCAGACACGAACTCGAATT
>Ga0196963_10001254_pt1 | contig 18024 bp, 10 predicted proteins | sample S1_5metaG_FD_148600 | JGI IMG/M metagenome (GOLD analysis project Ga0196963, IMG submission 148600) | Soil microbial communities from Anza Borrego desert, Southern California, United States - S1_5 | ecosystem: Environmental > Terrestrial > Soil > Desert | place: USA: California | collected... | reverse complement strand
CGCGCCGTCCTCGGGCCGAGCGTCCACCTCGACCGCGGCTCCGCTGCCGCCGCCGATCCCGGGATTGCGCGACGCGGGGGCGATGACGAACGCGCGCTGCTCGCCGGCGGGAGAGGTCCAGCGCGCCGTGGTGCCGTCGATGGCGTCCAAGCGCCAGCCGTCGGCCGTGTCGCCCACCGCAACGGCCGACGCGGCCTCGCCGGCGCGCATGCGCACCTGCAGCGCGCGCCGTCCCGAGCGGTGGTGCGAATGCAGGCCGATGCACTCCGGCACCGGATCCCTGGCGCGCGTCAGGATCGGCAGCCGCAGCGGTTCGGGCGGCAGCTCGGGCGCCGGCGGTCGCGTCGGGATCTCGGGCTCGGGCTGCGGCGGCGTCGGGTTCTCGATCTTCTGCCGCTCGGCCTCGCGCACCGCGAAGGGCACGAACGGGTTGAGGTTGTTGACGTGGAACGCCTCGAACGGCGGGATCACCGGCGTCGATGCGACCAGCGGCACGACCGCGTCGCTGTCGGTCCGCGGCGGGTCGAGCAGGATCGGCTCGTCCTGCGCGAGACCGCGCCACACCGCGGCCAGCACGACCAGCGCCAGGGCGATGACGAAGCTGAGCGCCTGCGGGTTCATCAGGGCCTCGCCTCGCGCGCGGCGCCGCTGGCCGCGCCGCGCGCCGCTCCGGCGGCGGTGCGCGGGCCGGCGCCGCCCGTGCGCGCCTTCGCCGCCGGCGCTCCGGCGCGCTGCGCATCGTCGAGGAAGCGCATGCCGGCGACGGTGAAGGTCGCGGTCAGCTGGGTGACCTGATCCTTCTCGGAGGTGTTGCCGCCATCGATCACCAGGCGGCTGATGATCAACGGGTAGTCATGACGCGCGACCCAGTCGTCGAGCAGCGCCGCGTCCTCCTTGCTCAGCGCCTTGGTGCCGGAGCGCTCGGAGAGCTTGGGATAGAGCGCGACGATCGCCGCCTCCTCGGCCTGCTCGGAGGCGTCATCGGCCTCCTCGCGCGCCTTGACCGTGCTCGGCTCGACCTGGGAGAAACGGTGCAGCACCCAGAGGATGTCCTTCAGCGACCCGACGACCTTCAGGGTGAGTGGATACTCCGTCAGCAGCGGTCGATCCTTCGCTCCGGCCAGCACCGGCTTGAGGTCGGGCTCGATCGCGATGGAGACGAAGTTCGACTCGGTCGTGCTCAGCGCGATCGTCGCCGCCTTGTAGACGACCTGCAGCGTCAGCAGCAGATCGGGCGTCATCGCGTCCGGCGGCAGGTCGTGCGCCCACTGGCCGAAGCCCAGGTCCTCGTTGAACTCGACGCTGCGCCCCTTCGCCAGCGGACGCAGGCGGTCCTGCACCCAGAAGAGGCGGTCCTTGAAGAGGACGCCCTTCTGGTATTCGCCGGGCGGCACGCGGAAGTACGGGTTGGCGCTCATGCCGCTCTCGTACTTCAGGTCGTCGATGGTGCGCGCGAGCTCGCCATTCGCATGGCGCTGCTCGCTGATCAGGCGTGCGAAGTCGCGCTTGCCGTGGCGCCTGGCGTAGTCGGCGCGCACCGAGTCGAGATCGACGCCGTCGCCGGCGCCGACCAGCGCCAGCGCGATCAGGCCGATCGCGAGCGCGCCGCCGAGCGTCGCCCATCCCGCCTGCACCGGCTTGCGCATGTCGGGGCGCATCAGGGCTCGCCTTCGACGGCTGGCGTGGCGGTCGCGTCGGCATCCGTCGCGGCGTCGGGCGCCGGCGCGGGCTCGGCAGCCGGCGCGGCATCCGTCGCCGGCGCAGCCTCGGCGACATCGGCGCGTTCCGTCAGCAGCGACAGCTTGGTCGGCTGGAAGACGAACTGGACGTGGTAGTTGAACTCGCCCTTCTTGCCGCCCTTCGCGTCGCGCGCCTTCGCGCCGGGACGCGCGTTGGCCGGGGCCTCGTCGTCGTGCTCGATGTCGGTGCCCAGCACCCACGTCTTGGCCGCGTCGAACAGCGCGATGCGGACCTCGGCTCCGCCCTCCTGCGCCGGGAACGTCCAGTCCTCGACCGCCTCGATGTAGTCGTCGAGGAACTTCTTCAGGACCGTCTTGTCCTTCGCGTCGTCGAACTTGACCTGGCCGCTGATGTTCACCGCGCCGCGATCGATGGTGGTGTCGACCACGCTCGGCGCCTTCTTGCCGCCGGCGTTGCGCGCCCGCTGCGCCGCAGGCTCGCGCTGCGTCGCCGGCGCCTGCGGATCCTTGCCGACGCCGACCGTCTCCAGCCGTACGACCCACAGCTCCTTGTGGCCGCCGGTGTCGCCGCCCGCCTGCTCCTTCAGCGCGCGCACCGTGTAGAGCAGATCGCGGCCGGCGTGGATGCGGCTGGCGATGGCGCGCAGGTCGTCGGACAGCGCCTCCTTCTCGCCGTGCAGCCGGTCGAGCTCGCCCTTCAGCTTGTCGTGCTGCGCGAAGTACGCCTGGTAGGCAGCGAGGCTTTCCGCCTGCACACCGTCCTGATGCAGCCACGTCCAGCCGACCAGGCCGCAGGTGATCAGCGTCAGCCCCGCGGCGGCGAACGGCCAGACCAGCCGGTCGCGCCATTCGCGGCGCATGACCAGGTCGTCGGGCATCAGGTCGAGCGCCACCGCGCCTTCGGCCTCGGACAGGGCCAGGCCGAGCGCGCCGAACCAGCCGTGCCCGTCGGGCGGGACGTCGCCGGTCAGCGCCGCGGTCGGGTCGTAGACCTCGACCGGCTTGTTGAAGCGGCTCTGCAGGTACACGGCCAGGCCGGGCACGCCGGCGCCGACGCCGGTCAGCAGGATCTTCACCGGGTCGAGGCGGGCCTGCGTGCGCAGCTGGGCGCGGAACCACGCGAGCGAGCTCGCCAGCTGGCCGTAGAGCTGGTCGCCGAGGCGCATCAGCTCCGGGCCGAAGTGCTCGATGCGATCGTCATCGGCGCGCGGGCCGATCTCGTCCTCGGGCGTGGCGACCGTCGCGGCGCCGGCCGCGGGGCTGGGTTCGTTCCGGTCGAAATCGATGACGTACTCGGTGCCGGTCCCGGCCGGCGCGGCAGGCGCCTCGTCGATGAAGAGGTCGGATGACGGGCCCGGCGATGCCGCGCTGGGCACGGCGGGATCGGCGTCCTCGAGCTCGATGCGCGGCTCGGGCTCGTCCTCGAAGGCCGGCGCCTCCGCGGCGTGCGGATCCTCGAGCACCAGCTCGTCCTCGCGCGCGCGGGCCTCGGCCTCGCGCTTGCGGATCATGCCGGTCTCGCTGCGCATGCGGTCGCCGCGCGCGCGCGCGAGCGCCTCGCTGAACGCGACGTAGCCGATGCCGACCTGGCGGCACGCGAGCGGCCGGCGGTCGCCGACCAGGACGACCTGCGCGCTCAACGCATCGAGATCGACCACCAGGGCGAGGTCGTCGTCGGCCACCGGCGGGGCCGGCAGGGTGGCGTTCATCGCCGCCGCGCCGACGTGATGGATCCGGGTCGGGGTCGCGCCGACCTGCGCGAGGGTCGCGACCAGATCGCGCACCTGCGGCGGCTGGGCGAGGACGCAGCAGTGGATGATCTCGTCGCCGCCGACGGGGACGACGAAGGTGTCCGCGGCCAGCTCGCCGCCGCCTTCGACGTGCTGCGACAGCTCGAGGCGCAGCAGCTTGTCGAGCCGATCGCGCGGCATCGGCGCCGTGGCGACGAAGCGGATCAGCGTGGTGTGGTCGCGGCTGGCGACGCTCAGGCGCGCGCCCTTCAGGCGCAGCGCCGCGTCGATCTCGCTGAGCGCCACCGCCAGCGGCCGCTCCTCGCCCGAGGCGTCGCGGCGGTTGGCGCTGGCGTGGCCGGCGATGCGCCAGCCTCCGGCGGAACCCTTTCCCGGGACGATGGCGATGGCGCGCACCGAGCGCTCGCCGATGTCGAGGCCGATCCAGCGCGGCATCAGCGGCCGCGGCCTCGTTGCCAGGCGGGTCCGGCGGGATCGGCGCCGGCGGCGCGGGTGGCGGCGGGCGTGGTCGCGGCGGCCTCGTTGAGCGCCGGCGCCGCGCCGAGCGGGCGCTTCTGATCGGGCAGGTCCTGGGGCAGCATCACGCGCGCGGTGTCGCGCAGGACGCGGATGCGGTCGTCGACCTTCGCGCCGTTGGGCTCGAGGATGTGCGCGGTGACGAAGATCAGCAGGTGGCGGCGATCGTGGCTCTTGGTCTTCGAGCTGAAGAGGTAGCCGAGCACCGGGATGCGCGCGAACCACGGGATGCCGGTCGAGGTCTCCTGCTTGCGCTCCTTGATCAGGCCGCCGAGGACCACGGTCTGGCCGTTCTGCACGTGCAGGCTGGTCTGCAGCGACCGCGTGTCGAACTCCGGCTCCTCGATCTGCGCCTGGATCAGGCCCGATTCGGGTGACGGCTGGTAGGCGAACGGCTGCTGCCGCAGGCGGATGATCTGCCGCACGGTCGGGGTGATCGTCATGGTGATGATGTCGCTGTTGCGCGCGACGCTCGGCGTGATGCGCAGCTCGATGCCCTCCTGCTCCTTCTCGAGCTGGGGTATGAGCACGGTGGTCGACGAGTTGACCACGGTGCCGTTCGAGATGGTGTTGGCGTTGGTCTGATTCTGCTGTTCGTAGCCGCCGATGTAGGACACGTCCTGGCTCAGCTTGATGAGGCCGGTGGCGTTGTTGAGCGTCAGGATCTTGGGTTCGCTCAGGGTGTCGGCCTTGCCCTCGGTCTCGAGCGCCTGGACGGCGACGCGGATGTCCGGGAAATTGTCGAGATTGGTACCGGTCACGACGGCGGCGAAGCCCTCGGCCGGCGCGCCCGGGGGCGCGGTGCCGGGCGGCGTCAGGGTGCCGGCGTTGTTCGAACCGCCGTACTGCCAGTCGCCGCCCTCGCCCTGGGCGATGAAGCGCGTGCCGAGCTCGCGATTGGCCTCGTCGGTGACCTCGACGAAGCGCGCCTCGATCAGCACCTGGACGTTGTTGTAGTCGAGCGCGTGCAGCAGGCGCTTGAGCTCGGCGATGCACGCCGGGGTCGAGCGCACGTAGACGGTGTTGGACTTCTTGTCGAGGTAGATGTCGCCGCCGGACGCCGGCCAGCCGACGATGATGTCGCCGCCCTCGATCTCGGCGAGGAACTTCTCGAGATCGGACTCGCCGTCGCCTTCGCCCTCGGCGGCGGCGAACGGATCGATCGGCGCCTGCTGCCCCTCGCCCGCGCCGCCCCCGCCCTGCGTGGCGAGCTCGCCGAGCTTCGGCGGCGCCATGACGTTGGTCAGGCCGGAATTGATGCGGATGATCTCGGTCTCGAGCACATCGCTGTCGCCCGCCGAGACGTAGACCGCGCCGCCCGAGTAGTTGAAGCGCAGATCGACCTGCTTGCCGATGGTCGCGAGCACGGTCTCGATCGATTCGTTGACCAGGTGCAGGGTCAGGGTCTCGGTGCCGACGGCGCTATCGAGGATGATGTAGTTGATGCCGGCGACCGAGAACAGCGTCTCGATCACCTTGCGCACCTCGACGTTGTCCTGGATCAGGTCGATGCGGTCCTGCAGCTTCAGGCGCATCTTCTGGCGCTCGCCCTCGGCGACGTCCTCGGCGAAGACCAGTGCGGTGCGCGCGACGGATTCCTTCTCGTGCGGCATGGTCGCGTGGTCGATGACCTCGTTGACCGCCTCCTCGTGGCGGACCTCCTGCTCGCGCAGCAGGGCGACGCGTTCGTCGGCGACGGTCCTCGCCAGCAGGCGCAGGATGTTGAGCTTGATGGTCAGCACCGCCGGGTGGCCGGGGTGGTCCTTGAGGATCGCGTCGCAGGCGTCGACCGCCTGCGGGTAGTGGTGCTGGGCGACGAAGTACTCGACCGTCGCCAGGCGGAGCTGGACCTCCTCGGCGGCGCGTTCGCGGGCGGCCTCGTAGTCCGGATCGCCGATGATCAGGCCCTCGGTGCGGGCCTGCTCGTTGAGGCTCTTGCGGATCTGCGACTCGAGGGCCGCGACCTGCGCCGAGAGCAGCGCCTGGCGCACCAGGTCGTCGTTCGGCCAGCGTTCGAGGTGCGACTCGAGCACCGCGACCGCTTCGCCGCGCGAGCCGGCGGCCTGGAGTTCATTCGACCGGCGCAGGACGCTGTCCATCCGTCGCGACTGCTCGGCGGCCATCGCGGTGGCGACGGCGTCGCTGGTCGCGGCGGCGGGCGGCGTCTCGGCCGGCGGGGTCTCGGGGCCGGCCTCGCCGGCATGCGCCGACGGCGCCCACGCGAGCATCAGGCTCAGGGCCGCGATGATGGACGATCGACTCAACCGCATGCGTCGTGCTCCCTGCCCGCGTCGCGAGCTGCGTCCTTGCCGTCGCTCGCGGCGATCCGTAATAGGAAGTCTACCATACATTTGCCATGTCGTGGACCAGAGGGAGAAGCCCGTGTCCGAGCGGACGGTGTTGTTCCAGGCGCAGAGCGCCCGCGGCGCGAAGATGGTCGACTTCCATGGCTGGGAGATGCCCGTCCAGTTCGCGGGGATCGCGGTCGAGCACGCGGCGGTACGCACCGCCTGCGGCGTGTTCGACCTCGGCCACATGGGCCGGCTCCATGTCGACGGGGTCGCTGCGATGACCTTTCTGTCGCAGAACGCCTGCCGCCCGCTCGCCAGCATGAAGCCCGGCGCGGTGCGCTACGCGCTGGTGCTGGCCGACGACGGCACGGTCGAGGACGACATCCTGATCAGCAAGGAGGCCGACGACGCCTGGCATGTCGTGGTCAACGCGTCGAATCGCGCGAAAATCCTCGATCTGTGGCGTGATCGCGCCGCCGCGGCCGGCGTGCGCATCGACGACCGGACCGCGCGCGAGGCGATGATCGCGGTGCAGGGTCCGCGGGCGGCCGAGCTGCTGGCGGGGCTCGGGCTCGATGCCCGCGCGGCGAAGTACTATTCCTTCGTCGACCTCGCCTGGCGCGGGACGACCGTGCGCCTGAGCCGCACCGGCTACACCGGCGAAGATGGTTTCGAATGCTTCATCGCGAGCGAACGCGCCGTCGAGCTGTGGACCGCGGTGGTCGATGCCGGCGCGACGCCCTGCGGCCTCGGCGCCCGCGACACGCTGCGCCTGGAGGCCGGCATGCCGCTGTACGGCAACGAGCTCGGCCGTGAAACCACTCCGGTCGAAGCCGGGCTCGGCTTCGCGGTCAACAAGGACGGCGGCTTCGTCGGCGCGGCCCGCGTGCTGCAGCAGCTGGCCGATGGCCCGGAGCGGAAGCTGGTCGGCCTGCGCATGCGCGACAAGCGCGTGCCGCGCTCGCACTACCCGGTCCTGGTCGACGCTCGTCCGATTGGTCACGTCACCTCGGGCACGCTGTCGCCGACCGTCGGGCAGGCGATCGGCATGGCGTATGTCGAAGCCAGGTACGCCGCACCGGGCACCGCCGTGACCGTGGACATTCGCGGCACGCCGTGCCTGGCGGACGTCGTCGAGCTGCCGTTCTACAAGCGGGCGCGCTGAGGTTCGAAGTTCGAAGCGCGAAGCCGAAGCCGAAGCGCGAAGCCCGAAGCCCGAAGCGCTGAATGCGGCCGCGGCAGCGACGCGTCGAGCGGCTAGGCGCCGTCGTCGTCCTCGTCGCGCTCGCGGCGGTCCTTCGATCCGCCGAGCCGCCAGCGCAGGTAGCTGTCGATGAACGGCTGGAGGTCGCCGTCGAGCACCTCGTGCGCCTGGTTCTCGGAATAGCCGGTGCGCAGGTCCTTCACCAGCTGGGTCGGCTGCAGGAAGTACGACCGGATCTGGTGGCCCCAGCCGATCGTGCCGCGCTCGCCCTTGAGATCCTTGAGCTCGTCCAGCCGTTCCGCGTCCTTGAGCTGCTGGAGCTTGGCCACCAGCATCTTCATCGCCGTCAGCTTGTTCTGGACCTGGCTGCGCTCCTTCTGGCAGGCGACGAACATCCCGGTCGGGATGTGGGTCAGGCGCACGGCGGAGTCGGTCTTGTTGATGTGCTGGCCGCCGGCGCCGCTGGCGCGGTAGGTGTCGACGCGCAGGTCCTTCTCCGGGATCGCCTCGACGGTCTCGGCGTCGTCGATCTCCGGCGTGACCTCGACGGCGGCGAACGAGGTCTGGCGCTTGCCGTCGGCGTTGAACGGGCTCATGCGCACCAGGCGGTGGGTGCCCATCTCCGACTTGAGGTAGCCGTAGGCGTTCGGCCCCCGGATCGACAACGTGCACGCCTTCAGGCCGGCCTCCTCGCCGGGCAGCATGTCGATGACCTCCAGCGCGTAGCCGGCCTTCTGGCAGTACGCGGAGTACATGCGGAAGAGCATCGACGCCCAGTCGCAGGCCTCGACGCCGCCCGCGCCGGGCTTGATCGACATGAAGACGTTGGCGTCGTCGTACTTGCCGGAGAGGGCCAGTTTCAGCTCGAGCTTGTCGTACTCGGCGGCGATGCGGTCGCACTCGCGGCGCAGATCGGCGATCGACGACTCGTCCTTGTCGGCCTCGGCCATCGCCAGGAGCTCGACGGCGTCGTCGACCGCGCGCTTCAGCTCGCGATGCGGCTCGACCACCGCCTTCATTCCCTTGAGCGTCGCGACGACCTGCTGCGCGCGGGCCTGGTCGGTCCAGAAGCTGCCCTCGCCCATCCGGCCTTCGATCTCGCGGATCTCCTCGGTCTTGGCGTCGACATCCACCAGCTTGGCGAAGTTGGCGAGCTTGCGCCCGAGATCCGCATACCGATCGCCCAGTTCGCTCATGGCCGGCGGAGCATGCTGGGATGCGCCCGGCGCTCCAGCGCTTCCCGGTCGCAGCCCCCCTCGCGCGGCGGGATCGGCGGCACCCGGGCCCGCGCTGGCCTGCCTGCGGCGTGCGCAGTACCGTAGGCGGGTGCGACAGCCCAACGCGACGATCGCGCGCGACGTCTCCGACGTGGCGATCCTCTGGCGCCTGTTCCTCTACGGCTGGAAGTTCCGCGCGCGGCTGGCGCTGGTCCTGGCGTCGACGCTGGTGCTGGCGGCGCTGGCGACGGTCCAGGCGATCGCGATCAACGACGTGCTGGGCATCTTCACCGCCCGCGAGCCGAAGGCGGGCGCCGCGGGCGGGATGCTGCCGCAGGTCCACCTGCCGTGGACGACGGATGGCGAACCGGAGGCGCGGCTGCGCGCGATCGCGCTGTGGCTGGTGGCGCTGGCGCCGCTCTCGGCCGGCATCGCCTATCTCGCCTGGACGTCCAGCCAGTGGCTGGCCAACCGCTGCTCGCTCGACCTGCGCGCCGACTTCGTCGCGCATCTCGTCCGCCTCGAGCTCGCCTTCCACGGCGGCATCGCCAAGGGCGATCTGCTGATGCGCATGACCAGCGACCTCGGCGCGATGCAGGGCCTGTTCCAGAACCTCTTCGGCAAGGTCCTGCAGCGCCCGGCCGAGGCGATCGGGCTGGTGACGGCGCTGTTCCTCATCGACTGGCGGCTGGCGACCGTGGTGTTCCTCGTCCTGCTGCCGATCGGCGCGCTGCTCGCCCGCCTGCTCGGGCGCGTGCGGCGGCGCTCGCGCAAGGCGCGCGAACGCATGGCCGAGAACGTCGGCACGCTCGAACAGATCGCCTCCGGCATCCGCGTGATCAAGTCGATGGGCTCGTCGGAGGCGGAACGCGCGCGCTACGACGGCGCCAACCGCAAGCTGTTCAAGGCCAACATGAAGCTCGCGCGCACGCGCGGCCAGAGCGACGCCGTGACCCACGGCGCGACCTTCGCGCTGCTCGGCGGCTCGCTCGCCCTGATCGCGCTGGCGCTGGAGCACGACTACGCGGACACCAGCACGCTGATGTCCTTCCTCGTCGGGTTCGGCCGCATCGTCAGCCTGCTGCGCACCGGAACGAAGGCCTACACCGAGATCCAGGAGACCATGCCCGCCGCCGAGCGCGCGTTCGCCGTGCTCGACCGCCCGAGCGCGCTCAGCGACAAGGCGGGCGCGATCGCGTGCCCGGCGCCACGTCGCGCCATCGCGCTCGCGGGCGTGCGCTTCCGCTACGCGCCGGAGGCGACCGAGGTCCTGCGCGGCATCGACCTGGTCATCCCGGTCGGCGCGACGGTGGCGCTGGTCGGCGAATCGGGCGCCGGGAAGTCGACGATCCTCGACCTGATCCCGCGCCTGCGCGACGTCACCGGCGGCAGCGTCACCATCGACGGCGTCGACGTGCGCGACGTCACCCAGGCTTCGCTGATCGGCCACTTCGCCATCGTCGCCCAGGACGCCTTCCTCTTCGACGACACCGTCTACGAGAACATCCGCTACGGCCGTCCGGGGGCGACGCCCGCCGAGATCGAGCTCGCGGCGCGCCGCGCCCACGTCCACGACGCGATCATCGCGCTCGAAGGCGGCCTGGCTTACCAGACCGAGGTCGGCGACCGCGGCGAGCGCCTGTCCGGCGGCCAGCGCCAGCGCGTCGCCATCGCGCGCGCCCTGCTGCGCGACGCGCCGGTGCTGCTGATGGACGAGCCGACCAGCGCGCTCGACGCCGACAGCGAGCACCACGTGCAGGCCGCGCTGACCGAGCTCATGAAGGGACGCACCTCGATCGTCGTCGCCCATCGCCTGGCCACGGTCCAGCACGCGGACCTGATCTGCGTCATCAGCCGCACGACCGGCACGATCATCGAGCGCGGCACGCACCAGGAGCTGGTCGCGCAGCGCGGCGAGTACGCGCGGCTGGTGGAGATGCAGCGGCTGGAATAGGCCGCGGGCTTCGAGCTTCGAGCTTCGAGCTTCGCGCTTCGAGCTTCGCGCTTCGAGCTTCGAGCTTCGAGCTTCGAGCTTCGAGCTTCGAGCTTCGCGCTTCGCGCTTCGAGGTGCAGCGACGTCCGTTCAGCGCGCTGTCCACTTCATCAGCGCCGCCTGCAGGTCCTCCAGGCGCACCGGCTTGGCGACGAAATCGTCCATGCCCGCATCGCGGAAGCGCTGCTGGTCCGCGGCGAGCACGCTCGCGCTCAGGGCGACGATCGGCGTGCGCGCGCCGTTCGCCAAGGCCTCGCGCGAGCGGATCGCCATGGTCGCCTGGACGCCGTCGAGATCGGGCAGGTGGTAGTCCATGAACACCAGGTCGAAGTCGAGCTCGCAGCAGCGCTGCACGGCGTCGAGGCCGCCGTTCACCACCACCACCTGGCAGCCGAGCTTGTCGAGCAGGCGCTGCGCGATCTTCTGGTTCACCGCGTTGTCCTCGACCAGCAGCACGCGGCGCGGCTTCTCGCCCGAGCGGATCGCGTCGATGCGCCGCGTCGTGGTCGGGATGCGCGACTCGGCCAGGCCGTGGGCGGTGACCAGCGCGCGGCGGCTGCCGCTGTGCTGTTCGTCGTGGATCGCGCACAGCGCGGCGCGCAGGTCGGCCGGCTTGAGCGGTTTGACGAAGTAGGCGGCGAAGCCCGCGTCGGCGGCGAGCCTGGTATCGCCGCGCCGCCCGAGCGAGGTCAGCAGCACCAGGCCGGCGCGGCGCGTCATCGGATCGGCGCGCAGCTCGACGCCGAAGTCGATCGGCGAGCGGTCCTTGAGCGCGCCGTCGATGATCACCGCGTGGTACGCGTCCTCGCCGTCGCCGGCGCAGCGCGCCAGCGCCGCCGCCTGGACGGCGGTGGCGGCGCCGATGGGCTTGCAGCCCCAGCTCGCGACCTGCTCCTCGACGATGCGCCGCGACAGCGGGCTGGGGTCGACGATCAGCACGCGCATGCCGTCGAGGGCGATCACCGGCGGCGGCTCGGGCACGACGGTGCGGTCGATCGGCAGCGGCAGCGCCAGGGTGAAGATCGATCCCTCGCCGGGCTGGCTGGTCGCGGTGACCTCGCCGTCCATCAGTGCGGCGAGCTGGCGGCAGATCGCCAGGCCGAGGCCGGTGCCGCCGAACTCGCGCGTCGTCGAGGTGTCGGCCTGGGTGAACTTCTCGAAGATGAACTCGAGCTTGTCCGGCGGGATGCCGATGCCGGTGTCCTCCACGGCGATGCGCAGCCGGGCGCGTTCGCCGGCGATGCCGTCGCACGAGATGTCGATGAAGACGTAGCCGTCCTTGGTGAACTTGATCGAGTTGCCGACCAGGTTGGTGAGGATCTGGCGGATGCGCCCGGGATCGCCGATCAGCCGCTGCGGCACGTCGGGGGCGATGCGGAACAGCAGCGACAGGCCCTTGCCCTCGGCCCGCGCGCAGAGCAGCTCGACCAGGCCCAGCACCAGGGACTGCAGGTCGAACGGGATCGGCTCGATGGTGAAGCGCCCCGACTCGATCTTGGCGATGTCGAGCACATCGTTGATGATCGCCAGCAGCGCGCCGCCCGACTGCTGGATGGTCGCGATGAAATCGCGCTGCTCGGCGCTGAGCTCGGTATCGAGCATCAGCTCGGCCATGCCCAGCACGCCGTTCATCGGCGTGCGCAGCTCGTGGCTCATGTTGGCGAGGAACTCGCTCTTGGCGCGGTTGGCGCCCTCGGCCCTGTTCTTGGCGAGCGCCAGGTCGCGCGTGCGTTCCTCGACCTGCGCCTTGAGGGTGTCGTTGAAGCGGCGCAGGTCCTCGTCGCGCGTGCGCACGGCCTCGGCCATGCCGCCGATCGCCTGCCCCAGGCGCCCGACCTCGTCGCCGCGTCGGTCGACCGATCCGCGCGCGCTGAAATCGCCGGCCGCGATGCCTTCGGCGACGCGCACCAGCCCGGCGAGGCGGCGCGTGAAACCCGCGGCGGCGATCACCGCCGCGACCGCCGCGACGGCGGCGGCGATGGCGCTGACCAGCAGCATGGTCGCGAGCTGCTCGGAGCGGACGCGCGCCGCCGGCAGGCCCGACAGCGCCGCGACCACGCGGCCGATCGACGACGGCGCGGCGCCGTCGTCCCCGGCGACCTCGATGACGTCGGCCTGGCCGATGACGCACCCGCCATCGGCCCGCGCATCCCGGGCATACGCGGCCCACGCGGCGGAAGCCTCCTCGTGCCCGCCGACGGCGGACGCCAGGGTCCGGCCATCGGCGTCCTGCACGGCGAGGAACAGCACGTCGCGCTCCTCGCCGAAACGCTTGGCCAGACGCGTCAGCTCGTCGCGATCCTGCACCGCCAGCGGCAGCTCGCTGGCCGCCGCCAGGCTGCGCGCCAGCGCCGAGGCCTCGTTGTGCTGCGCCTCGCTGATCAGGCGGTTCATCTGCCGGGTCGCCGCCCAGCCGACCGCCGCGACCGCCGCGACGATCACCGCCACCGTCATCAGGGTCGCCTTGGCCCGCAGGCTGAGCCGGTCGCGCAGGGGCGTGTCCATGTCAACGCTCCGGCCTGAAGACGTGGGTCGCGTGGTCGACCAGCGCGGCGGGGAGGGACACGTTGAGCTTCTTCGCGACCACCAGGTTGAGGGCGATCTCGAACAACGGCGCCGGGCGCAGCGGCGCCGCGGGCGCCGACAGCGCGATCTCGCGCGCGATCGCCGCCGCCTGGCGGCCCTGCGCGAGCGGGTCGATGCCGACGCCGAGCAGCGCGCCGGCGCGGACGAAGGCGGGCGAGAAGCCGAACACCGGCACCCGTCGGCGCAGCGCGCCGAGCAGCAGCGCCTTCACCGCCGCCTCGTTGTAGACGCCGCCATCGGCCGACGTCCACACCACGTCGATGCGCCGGCCGAGGATCTCGTCGATCGCGGCGGCGTTGGCGGCGCCGTCGACCGCGACGGCCTCGACGGCGAAGCCCGCGGGCAGCGCCGCGCGCACCGTCGCCAGCAGGCGCTCGCCCTGCGCGTCGCGACGATGAATCAGCCCGATGCGCCGCGCGTCGGGCAGCGCGCGCGCGATCAGCGCCACCTGCTCGGCCAACGGCACGTCGGTCGCCACCCCGTGCGCCGGCGGCTGCTGGGCGAGGACCGTGTCCTCGGGGCCCGCGACCATGCAGAAGACCAGGCTCGCGTCGGGCGGCAGGTTGCCGTGCGCCCAGACCGCGGCCGGCGTCCCGATCGCCACCACGACCCGCGCGCCGGCGAGCGACCCGACCAGGTCGAGGCCCTGGTGGCCGATCACCAGCCGCGGGCAGTCGCCGCCGTGCGCCTCGACGAAGGCCTCGTAGGCGCGGACGTAGGGCGCCGCATCCGACGCCAGCAGGACCGGCACGGATTCGCCGGCGGCGACCGACGCGCCGAGCGCGCCGCTCAACGCGACCACCAGGATGGCGACGAGCCGCAGCATGCTCAGCCGTTCCGCCGGCGCGCGATGGGCGCGGTCGACGGCGCCGGAAGCCGACGGCGACGAGCCGTGGCGACGAGCGGTCGCGTCATGTCCATGTCCTGCGGCGCGGCGCGCATCTTCAGAACTCGACCTCGCCGCGCAGGTAGAAGCAGCGCCCGGGCGTGACGTGGCTGGAGAAGCTCGCGAGGCTGGGCAGCGCAACGTCGGTCTCGTTCAGGGCATCGTCGATGCCGACCATCATCCGGCCGTGGCGCAGGAACGGCCACGAGAGCGATCCGTCGAGGCGATGGGTGTCGGGCACGTCCGGCGTGGCGTTGGCGGGATCGCCGGGCGTCTCGTCGGTCCAGCGGTAGTTGATGTTGAGCGCGACCGCGGGCGCGAGGAACCAGCGCACCCCGGCGCCGATCTTGTGCGGCGCCGGCAGGTAGGCGCGCACCGACTGGTCGGTGTCGCGATCGGTCCGCTCGACCTCGAACTCGTTGTACGCGTACCAGGCGTTGAAGCGCACCTCGGGCAGCGTCCAGACCACCTCGGTCTCGAGGCCGTGGGCGGTGGCGCCCTCGCCGTTCATCGCCGTGTAGCGGGGGAAGCTCTGCGGCAGCCCCGGCGGCAGCCCGGTCGGAACCTGCTCGGGCACGAAGGAGATCAGGTCGGCGTAGCGCTGGTAGTACGCGTCGACGCGCACCAGGACGTCCGGAACCGGCACCGTCGAGGCGCCGGCCTCGATCGACCAGGTCTCCTCGTTGTCGACATCGTCCGCGGGCACCACCTGGTAGATCGGCACCGTTCCGAACGGCCCGAGATCGACCGCCCGCCCGAGATTCGGCTCGCGCAGGCCGACCAGCGGCGTGCGGTAGGCGCGCGCCGCGGCCAGGCGCAGGATGTGGTCCTGGTCGGCGTCGAGCGCGTAGATGAACGCCAGGCGACCCGCCCAATCGGGGTGCGTCCCGGAGTAGTAGTCGGCGCGCGCCTGCGTCTCGATGGTCAATGGGTCCGCCGCCCGCCAGCGGTCGAGGGCGAAGACGCCGGCCCATTCCTCATCGACGCCGCCGGCGTCGCCGAAGGTCGCGTGCTCCGGCCGATACGGATCCTGATCGATGCCGACGAGCTTGCCGGTGGCGCCGACGCTCACCGCGTGGCCCGCCGCTTCGGGGAGGTCGACCTGCGCGTCGAGGGCGTTCTCCACGGTCTCGAACCGGGAGATCGACGGCTCGTCGAGCCGTTGGGTGTTGCCCGTCCACTGCAGGCTGGCTTCGGCGCCGCTCTCCAGCTCGCGCTCGAGCCGCGCGTACGCGCGCACGTCGTCGACCTCGCCCTCCTCGCGCGGGTGGTAGAGGACGAACTCGTAGTCGCCGTGGCGCGTGCGGCCATAGGCGGCGCCGAACGTCAGGCGCGTGACGTCGTCGAAGCGGTACGCGCCATCGGCCGCGACCTTGGCCTGCTTGGAGTAGTCGTTGGCGTAGCCGATGGTGCGCCCGGCGACGACCTGCGTCGGCTGCTCGCCGAGGATGTCCTCGGTCGCGATCCGCTCGTCGTACCCGACCGACACGCGCCAGACCCACGAGCCGTAGGTCGAGCCCCAGCGCAGGTGGCTGTACGTATCGCCGAACGAATTCAGCTGCGACGACGCGCGCACGCCCTGGGTGTGCTCGGGATCCTTGGTGATGACGTTGACCACGCCGTTGAAGGCGTTGGCGCCCCAGGCGGCGCCGCCCGGTCCGCGCACCACCTCGATGCGTTCGATGTCGTCCATGAACAGCGGCAGGTGCAGCCACTGGCTGCCGCCGTAGAGCTGGTTCTCGGCGGAGCGCCCATCGATCAGCGCCAACGTGCGGTCGGAGAAGTGGTCGTGCAGGCCGCGCACCCCGATCGCGTAGCGGTTGCGATCGATCTCGAGCACGTCGACGCCGGGCACGAACTGCAGGACGTCGGCGATGGTGCGCTGGCCCGAGTAGGCGATGTCCTCGTCGGTGACGACCGACACCGGCACCGCGGCGCTGGTCAGGCGCGATTCGCGGCGCGATGCCGAGACCACGACGGGCATCTCCTCGAACAGCGCGAGCTCGTCGGCCACGGGTTCGGCGGCCACGGGCGTCAGCGGCTCGGCACCTGCGCCGGTCGCGGGCGGCGCGTCCTCGGCGGCGGCGGCGCAGACCAGGGCGAACATGGTGGCGGTCAGCGGAAGGCGATGCGGCACGGGGTCCCCATCGCGCCCCGGGGATGGCGGAGCGCGACCAGGGTATATGGGGTCGGCCTACCCGCGGCGCAAACCACCCGGCGGTCCCCGACGGGCGCGGGAGGGCGCGATGCAGCTACGAGAACCGCGAGTATGCCATGCGATCGCGCGCCGCGCAAACCGCGGCGGTCACCCCGCCAGGGCGCGCGCGCCCTGCGCGATGCGCGCGAAGACGTCGGCGATCTGGCTCTCGTCGAGGCACGAGAAGGCCACGCGCAGGTCGGTCGCGCCCAGCGCAATGGTGCCCAAGCCGTGCTGGTCGAGCAGGTGCAGGCGCAGGCGGTCGGCGTCGACCGCGTTCTTCAGGCGCAGGCACATGAAGTAGCCCGAGTTGAACGGGTACACGTCCCACAGGCCCGCGTAGTCCGCCTTGCGGCACTCGCGCGCCGTGACCGCGGCGCGCGCGCGCAGGATCTCGACCTTCTCGCGCTGCTGGGCGCGGAACTGCGGGTGGGCGAGCGCCTTGAGGACGATCGACTGCGAGGCCTGCGAGATGTTCGACACCGTCGCGCGGATGAAGCCCGCGGTCTTCTGCTCGAGCGCCGTCAACGCCGCCGGCGTCGCGCCCTTGGCCGCGTAGGTCAGGAAGCCGACGCGCAGCCCCCAGACGAACTCCTCCTTGGTGGCGCCGTCGACCTTGATCGCGAGCAGGTTCTCGTGCGCGCCGGCGACGCGGCCGAACAGGCTCTCGCGCTCGCACGCGTCGTCGAAGAACATCCCGTAATAGGCATCGTCGAGCACGGCGAGGATCTTCGTGCCCGCCGCCGCCGCGGCCTTCAGGGCTTCGGCGATGGCGCCGGCCTCGGCGCGCGTCGGCGTGTAGCCGGTCGGGTTGTTCGGGAAGTTCAGCGCCACGACCAGCTTCTTGCCGCGACGCTGCGCCAGCGCCTGCATGAACGCCGCCTGGTTGAAGCCGCTCAGCCGCTGGTCGAACAGCGGGAACGTGCTGAGCTTCGCGCCGAGGCGCGTCTCCCAGCACAGCTCGTAGTTCTCCCAGTGGTGATCGCTGATCAGGACCTCGTCGCCCGGGTCGAGGAACAGGTCGCCGACGATCGACAGGCCGTGGGTCAGCGCGTTGGTGACCACCGGCAGGCTGGTGGCGACGCCGCCGAGCGAGGGCGTCTCCTCGCGCTGCTTCTTCTGCCACGCCTGGCGCAGCTCGGGCTTGCCGAACGACGGCGCGTAGTCGTAGCACTCGCGCGGCGTCATCGACGCGGCGAACGATTCGTGGACGCACGCCAGGTGCATCGGGCCGTTGGCATCCGTCGCGATGCCGATCGTCGCGTTGTAGCGCGTCGCCTTGGTCTTGGCCTCGGCGCCCTGCGCGAGGATGCCCTTCGACGGGAAGAAGAAGCGCTTGCCGCGCTCGCTGAGCAGCGCGAGCGCGATCGGGCAGTCCTTGGCCAGGGTCGCGTTCAACTGCTCGGCCAGGGGATTGGAGGCGGCGAGCGGGTGCTGGGCGGTCATGCGTTCCTCGTGCGGTCGCGCAGTGTGGGGCGCCGACCGGGCCGACAAGCGACGCGCTTTCCCTGCGCCGCCGCGCCGCCTACGCATGGGGCATGCGCGCCGCGATGCTCGTCCTCGTGCTGCTCCTGGCCGCCTGCGGCAAGGCGCGCCAGCCGATCGTCACCGTCGCCGCCGCCGCCGCCGAGCGCCGGCCGATGACGCTGCACGTGCAGGAGGTCCACGACACCGTGCGCCTCA
>Ga0196963_10001253_pt1 | contig 18025 bp, 22 predicted proteins | sample S1_5metaG_FD_148600 | JGI IMG/M metagenome (GOLD analysis project Ga0196963, IMG submission 148600) | Soil microbial communities from Anza Borrego desert, Southern California, United States - S1_5 | ecosystem: Environmental > Terrestrial > Soil > Desert | place: USA: California | collected... | reverse complement strand
AGGGGACGCGGCGGCCTCCCCCATTCCAGTGCCGGAACCGGCTTCGGCTCCGGCGACCGATGTCATGGCGGAGGCCCAGGTGGAGACGGCTCCGGATTCCGGTTCCGGCAGCGCCGTCCCTGCCGATGCGCCGGTCCCCGCGGAAGCGGTGTTCCAGCAGGAACCGGCTGCCGACCAGGCGCCGCGGCCGGTCTTCAATCCGCTGAAGCCGCCGGAGCCTCCCCGCCGCAATGCCGGGCCTGGGCTGGGCATGTCCCGCAGCGGCGCCTTCGACGGGCTCAAGACCTTCGATGAGCGTCGCATGACCGGCTCTCAGACCGCCCGCTGACCAGGGAGAGCGCAACCATGGCCGCGAGCCCCCTGAGCCGCGAGACCGCGCCGGCACCCGGCAAAGGGCCGACGCAGATCCTCAACATCCATCGCCTGCCCGAGAAGAAGGTGCCGCCGGGCGCCGTCTATGTCGGCCGCAACCCGCAGTATGGCGGAAGCATCTTCGGCAACCCCTTCAGCAGCCTCGGCCCCGGCGAGAGCCGTGCGCGCTTCCATGTCCCGGGCGAGGAGGTCATGGCGCGCCACGAGCTGTGGGCCAGGGCCAAGCTGAAGGAGGATGCTTTTGGCCGCGCGCTGGATGATCTCTACGGGCGCGACCTGGTCTGCCACTGTGCCCAGCCGAACGGTTCCAAGCGCTGCCATGGCGAGACCTACTGGCGCATGACCCTGGACCGGGTCTGGAAGAGCCGCCTGGCCGAGATGGCGATGGTGATGGATAAACCTCGTGGCGTGGCGCTGCTGGCGCTGGCCGGGACCGTCGCCCAGGCAGCTGAGGACACGGCGGTGCGCCGGGGGCTCGCCCCGCTCTTCCGCATCGGCGTGCTGCTGAACGGGACCATGGCGGACGAGCGGCCGAAGTTCCTGGTCGCCATGCTGGACCCGAGCGGCGACCACTCGGTGGAGCCGCCGGCGGAGTTCCTGGAATCCTTCAAGACGGACTGGCGGGCCGAAACCGTGGCGGCATTGCGCCGCAACGGACTGGCCCGGGATGGCCTGGCCCTCAGCCCGGTCCTGCGTACGGTCTCGGCATCGCAGTTCCAGAAGGCCGTCCCGCAGGGAAGCGGCGCCCGCCTCGTGGAGCTGCCTGCCTGGGGCTGGCGACGCATCAATGGAGTTCCGCTGGAGGGGAACCCTGCGACGCTCGGCATCGTCGGCTCGGCCGGCCGGAACTCCGACAGCCCCCTGGTCACCCGCGAACTCTACGACCGGATCGTGGAGGATGTCGCGGGGCACCTGGTCGACGTCGGAACGCACGGAACCCCGGTGGTCGTCTCCGGCGGAGCCGCGTTCATCGACCATGCCGCGGTCACCCTGTTTCTGTCGGGTCGCATCGGCGCGCTGAAGCTCTTCCTGCCGGCGGAGTTCATCGACGGGCGTTTCAAGGAGACCAGGGACGGCGAGATCGCCAACTACTGGCACGACATCTTCCGCCAGAGCACCGGCGTACCGAGCCTGCTGGAACTGGAACTGGCCATCGCGCGCGGCGCCGAGGTCGAGGTCATTCCCGGCATGGCGGCGCGCAACGGCGGCATCGCCCGCGCGGTTCGGTATATCCTGGCCTACACGTTCGGGCCCCATGGCAAGCAGGGCAACGATGCCGAGCCGCACTGGCTGACGCCCGAAGACCCGGGCTTCCGCAGCGCCGCGGCCGCCGGCCTGAAGAAGGGTGGAACCGAAGGGACCTGGAATATGGCCGTCGGGCCGAACATCCAGGCCAAGAAGCACGTCAACCTGTACAGCATCCGGCGCGAGATCGAGCGCGAGAAGGCCGAGGCCGCGGAGGCGGCGCGGCCGGCGCAGATGGGCCTGGAGCTGTGAGCCTCCCAGGAGACATGCGGCTGGTGGCGTTCGCACGGGGCGCCGCCAGGTCCGGAGCGGCATGGAAAGCCGTGTCAGCGGAAATGGTCGGCTCCGGTCGCGCTAGGCAGTCTCATTCGATGCTTTGATTTCGTAATGAATGAAGTGCATCTCGGCAATCCTTCTTCGCACCAGTCCAGTGGTCTGATGAGGTAAATTGAACCGTCGTGGCTCCAAGATCCTCCCCAACGGAAAGCGCCCTTTGGAGCCTTTCGGATAGTTTTCAGTCCAGTCAGATCATGACTGCCAGTCTCGATTCCCTTCTGCAACAGGCATTCAAGCTCAGGTTTGCTGAAGCTCCAAAAAGTGTCGAATTGTTCGACATAGTAGAGCATGGTGTTCCTCTTTTCTGAGGATGGCACTAGCGATCCGGAACGTGGTGACTGTTCCAGCAAATGCCCTTTGTGTCTGTATAAGGGGTCTATGTCCTGGAATCGTTGCGTCGAGCGCATAAAAAATCCGCCGGCCCTGCCGACGGATCGTTCGTCCATGGCGGCGTCGCTTGCCCAGTGTCAGGCGACGCTATGCCGAAGGGCTCAGCTGGAGATCGTCATGCGCAGGGCCTCGGGGCCGCGCGGCATCTGCCGGACTTCCACCATCACCCGGCTGTCGTCCGGCAGGCTGTCGAGGTTGGAGCGGCGCAGCGCGCTGCTGTGCACGAAGATGTCCTTGCCGCCATCATCCGGCATGATGAAGCCGTAGCCCTTCTCCGGATCGTACCATTTGACGGTCCCGGCGACCGATCCGGGTGGCGCGGCGGCGTTGATCGGCATGCCGGCAGGATCGGCATCGGAGGAGATCAGCATGGAGGTTACCCTGAGGCTCGAGTTGCGGGGTTCCAGCGCGACCGCGACCATCACGGTTGCGCCCTTCTTGATGTTGGCCGGGGATCCCCCGGCGCGGGAAATGACCGAGGAGTGCAGGAATGCCTCCCGGCCGTCGCGGCAGTTCACGAAGCCGTAGCCCTTCACCGGATCGAACCATTTCACGACGGCCTCGACATGCACATCGCCTACGGCCGGGCCGCGGCCGGCCTGCGCGTCGGGACGCGGTCGTGCATCGCTCCGATCCGCGGCATCGTGCCGGGCGACGCCGGCTCCACGGCAATCGGTTCCAGAGAGGTCCATGACAGTCCGCCGACATGAATTGCTGCGTTCGGAGAGGATATTTTCTGGACCCTTCACCGCATCAAGCTGTTTTGAAGCAGAAGCGTCATCGCCAAGGCACCTTGTGTCCGCCTATCGCCATAGGCGGGAGGTCGCAATACTAAATCTTGTCTCGACACGCATAATGTACGATATAACTTTGTAGGAAGTTTAAGGAGCCATCCATGAAGGTCGTTCAGCTGCATGGCGCTGGATCTCCTGGGGACAAGGAAACCCCGGGATCGCAGCGCCATGCTCAGGCGGAACGGCAGCAGCGGGTCGTTCCCGACATCAATACGATGATGGCCGCATTGCGTGAATTCGCGCAGGCCGAAAGGGCATTACTTGCGCTCGGCGACAATGCCGGGATGGAAGAGGAAATCGCTGCCGAGAAAAGGCTTTCGGAAGCCACCAGGATGATCCGTCATCTTGGGGAGATGATCGAGCGCAACGCTGATCTTCCGGACGATTGCGTCAGCCATCAATCCCTGCACGGGACCCTGCTTCTCCATTCCGGCAATGCCGACGGAGACGGCGAGAACGCCAAGCCGGTGTTTCCGCGGCCGGTTCCGGGCGCCCCCGAGGACAGCGCCAGCATTCTGATGCGCGCGATGCAGGGGCGCGGCAGCCAGCCGTCGGCAACCAGCTGCCCGCGCACCGGCCTGCCCTGCATCAACACCGACTGCACCGCCGGCGGCTGCCGCTTTCAGCGTCAGCGCAGCCCGTTCGGCTGAGCCCGGCCCGCGTTCCTTCAGGGCTTCACGGCGCCGGCCGCCAGGCGGGCGATGACCGCGTCAACATGGGCATGTCGCCGCCTCTTCGACGCCAGGTGGACGGTGAAGCGCCAATCCGGATTCCTGATCCGGAAGGCCACCATGTGGATGGGAATGCGGCGGATCTGGATCGGCGCCCGCCCCAGGGTGACCGCACGCTGCCAGACCTGGCCCGGCAGGCCATAGAGCAGCCAGGCATGGCTCGCCCGGTGGTGCGGCGGCATGGCCATCGGCGAGAAGCGGCGCTTCTTCATGGCCCCGGTTATCCTCTTGCCCACCAGGGCAGGCGGCGTCAGCCGGGTGCGCAGGTGCGAGCGGATGAAGTCGATGGATCCCAGAATCCGCCGCGTCTCCTGATCTCGCAGCACCCGGTGCACCCCGCGCAGATGATCCGAACCGTTCCCTGCCCGGCCGCGAGGCCAGCCCGTTGCCCGCCAGCGCTGGCCGCCGTCACGGCCGAACTGCCGCATCTCGCCAGCCATGGGATCATCCCTCGCCCCGGGGATCGACCCTGCCGCCGCGGCCGATGATGAACTTGTAGAGCGCCTCGACAGCGTAGCGGCGGGCGTACTGCGCCGGCGTCTCGTCGGGGTTCAACGGGCAGGCATTGTTGGTCACCAGGTCCGCGACGCGCTCCAGCTCCGCCTCCGGATAGGTGCAGCCGGCCAGAGGGGTCTCGGACTGCTTCAGGGCACCGTCGATGGAGTCCAGGGTCAGACGGCCCTTGTCGGCGAGGACCAGGGCGGCCCGGATCACGGCTGCATGCACATCGTTGCGCTGCTCGCGGAAGGCCTGCATGGCGGCTTGGTCGACCGCGCGCACCAGGTCGTCATCCCCGACCGCCACCAGCATCCGCTTCTCGCCAAGGATGGCGACCAGGGCGTCGCGCAGGATGGGCTCGATCTCGAGAACGGGGGTTCCGGGCATGTTCGGATCTCCAGAATTCAGCCCTGGTCCATGCTTGCGCAACAGGGCAAATACGATATAACAGACGCAAGACTACTCACTCGTCCGGCAATTTCAAGCGAAAAAACGGAAGAACGATCCAAAAATCGGATTGACGTTCCGATAAGAGGGGGCTATTTCCGGAATACCCCTTTCTAGTGAATAGCCGGAGCTGCTTCCCCATGACCCCCACAGCCAACCTGGCTGCCTCCGCGGCCGCCCTCCCCGCCTATCTCGCCTTCCTGGTGACGCTCCTGGCGCTCATCATCGCGGCGACCTGGATCTACAAGTCCGTCACCCCCTACCGGGAGCTGGATCTGATCCGGGCCAACAACACGGCCGCGGCGCTGAGCCTGGGCGGCTTCATGATCGGCATCGCCATCGCCCTGAAGACCGTGGCCGCCGGCACCGGGTCCCTGCTGGACATGGTGATGTGGGGCGCCTTCGCGCTGGTCACCCAGCTGCTGGTCTTCACCCTCACCCGCTTCTTCATCAAGGACCTGAAGCAGGGGATCGAGGACGGCCGCATCGCCTACGGCGTCCTGCTGGGCGCCGTCTCGATCACCACCGGCATCGCCAACGCCGGCGCGCTCACCTACTGACGCCGCCGGCCAGTACCGCCTCCCGATCCCACAACGACAGCTAGGGAAACCCGTCCATGTCCATGTCCAAGTTCCTCGCCAACCTTGGCCTCGCCAAGCTGAGCTCCGCGCTGGGCGCCGTTCTCGCCGCCGACGCGAAGCTCGATCCCAAGGCCCACCTGCAGGCCCGCCTGGAGACGCTGAGGGGCGAAGTGCAGGAGGCCAACGCGCTGCTGGCCGAGCTGCAGGCCCGCCTCGACAAGGAGCGCCGGGAATACGAGCAGGCCGAGGAGGTCTTCAACCGCAAACTCGACATCGTCGAGCACCTGCAGGCGCGCCTGACGGCGGCCACCAGCGATGCCGAGCGCGCCGAGCTTCAGGCATCGCTGGACAAGGGCCTGACGAGCCTCGAGGCGGCTGAGAGGGCCCGCAACAAGGAGAAGGCCGAGTTCCTGAAGGCCGAGGAGATCAAGAACAAGGCCGAGCTGGTCCGCGACAAGAAGGTCCAGCACTTCCTGGAGGCCCGCCGCGAGAACGGCGAGCTGCTGAACGCCATGGAGACCGCCAAGCTGAACAAGAAGCTGGCCGAGACCGACGCCGCCCTGGAGGCCCGCATCGCCGGGCTCGACAGCGGCAGCATGGAGTACGACGCCGCCCGCGAGACGATCCGCCGGGCAACGCGCGAGATCGAGGCCGAGGCCGACACCATCAGCATGACCAGCGCCGCCCTGACCAAGGTCGACGACGTCTTCAAGCAGGACAAGCACCTGGCGGAGGCCGAGGCTGCCGTCACCAAGGCGGCACTGCCCGGTGGCGGTGACGCCTCGGCGCGCCTCAGGGCCATCCAGGCCCGCGCTGGCCGCACCCCGGCCGCCGCGTAAGTCCCGCCGGCGGGGCGGCGGCAACAGCACCGCCCCGCCGGACCCTCTCCTCCGTCACAAGGAACCGCTGGCCATGCGCAAGTCGCGAGCCGTTTCCACCCTTCTCCTGGCCGGCAGCGCGGTCGCCCTTTTCGGCTGCGGCGACAGCGAGCCCCAGAGCCAGGTCAAGATCTACACCAGCGTCGACGCCTGCGCCGCCGAGCGCCCGAGGTCGGAGTGCGACGAGGCGTTCAAGACCGCGCAGTCCCAGCATCTCGCGACGGCGCCGCGCTTCACCAGCGCGTCGGAATGCGAAAAGGAGTTCGGGGCCGGCGCCTGCCAGACCGTGACAAGCTCCACCTCCAGCGGCGAGAGCGGCAGCTCCTTCGTGCCCTTCATGATGGGCTACATGGTCGCCAACGCACTGGACGACCTGGGCGACGCCTCGCACCGCTCCTACGGCTACAGCAGCCGGCCGCTCTATGTGGACCGCTACGGGAACGGCTTCAGCGGAGACCGTGCGGTGACGCGCTTCAGCGGCGGCTGCCGCCAGGACGACCGCAACTGCGGCAATTCCGGCAGCGCGATCATCTCGGGCTCCACCGGCGGCCGCGGCGCCGTCACGACCTCCGTGGCATCCTCGGTGACCCGCTCCGCGCCGAAGCCGGCCACCGTCTCCAGCATCAGCTCCGGCCGTGCCAGCTTCGGCAGCTTCGGCTCCACCGGCGGCCGCGCCGGCGGGTTCGGCGGCGGCTGACCGCGCCACCCGCCCCGCCTCCCCCTGCCCTCCCAGACCCGAACGGACCGGCCCATCATGAAGCGCATCACCCACCCCGCCCGCCCCAGCTGGAAAGCCCGCGTCGAGCGGGAACTCGGCTTCACCTTCCACTCGCCGGGCGGACTTCCCTACTGGGACGAGACGGCCCACTTCGAGTTCACGGCCGATCAGGTCGACTATCTCGACGAGGTCGGCGTGGAGCTCTACAAGATCCTGCTGGAGGCCTGCGACCACGTCGTGGCCAACCAGCTGTTCGGCAAGCTGGGCATCCCGGAGGCGGTCGCGCCGGCGGTGGAGTGGAGCTGGAACCGTTTCCGGTCCGGCAAGGGGGAGTTCCCCGTCTATGGCCGCTTCGACATCGCCTGGGACGGCAAGCTGCCGTCGGAGGGCGGCAAGGGCGCCAAGATGCTGGAGTACAATGCCTCGACCCCGACCAGCCTCTACGAGGCCTCGGTGGTGCAGTACAAGTGGCTGGAGGAGTACGCCGGCGACAAGGACCAGTTCAACGGCCTGCACGAGACGCTGGTCGAGCGCTGGCGCTTCATCGCCAGCCAGCTTCCCCACGGCACGCTGGTGCATTTCGTCGCCCAGCAGACGCCCGAGGACATGGGCACCATCGCCTACATGTCGCAGATCGCCCACGAGGCCGGCCTGCGGGTCAAGTGCATGCCGATCCAGGATGTCGGCTACGACGAGGGCCGCGGCTGCTTCGTCGACCCGAGCTTCACCAGGATCGACGTGCTCTGGAGCCTCTATCCGCCGGAATGGCTGATCCAGGACCGCGACGGCGCGCGCCTGATGAAGGCCATCATGGAGGGTGGCATCATCCTGATGGAGCCGCTCTGGAAGCTCATGCTGACCAAGGGCATCCTCGCCATCGCCTGGGAGATGTACGAGTTCCACCCGAACCTGCTGAAGACGAGCTTCAAGCGCACGGATTTCAGGCCTGGCGACAAGGTGGCGGCGAAGCCGCTCTGGGGCCGCGAGGGCGACGGCGTGGAGCTGGTGACGCTGGGCGACGACCTGTTGCCCGTCGGCAAGGTGGTCAAGGCCGACCGCGAGCGCTTCGCCGGCCAGGAGGGCTGGATCTATCAGGCGGCGACCGAGCTGCCGGACTTCGGCGGCGGGCATACGCTGCTGGGCATCTGGATGATCGGCCACGAGACGAAGGGCATGGGCATCCGGGAGGACAGGCATGCCATCACCGGCGATACGAGCCGCTTCGTTCCGCACCTCTTCCACCCCCACAAGGAGTGACGGCCCGCCCTGGGTCCTGGCGAGGACTCGGGACGCTGGTTTCTGGTATGGTGGCCGTAAATCACGGTCGGAGATCCTGAATGCAGATCAGACTTGAGAAGTCCGTCGTGCTTGACCTGCGCAAGCTGGGCGTTCTGGCGGACATCGTCTCGGAGATCGTCCGCAAGGGGGTTGCCGGCGCCGTGGATGAGGAGCCGGACGGAGACGCCGACCATTGCCGATGCAGCTACCGCGTCGGCAAGGTGACGGTCATCGGCACCTGGCGGATGAAGGAGGCAACCCTCGTCCTGGACCGCGTCTCGGTCGACGCGGTCCAGGACGAGGAGCGCGACCTGCTGGATCTGGACGAGGTCCGGAAGCTCGTCGCCGGCGTGCATCCGCTGAGGGTCTGGCGCGAGCACCGGGGGCTCACCACCAAGGCGCTGGCGGCGCTGGCCGGTGTCGGACAGACCTCGATCAGCAATATCGAGACGCGCGAAATCGGCATGAGCCCCAAGAAGCGCGACGCGCTGGCCGCGGCGCTGCGGGTGGATCCGCTCGACATCACCGAGATCTCCGGTCCCGCGACCCAGGAGCCGTTGTCCGGCACCACCGGATAACCGCAGCCGCGGGCGGCCCTTCCGGGGCAGCACGTCCGAGGCGACGGGGGTTGCAGCCGCCCGCGCCGGGAGCCGACTTTTCGCTGGTGCGCGCAGGATGCCGGGCTAAATCCTGACCGATTCAGCCCGGAACAGGCTCCCCCGCACCGATGTGCTCCAATCTCGACGACGAACAGGGCCCGCCCCTGCTCTCCCGGCGGTCGCTGCTCTCCGGCGCCATTGCCGGCCTCGTGGGCGCCGCCTGGTCGCGCGCGGCATTCGGGTCCGACCTGCCGGCGACGCGTACCCTTTGGGTGCATCATGGATCGACCCGCGAGGCCGGCACCGCCACCTACATGGTGAATGGCCGCTACGACGAAGGGGCGCTCGCCGCGCTCGACTGGTTCATGCGGGACTGGCGCGAGAACCAGATGGTCCAGATGGACCGCCGGATCTACGACGTGCTCTGGGTGATCCAGCAGACCTTCCCGTCGGGCTGGCCGATCGTCGTGACCAGTGGCTACCGGTCGCCGCGGACCAATGCGCGCCTGGCCGAGGTCATCCCCGGCGTCGCCAAGAACAGCCTGCACCTCAAGGCTCTGGCCATCGACTTCTACGTCCCGGCCCGGGGCATCGAAGAGGTGAGCCGTTATCTGCACGCCTGGAATTTCGGCGGCATCGGCATCTATCGCCGCCACCTGCACGTCGATGTCGGCCTGCCCGGCCGGCGCTGGGTGCGGGTCTGACCCTGTTCCCGCAAGCCTTCCCACGACAAGGACCGTTCCCATGCAGACCAGCACCCTGAAACGCATCATCGCCGGCCTCGGCATCACCAATGTCGCACTGCTCGCCGCCGTCGGCGTCGCACTGTGCCGGGTCGAGAACCCGGTTGATCCCGTCAACGCGAATCCTCGCATGGCCGAGAATGCAGCGGCCGAGCCGCCGGCAGGCATTTTCCGGGCAACCGCCGAGGCGCCGACGCCCCAGCTCCAGCAGGAGCTGGACAAGCTGCTGAGCCTGAAGGAGACCTTCACCGAGCTGGAGATCGCCGCCTTCGGCAAGAAGGCGTTCGAGGCGGCCAATCACTACAGCTACGCCAACGTGCAGCAGGCGATGTCCGAAACCCGGGACTACTTCACCCCGGACGGCTGGGCGGCCTATCAGGAGGCCATGAAGGAAAGCGGCGAGCTGGAGACCGTTCTTACCCGGAAGCTGATCGTCCGTCCGGTCATCGACAGCGCCGAGGTCGTCGGCATGACGACGACGCGAAATGGACCTGCCTACCAGGTTCGCATCAAGGCCAAGGTCATCCATGAGGCGCTCAGCTATAGCAGCCAGAGCTTGGTGGACAGCACGGTGACCGTGGTCCCGGTGCGCGCCGGCACGCGCGTCATCGTCCGCGGGGATGAGGGGCGTGACATAGAACTGCCGCTCTACGACCTGCGCATCGATGGGCTGGTGACGACCTGAGCAGCGGACCTGCTGCTTGGACCCGAAGGGCGGCTTCACGGCCGCCCTTTTCATGTCCGCACCTGCGGCTTACCACTTTCCGCTTGACGCAATTGCGTACAAGATATCATGCTAACAACATAACGCATCACAGCCACTGCCGAGTGAGACCGATGTCCACAGTCGAACACGTCCTTGATACGATCGCACCGCCGCCGGGCGTCAGCATTCCCACGCGTAGCCGCAAGGCGAAGCAGCCGGCCGAGTTCAGCCCGGACGCCGGCAAGCACGGACCGACCCATGACACGGACCTGACGCATGCCCGGGTCGTGCTCACCAACTACGTCAAGAATCCGCCCCAGGGCTCGGTGACGATCAAGGTCGACCGGGCGATGGCCCGGGCCATGCTGGAGCGCAACGACCAGAACCGTCCGCTCTCCGAACGGAGCGTGGAAACCTACGAGGCGGCGATGAAGGCCGGCGAATGGGTGCAGAACGGCGAGAGCATCAAGTTCACCAAGTGCGGCCTCATGTTCGACGGCCAGCACCGGCTGCAGGCGGTCGTGCGCAGCGGCGTGACCATCGTGACCGACGCGCGCTTCGGGTTGGACAAGGACGCCTTCAGCACACTGGACATCGGCCGCAAACGCACCCCCGGAGACGTGGTCGCCCTGAACGGGCGCAGAAGCGCCAATCAGCACGCCGCCGTCCTGCGCGCCCTGTGGCGCTATCAGCAGACGCCGCGGATGACCAGCGCCACGCCGACCAACGCCGCCCTCGTCGCCTTCGACGATCTCTATGGGGACCAGGTGGAGCAGGCCCTGCTGGTGTCATCCCGCGGCCGTCCGACGTTCTTCGGCTCGACCGCCGCCGCCTTCGTGACCGTCTTCGCCCTGGCTCACAACAAGCGCCTGGCCGAGGACTTCCTGCAGGCCGTCAACACCGGCGTCGGCCTGAACAGCCCCAAGCACCCGGCGGTGCAGCTGCGCAACGCGCTCATCAAGAACGCGACGTCCGTGCGCAAGCTGCCCTCGGACTCCGTGCTGGCCCTGACCGTGAAGGCCTGGAATGCCTTCGCCACCGGCGCCGAGATCCACCAGCTGCGCTGGATCATCAACGGCGACACCCCGGAGAGCTTCCCGGTGGCCGTGGGTGCCGACCGCCTCTGACCGACGCGCCGGTATAGCTCCACGACGCGGGCCGCCCAGGGTTTCCTGGGCGGCCCGCCCCTTTTGTGCGTCCCCACAGGCAATCGCATGGGTTCCATGCTGCTGATCGGGTTTGCCATATCACAGACCCAATGCTATACCGGCGGCCTTACAGTCGAGGCCATCATGCAGATCATCCGCATCGTCCGCCGCGCGCTGGGCGGCCTGCTGAACAGTCCCAGCCGTCCGGCCGTGCGCATCCATCGCACGCCCGGCTACGAGGAGGCCCGCGCCTGCCTCATCGGCTCGAACTTCTGACCCGGAGGCTGGGATGCTCTACAAACGCCATCGGAGCGGGAACCGTCGCACCGGCTACATTCAGTCGAACCTGCTGCTTTGGGTGACCGTAGTGGCGATCATCGTCGCGGCCGTCTCCCAGTGGCACGCACCCGCCAGCCAGCAGCGGCCACCCGATACCCCTTCCTCCTCTTCCTCCCCGGACTGACCCGACATGCTTCGACGGCGCCACCTGAGGCTGCTGGAGGGCTTCGTCAGTGGCGCCGCCCTCCTCTGGATGATCTGCACGGTCGTCTTCAGCGCTCTTGCGCTCATCACCTGGCATGAGCCGGTCGAGCGCGAGATCATCGACCTCGGCGAGCGGGCCAGCGAAGGGCTGGGCCAGATCCACTACGGCGCCAGCCCGACCTATGTCACCGGCCGCGCGGGCGACGGCGAGATCATCCTGCGCGAGGACGGCGCCAACGGGATCACCGTCTACAGGGTGGCGGTTCCCCTGCAGGTCGAACGGCGCCGGCCGGACGGCAGCCTCAGAGAGCGGGGCATCCTGTCGGTCACCACGACGATCGAGGTGAACCGCAGTGGAAACTACGCGATCGCCGGCTTCCGCTACGGCGCCATCGCGGTCAAGGAATTCTGATCCGGGGTCCGGCCGGCGCCGCGTTTTCGGTTCGGGGACGCAGAGTGGTTCGACCCGTAACCGACCGGTGCGCTGGCAGGTCATGTCGAACGACCCGAAGAACCTCTCCCGCGGACTGAACGCCTTGCGCTCCACGGCAGCCGGGGAACCGGTGGAGCCGCTGGGCGCCAGGCCCAACCCATTCGCACCCGGTCCCGCCGTCGGCGGCGCCGTTCGGCCGGCTCAACCGGCGGTGCGCCAGCCGAACGGCCAGCAGATCGCGCCTGCCGCGGCCCAGCCCAGGAACGACGGACAGCCGCCTCCGCAGGGCGGCGGCCGCCGGGACCTCGAGGTGCCTGTCCTGCCCGGCCGGATCATGGGCGAGCATGAGGCCAAGCGCCTGCGGCCCCGCATGAGCCCGGAGGCTGCCCAGCAGAGCCGCGGCATCATGATGACCCTGATGATGAAGGCTGTCGCCGGCGGCTATCTCGATCCAGCCGAGATCGGCGCCCCGCGCGGCCGGGCGGGAAGTCGCCAGGGCCATGGCGGCGCCCGCGGGCCTCAGATGTACCTGCCCCGGCAGGAGCGGATGCGCCTTGCGGCGCCCCGCCAGAACGTCGGCGGCGGCCTGGCCGCCTTCCAGCGCAACCTGCCGGTGGCGGCCGCTCCGGCGGGTCTTCCCGTGCGGCCCGGCGTCATGCCGGCGATCCGGACCCAGCAGGTGCCGATGCCGGCGGGTGCCAGGCAGCCGGAATGGGTTGCGGTCAAGCACACGCCGCTCTTCAACGAGGCGGTGGTCCAGGCGATGGGGGCCATGGTCTTCGCCGACTACACCACGGCACCGGTCGGCGAGATCGTCTGCCTCAGCACGCTGACGCATGACGAGACCACGGTGAAGGCCGTCGCCGCCTGGGCCATGAAGGAGGGCGCGGGCCGCGACGAGAGCACGATCCGCGCCGACGCCGACATCGCGCAGCAGGTCGGCCGGCGCTTCGGCATGAACATCGACGGCCGGGTACAGCAGCATGTCGACGAGGGCCTGCGCGGCTACGAGGCGCGGATCGTCACGGTCGCCGCCCGGGGCATGCGCTACCTCATCATGAAGGACTTCGCCGGGACCTACGTCTATGGCTGGCCGGACAGCCTGTCGGCCGTGAGGTACCAGGGCCCGGAGGCCGGTGCCGCACAGTTGCGCGGGCCGGCCCAGCCGCCGGCGCCCGCTGCACAGCCCGTCCGCCAGCTCGGCGGTCCGGCGGCCGCCGCCCAGGCGCCGCGACCCGCTCCCCAGAACCCGGCCCAGCAGCGCCAGGCAGGCTTCGAGCCGCTCGGCGGCAACCGGATCATCGACATCGACCCCGGACCCTGAGAGACCGAATCATGACCGAGATCACCAAAGGCGCCCAGTTCCTGCAGACCTTCCGCGGCAAGACGCACGCCAGGATGCAGGAGAGCGGCGGCAACCTGTCCCTGGCACTGCTGGACGCCTACGTCACCGCCCGGGAAGAGACTGGCCAGGAAGGCTACGACCAGGCGCTCGCCCTGCTCCACTCCGATCGCCAGCAGTCCTGGGATCTCGCTGCCGCCTTGAAGCAGGTGACGGAGAAGATGCCGTCGGACGCCAGGCTCCGCCTGCGCACCCAGGCGGACGTCGCCGAACAGGCGGACCGGGTCACGGAGACCATCGCGAGTAAGGTCCAGGGAAGGCCGGCGGGTCAGTACCCGATGGGTACGATCCTGGAGGCGGCGGCCGCCGCCGCGCTCAAGCATGGCCCCGCCGACCGGACGGCCCTGACAGCGTCCGGGCACAGCCGCGTGGCCGAGGATCTCCGCCATGCCGTTTCCAGCCTCGCCGCGGGCTACACCGTCCTGCATCTGGCGCAGAACTTCGCCGACAGCTTCACCGAGGAGCTTCGCGAGCGGCTGGATCCGGAGAGCGACAAGGCGTGCGACCTGGCGACGGCTGTGATGCAGGCGACCCTGGAGGCCGTGAAGCTCCACGGCACCTCAAGCTACAACTGCTACCTGTCCGCGGTTCGGGGCGATGGCTTCCTCGCCCTGGAGGCCATCGAGGAGATCAGCCGGGTCTGCGCCGAGAGCGCGGAGCAGATCGCCGCCGTCGAGGCCGAGGAGGAGGCCGGCGCCGAGCCCTAAGCTTGGCCATCGTCCAATCCTTAGACCACTCCACCGATCAGCGACGAGAGACCAGGATCATGACCGACATCGCTAAGGCCCAGGCCTTCCTGAACACCTTCAACAGCGCGCTGGTGGACGAATTCTCCACCAACGGGCGGCAGCACGCTCTTGCCCTAATGGACGCCTATCTGCTGGCTTTCGAAAAGCACGGCGAGGATGCCCGCAACCAGGCGCTTGCCGCCTTGCGAGAAGGCGCCATCAACACCTGGCAGGCTTCCAGTTCCATCTACAAGGTGCTGGGCGACAAGCCCGCCAATAACCCGCCGGCGGTCCCACTCGCCATGCCGAACCTGCAGGTCAAGGCGACGGACGTTCTCGTCTGCCTGCAGGAACAGTTCGAGGTGGCCCAACCCGGCGCCGACGTCGCCACGGCGGCCATCAAGGCCGCGACGGCGACCGCGCTGCTCCACGGCAAGGCCGGCCGTGACGCTCTGTCCGCGGCGGCCGTACTCGCCTACGAGAAGGCTCCAGCGCTGATCGCGGTCGTCCAGGGCATCTTCTGGCGGCACAACGTCGAGTACCGGGCCCGCCAGTTCGCCGCCACCTACACGGAGGAGCTGCGCTTCCGGCTGCAGGGCGAGAACGGGGCCGATGCGCGCGACCTGGTGACCGCCACCGTCCTGGCGACCCGCAAGGCCACGCAGACATGGGGCACGACGGGACTGGAGGCCTACGAGACGGCTGTCGAGCGTTACGGCTTCCGGGCCATGGACGCCATCGAGGTGATCGCCGGCGTCTGCGCCGAGACCGCGGAGCAGCTGGCGCAGTTCGAGGCCGAGGAGGGGTACGAAGACTATACCCGCGCCGAGCCCTGAGCCCCGCCGCCGCCTCACTCGTCCGACCACCACCCCACCGGAAAGTCACGACCATGGCCGATGCTGCCAAGATCGCCCTCGCCCGCAGCTTCCTCGACAGCTGGTACACCAGCCTCTGCGCCCGCATGGAGGAGACCGGCAATAACCTGGTGCTCTCCCTGCTCGACGCCTATGGCGCGGCCTACCGTGACCATGGCCAGGAAGGCCGCGAGGCACTGACGCATGCCATCAAGTTCCATGAGATCGACGTCACCCCGGAAATGAACGCTCTGGGTAGCATTGCCGCGCTTCGCGGCAAGCCGCCGACCGAGACGCTGGATGCGGAGACCAAGGAGAGCATCGACCGGAGTGGCGAGGATGGCCGCAAGGAGCGGATGAGCATCGGGGCGAAGATGGCGCATGAGTTCCAGCTCTGGATCCGCCGCGATCTCTCGACGTCCAGCCCGGGCCCGAACACCATCTACGCCTGCATCGAATGCGCGGCCGATCTGTCCCGGAAATTTGGACAGGCAGGACGCAACCGCCTTCTGGAGGCAGCTCTTCATTTCGGCTTCGACGGCGAGCACTTTTCCGGTCCGGCCATAGTCGCCAGGGAAATCCAGTCCTCCGTCGAGCGCCACCGGATCATCCGGGATGCCGAGAAGTTCGAGGCGGTCTATCTGAAGGCACTCCGCGAGCATATCGGGCCGGATGCCACCGCCCACCGCGACCTGGCCAGCGCCACGATATTCGCCACCATGGCGGCCGTCGATGCAGAGGGCCGGTTCGCCTACCAGGCGTACCGGACGGCGGTCGAGCAGCTGAGCTATCACCCGACCTCCGCCGTGTCGTTGATCGAGGCCGAGGCCCGCGGCGACGAGCACGAGGCAGAGGCGGACGAAGGGGCCGGCGCCGAGCCATGACGGCTCCGTTTCCGGTTCGGGGACGCATGCTCCTGGATGAACGGGCAATAGCCCACCAGGAGCATGCCATCGTGTCCACTCCTGCCCCCACCGACCCCGCCGCGGCGACCTACCGCATCACCTTCCTGTGCCCGAACGCCACCGGCCGCGACAGCATGGGCGACATCCGCGAGTGCGGCGCTAGCGGCACCTTCGAGGTCTCCGCCGAGGAGCTGGCCGAGATCGACCCCGATCCGGTCGAGGCGATGAACGCCTATTCGGTCTGCTGCCCCGGGTGCCGCCAGGACATCGAGAGCAGCGACGGCGACTTCATCCGCCCGGCCGAGCCCGACGAGAAGGTCGACTACCGGATGTCGGACGAGGACGGCCTGGTGCCGCTCGATCCGGAGGAGGAGAACAGAGACCACCTGCGCTCCTACCGGAAGGCCCGGGAATGGGCGGCCTCCTTCCACCGGCGCGACAACCCGCTCAGCGACGAAAGAATCGCGTCGCTTGGCGACCATCATGGCCTCCATGACGGCTTTCCCGTCTTCGTCTTCCAGGGCGAGCGCAGCCGGTTCGTGCTCCGCCTGGCGACGGTCTGCAATCCGGCGGTTGCCCGCCATCTCTCCGAGCCCCTGGTCGGCGTCGCCGACCTCCGGACGGACGAGGAGAGCGGCTACATCACGACGCTGCCCGAGGACAGGGAGACGCTGACGCTCCTGCACCGCGTGCAACTGACCCGGGTCCTGGAGCGCCTGGCGACGCAGGCGCCGGCCTATGTCGCCGAGGCCGCCCCGGCGCTGTTCGAGGCCTATTACGGCGGCGGACCGCTGCCGCAGTCGGCCGCCGACGAGATCAACGCCGCGCGCCGGTCCGCCGCAGGGGCCGCCGCAGACGAATCCCCGAGCCCCTGAGGAGCACAGCGATGCTGCAGTTCAATCCAGTGCAGGGCATGCCACTGCCCTCCGCGATCACCGCCAGCCCAGTCGCAGGCGACAGCTTCCACGTCAGCGTGCTGGACCGGCGCGTCGAGATCGCCCGCCTGGCCGAACGCCAGCCTCTGGCCCATGAAGGCCGGTTCCTGGTGGAGGACCGGCATGGCCAGACCTGGCAGGTGGAGTTCGACACCGCCACCGGCGGCTGGCAGCTGGACCTGTCCGAGACCGACATCGCCGCGCTGAACGCCGCCGCCGACGGTGCCGATCCGGATGACGATGACAAGCTGGAGCCCTGAGTCATGTGGTCCAACGACGCCTATGTGCAGATGGCGGCCGCGCGCGTGCGCCAGATGACGTCCAACCTGCCGATGGCCGAGAAGATGCGCCGCGGCCAGGAGATCCTGGAAGAAGCCTTCAAGGAGATCGAGGAGTGCGTGCTGTCCTTCAAGGCCGGCTACGACATCCTGGAGGGCGGGCGCTTCGACACCCTCTCGCTGGGCTGCTGGGGCATCCTGGCCGCGGAGGCCGGCGTGCCGGCGGTCCCGCAGCACATCGTCGCGGTCCTCCGCATGGGCGACATCATCAAGGATGGTCTGAACCCTGCGAAGATGGGGCCTATCCCCGTGGAACTGCCGCAGGAGGCCGAGCGCTACGCCGGCGTCCTGCGGCTCGACCATATCGGCCCGGAAGTGCTGAAGGACAGCTACTCCACCCGCTTCACCGACCGGCTTCAGCCGGGCTCGCTGCCGGTCGGTGCCGAGATGATCGACGGCACGCCGCACCTGGTCTTCGACGAGCGCATCGCGAGCAGCCTCCTGACCTATGTCGGCCACGCCAAATCGGCCAGCATTCCCGTA
>Ga0196963_10001252_pt1 | contig 18032 bp, 15 predicted proteins | sample S1_5metaG_FD_148600 | JGI IMG/M metagenome (GOLD analysis project Ga0196963, IMG submission 148600) | Soil microbial communities from Anza Borrego desert, Southern California, United States - S1_5 | ecosystem: Environmental > Terrestrial > Soil > Desert | place: USA: California | collected... | reverse complement strand
TTCCATTGCTTCGATCCTAGGCCAACCACCGCCCGCCCCGGCCACCACCGCCTCCCCCTGCCCCTTCCGCTGCGGCCTGTTCAATGTTATAGGCGCTTAGACACACAGACGCACAGGTGGATGATGGGCGAGCAGGCCCGCTGGAGCCTCAAGGTTTCGCGCGAAACGGACATAGCTTTGCGGACCTTCCTCGCAGAGCGCGGGGGGCGGAAAGGGGATTTGTCGCGCTTCGTCGAGGACGCCGTCAATCGCGAGGTGCTTCGCCAGACGCTCCAGGAGGTCTGGGACCGCAATGCGGATCTCGATCCGGACGAGGTCCAGAAGCTGGTCGACGAGGAGCTGGCCGAGGTCCGCCGCGCCAACCCCGACCGGTTCAAGCGCCCCGCTGAGTGAGGGTCGTTCTCGACACGAACGTCCTGGTCAGCGCTCTGCTGTCGCCGGGCGGAATGCCCGCGCGAATCGTCCGAGCCTGGCTGGACGAACGCTTCATTCTCGTCAGCCACCCGCTCCAGCTCGACGAGCTTCGCGCCGTCACCCGCCGCGACCGGATCCGCGCCCGTCTCCGGCCCGCCAACGCCGGCCGGCTGGTCAACCAGATCGCCCGGCAGGCGCTGTCGCCCGCGACCCTGCCGCGGGTGGAACGCTCCCCCGACCCGCGCGACGATTTCCTTCTGGCTCTGTGCGAGGCGGCCGGGGCGGACTGGCTGGCGACCGGGGACAAGGAGGATTTGCTGACGCTGGAGCGGCACGGGCGGACCCGGATCGTGACGGCGGCGCGGCTGGCGGAGGCGCTGGGGCTGGAGGGATAGGCCCGCTGGTCGCGCATCTGCAGGGTCCTGGCGTGTTCGATTCGGCCAACGAAGAAATGCTCGGGGGCGGTTGCCGCGGCGGCGGCGAGTAAGGCCGACGTGGGCGACCGCGATCTGCAGAGTGGGATCACATCCAAGCTGCGTTAGAAAAAAATCTTCTCTTCGGACCGGTCGGTTGTATCCCCGTCACTGCCGAGGATCTCTAGGCGGCGGGGAGCACCTCCGAGAGCCGTGGCAGGAGTGCCTGCTTTGAACCTACCCATCTAAGAAACGGTCTAGGCAACGCCGAAAATCGACGTGAAGGGTCCCGAGTCGCGCCACGCAACGCTGCCACGTTGAGTGCCGCTTGGCGCATCAATTCATTCTCCCCACCCTCCACGGCCGCACTCGCTCCCCGGCTATGCTGATACGCGAGATACGCTAAGCATACATAGCGAGCCCCGCGCAATTGACTGGAATCACCGGTCCACACGCTTCCAACAGGCCTACGCCTGCAACCGAATGGCCCGTAGTCACACCAGCCTGCTCTGCTTCACCGCCGCCTCGATGAACGACGCAAATAGCGGATGCGGATCAAAGGGTTTAGACTTCAGCTCCGGATGGAACTGCACCCCAACAAACCAGGGATGGTCCGGCCGCTCGACGATCTCCGGCAGGGCGCCGTCGGGGCTCATGCCGGTGAAGAGGAGGCCCTCCTGCTCCAGCGCGTTCTTGTAGTGGATGTTGACCTCGTAGCGGTGGCGGTGGCGTTCGCTGATGCGCTCCGCTCCGTAGATGCTTCGCACGTGGCTGTTGCCGGCCAGTACCGCCTCGTAGGCGCCGAGGCGCATGGTGCCGCCGAGGTCGCCGTCGAGGCCGCGTTTCTGGAGGCCTTCCTTGCTCATCCATTCGGTGATCAGGCCGACGACGGGCTCCTCGGCTTCGCCGAATTCGCTCGACGTCGCGCCGGAGATGCCGGCGAGGTTGCGCGCCGCCTCGATGCAGGCCATCTGCATGCCGAGGCAGATGCCGAAGAAGGGCACTTTCCGCTCCCTCGCGAAGTGGACGCTGGCGATCTTGCCCTCTGAGCCGCGCTCGCCGAAGCCGCCGGGGACGAGGATTCCGTGCAAGGGTTCCAATTGCGCGGGGATGTCGGCCTCGGGGCCTTCGAACAGCTCCGCGTCGAGCCATTCGATGCGGACCTTGACCCGGTTGGCGAGGCCGCCGTGGACGAGCGCCTCGGTCAGCGACTTGTAGGCGTCGGGGAGACCGACATATTTGCCGACGACCCCGATCGTCACCTCGCTCTCCCAGTTGACCAGCCGGTCGAGGACGTCGTCCCAGCGGCGCATATCGGGCTCGGCGGCCGCGCCCTCGAGGCCGAAGGCGCGGAGCACCTCGGCGTCGAGGCCGGCCTCGTGATACTGGGCGGGGACGGCGTAGATGCTTCTCGCGTCGAGGGCGGGGATGACCGCTTCCTTGCGGACGTTGCAGAACAGGGCGATCTTGGCGCGATCTGAGTCGGGGAGCGGATGCTCGGTCCGGCAGACGAGGATCTCGGGCTGGATGCCGAGCGACGTCAGCTCGCGGACGCTGTGCTGGGTCGGCTTGGTCTTCAGCTCGCCGGCGGCGGCGATGTAGGGGACGAGGGTGGTGTGGATCGACACGCACTGGCCGGGACCCTCCTCATTGGCGCAGTCGTTCCTGAACTGGCGGATCGCCTCGATGAAGGGCAGGCTCTCGATGTCGCCGACGGTGCCGCCGATCTCGCAGATCAGGAAGTCGAGGTCGGGTTCGAGGTCGGCGGCGATGAACTCCTTGATCGCGTTGGTGACGTGGGGGACGACCTGGACGGTGGCGCCGAGATAGTCGCCGCGGCGCTCGCGCTGGATGATGCCCTGGTAGATGCGGCCGGAGGTGACGTTGTCGGCCTGGCGGGCGGGGACTCCGGTGAAACGCTCGTAATGGCCGAGATCGAGGTCGGTCTCGGCGCCGTCGTCGGTGACGTAGACCTCGCCATGCTGGTAGGGCGACATCGTCCCCGGATCGACGTTGAGATAGGGGTCGAGCTTGCGGATCCGGACCTTGAAGCCGCGCGCCTGGAGGAGGGCGGCGAGCGCCGCGGCCATCAGGCCCTTGCCAAGCGATGACACCACGCCGCCGGTGATGAAAATGAACCGCGCCATGGGAATCACCGGATAGAGGCGGGGGCGCGGGAAGGGCAAGGGCGCGAATCAATTATTTCGTCGTCGCGGCGCAGCAGCGTCGTCCCAGCCAAGGCCGGGGGCCCGGTGAAGCTAGGCGCCGGGCTTTTCACCCGCCGGGGTCCCAGCCTTTCGCTGGGACGACGCGCTCTTCACCCTCTGGGACCCCGGCCTCCGCCGGGGTGACGGCCTCCCAGCTCTCGGCTAGGAGGCCGCCATGCGGGTGGCGATCGTCGGGGCGGGTTATTCGGGGACGATCGCGGCGGTCGAGCTCGCCCGGGCGGCGCCGGGGGCCGAGATAGTCCTGATCGAGAAGAGCGGGCGGTTCGCCGCCGGCGCCGCCTACGGCACCGATTCGCCGGGCCATCTGCTCAACGTGCGCGCGCGCAACATGAGCGCCCTGGCGGACGATCCCGACCATTTCGCGCGCTGGGCGGCGGGCCGCGGCTTCGGTCCCGACGCCTATGTGCCGCGGCGGCTCTACCGGCTCTATCTCGCCGGGCTGCTCGACGGCGCGGCGGCGGTGAGACGGGTCAGCGGCGAGGCGGTGGCCGTCGAGGACGGCGCGGTGGCGCTCGCCTCGGGCGAGCGGATCGGCTGCGACTCGCTGGTGCTGGCGGGCGGGAATTTCCCGTCGCGGCTGCCCGAGCGGTTCGGCGCGCTCGCGATCGACGATCCGTGGGGCGCGGACGGGGCGGTGGCGCAGGCGGCGGCGGCGGGCGGCGACGTCCTGCTGGTCGGCACCGGCCTCACGATGGTCGACATGGCGGTCAGCCTCGAGGAAGCGGGGTTCGCGGGGCGGATCACGGCCTGCTCGCGGCGGGGGCTGGTGCCGCGCGCGCACGTCTCGCCGCCGCCGACGCCGCTCGCGGGACGGCCGCCGGCGCGGCTCGCCGCGCTCGTCCGGCACGTCCGGACGGGCGCGCCGTGGCGGGCCGCGGTCGACGGCCTGAGGCCGCACAGCGCCGCCCTGTGGCGCGGCCTCGAGGAGTCGGAGCGAAGGCGCTTCCTGCGCCATCTCCGGCCGTGGTGGGACGTCCACCGCCACCGGATCGCGCCCGAGGCCGCGACGCGGATCGGGACGATGGTGGATTCGGGGCGGCTCGAGGTGGTGGCGGGACGGATCGCGGCGGTCGAGGACGGCGAGGTGACGATCGCCCGGCGCGGCGGCGGCCTGCTCAGGCGGCGCTTCGCGGCGGCGATCAACTGCACCGGGCCGGAGGGACAGGTGGGGCGGACCCGGGACCCGCTCATCCGCCAGCTGCTGGCGACCGGGCGGGCGAGGCCGGACCGGCTCGGCCTCGGCCTCGACGTCGACCCGGCCTCGCGGGTGATCGGCGACGAAGGGTCGCCGACCCTCTATGCGCTGGGACCGCTGACCCGCGGCGCCTTCTGGGAGATCGTCGCCGTCCCCGACATACGCGGCCAGGCGGCGGGCGTCGCCGCCGCCATCGCCTCGCTCTGAACCTGCTACTGGGCGAGCGGGACGGCGGTGTTGCCGGCGGCGGCGTTGGCGGGCGCCTGGGCGGCGGCGCCGGCCAGCGGGTCGGCGACCGGCGGCCCGGCGGGCGCGAGCGGCGCCGGGCCCGGCTGCTGCCGGGACAGCGACGGATCGATCTTCATCGGCGCCCGCTCCATCGTCGCAAGGCCGGCGAGCGCGATCGACAGGATGACGAACAGGACGGCCAGGATCGCGGTGGCGCGGGTCAGGAAATCGGCCGCGCCGCGCGCCGACATCAGCCCCGACGGGCTGCCGCCGACGCCGAGCCCGCCGCCTTCCGAACGCTGCATCAGGATCACCGCGACCATCGAGGCGGCGACAAGCGACTGGAGAATGAGAAGGAAGGTGAACATCGGGGGCTGCCTTGATCGTCACGCCGGCGCAAGCCGGTATCTCGGGTCGGAATTTCTCTGGGCTCCCGGCTTTCGCCGGGATGGCGCGTCACGCGGACTTAGGCGATCCCCCGCCCCTCTTCAACTCCTCGCCGCCGCCTCGACGATCGGGACGAACTGGGCGGCGGTGAGGCTGGCGCCGCCGACGAGGGCGCCGTCGACGTCGGCCACCGCGAACAGCTCGGCGGCGTTGGCGGGGCTGACCGAACCGCCGTAGAGGACGCGCACGCGGCCGCCGGCGTCGCCGAACCGTCCGGCGAGGGCTCGCCGGATGGCGGCGTGCATCTCGGCGACGTCGGCCGGGGTGGCGGTACGGCCGGTTCCGATCGCCCAGATCGGCTCGTAGGCGACGACCAGATCCGCGTCCTGGCGAAGGTCCGGGATCGAGCCGGCGAGCTGGGCTGAGACTCGCTCGAGCGCCCGTCCCGCCTCCCGCTCGGCCTCGCTCTCGCCGACGCAGACGATGGTCTGGAGCTTGTGATCGAGCGCCGCTTCGGCCTTGGCGCGGACGAGCGCGTCGGTCTCGCCCTGGTCGGCGCGGCGCTCCGAATGGCCGACGATGACGAGGCGCGCGCCCGCCTCGACCAGCATCGGCGCCGAGACGTTGCCGGTATGGGCGCCGCTCTCCCTGAAATGGCAGTCCTGAGCGCCGATGACGAGGCCGGAGGAGCGCGCGACGGCAGGCGCGATCAAGGTGAAAGGCGGGCAGACGGCGACGTCGACGCCCCCCGCGTCCTTCGCCGCAGCGGCGATGGCCGAGAGCTCACCGAGCGCGGCGAGGCTGCCGTTCATCTTCCAGTTGCCGGCGACGAGCTTGCGGCGGACATGCATGGAATCGTTCCTTCGAGGCCGCGACGGCGCCTAGCAACCGGGACGGGACGTGCCAAGCTTGCCCGAGCCGGGCAGCGCTTCTATGACCCGCCTCACCTTCTTGCCACCGCCAGGATCACCAGCCCGATGCTCTCCTCTTTCCGCCGCGGCTTCATGGCCAAGCTCATGCTCGGCGTCCTTTTCCTGACTCTGGTGGCGATGGTCATCACCGGCTTCGGCACCGGCGGGGGCGGCCTCGGCGATCTCGGCGGGCTGAGGAGCGGGACGGTGGCCAAGGTCGCGGGCGAGAAGCTCACCACCGACCGGCTGCGCGAGGAGACCCAGCGCCAGTTCGAGCGCCTGCGCCGCGAGCAGCCCGAGCTCGACATGGCGACCTTCCTGCGCCGCGGAGCGCTCGAGGAGGTGCTCGCGCAGCTGATCGACACCACCGCCATCGCCGTCTTCGGCCGCGAGCAGGGCCTCGGCGTGTCGCGGCAGTCGATCGACCGCGAGATTGCCGGCGTGCGCGCCTTCCAGGACGTGACGGGCCGCTTCGACGACGCCACCTTCCGCCGGGTCCTCGCTCAGGAGAGGATCAGCGAGCAGCAGCTGCGCGACGACCTCGCCTCCCAGATCCTGCAGCGCCAGCTGATGCTCCCGGTGGTCGGCTCGGCGCACGTGCCGAACGCGATGGCGCTGCAATATGCCTCGCTTCTCCTCGAGACCCGCACCGGCATGGTCGGCGCGGTGCCGTCGGCGGCAATGGGGCCGGGATCCGAGCCGAGCGAGGCCGAGCTCGCCGCTTTCTACCGGACCAACCAGGCGCGCTACACCATCCCCGAGCGGCGGGTGATCCGCTACGCCGTGTTCGGCCCGGAGCAGGTCGCCGCCCAGTCCCAGGCGACCGAGGCGGAAATCCAGGCCGCCTATCGCCAGAACCCCGATTATGCGGCGCGGGAGACCCGAGCCTTGTCGCAGGTGGTGCTGCGCGACGAGGCGAAGGCGCGGGCGCTGGCGCAGAAGGTCGCCGCCGGCACCAGCTTCGCCGCCGCCGCCGCGCAGGAGGGTTTCGCGGCCTCCGACACGGCGCTCGGAATCAACAGCCGGGAGGCGTTCGCCGCCAAGAGCTCGCCCGCCGTGGCGGCGGCGGCGTTCGGCGCGGCCAAGGGCGCGACGGTCGGACCGATCCGCTCACCGTTCGGCTGGCACGTGGTCAGGGTCGACGACATCCTCGTATCGGCGGCGAAGCCGCTGGCGGCGGTCAGAGCCGAGCTCGCCGCCCAGATCCAGCGGCGCAAGGCGACCGACGCGGTCAGCGATCTCGCCACCCGCATCGAGAACGCCCTCGGCGACGGTTCGAGCTTCGACGAGATCGTCACCGCGCAGAAGCTGGCGGTCACGGAGACGGCGCCGGTGACGGCCACCGGTGCGGCCCCCGACACGCCGGGCTGGCAGGCGCCGCCCGAGCTCCAGCCGCTGCTCGAGGGCGCGTTCGCGATCGAGCCCGGCGAGGAGCCCGCCGTCGAGACGATCGAGGAGAATCAACGTTACGCCCTGGTCGCCGTCGTCCGCGCGATCCCGGCGGCGGCGCCGCCACTCGCCCGGATACGCGACCGGGTGAAGGCCGACCTCCTTCTCCGCCGCGCCTCCGAGCGCGCGCGGGCGGTGGCGAGCGCGATCGTCGCGCGGATCAACGCCGGGACTCCGCCCGCCCAGGCCTTCGCCCAGGCCGAGGTGAAGCTGCCGGCGGTGCAGACGCTAACCGCCACCCGCCGCGACATCGCCCGCCAGCAAGCGCAGGTGCCGCCGCCGATGGCGATGATGTTCAGCCTTCCGCGCGGCAAGGCGCGTCTGCTCGCGGCCCCGGACGGCCGCGGCTGGTTCGTCGTCTATCTCGACCGGATCATCCCTGGCGACGCGCGCAAGGAGCCTGGGCTGATCCTGGCGGTGCGCAGCCAATTCAGCCAGATCGTCGGCGACGAATACGCCCGGCAGTTCACCGCCGCCGTCCGCGCCGGAATGAAGATCGAGCGCAACGACGCGGCCTTGCGCCGCCTCAAGGACGAGCTGCTGGGGACCGGACCGGCGCAATAGGGTCCCCGCAGCAATGCCGGCCGTGCCCAAATTGCTGGTGCTCGACAATTACGACAGCTTCACCTGGAACATCGTCCATTATCTGCGCGAGATCGGCGCCGAGGTGCGGGTGGAACGCAACGACGCGCTCGGCGCCGCCGAGGCACTGGCGAGCGGGGCGGACGCCTTCCTGATCTCGCCGGGACCGGGCCGCCCCGAGGACGCCGGCGAATCGCTGGCGCTCGTCGCCGCCTGCGCCGAGGCGCGGCGGCCGTTGCTCGGCATCTGCCTCGGCCACCAGGCGATCGCCCTGCATTTCGGCGGCCGGATCGTCCGCGCCCCGGCCGCGGTGCACGGCAAGACATCGGCCGTTCGCCACGACGGCTCCGGGCTGTTCCAGGGCCTCCCCTCCCCGCTCGTTGCCGCCCGCTACCATTCGCTGACGGTGGCGCCGGACAGCGTGCCGAGCTGCCTGACGGCGAATGCGGACGCCGAGGACGGCACGATCCAGGGCCTTCGCCATACCGACCTGCCGATCCATGGAATCCAATTCCATCCCGAGAGCGTCGCGAGCGAGAAAGGCCACGAACTGCTCGCGAATTTCGCGCAAATCGCCGCTTGTTCCGCACGCTCTTGACAACCCCCGTAACGTTCCCTACACGTTCCACATACGTACCTTAGGGGACCCCGACCATGCTGACCCGCAAACAAAGTGAGCTTCTCACCTACATCCAGGCCCGGCTCGCCGAGAGCGGCATCTCCCCCTCTTTCGAGGAAATGAAGGAGGCGCTGGCGCTCAAGTCCAAATCCGGCGTTCACCGCCTGATTTCGGCGCTCGAGGAGCGCGGCTTCATTCGCCGGCTGCCGAACCGGGCTCGAGCGCTGGAGATATTGCGCATGCCCGATGCCCAGGCCGGCATCGCCTCGCACCCCCGCGCGCCGTCGGCGCCGCCGCAGGCCGCCAACGACGTCATCGACCTGCCGCTGCACGGCCGCATCGCCGCCGGCATGCCGATCGAGGCGCTGGAAGGCCAGACCTCGCTTCCCGTCCCCGCCGCCCTGCTCGGCCCGGGCGAGCATTATGCGCTGGAGGTGGCCGGCGACTCGATGGTCGACGAAGGCATATTGGACGGCGACTATGCGCTGATCCGAAAGACCGACACGGCCCGCGACGGCGAGATCGTGGTGGCGCTGATCGACGACAATGAGGCGACGCTCAAGACCTACCGCAAGGAGGGTCAGATGATCCGTCTCGACCCGGCCAACCGGCGCTACGACACCCAGCGCTACCGGCCGGAGCAGGTCCGCATCCAGGGCCGCCTGGCGGGTCTGCTGCGCCGCTACTGAGCCGCGGTCCTCCCGGCGAAGTCCGGGGATACCGGGGGCGTTATGGCGCCGTCATGCCGGCTAGGCTGGAATCCCAACGGGTGAAACGCAGCTGCTTTTCTCACCCCCGGATCGCCGGTCTTCGCCCGAACAAGGAATTGTGAAGGAGCATTCGCGATGGCGCGCTTCAACTATGTCGAGCTGCCGGTGTCGGACATCGCCGCGGCCAGGGCCTTTTACGAAGCCGCGTTCGGGTGGAGCCTCACCGGCTTCGGCCCGACCTATGCGGCGACGACGACCGGCGACACCGACATCGGCCTCCAGGCCGATTCGAGCGAGGCCACCAATGCGCCGCTGCCGGTGATCGACGTGCCCGACCTCGAGGCCGCGCTGGCGGCGGTCGAGGCGGCCGGCGGACGCGTCGTCAGGCCGATCTTCGCCTTCCCCGGCGGCCGCCGCTTCCACTTCCTCGATCCCGCCGGCAACGAGCTGGCGGCGGTGACCGCGGACCATTGAGGCGAGACCGACGGCAGGGATGGCAAGCGCAAGTTTCGCAAGCTTCATCGGGGACGAGTCATCCCCGGCGAAGGGCGGCGTCGGCGGCGCGGCGCGATCGCTGGGGGTCCCGGCCTGCGCCCGGCCATGTGTTGCAATCCGCCGCTTCCATCCCTAGATGGCCGCTTCGCCGCAACGGCCACGGACGCATAGCTCAGTTGGTAGAGCAGCTGACTCTTAATCAGCGGGTCCCAGGTTCGAGCCCTGGTGCGTCCACCACTCCCCTTTCTCGTTTCCGTGACGACCGCCTGGCCTGAGTTATGGCGATGACCGTTCGCGAGCCGCCGCCGGTCCTGACGGTCGGGGTGGCCGAGGCCCGCGATCTTCTCCTAAGCTGAGTCCGCTGCATCAACCCGGGGAATCGCGACATGTCGAAGATCTGGCTCGTCGGCGCTCTGCTCGCCACGTCGTTCGCGACGCCCGCCCTGGCGGCGGATGCCGGCATCGCCGACGTCGCCGCCGAGCTCGCCGCGATGCGCGCGAGGATCGCCGAGCTGGAAGCGCAGGTTGCCGAGCTGAAGGCGGCGCGCGGCTCGTCCGTGGCGGCTCCGGCGCCGACCGCCGGCGCGCCCGCCGCCTCCGCCGCGGCCCCCTCGCGTCCGGCCGGAGGGGGCGGCGCCACCTTCAAGCCGTTCGGGCGGCTGCAATATGATGTCGGCCTCGTCGGCAGCCCGCGCGGCGTCGACGACCGCGGCCTCGGCTTCGGCAGCGAAGTGCGGCGGGCCCGGCTCGGCGCGGAGGGCAGCCTTCCCGGCGGCTTCGGCTACAAGATCGAGGTCGACTTCGCCAATAACGACGTCGAGATCGCCGATGCCCTCCTCAACTACAAGGCGTCGAAGGCGCTCGCGCTGACCCTGGGGCAGCACAACAATTTCCAGTCGATCGAGGAGCTGACCAGCTCGCGCTTCCTCTCGTTCCTCGAGCGGGCCGCCTTCACCGACGCGTTCAACTTCGAGCGCCGGGTCGGCCTCTCCGCGACCTATGCGAGCGGCGACGTCATCGCCCAGGGCGGAATCTTCACCGACAATATCGACGACCTGGCCGACGCCCAGGACGCGGTCGGACTAGGCGACGAGAACGATGCGGTCAGCGTCGACGGCCGAATCGTCTATGCCCCGAGGATCGGCAAGGCCCAGCTCCACCTCGGCGCGTCGGCGCACTGGCGCGACAATGGCGACACCGCGGCCACGGGCCCGGCGACGCGCTACCGGCAGCGGCCGTTCGTCCACACCAGCAACACCCGCTTCCTCGCGACCCCGAGCCTCAGGGTCGGGACCGAGAGCGATTACGGGCTCGAGGCGGCCCTGATCCGCGGACCGCTGCACGCGGTCGCGGAGCTGCACTGGCTGAACGCGGACACGCTCACCGCCGGCCTCAGCCCGACCTTCTTCGGCGGCTATGCGGAAATCGGCTATTTCGTCACCGGCGAAAGCCGCGGCTACAAAGCCGGGCGCTGGGACCGCACCCGGGTGCGGCGGCCGGTCGGCGACGGCGGCGCCGGGGCCGTCCAGCTCAACCTTCGCTACGATCATCTCGATCTCACCGATGGCGGCGTTATCGGCGGCCGGCAGCGCGGCTACGAGGCCTCGCTGGTCTGGATCGCGCAGGACCATGTCCGCTTCCTGCTCAATTACGGTCATCTCCGCTACGACGACGCGGCGATCGCGGCGGCGGGCGGGGACCGGGACTATGGAATCGACGTGTTCGGCGCCCGCGCGCAGGTCGACTTCTAGAGCGCCGACCGGATCGCCGCCGGCCTTCCCCGGTCCGGATAATTGCGGATCGAGGATCCCTCGTAGCCGACCTTGTCGAGCACGGCGACAAGCCGGAAGTCGACGACATGGCCATTGCGGGCCCGCTGGTCATGCAGCGTCTCGAAGAGGGCGTAATCGAGGAGCCGGTCGGGCGCGTCGAGCGGCCCCACCCGCTCCGCGATCCGGTCCTTCCGGCCGAGCAGGAAGGTGGCGAATCGGGCCAGCGCGAAATCCACCTGGTCGAGATGGGGCCAATGCGGATGCCCGCGCGCCACCTCGTCGGCGCGCTGCGCTGCGGCCACCACCCCCTCCAGATAAGCCGCGGGATCCTCGCCGCTCCCCCAGCGGTAGAGGGCCAGCTCGAGCTGGTGGCGGACCGCTCCCCCAGGTTCATGAAGGCGAGTTGGGGGTCTCCCCCCCCCCCGCTGGAGCGCCGACGCCGCGGCTTCCTCGGCCATCGCCAAGAACTGCCGGGTCAACCGGATGTTCTTGGCGTGCCGGCGTTCGTCAAACTTCATCGTCGTAGCGCGCTCGCATTATTGGGCCACCCGCTGGCAAGCTGGCAGGTCGACCGGGCGCGGAGACTCTCGCGCCGATCAGATCGCCACGGCCGGGCACGGGAGGCCCGGCACGTCGACCCGGAACTCGAACAGGTCGCCGGCCTGCGGCTGGCGCTCGATCTCGCCGGGCCTCAGGTGCTGGCGGGCCGTGGTCGCGTAGGCGGTGCGCAGGTCTTCGCCGCCGAAGGCGAGCTTGGTGATGTTGGCGACCGGGAATCGGACCCGGCCGACGAGCTCGCCGGCCGGCGAATAGCGGCGGGCCTCCCAGCCGGCATAGAGGCCGATCCAGACATAGCCCTCGGCGTCGACGGCGGGGCCGTCGGGGAAGCCGTCGGCCGGATCGATGCGGACGAACGGACGGGCGGCACCGAGGGCCCCGTCCGGTGCCACGTCGGCGGCGCCGATCGTGCCGGCGCGGGTATCGACGAAATAGAGGATCGTGCCGTCGGGCGACAACGCCGGTCCGTTGGTGATGGCGATGCCTTCGAGGCCGGTGCGCGAGACGATGCCGCGCTCGAAGCGGTAGAAGGCGCCGGTCTTCTCGGTCTCTCCGTTGTCCATCGTTCCGAACCAGAGTCGGCCGGCCGGGTCGACGACGCCGTCGTTGAGGCGGTTGTTCGGCCGGTCGGGCTCCATCTCGACAATCAGCGAGAAGCTTCCGGTCGCCTCGTCGAACCGGTGCAGGCCGCTCATCAGCCCGGCGACGAAGCCGCCGCCCTGTGCCGGGAGCACGAAACCGACCTGCTCCGGCGCCGCCCAGCTCGCCCGCCCGCCGGTCGCGGGATCGAAGCGGTGAATCTTCTGCTGCTTGATGTCTGTGAACCACAGCGCGCCGCCGGTCCAGACCGGTCCCTCGCCGAGCGCGGCCGCGACATTCCAGACGCTTTTCGGTTCGCTCGGCGCCATCGGCTCAGTCCCCGTCGTTGCGAAGTGGCTCCTGCCACAGGTCCGCGCCAGGTCAACCGGGCGCTGTCGCTGTCGCTGATTTTCCGCGGCGCGGCCGCGCCGGTCGTCATTCGGTCGCCTCGAGCTCGCGCAGGCTGCGGCCGCGCGTCTCCCGGCCGGCCCAGCCGACCAGCACCGCCGAGACCCCCATCGGCGCGAGCAGGGCGAGAGCCGCGCCGGCCAAAGTCGGAATGAAGCCGAGCAGCGCGAAGGCCTGGACGGCGACGCCGCCGAACTTGCTCGAGCCTGCGACGAGGCCGGTGGCCCGGCCGCGTATGCCGAGCGGGTAATTCTCGGCCGCATAGGGCAGCAGCACGGCGATGGTGCCGTTCGAGCCGACGATGAGCAGCGCGATGACGGCGACCAGCAGGGGCGGCCATGACAGGATCGAGGCGGGCAGCAGGGCGCCGACCAGCCCGGCGAAAGTGAGCAGGATGGTGGCGACCAGGGTCCATTTGCTGCTCACCGCGCTGTAGCTCCACGCCGCCACCATGATCGTCGGCAGCGCGATCAGCGCCGAGCTGGTAAGGATTCCGCTCGCCAGCGCCGAGCTGTAGCCGCGGGCCTGGAGATCGGTCGGCAACCAAAGCAGCAGCCCGAAATTGACGAAGCTCCAGGCAAGCGCGGTGATGACAAGGGCGCCGGTCAGGCGCCCGTGCCGCTGGGCGGCGACTTGCGCGTCGGGCGGCGCCGGCTCGCGCGGCCGGGGTACGATGCCGAACTTGCGCCGCATCTCGGCAAGCTCCGCCTGCCGCCCCTGCTCGGCGAGGAAGCGCGGCGATTCGGGGATCAGCCGCGCCATGGCGAGCAGCGCGATGCCGGTCGGGAAGCCCTGAAGCCACAGCACCCGCCAGCCGAACACCGGCTCGAAGGCATGGGCGGCGCCGCTCGCCGCCAGATAGCCGCCGACCAGCCCGGTGCCGCCGACCAGCACCAGCACCCAGGAGCGGTGCCGCGGCGGCATGATCTCGGCGAGCAGCGTGTAGACGACGGGCAGCATGCCGCCGGCCGAGGCGCCCATCAGGAAGCACATCAGCAAGTTGAGCTCAAAGAGCGGCATCGCGCCGCACATCGAGGTCGAGACGAACAGGATCGTCGAGAGCAGGATCGACACCCGGCGGCCGTAGACGTCCGCGAGCCAGCCCCAGACGAACGAGCCGACCGTGGTCCCGACCAGTGCCGAGAACGGAAACCAGGCGACGGTGGCTCGGCTGATACCGTATTCCGAACTCATCCCCGGCAGGACGAATCCGAGCGTCGCCGGCTTCATCACGTCGATGACCAGCCCGACGATCAGCACCACCAGCACGCCGGCATGCCAGCGGTTGAGCCGCGTCGAATCGGGAGCCTCGTAGCTCGTTCCGGCCCCAGCGCCGTGCGGGGCCCGGTGCCTCGGCAGCGCCCCGAAGATGGCGGCGGGGACGCCGAGCACGATCAGCACCATGCCGGCCCACATTTGCGGGTCCATCGGCATGCCGACCAGGCGATTGCCGTTATGATGGGCCATGGCCAGCATCGGCAGGTGGGCGACCACGCCGAGGGCGATGGCGAGACAGGCGCCCCAGAAGATCGGCGCGCGCTCTCCGACGATCGACACGCGCGCGGCGCTCCTGGACTGCATCTCGCCCCTCCCCCGCCGCCTCTACCCGCGGGCTGGGTGAGGCTCAAGCCGATGCTGACCCGCCCTTGCCGGAACAAAGGTCGGAAGCGCGGCATTGACGCCCCCGTAACAAACGGAGAGCGCAATGGCGAAGCTGTTCAAAAACAACGGCCTGACGATTGCGTTGGTGGCGCTTTTCCTAATCAGCATCGTCGGCCAGTGGATCGCCGGCTGGCACGTCGAGAATGAAGAGTTGGCGCGCCACGGTCGCGACGCCATCTCGCTCGGCGCCTACACCTTCGATCCGGAATTCCTCTCCTCCGTTTTCGAGAATTGGGAGAGCGAATTCCTGCAGATGTCCACCTATGTCGTGCTGACGGCGGTGCTGATCCAGCGCGGTTCCGCCGAATCGCGCGACCCGGACGAGCCGCTGCGCGACGCCGATCTCGACAAGCAGGCGAGCAATCCCGGCGCGCCGAAGATCCTGAAGGCCGGCGCGCTCGCCCGCTGGCTCTACGCCCGCTCGCTCGGAATCGCCCTGTTCCTGCTCTTCCTGCTGTCATTCGTGCTGCACTGGCGGAGCAGCGCCAAGGCGGCTGCGGACAAGGCGCTGCAGCACGGCGAGGCGCCGGTCGGCGCGATCGCCTATCTCGCCGATCCGCAATTATGGTTCGAGAGCTTCCAGAACTGGCAGAGCGAGTTCCTCTCGACCGCGGTTCTGATCGTGCTGTCGATCTGGCTGAGACAGCGCGAATCGCCGGAATCGAAGGCGGTGGCGGCGCCCCATCGCGCGACGGGCGCCACCTGATCCCGCCTTACGGGAAGTAGGGCGGATGAATGAGCGGGTCCCCGGTCATGCCGGTGACGAAGCTCGCGTCCACGCCGCCGGGCTGAAGCGGGAAGCCGCCATTGACCATGACGTTGCCGTTCCCGGTCAGGAAGGCATCGAGATCGGCGCTCGCCGTGCCGGCCCCGGGGCTGAACTCGCCTTCGCTGTCGCCGGTATAGCCCGGCAGGTAATAATGGGCGCTCGCCGATATCTGGTCGAGCGTCACCGCGTTGTTGCCGAACGCGGAATCGCCATTGTCGAAGACGTTGCCGTCGAGGTCGAGGCCCATTTGCGACAGATCGCTGCCGCCGGCGCCGCCGACGATCGCGTAGAGGGCGGCGAAGGTGCCGACCTCGTCCACGATGTTGTCGAAGGCCGTTACCTCCAGCACCGCGCCCTGCGTCGAGTCGAAGCTGTTCGAGCGCAGGTGGATGCCGCCGGTGCCGAAGGCGATGTCGTAAATCTCATTGTCCTCGAGCGTGACGACATGGGTGGCGGTGCCGCCGCCGGCCAGCTTCTCGATTCCGACGAAGATGCCGTCGCCGCCGCCAGAGGAGCCTTCCGAGCCGGCGACGCCGTCGTCCAGGCCGACGACGTTGCCGCCGATATAGCCCTGGATCATGCCCGACGTGGGCGTGAACAGTACCGCCAACGCCGTCCCATCGGCGCCCCGGAAAACGTTGTTCTGGATGTCGTAGGTGACGTTGATGTTCGAGCCGGCGCCGCCGCCGCTCAGGAACACGCCGCCGCCGCCCGAGACGATGTTGGTATGGGTGTTGATGAAATTGTTGCCGGTGAGGGTGATGTCCTGGGAGGCGGACCCGGACACCACAGTTTGCAGCATGTCGCCGCGGGCGCCGAGGAAATCGACGCTGTCCACCGTTAGAGTCAGCGACCCGGTGCCGCTGGTCTGGACGATGACGCCGTCATTGCCGTTGACATCGGTCAGCCCGATCACCGCCTGGTTGCTGCCGCTGTCGGCTATGGTGACGGCGAGGCTGCCCGAGCTGTTGGCGATCGAGACATTGTTGTAGCCGCCGCTGATCACGTTGCCGAGCAGGCTGGCGGTGCCCGTGACGTTGGTGAGGCCGATCGTCGCATTGCCCGCGCCGGAGCCGCCGGTGACCACCGAATCGGTCAGCGAGAAGCCGGCGAGGTTGGCGCCGAGGATGGCGTAGTTGGCCCCGGAGCTGATCGTCGCGTCGTCGATGCTCACACTGGTGGCGGCGCCGATATTGACCGCGATTCCGCCGGTGGTGGTGATGTCGACGTCGGACACGGTGAGCGTGCCGACCGTCCCGCCGCTGTCGGCGATGCCGTCGCCGCTGGAGCTGTTGATATCGATGCCGGAGACGCTGTTGTCCTGAGCGACATTGACGCCGTCGCCCGCGGTGGGGGCGATGGTCGGATCGACTCCGCCGGTCGGAATGCCGACCAGGATCTGGCCGTCGAGCAGGTTGATTCCGTCCGGTTCGGCGTAGACGCCGGTGCCGGTGCCGGTGAGCAGATGGACGGTGTCGCCGGCCGCCGGGCCGCCGGCCGTGCCCTGCGCTGCGTTGAACGCGGCGATCGAGGTGAAGGGATTTGCCTGGCTGCCGTTATTGGCGCTTCCGACCGCGCTGTTGTCGATATACCAGATCACCGTGTCGGCCTCGCCGGTCACCGTGATCGTGACCGTCGAGCTCGAGGTCGCTCCGAACTCGTCCTGGATGGTGTAGCTGACCACGACGTTGGCGGTCTGGCCGACGCCGAGATAGTCGAAGTCGGTGCCCGGGTCGAACTGGACCTGGTTGCCGACCACCGAGGCGGTGCCCTGGCCCGACGGCGCGGACGCCGCCGTGACGGTGAGGACCGCGCCGTCGTCGACATCGGTGTCGTTGGCGAGGACGTTGACGGTGACGACGCTGTTCTCGCCGGTCGTTGCCGTGTCCGGATTGGCCACCGGGCCGTCGTTGGTGCCGGTGACCGTCACGTTCACCGTCGAGCTGGAGGTCGCCCCATGCTCGTCCTGGATCGTGTAGTTGAGCACCACCACTTCGCTGGCGCCCTGGGCGAGATGGTCGAAATCGGTGCCCGGATTGAACTGGACCTGGTTGCCGACGATGGTGGCGCTGCCCTTGCCGGCGGGCGCAGAGGCGGCGGTGACGGTCAGCACGGCGCCGTCGTCGACGTCGGTGTCGTTGGCGACGACGTCGATCGTCACCGGCGCGTTTTCGGTGGTCGAGGCCGTGTCCGGATTGGCGACCGGGCCGTCATTGGTGCCGGTCACCGTGATCGTGATCGTCGAGCTCGACGTCGCGCCATGCTCGTCCTGCATCGTGTAGTTGAGCACCACCACCTCGGTGGCGCCCTGGGCGAGGTGGTCGAAATCGGTTCCCGGGTCGAACTGGACCTGGTTGCCGACGATCGTGGCGGTGCCCTTGCCGGCCGGCGCCGAGACCGCGGCCAGCGACTTGACCGCGCCGTCGTCGACGTCGGTGTCGTTGGCGAGCGCGTCGATCGTCAGCACCTGGTTCTCGGTGCCCGCGGCGGTGTCCGGATTGGCGACCGGCCCGTCATTGGTGCCGGTGACGGTGACGTTGATGGTGGAGCTCGACGTCGCGCCATGCTCGTCCGTGATGCTGTAGGTCACGACGACGACCTCGCTCGCGCCCTGGGCGAGATGGTCGAAATCGGTTCCCGGATCGAACTGGAC
>Ga0196963_10001251_pt1 | contig 18042 bp, 11 predicted proteins | sample S1_5metaG_FD_148600 | JGI IMG/M metagenome (GOLD analysis project Ga0196963, IMG submission 148600) | Soil microbial communities from Anza Borrego desert, Southern California, United States - S1_5 | ecosystem: Environmental > Terrestrial > Soil > Desert | place: USA: California | collected... | reverse complement strand
CGAAGGAGGAGCCAAACCGATGGACTGCTCCGCGGCCATTCACAAGCGGGCTGTTAAACCAATAGGGATTGGTGTTCGTGTGAACTGCGTGCAGGGTGGTCGGATCAGCAGTCGCGACTTCCCGCGTCTGGCCGTTGAACAGGAGCAAACCTGTTCGGCCAGCAGCCAAACCAGAATTTTCGCTCCGGGCAGAGGTAATCGGGAGCGTTCCAAGGGTACGCCGGTATGCCGGGAGTGGCGTCACCGCAAGCAAGGGGCCCGGTGACAATACGTTGTAGAATAACCTGCCAGAGGCCATTGTAAGACCGACTTCGAGGTAGCTGCTCCCCCTCACAGTCCGCAACTCACCAGCATAGGTGATGTTGGCAGGGTCGTGGACATCATAGACCTGGAGCCCAGCCATCCGAGTGCTCATATAGGCAAAACCATCGCGAACGATGATGCTCACCGGTTGAAACTGGGATGTCCCATTGATCCGCCCGATCAGTGCCGGGGAATCAGGAATGGCAAGGTCGAAAATTCGCAACCCACCCTGGTCGAGAGTAACATACATCGTTCCATCAACCACCTCGACGTCATCAGACCGTCCCGCCTCTGCCACAGTGACCGTCTTCACAAGAACAGGCGCTCTCCGATCTCGGATATCCACGATATGCACGTTTGTCCCGGCAGTTGTCAGATATGCAAAATCCCCTGCTACTTCCACATCCCAAACATCTCTACCGGATAAGGGCAACCGCTGCACGCGGACGGGCTTAGTGGGCGTGGAAACATCAACAACCTGCAGGCCAGTTTCCGCCGCCACATACAACAGACTGTCCACGACCTGACAACGAGCCGCTCTGCCGCCAACGCTAAAACGAGAGACAACCGTAACCGGGTTTGTCACGTCGCGCATGTCCACCACCTGCAGGCCATCCTCGCTTGAACAGATGTAGGCATAGGAGCCATCGCTTGCTGCTTGAATTCCTGTCCCGTAGACCTTGCACCCACCCACCACCCGGGGCCCCGGGCCGGCGGCATCGATCAACAGAAAGTTCGTCCCTGATGATCCAGCAGGCGCGAGCACGATGTTGCTAATCGAGTTCAAGTGGACAAACGCGTGGCTCCTCACCGGCTCAACGAACTCAGAAACCAAATCTAACTGTCGACCCTGCGCAAAGGCCTGCGCCACCAGGCTCAACGAAATTAAAAGCAATCGAAGCATTGGAATCCCAAACTTCTACCGCCTTTATCCTTTAACACCAACCGTTATTTCCGGATTGGCACATCCGGCGCTTGAAAGGCAATGTGGGGAAGCCTGCGCGTTCCTTTCTATGAGCGGCGATATGCCAGGTTCTGCCAAAATGCCACATGCAAGATCCACAAACTTCACTTGATAAAGCCATTCAGCAGCTCGGCCTTCCTAATCGGATTTCCTTTGGTGATCAGGAACTCACCATCGCGTGCCTGATCAGAGAAGCGGATAGGCGGCCATTTCAAGCTGCGTGGTGGAAAGGAAAAGAGGTCTATCTCCTCGGCGTGGACACCAAGGAAATTTCTTCCTTCGCCATTGCGATGGAAGCGTTCGTTACTGGTGCCACGCGAGCCAAAGCGAGACTCGCATTGCTGCAAGTGCAAAGGAATTCATAAGTATGATCCCTGACTAGCCAAGCAGACCTTTTATCCTCCAAAAGAGCTAAAAGAAAGGTGGCCGATCCGACCCTCTGCCTTGGTGGCCTCCCGATCCATGAAAGTTGACTTGCATGTCAAACACAAGGCGTGGTGTGATGGCCGGACGCCCCCATGCAAGGTGCTCCCATCTCGTTCATGTCTTCTGAGTTCTATTCCGTCTGCGTCAATCTGCGCAATCTGCGGACGACCCCTTCCTTGCTTCCGCGCATCTGCGGATCTCCTTTTCCTTCCGCTCCCCGGTTTGGTTTGACCCGCACCCATCGCTTTTATACGTTCCTCCGCTGAAACCATTATGAGACTCGGGATTAATACTTTTCTTTTCACCTCTCCGTTCACGAACGACAGCACCAAGCTGTTTCCCCAATTCAAGAAGTGGGGCTTTGAAACCATCGAGATCCCGATCGAAGACCCCTCCCACATCGATCCCAAGCACGTCAAAGCCGAACTCGACAAAGCAGGCCTGGTCTGCGGCACCGTCTGCGCTTGCATGGGCCCTGATCGCGACCTCCGCGGTGACGCCACCCAGCAGAAGACCGGCCTCGAATACATGATGAAGGTTCTCGACCAAATGGTCGAACTCGACTGCCCCAACCTCATCGGCCCAGTCTATTCATCCGTTGGCCGTGCGGACGCCGTTCCCGAGAAGGAATACCAACAGCAATGGAAAACGGTGGTGAAGAACCTCAAGCAGCTTTGCAAATACGCAGAAAAGCGCGGCCGCATCATCTCCCTCGAACCGCTCAACCGCTTCGAAACCGACTTCATCAACACTGCTGACCAGGCCCTCCGCATGGTCGCGGATGTCGGCAGCCCGGTTCTCAAGGTTCACCTCGACACCTTCCACATGAACATCGAGGAGAAGGACCAAGCCGCTGCCATTAAAAAAGTTGGCAAGCTCCTCGGTCACTTCCATGCCTGCGGCAGTGATCGCGGCACCCCGGGCGGCGACCACATCGATTGGCCGAACATTGTCAAAGCGCTCAAGGCCGTGAAATACAAAGGTGACGTTGTGATCGAATCGTTCACCACTGATGTCAAAGTCATCGCGCGCGCCGCTTGCATCTGGCGCACGATCGAGCCGAACCGCGACGACATCGCCAAAAAAGGCGTTAAGTTCCTGCAAAAGGCTTTTGCACAATAATGACCGGCGCGGGCCGCTTGAGCGCTCGTGCGTGCGGCGGCCCGGCAAGTGAATGTTCGCCCCATCCCAACGTCAAAACTACCAGTTATGACCCGCACATTTAGTTTTCTGCTCGGTCTTTGCGTGGCTGCCGTCACCTTCGCTCCGCTTCAGGCGGCCGAAGCCAATGAGGAAGGCTACAAGCAAATCTTCAATGGCAAGGATCTTTCCGGCTGGGACGGCGACCCCAAATTCTGGTCCGTCACCAACGGTACGCTTCACGGCCAAACGACCGCAGAGAACCCCACTAAGGGAAACACCTTCATCATCTGGCGCGACGGCACCGTGGATGATTTTGAGTTGAAGTTCTCGTATCGCATCGTCGGCGGAAACTCTGGGATGCAATACCGCAGCAAAGACATGGGCAACTGGGTGGTTGGCGGTTACCAGGGCGACTTCGAGGCGGGCACGACCTACTCCGGCATCCTTTATGAGGAACGCGGCCGCGGCATCCTCGCGCAACGCGGCCAAAAGACCATCGTAAACGAAGACGGCAAACCAGAAGTCGTCGAAAAAGTGGGTGATTCCGCCGAGATCCAAGCCGCCATTAAGAAGGAAGACTGGAACGAGTATCACATCACCGCGCGTGGAAACCGCGTCATTCACCGCATCAACGGACGTGTTACTGCCGATGTCACCGACAACGACACCGACAAACGCCCAAGCTCCGGCATTCTCGCTCTTCAACTACACGCGGGCCCGCCGATGGTAGTTCAAGCGAAGGACATTCGCCTGAAGCGCCTCAAGCTTGCGGATAAGAAGAAAGTCGTCATGGTCGCCGGCACACCCAGCCACGGCCCCGGTGATCACGAGTTCAATGCTGGTGTGCAACTTCTGCACAAATGCCTTCAGAACCAACCGGGCGTTCTCTCCACCTTCTATCTGAACGGCTACCCCAAAGATCCAACCGCGTTCGATAATGCCGACACCGTCATGGTCTTTGCGGACGGCGGCGGTGGGCATCCCTTCATCAAGGAAGATCGTTTGCAAAAGCTCTCCAGCGTGTTCGATAAAGGCATCGGCTTCGTTGCCGTTCACTACGGCGTCGAAGTTCCCAAGGAGCAAGGTGGCAAGGAATTCTTAAACTGGATGGGCGGCTACTTCGAAACCCATTACTCCGTGAACCCTCATTGGGTTGCCGACTTCAAGCAGATCCCTCAGCACCCGATCACTCGCGGCGTGAAGCCCTTCTCAATCAAAGACGAATGGTACTACAACATGCGCTTTCAACCCGACATGAAAGGCGTCACACCGATCCTCACTGCCATTCCGCCGGAAGATACACTCAGCCGCCCGGACGGCCCGCACTCCGGCAATCCGCACGTCCGTGCCATGAAAGGAAAACCTCAGCATGTCGCGTGGGCGTATGAGCGTCCGAATGGCGGTCGCGGCTTCGGCCTCACGGGCGCTCATCATCACAAGAACTGGAATGAGCCTAGCTTCCGCAAAGTCGTTCTGAACGCGTTGCTTTGGACGGCCAAAGCCGAAGTGCCTGCCAATGGTGTTGAGTGCGAACTCACAGAAGAAGACTTAACCAAAAACCTGGACCCCAAAGGTCGCAAGTAAGCTCTCCCATGAAGAACGCCTTTCTCGCCCTGCTCTGCTCGCTCGGGCTTCTCACAGCTTCAGCAGCGGACAAGAAGATCGTAATGGTTGCGGGCACCCCCAGCCACGGCCCCGGAGATCATGAGTTCAACGCCGGCGTTCTGCTCCTGGAGCAATGCCTCAAGGGCGTCAAAGGCGTGACCACGAAGGTCCATCTCAACGGTTGGCCTGAAGATCCAAATGCCTTTGAGGGCGCGGACGCTATTCTCCTCTACATGGATGGCGGCGGCGGACATCCCATCCTGAAAGGTGATCGCCTGCAGAAAATGGGCGAGTTAATGAAGAAAGGCGTCGGGCTCGGCTGCGCACACTATGCCGTTGAAATCCCCAAGGATCGCGGCGGCGAGCAGTTCAAAGAATGGATTGGCGGCTTCTACCAGGATGGCTTCTCCACAAACCCGCATTGGGACGCTGACATTATTAAACTGCCAGACCACGCCATCACCCGTGGCGTTAAACCCTTTAAGGCGCGCGACGAATGGTATTTCAATATCAACTTCCGCGATGGGATGAAGGGCGTTGCGCCTATCCTGGTTGCCAAACCCGATGATGAAGCCCGCCAGGGCAAAACGTCTTGGCCTAAAGGGCCCCACCCGCACATCGTTGCAGCTTCGGGTCGTGACGAAGTTCTCATGTGGGCTGTCGAGCGGCCCGACGGTGGACGCGGCTTTGGCTTCACCGGCGGCCATAAACACTCCAATTGGGGCAACGACGATTACCGAAAACTCGTTCTGAACGCTCTCCTCTGGATCGCCAAAGCAGATGTCCCATCTTCCGGCGTCACTTCCACAGTGACCGCCGACGACCTCAAAAAGAACTTGGATCCCAAAACCCGCAAATAACCTTTATGCAGAAACGCTCTTTACTTGCCGCCGCCCTCCTCGCGGCGCTGGCTGCCAACGCAGCCTACGCTCAGGCTCCGGAAGGCCGCTCCGGCCTCGAAGCTGCCAAAGCGCAACTTTCGAAAATGAAAGTGGCTGATGGCCTCGAAGTCACTCTTTTCGCCGCCGAGCCGATGGTGCTCAACCCGGCAAACATGGACGTCGATTCCCGTGGCCGCGTTTGGGCGACGGAAGGCGCAAACTACCGGCTCTTCCAAAAATGGGGAAAGCTCCGCTCTGACGGGGACCGCATCGTCATTCTTGAAGACACGAACGGCGATGGCGCCGCAGACTCGCAAAAGACTTTCTACCAGGGCAACGACATCAACACAGCCTTGGGCATCTGTGTTCTCGGCAACAAAGTGATCGTTTCATGCTCGCCAAATGTCTTCGTCTTCACCGATGAAAACGGCGACGACAAGGCAGACAAGAAAGAGGTTTTCTTCACCGGCATTAAAGGCGTCGATCACGATCACGGCGTTCACGCCTTCATCTTCGGGCCAGATGGGAAGCTCTACTTCAACCAAGGCAATGATGGTAAAGAGATTCACCGTCCGGATGGCAGCCTCGTTGTTGATCGCGCAGGGAATGAGGTGATCGGGAATGGCAAGCCTTACCGCCAGGGCCTGGTCTTCCGCTGCAATCCCGATGGCTCTGATTTTGAAGTGCTCGGCCACAATTTCCGCAACAACTACGAAGTGACCGTCGATTCCTTCGGCCGCATTTGGCAGTCAGACAATGATGATGACGGTAACCGTGGTGTGCGCATTAACTACGTCATGGATTACGGCAACTTCGGTTATACCGACGAAGCCACTGGCGCTGGTTGGCGCCAAAAGCGCACCAATATGGAGAAGGACATTCCTCTCCAGCACTGGCACCTCAACGATCCAGGCGTCGTACCTAATTTGATTCAAACCGGCGCGGGCTCCCCCACCGGCATTGCTTATTACGAAGGCAACCTCCTGCCTGAAAAATTCCGGAATCAAATCATCCACTGTGATGCCGGCCCACGTGTGGTTCGCGCCTACATCGCCAAGCCCGAAGGCGCTGGATTCACCGCCGAAATCGCGGACATTCTCACCAGCGAAGACACCTGGTTCAGGCCCTCAGACGTCACAGTGGCTCCCGACGGTTCGCTCTTTGTCGCTGACTGGAATGACGCCGGCGTTGGTGGCCATTACATGGCTGACCAAAAGCTGGAAACCATGACAGGGCGCATCTATCGCGTCGCTCCAAAGAATCACAAATACACCATTCCAAAGCACGACCTCGCGACCGTCGAAGGCGCGGCCAAAGCGCTCTCCTCGCCGAACCTCGCCACACGCCAGCTTGCTTACACCAAGCTCAAGGAAGCAGGCGCCCAATCTGAGAGCGCGCTCAAGAGCATCTGGAATGGCAACGACAACACCCAACGCGCACGCGCGTGGCAGTTGCTCGTGCGCATCCCCGGCAAGGATCAAGCCTACATCGACGCTGCGCTTAAGGACAAAGACGCGAACATCCGCTCCCTGCCCCTCCGCTATGCCCGGGCAGAGAACAAAGAGACGATTGCTCTCGTGAAGCGCCTGGTGAAGGACCCTTCCCCAGCAGTTCGCCGCGAATGCGCCATCTCCCTTCGCCATAGCAAGTCGCCCGATGCTCCCAAGCTCTGGGCCGAACTCGCCGCTCAACACGACGGCAAGGACCGTTGGTATCTTGAAGCGCTCGGCATCGGCGCTGACCGCCAACACGACGCCTATCTGCAAGCCTGGCTGGCCGCCGTTGGTGATAAATGGAACACTCCAGCCGGACGTGAAATCATCTGGCGCTCACGCGCAAAGCAAACTCCAACGCTGCTCGCGAAGATCTTAAAGGATAAATCGATCGGAGCTGAGCGTGAGCGCTTCATGCGCGCCATGGACTTTGTTCCAGATTCTCCGGAGAAGAAAGCCGCGCTGGCTGAACTCGCCGGTGACGCTCTGGATCTCTAAGAGTCCGCTAGAGGCGCTAATGCCTCACAAGATTCTGGGCCGTGCCGCGCGAGTGGCACGGCCCGTTTGTTCGATTATACTGAAATCATTGCAATGAAAGCTTTAGTCGCACTCGCTCTCATCTGCGGGACTGCGGTCCTGCACGCCCAGAGCATTGATCCCGAGAAGTTGAAAACGGCTGTGGAAGCCCTTGAACGGCTGAAGGGCACAGATCTCGATTCAAACCCAAAGCTCAAGTCGAGCGTTGGCAGAATCCTCCAGGCTACCAAAGGCACGCCGCAATACGTTCAAATAGTCAAAGACTTTAACCTCAAAGACCAAACGCATGGGCTTATTGAATTCGCCCAGCTTCAACCCAGCTCCTCGCAAGGTGTCGAAGCGATGCGCATGGTTCTCGAGGCAGATGCCAAAGACGCCATCACCGCAGCTCTCAAATCCTCCAAAGGCGCAGCCACAGCCGAGGCGCTCGGCAATACTGGCTCCCGCAAGATGCTCCCACTTTTGCAACCGCTCTTGGCTGATACCGGCTTGGAGAAAGAAACCAAAGCCGCTGCCATCAAGGCGCTCACCCGCAACGAAGAAGGCGCCAAATGGCTCTTGGATCAGGTTCCAGCAAAAGGCATCCCTGAAGACCTCCTGCCTGTCGCCAAAACGGAATTGACTGCCGCCTCCTGGTCCGAAGTGAAAGACCGCGCTGCGAAGCTGTTCCAGACGCAGACCGAGGAGCGAAAGTTCCCACCTGTCGCCGAACTCATGGCCATGAAAGGTGACCCAAAGCGCGGCGCAGAAATTTTCAAGAAGCAGGAAGTGGGTTGCGCCAATTGCCATCAAGTCAATTCTGTCGGCGTCGACTTCGGCCCAAAGCTCTCAGAGATCGGCACAAAGCTCGGGAAGGATGCTCTTTATCAATCGATCATCGATCCGAACAATGGCATTGCTTTCGGCTACGAAGCCTGGGAACTCGAGACGAAAGACGGTGACGAGGCGTTCGGCTTAATTGTCAGTGAGACCGCAGATGAAGTGACGTTAAAAATCCAGTCGGGCATCACCACCAACTACCGCAAAGCAGACCTGAAGAAGCGCGAAAAAAAGGAACAATCCATCATGCCCGCGGGCCTGGAGCAAACGATGTCTGTTCAAGAGCTGGCGGACCTCGTCGAATACCTTTCAACGCTGAAGAAAGCCACCTGAGCGGCCGCGCTGCTTCGATGGTAGGCCGGCACCCGACCGGGCGTCCTGTTTCTACCTTCTGCAAACCGAAAATCAAAACGGGGCTGGGAATCCATCCCCAGCCCCGTGTTCCCTGCTTAACCCTCAACCTCGTAACCCTCATTACCAACGAGGCCAACCCAGTGCGGGTTGTTTGTTCGGTGGGCCACACAGTACCCACTCAAAGCCGGATAACCTCTTAACCGGCAAAGCAACTTCAACACAAACTTCGGCATCGTGTAATGAGGCGGGCATGGATTGCAGCCACAGGCTCTAGCTGATGCGGGTTGACTTGTTAACTGCGCGAATGAGTTCCTTTAGCAGCGCCCGTGGAGCCACGCCGCCTGACTCTAGCATTGCGTTTCCCCCTTCAAATCTCGTAACGTCCGCTCTGATAAAATCTCAGAACGCATCGCGGTTCAGGGCTAAGTTCAAGGGGCAGCTTGTGGCTGCGCGCGGCGTTTTGTTGTCCGTTTGATTCCATGCCAGCAGCGCTAACGCCGAACGAAGAAGCTCAGTTGTCGCAGACGATTGAGATGTTCGAGGTCATCACCCAATCGCAACCCAGCGATTACCAGAGCCTCGAAATTCTGAAGGAAGCTTACATGAAGCTCGGGCGCGAGCAGGACGTGGTCGGCACGGCCAAGCGCATCGCCCAGGCTTACGTCCAGCTTGGCCAACTCTCCTCCGCCATCATGGAGTATGAGTCGATTCTGCAGCGTTATCCCGACGACGCGGACGCGCAGAATGCCCTTGCTGAAATCGAGAGCAAGGCCAACAGCTTTGCCGGCCCTTCCGCTGCGGTTGACACTGATTTGATGAAGGCCGCCGCGCCTTCAGCCCGTTCCACCGCTGAGCCGGCGCCCTCAAATGGCAAGCCGCTCACGCACGCGGACATTGATGACGGCCGCCTCGCGATGCAGAAGCTTTATATCGACAGCAAGCTGCTTGCGGTGGCCGACTTCGATCTCTATTGGCCGCGCCCCCCGCTGGACAAGCCTCCTGTTGCAATCATTGAGCCATTCCTGCAGGTGCTCGCCGAAAAGCAGGTGCTTCCGCTCGACAAGTCCGTGAAGCACTTGGTTGAGAAATCACGCGCCGGCTATATTCCGATTGAGAAATATGACGTCGACGTGGAGTATGCCCGATTATTTCCTCGCGAGCTTTGCCAACGCTGGGCTGTGCTCCCCTTTGATCGCATGAGCAAAGCGACCATGGTCGCGACCGCCAATCCGTTCAACAAGCAAGCTGCCCGTGAGATTGAAGCTATCAGCCGCAACCGCGTCCTCTTCTATGTGGCCAACCCGCCTGAGCTGATCAAGATTTTGAAGAAAGTTTTCCGCTAAGCCTATGCCTCCCGTCAAAACCTTTGGCGAAAAGATTGCAGACGCCCTCGTCGAAGACGGCTTGCTCACGCCCAAGCAGGTCGAGGAACTCTTGGAGCAGCAGAAGAAAGAAGGCACCCGCTTAATTAAGCTGCTCATTGAAAAGTCCTACGTCACGGAAGCCGACATGGTCGTGTCCATGGGCCGTGTGCTCAACACGCCACCGATCAACCTGGCCCGCGTAAACATCCCGATGGATGTGGCTACCTTGATACCTAAGGAGGTGGCCTCCAACCACAAGATCCTTCCCGTCTCCCGTCTCGATAACCGCCTTTACGTGGCAATGGCTGATCCATTGAACGTCCTCGCCCTCGATGACGTTCGCCGGATCACGAAGCTTGAAGTGTTCCCGATGATCGCTGCCGAAAAAGCGATCGTCGATAAACTCAACAACCTCGACACCAAGACCGGAACACTCGAAGACATCATCCGCGAGTCTGAGCGCCAGCAACTCGAGTCGGACGCTGAGAATGTTGAGCTTTCCAAAGAATCATTCGAGGACGTCAACGTTGACCAACTCGCTGCTTCCACCGAAGAGGCCCCCGTCATCAAGCTCGCGAACTTAATCCTTGTTCAAGCCATCAAGGACCGCGCAAGCGATATTCACATCGAGCCTTTTGAAAAGACGATTCGTCTTCGGTACCGCATTGATGGCGCATTAATCGACGCCCCGCCTCCTCCAAAGAATCTTCAACTCGCGCTCACGTCGCGCTTGAAGATCATGAGCAATCTGAACATTGCGGAGCGCCGGTTGCCTCAGGACGGCCGCATGCGCATGCGCGTAGGCGGGCGCGACATCGACTTGCGCGTCTCTTTCCTCCCAACGGTGCATGGCGAGAAATGCGTGCTTCGCGTCCTCGATAAATCGAACCTCTCCGCCAGCATCGAGAAGCTCGGCATGGACCCCGAGACCTTCCGCCGCTTCAAGGCTGCGATCGATTCTCCGCACGGTCTCATTCTCGTTACGGGCCCCACCGGCTCCGGGAAGACGACCACGCTCTACTCCGCTCTCAACGAGCTAAACAACCCGGACTACAACATCGTCACGGTGGAGGATCCGGTTGAGTTCCAGATTCCCGGCATCAACCAGGTGCCTGTGAACAAAGACATTGGCCTCACGTTCGCCGCCGCTCTTCGTTCGATTCTGCGCCAGGATCCAGACATCGCCATGATCGGCGAGATCCGCGACGAAGAAACGGCTGAGATCGCAGTTGAAGCAGCGCTAACGGGGCATCAAGTGCTGAGCACGATGCACTGCAATGACGCTCCCGGCGCCATTGCTCGTTTGGATGACATGGGCATTGCTCCATTCCTCATTTCATCTGCCGTGATCCTGGCTTGCGCGCAACGCTTGATGCGGCGTGTCTGCACCGTCTGCAAAGAGCCAGTGACGTACCCTGCAAAGATGTTCCAGGACTTGCAGATTGATCCTGCAATATTTGAAGGCGTCACCCTCTTCCGGGGCCGTGGCTGCGAGCGTTGCAAGAACACCGGCTACGCTGGCCGCGTCGCGATCATTGAGGTCATGAGCGTCAGCGACGAGATTCGCAAGATGGTCATTGAGCGAAAGAGCGCGATGGAGATCGGCAGAATGGCCCAGAAGCAAGGGATGAAAACCTTGCGCGAGGTCGCCCTCGACAAGGTCCGCGAAGGCATCACCACGCTCGAGCAAGTCCTCGTCGTCACCGCAGCCCACTAAGGCTTAAAGTCTCGCGCCGCTCGTTCCGCAAGCTGCGCGAGCAATACCGACGCTTCCGCCTTGGCGCGATCTGTGGACTCCGTGAGATGCGGATAAATGCCGAGAGACTTCGTGAAAGGCCCAGCTTCTTTCAACAAGAGGGCTCCCGCTAGCCCGAAGCATGGTTTGGCCTGCTTAGCGCATAGCACGGCAACTCCACCGACCCCTTTGCCCATCGCGGTCTGTTCATCGATTGCCCCTTCCGCGCTGATCACCAAATCAGCTTTTCCAATCCGCCCATCGAGGTGGGCCACTTCGGCGAACAACTCAAAACCAGGACGAAACTTCCCACCGGCAAAGGCGACCATGCCAAACCCCAGCCCACCAGCGGCGCCGGCTCCCGGAATGGCGGCATAATCGATGCCGAATTGACCTCGGCAGACTTCAGCTAAACCCCCGAGGCAAGCTTCAGCCAAAGCGAAGTCGGCCTGCTTGAGCCCTTTCTGCGGGCCGTAGATGCGCGATGCGCCTTGTATGCCAAGCAGCGGGTTCTGCACATCGTTTGCAACCCACACCTCGTCGAAGAGTCTCCGAGACGGTGGATGGATTGTTTTCAGATCTTCGAGCTTGGTCCATTCAGCAATTTCGCGGCCCGCATGATCAATAAACTTCCAGCCGAGGGCCCGCGCCATTCCGAAACCACCATCGTTGGTGGCGCTTCCTCCCACCCCTGCGTAACAAGTGCGCGCACCTTGGCGCGCCGCGTCCTTGAGCAACTCGCCCACACCCCAGGTGTCGAGCTGAAACGGGTGAAACTTGCCGGGTGGCAACAACGCGAGCCCATTGGATTGAGCAGTCTCAACAACCGCAACCTTCGATTCTGAGGAGAACCACCAGGAGGCGGCACGAGGTTGATGCGCTGCATCGACCGTTTGCACCATCTGCTGCCGCGCCCCGAGCATGGAGCCAAACACCTCAGCGTAGCCGTCGCCGCCGTCACTCATCGGCAGCAGTTCCAGCTCGTCCAGCGGGCGTGCAGCTCTCCAACCTGCGGCAATCGCCTCAGCGGCCTGTTTGGCGGTGAGAGTGCCCTTGAACTTGTCGGGAACGATGAGGACGCGCATGGGAATCGCTTAGATGAGCGCGGGTGCGGCTTCGGCCAGACGGCGGAGGAGCTTCTCGTGGATGCCACCAAACCCGCCGTTGCTGAAGACGCACACCACATCCCCTTCCCTCGCGGAAGAGCCGACCTGGGCAACAATGTCATCCACAGCGCTGACGTACGAGGCCGCTGAGCCAGCGGCCTCAATGTCGCTGATCAACTGCTCGGGATTCAGGCGCAGCTCAGGGGCGAGCAACTCAAGACGGGCAACTTGCGCCACTACGACTTGGTCTGCGAGGGCCAGAGCTTCCGCAAGCTCGCGTTGGAAAACTCGACGACGAGTGGTGTTGGAGCGCGGCTCAAAGATGCCCCAGAGACGTTGTCCGGGATACTTCAAGCGCAGCGCCCTCAGCGTCTCACGAATGGCGGTGGGATGATGGCCGAAATCATCCACGACCGTTACCCCCCTCGCCGCTCCCTTCACCTCAAGACGGCGCTTCACGCCTTTAAAAGTGCTGAAGGCGCTTTGAATTTGTTCCGGGCGCAGACCGCAGTGCAACGCGCAGGAAACAACTGCCAAGGCGTTTCGCACGTTCAATTCACCGGTCATCGGAATCCGGAACGTGTTGCCCTGCACTTCGAAGGTGGAGTCGTTGCCGGTTAGTTTCAGGTGCGCCGCGTTGATGTCGTTCGAGTCCCCCAGGCCGAAGCGCTGAATGGGGCAATGCTTAACATTCAGCAACGGTTGAATGGTCTGCTCATCCCCGTTCGCGAGGAGCAGACCATTCCGAGGGATGAGATTAATCATCCGCGAGAACGAGGTCTGGATTGCGGCGAGGTTTTCGAAGATGTCCGCGTGATCGAACTCGAGATTGTTGATGATTGCAACCTCGGGCATGTAGTGGACGAACTTGCTTCGTTTGTCGAAGAAGGCTGTGTCGTATTCGTCTCCTTCAATGATGAACCAGGGTGAGTCGGTAAAGCGGGCACCTTGGGAAAAGTTGCTGGGAATGCCACCGATGAGAAAGCTTGGATTAAAGCCATTGTGCTCGAACACCCAGGCGAGGAGTGAGGTGGTGGTGGTCTTTCCGTGAGTGCCGGTGACTACTAGAGAGCGTTTGCCGCGGATGAAGAACTCCTTGAGAAGCTCGGGCAGCGAGCAATAACGGAGCTTCTGCGCAAGCGCCTCCTCAGCTTCCGGATTGCCTCGCGAAATGGCGTTCCCGATCACGACCAGGTCCGGTTTATGGGAGAGGTTGCTCTCCGAATACGGGCTCATCACCGGGATGGATTGCGCCTCCAAAAAGGTCGACATGGGCGGGTAAACGCCCTGGTCGGAACCAGTGACCTCATAGCCCCGCTCGCGCATTGCGGCAGCGGCAGACGCCATGGCGGTGCCGCAGATTCCAACAAAGTGAACGGAGCGAATGGAGCCGAACATGGGGCGCATGTTACGGCTCGCAATCAGCGCGTCAAAATGAAAGGAACCCGCGCGCGTCAGCGGGCCTGCTGAGCTTCCGCAGCTTGAGCATTCAGTCCGTTGGCGATCCGCTCGAGGTAGCCGAGCTGAGGCAGAGTGGCATCGAATTCACGGCCGAGGGCGATGAGTTCCAAAGCCGGGGTCGGCCGGCCATGAATGAGCCAAACCTTTGCGCCAATCGCGGCAAACCGTGCCAGGGAGGAGCGGCGCTCTTCGTTGTCTTTCTCCTCGGCAAGAAGGGTGCGAAGCACTGAGTTAATCATCCCAGCGACCTCAGGCGATTCTTCGGCCTCGGCAAGAATTGCGTTCTCGGCTGAATTCAGGAGCTTCTCGTCTGGCACAGCGTTCGTGAGCACCTGGGCCAGTTCACCGAGGCTCGCGCGAGGATGGAAGATCGTCGCTGAACCCGCAGGCGCGAGGGCTGTTGCGGCGTTGGTGGAGCGCGCGAGCGGAATATACGCGCGCATGCTTTCCATCAGGAAAGTGTTATCGGAGGGATACTTGGTAAGCGTCTTCCACACTTCATCTGCCCCAATGCCGCGGAGCAGTTCGCGTTTCGCAGGCGAAGCGAGGAGGAACTGTTCGGTGCGCTCGTCGAAATCAAAAACTTGGGTGGCTGAACGACCGATGAAGAAGGCACGAGGGGCCGTGTATTCGAGCACGGGGAAATGATCCTGTTGCACGCCACCATCGCCAGGAATTGCCCAGGCAGTGCGTTGAGAGGCGAGTTGGCGAATGAAGACCGTTTCAGGAGTGGAGAGCCCGACGTCCTGGAGTTGTTTCTGAGCCTGCTGCTGCGCAAAGACTCGCTTCACTTTTTCGGGGTTAATATCCCAGGGGCTTTGCCCGCCTATCAGGATAAGGTCGCCAGCTTGCGGTTCCCAGATCTCAACATACGGGAAGACCATCCGGAAGGTGCGGAGGACCATGTTGATGATGTTGTCGTCCATCTCGTAGATGTGAAACCACTGGGCCATCACCCCACCCTCTTTCAGGCGCGCGGCGGCGATTTGGTAGAACTCGAGACTGAAGACAGAGCCGATACCAGCGGTCCAGGGATTGGACGGTTCTGAGATGATGATGTCGTATTGCTGTGGGCTCAGTTTGAGGACAGTGCGCGCATCTTCGAAGAACAGGCGGGTGCGAGGGTTCTTGAGCGCGTCCTGATTAAAGGGGGCGAAGAGTTCCGCGGCTTCGATGATGGGCCTGCAATTTTCGGCGACGGTGAGATTTGTGATGCCTGGATGCGCAAGGATCGCTCCGCAGGTTATGCCACTGCCAAGGCCGAGCACGAACACATCCTTCGCGTCAGGGCGAGCCATCACCGGCAAGTGCCCGAGCAGCATCTGGGTGGAGAGATCCGCCGCGCTGGAAGCATCCGCTTTACCGTTCACCTTGAGAACGAGTTGTCCGGGGAAAGCAGGGTTCTGGCTCGTCTCAACGGCGACCGTGGCGTCCGCAGCATCCTCGTAATACAGAATGCGGACGCTCTTTTTCCGCTCCTCCAGAACGGATTTGTCGATGGCCATCGTGCGAAGCCGGAACACGCCAGACCCGAGCACATGCCGCCACCCTTCACCACCGAGAGAACTGCCAAGGATCACGAGGATCGCCAACACAACGCTAGCTGGCTTCAGTGATGAAAGGTTGTTCGCGCTCGCGTAAAGGAACGCAGCAATGGCGAGGAGCGCGGAGCACACGGCTAAGGAACCGCGGAGGCCAAACAGCGGCATCAAAACAAAACCTGAGGCCAGGGCTCCAACCACAGCTCCAAGCGCGTTCCAGGTCAGCAAGCGGCCGACATGCGCGCCAGGATCGCCGCCGGGGGTGAGTTGTGTGCGCAAACAGAGAGGCAGCACAGCGCCCAGCAAAGCGGCAGGGATCCCAAGGGCGATGATCGCGACCAGAACAACGAGCGCCTGATGATAACTGTAGCCTGTGGCGTTTTGTGCGAGCCCGAGCTTGGCCTGGGAGTAAAAGATGGTCCATTGCTCGAGGCCCAGAATAAAGAGCGTTATGTAAAGGCTCGCTGCTGCGAGCAATATCCACACGACTGGCCAGCGCAACGACAGTCTCGGTGAAGCGATGACAGAGCCGCCCACGCCAATGCCCAAAATGAACGCAATCAGCACAGTGGCGAACGCGTACAGGGAGCCGCCCACAACGAGAGCGAGCGCCCGGGCTGCGAGGCCTTCAAGCGCCAAGGAGATCGCTCCTGTGGTTGCAACGAGCAAACCGATTCGCCAATCCAAGGCAGGTCGCTCGGTTGTTGCCGTGGCGCTTGATTTGGGAGCAAAGCCCGGGAGTTCCCGGCGGCTAACGGCAATCGCAGCGATGCCGAGCAGGACGTTCAGTCCACCAATGCACTGCAAGGTCGTTGGGAGACCAAGATTCTGCACGAGATAAAATCCAGCGAAAGCGGCGCCCGTCACCGCGCCGATGGTGTTAATGGCGTAGAAGCGAGCTGTAAGGCGCGCAGCATCATCGCTTCGGCGCGCGAGCCACACAGCCATCATCGGCAAGGTGCCGCCCATCAGGAAAGTGGGCGCGAAAAGAAGCAGCAGGCTGATCGCGCCTTTGATGAGGAGCAAAATTGTGTTCGAGCCGAGAAACGGCGCGCCCACAGCAACAAAAAGCGAATCACCGAGCGCGTAAAGTTGCGGGAAAAAGAAGGCCCAGAGACCGAGACCAACTTCCATGTAGCCATAACGCTCCAAGGGGACTTGCTGCCGATGCGCGATTCGCCCGAAGAAATTGTTTCCGAGCGCGAGGCCGGCCATGAAGACCGCAAGCACTGTTGTCTGCGCCTGGGCAGTGCTGCCGAAGATCAGGCCGAGGTATTTTGACCAAATGACTTCATAAACCAGGGCAGCGGCCCCGGAGCAGAAGAATAACGCAGGAACCAGGAGTCGTAATGGCAGTGTCACAGGCTTGCTGGCGAGACACCTACACCAATGATGCTGCACGCCTCAATCACATTCAGCTTGAGACGGCGAGCCTCCGCGCGGACGGCGTCATCGCAGGTGCCGGGGTTCAGCCACAATTCCTGGCAACCTTTGGCGGCGAACTCAGGCAGAAGCTTGAGAGTGAGGCTTGGACGGAGATAGACGGAAATGATCGAGAGCGGCTCCGGGATATCGGCGACGCTTTTGAGCGTCTGCAGACCTTCGACAGAAACCTCGCCCGGGTTCACGGGATAGACTTTGTAGCCTTGGGACAGGTAAGCGCGAACGGCTTTATTGCTCCAGCGGGAGCGGTCTTTGTTCGCGCCGATGACGGCAACGGTTTTCATTTTTGTGTTGTGATTGATGGCAACGCAGGGCCTCAGGCTTGCGAGATGAACAGTGGTTTAGAAAAAAGTTTTGAAAAATGCGGGATTAGGCGGTTTTAGCCGGGAATAGCCGGTTTTATGTGGGAATACCTGGTAAGTTCCATAGTTGGTGAACTCGCGCTTTAGCTGGAGCTGTAAGCACCGACAAGTCCGGGCCACCGGACTTGATGCTCTTGTAATCTTATATTACATCGTCGGTCAAGAGGAATCCGGGCCGCAGAGGAGGAAGAGCGGCCACAAAGAGCACAAAGAGGAGAAGGCAAGCAGGAGAACGCGAATGAGACACCGCAAACGGATTGTTCGGCCCCTACGGAGCCTGGTTTACAACGAATGGTTTAACCCACGGGCTGCGCTGGCGCTTGCCCGTGGGCTACTCTGTTCGGCCCCTCCGGGGCCCCGCGAGGGCGAGATGTGTGATGTACGCCAAGCAACGCCAAGCAACGCCAAGCAACGCCAAGCAACGCCAAGCAACGCCAAGCAACGCCAAGCAACGCCAAGCAACGCCAAGCAACGCCAAGCAACGCCAAGCAACGCCAAGCAAGGG